>Ga0307441_1000412_pt1 | contig 15957 bp, 9 predicted proteins | sample SalMarWE160420MG_FD_202149 | JGI IMG/M metagenome (GOLD analysis project Ga0307441, IMG submission 202149) | Salt marsh sediment microbial communities from the Plum Island Ecosystem LTER, Massachusetts, United States - WE1604-20 | ecosystem: Environmental > Aquatic > Marine > Intertidal zone >... | reverse complement strand
CCCCGTTTATTTTGACCAAACGTATGATCTGTCGCGCGCCGATAAATACAGCCTGGTAAAAAACGGCGGTATCGAATCATACCTGGGATGGTATGCCGCGTTGGGTACCGATTTCGCCGGTATTTTGTTTTTTCAGGTATCACTTGAAGGACCGCTTACCCAGGTTGACACGGACTATATCAAATATCCGCATTTACGCGCCATGCTTACCCTGCAGCAGGGACTTCTGGCGGGACTGAGTGTGGATATGATCTACGACAAGGCCATGCTCGGCCGCCGGGACGGATTTTTCCCGGATTTATTTAATGCTGAGGATGCCCTGACCACAATCAAAATTAACTACGCACTGGGGCCGGCGGTTATTACACTGCTGTATGAAATTCGCTATGTGCCCGACGCGGGTGCCGGGGAAGATAAATGGCAGATAACCTCAGGGTTGGAGTGCGCCCTGACATTGCCCATATAAACGGGAGGAGACAGGAATATGAGAAGATTACCTATCTTTATACTATTGATACTCTTTTTCGCAGGGACCGGCGCCGTATTTGCCCAGGCACCGTTGTTGGCATATTTTGAAAATCCAAGCGGCGGATTAAAGATTCGTGAGTCGAACGGCACGGAGCTTTCGGGCGATAAATTGAAGATCGGCAACCGGGTCCCCGTGGGCTCTACGGTGATCACCGAAGAAAAGGATTATGTGGAACTGCAGCTCGTAAACGGGACGATTATCCGTATAAATGAAAATTCGAATTTCACCATCACCTCCATTCAGGGTCTCAACGGGGCAAAGGAAAACTCATTTGAACTGTATGTCGGCAAGTTTCGTACTGTCGCGGCCAAGGCCAGCGGAGAAGAGCGTTACCGTCTGCGTACAAGAACCGCCGTCTGCGGTATCAGGGGGACGGACACGGGCATTGAGGCTTTGTATGATGAAAGTGTTCCCGGTAATATCGGGGCAAAGATATTTGTGTTCGACGGTGAGGTTGAGGTGACCAAGCTGGATGCCCTGTCGCAAAAGAGCCTGGGCAGTATTACTTTGAAGGGCGGACAATGGGCGGATACCACCACCGCCCGGTTCAAGCCGGAGATTATGAGTGCACGGCTGCGCACGGATTTTTTACGCGGCCTGAAGTTCAAAAAGCTTGATCCGGCCAAAGTCCCGGGGCATACGGGTACCGCCACAAGTACACAACCGCTCAGTGATGCGGGTGAGGGACCCACGGGTACTACAACGCAGGCAGAACCGGAATGGGTAAAGGCCTTACGGCAGATGCTGGGCATGGAGATCGGTACGGTTACCATCGGTGATATTACGTATGCCAAGGCAATCCTGCAGCCGGTGATAAAATTCGACGACTTCCGGTTGGTCCTGTATCTCCCGATAATTTATCAATCAAATATGTTTGATCCGCAGGACTGGTACCAACCGGACGGCAATAATGAATGGTCGTTCGGATCGGATCCCAAATACAAAGACGATCTTGGGGGGAGGATCGGAGATATATTCGCCGACCTGATCCTGAAGATAAAAAGTCTGGAGTACGGGCAACTGCGTGATGATTTTTTCATTAAACTGGGGAATCTGGATGATATCACCATCGGTCACGGTCTTATTATGCGGGATTATGCAAACGATTCGGAGTTCCCCGCGATCCGCAGACTGGGATTCAATCTCGGCATGGATTTCAATACGGTGGGGTTCGAGTTGATGTGTAATGATCTGGCCCAGGCTGCCCGGGGGAAACCGGAGATTATGGGCGCCCGCTTTTATGTCCGTCCGGCGGGAAAAAGTTTTCCCCTGGCGTTCGGATTGAGCGCCGTTGTGGACCTTAATCCGGCAAATTCCCTGGAGGGTTACACCGGACCGACCACGACCGGTGATCCGGTGTTTTTTAATTTTGGTCTTGATACGGAGTTCCCGCTGGTGGAAACCGACGCGTTCGGCCTGGTGCTGTTTGCCGATGTCGCCTGTATGCTGCCCTATTTCAGGGAAAAGGTTGCCGGCGGCATAGACAGCGGGTTTGCCTTCGACGCGATCTGGCATGGACCGTCCGGGGATGAGACACTCAGCAATTACGGGATCGCGGCCGGTCTGTTGGGAAACGTGGGAGAGTTCGACTGGCGGCTTGAGGCACGTTATTCTACAGGTATGTTCAAGCCGGCCTTCTATAATGCACTGTATGACCGCCTGCGCGGTCCGTACATATATGATGTTATTGATTACCTGTTGAATCCGGGAACAGCGGAGAACATGGCCTCGACCTTCGGTATTTACGGGGAGGGCAAATATACGTGGGAAAAGGTTCTTTCCTTTACCGCCGGTTATCTGCTGCCCCTGAATCTGGAGGACGGGAATGTGACGATGGGGGACGATGATTACCTGATCCTGCAGTTTACCCTTGAACCGGGTGTAATCCCTGTCGTAGGGATTTATTTTCAGATATCTTATGAAAGAACGCGTTTTATCCAAACCCTCGCTGAAGGTGAACAGAATAATCTCAATTTATTTGATGAGAATACGGTGATAAAAACCGCCGTCGGCTACCCCCTGACGGAAAATATCAATATAATATTCTACCTCACAAGCTCCCTGATGCGGGACACGGAGACCGGGGATATTGTGTATGACGGTTCGGGACGGCCCAAGGTGGCCACAACGATCAGTTTTGAAACACAGATCAGTTTTTAGAAAATACAGGCGTGTTGATGAATAAAAGTGACGATAAATCCCGGACAATTCGCATCCTGGGAGAGGATGTCGCAAGACGGATTGCGGCCGGAGAGGTGATCGAGCGGCCGTTTTCGGTTGTGCGGGAGCTGCTTGACAATGCAATCGATGCCGGGGCGGATGAGATTTCGGTTTATCTAAAAGAAGGCGGCATCTCTTCCATACGGGTTGTTGATAACGGGCTGGGTATGTCCGCGGATGATTTGAAACTCTGCTATTGCGCCCATGCAACATCCAAAATACAATCACTTGATGATCTCGATTCACTTGCGACCCTGGGATTTCGGGGCGAAGCCCTTTCAAGTATGGCGGCATGTGCCCGCCTTGAGATTATCAGCGCGCTTACCGGCAGCGCGGAGCAGGCGCACCGCCTGGTTGTACAGGCCGGTAAAATTATTTCATTTGAACCCTATCGCGGGACCGGCGGTACGGTAGCGGAAGTCTCTCACCTGTTCTTTAATATGCCGGCCAGAAAAAAATTCCTTAAACGTACCTCTGCCGAAACCGGTATGTGCAAAACTGTGTTTATCGACAAGGCGGTTCCCTTTCCGGATGTTGTATTCAAGCTGTTTGTGGACGGTGAAATGAAAATATTTTTGAACCGGGAGACGCTGAAAAAAAGGGTGACTGATGCGTATCATTATAACGAACACGCGGAACTGTTTTTTGAAGCCTCCGAACAAACCGGGGACTTCACCCTCACGGTGATCGGTGCTTCCCCGGCCCTGTACAGAAAGGATAGAAAGCATATAGAGCTTTTTGTGAACAAGCGGCGTATATTTGAATACGCATTGGTCCAGGCCGTGGAATACGGTTATCGGGAGTTTCTCCCGGGCGGCCTGTTCCCTGTTTGCTTTGTCTTTCTGGAAACCGATCCCGGACTTGTGGATTTTAATATTCATCCCGCCAAAAAGGAAGTACGCCTGAAAAAACTGCCGTTCATTCACCAGACATTGGTCGGCCTGCTCAAACGAATTTTAACGCAACAAGCCGGTACGGTTTCCCGACGTCAAACCGAACATGCAAAAGAGCAAACAACGACATATTCGGGAGGTTTTACCTTTCCGGTATCGAGGTCCGAAGCATCCCGGATGGAGGTAATCCATGATGCCGGTACGAGCGAGCCGGCGGAGGCCGAGGCATATGAGTTTCGCTATCTGGGACAGCTGTGGAAAACCTTTCTCATTTTCGATTATCGGAACACCGCGTATTTTTTGGATCAGCACGCGGCGCATGAACGCCTGCTTTTTGATACATTACAGCACGAGCCCGCCGCCACAGGGGAACTGCTTTTCCCCCTTGGTTTTGAAGCGGAAGAAGAAGAGGCCGAAGTTATTATTCGGAATATGGAACAGTTGAAGAACGCCGGCATTGTTGTGCAAAAAATCAGCCGAACGAGTTTTGAAATTTTAAAACTGCCCCAAAGCATGCAGGCGTTGCCTGAAAACGAACTGATCGATTGCTTGAAAAACGGCAGGGCAAACAAGGATGAGCTGCTGCATGAACTGTATGCGCAAACCGCCTGCCGGATGGCTGTCAAAGAGGGGCAGGAAATCGATGCGTTGACGGCGGTGGAGCTTTTTAAAGGGGTATTGAACCTGGAAAATCCGCGTTGTCCGCACGGCAGACCGCTTTATTACTCATTGACCAAGGACGAGCTGTATAAGCTTACCGGCCGCACGGTGTAAAAATTCTGTTCAGTGAGTGCTGAAACGTGCTCGGTTTCGCCGGACAAAATTATTCTTATTACAGACCGCGTAAGATCTCTTCCACCTCAGGTTTCTTGGCATAATTCGGGTTTTTTGTGATGAGTGTGGAAAGGATCTCTTTGGCATGGGCCTTGTCTCCCTCTTTTATCAGGATCAGGCCGTACTGGTAATAGGCGTCCCAGTAGTTGGGGTCCACGGAAAACAGCTCGGAAAAAGTCTTTTTGGCCTCCAGGTTATTGCCGGATTCAAGGTAGGCAAGCCCCAGGTTATAGCGCGCCAGGGTATCCTGTGAGCGCAGGCTGATGGCCTTGCTCAGATGAGTAATGGCATCCTGGTACATCTTCTTGTGCAGGTAGACGGTCCCCAGGTTGTTGTTCACCAGGTACGAATTGGGACTCAGGTTATAGGCGGTTTTCAGGTAGGGGAGTGCGTCATCATACAACCCATTATCATCATAGAGTTTCCCCAGGTTGATAAGCGGTAATAAATAGTGTGAGTCCAGCGCGATGGCCTTTTTATAGTAGGTTATGGCCTGGTCGGTGTTTTTCAATTTTTCATAAATCAGGCCCAGGGTATACGCGTACTCCTTTGTATTGGAACTCATGGTATACGCCTTTTCCGCGTAACTTAAAGCCTGGCTGTAATTGCCCGTATGTATTTTCAGGTTGGCCATATTAAAGTTGGAAACAGGATGGTTGGGATCAAGCTGCAGTACTTTGTTCAGGGTGGATTCCGCCTCTGAATACCTTCCCGCGGTGATCAGTGCCCCGGAAAGCCTGCGCTGGAAATCCGCCTTATCGGGAGCATAGGTTACCGCCTGTTTGTATTCATTAATTGCCGCGGCGGTATTCCCGCTGTCTTCATAGAGTGTCGCCAACTGGAAATGTCCGTAGGCATGGTCCGGTTTGAGGGAAAGCAATCCCTTAAAGGCTGAAACGGCCTGTTTGGTGTTTTTCAACTGCATCTGGGCCACACCCATGTTGTAATAGGCTTTATAAAAATCCGATTTAATGTGGATACAGCTGGTGTAAGACTGAACCGCCTTTGAGAATTTCCCCTGGCGGTATTGAATATTCCCCAGTTTATACAGGGCCAGATAGTCTTGAGGATTCAGCCGCGCGGCTTCGCCGTATTCCTTTTCCGCATTGTCCCATTGTTTCTCCTTTTCATAAATCTGTCCAAGGGTAAAATGCGGCAAAGAAAGATTGGGATCGTAAGCAATCGCCTTGCGGGAGTTTTCCAGGGCCTTCTGGATGTTGTCATGATTGTCGGGGTTTTCTTCAAGGTAGGCCTGGCCGATCCGGGCATAGGCCTCTCCCAATTTGGGATCGATCTGCAGCGCCTCGTTGAACGAACCACGGGCCGAATCATAATCACGGTTGTTTAACTGTTTTATGCCCTTTTCCAGCAGGTCGCGTATTTTGTTCAGGCGCTCCTTTTCTTTGGACGTCGCGTTTTCGGGGATTTCAAGCTGCGGCTTGTCTGTTCCGGGCCGGCGCACCTCATTGTCGCCGGTGATGACCTCCCGGATGATGGTTGTGGTCTTCGAACCCGAAGAGGTCTTGCTCTCGGCCTCTTTCTTTTGTTTGACAACTTCGTCCCGCAGGTCCCGGGCTTCTTTATCATCGTAATTTTTCTTTAAAAGATCGTTCAGCAGGTCAAGCGCGGTCTGGTACTCCCCGTCCTTGAGGTAATCCCGTGCCAGTTTTAAAACGTTATCGCGTTCACTCGTTGCCGGCGCTCCCCCGAAGGTATTGGTAAAAAGGAGCAGGAAGAGTAAGATCAGGATTAACAGCAGTATTCCGCCGCCGATAAATAATACGCGTTTATCCATGTTGTACACCTCTTTGGTTTTTGCTTATTCTATTATATCCAGTTCAGTATGGCCCGTTTCCTGGAAATTTTCCGTACCCGCCGATTCCGTCTGGGTATCGACCGATGCGTTTTTTATGCTGTTTAATACGTTGTTCAACAGGTCCTTTTGCTCATCCAGAGACTGCTGCAGCAGTTTGATCAGTTTTTCGATCTCCTCACGCTGGGGGGCGTCAGGTCTGATGCGCAGGTAGGTTTTGTAATCTTCGATGGCGTCCGGGTATTTGACCAGGCGCACACGCACATTCGCCCGGTTGAGATAGGCCGCGGCGAACACGCTGTTTTCAGCGAGAGCCAGGGTATAATTTTTGTCGGCCAGTATATTATCTTTCTGTTTGAAATAATCATTGGCAATATTAAAATAAAGTACATCCTTTAAATCCTTGGCCACAAGAAGCCCTTTGCGCATAATCTCTATGGCCTTAGCCGGCTCGTTTAACTGATCATAAATCAACCCCAGGTAATAGTAGATTTTTTCATTATTACTGTCCCGCAGCAAGGCGGTTTCCAGGTTGGACTTGGCTTCCTGTGGTTTATTCTGCATCCACAGCTTTTCACCGGTCTCAAAAGCCGTTTGTCCCCATACCAATAGAGTAGAAAAACAAAATACTATTCCAAAAAGCACAAGTTTCCTGTTCATTTTCACCTACCTATAAGTATACATCTTTTTTTTTGTTTGCCAAAGAGAATATTTGACAGTAATTGGGAAAACGGTTAAGCTTTTAAGAAAGGTTTTATAGATGCCCGTTACAACAATCATTATTTTAATTATCGTCGGCGTTGCCGTTATTCCCTTAATTTTAATTATCCTGAAGATGGCTTTCAAGCCGCGGAAAATTGCGAACGTGGAAGCCTTGTTAAAACAGGGAAAAACAATTCCGGCTATGCGCATTGCCAAACATATCATTGCCAAAAACTCCCGTGATGTGGATGCCCATTACTTATTGGGGCGTGCGTATGTCGAGTTGGATAAACCCGAACTCGCTTTAATGGAGTTTAAAACCGTAAACAGTCTGGGTAATTTTTCAGGTATCTGCAGGGAAGTGCAGTTTCGCAAGGAGATCGCCGAGCTGTTTATGCAGTTTCACCAGTATGAAGAGGCACTGAAGGAATACTTACTGTTACTGCAGGCCGAACCGTTTGTGGCCGATCATCACTACCATGCGGGGCTGCTTTTTGAGGAGCGCAGACGCGACGACAGGGCATATTCCTATTACCTGAAAACCGTAGAACTTGATCCCGATCACGGGGACGCTCATTTCCGGCTGGGTAAGATTCTGTATAAACAAAAAAAACCGATAGAGGCCAAAATGGAATTGGAAAAGGCGGTGAAGTATGAATCGGACAACTATAACGCGTATTTTTACCTGGGAAAACTGCAGAAGGATGCCCATGATTATCTCAGCGCGCTGCTTTATTTTGAAAAATCGGAGAACGATACCGAATTAAAGGTCAAGGCGTTGATCGAGCGGGGCACCTGTTTCATGAATATGAATAATTGTGAGAGCGCGATCAACGAGCTGGACAGGGCCATCAGGATCGGTGAAAGCGAGAAACGGAATGAGGTTATCTATGCGCGGTATTTTATCGCGATGTGTTACGAAAAAAAGCGCCAGATTGAACTGGCCATTGAACAGTGGGAAAAGGTGTATGCCAAGCGCCCGTCTTTTCGTGATGTGGCGGAGAAGCTGTCTCAGTACCAGGAGTTTCGTACCGATGACCGTATAAAGGATTTTCTTACCTCACAGAAGGAACGCTTCAAGGCCATCTGTATCTCCATGATCAAGGCATTGAAACTGGAGGTCCGTGACATCAGTGAGTTTCCCAACGGCTGCCAGATTATGGCGGTGGAAGCGGAGCAGAAATGGCGGGGAGCGCGTAAAATGCCCAAGCTTATCAGAATATTTCGTGTGCCTGAAATTATAGACGATTCAGCCGTACGCAATCTGCACGAAGCCATGAAAAAAATCAATGTAATGAAGGGCCTGATGATTACCAGCTCGACCTTTTCCAGAAAGGCATACGAGTTCGCGGAAACCAGGCCGATTGATCTTTTTAACAAAGACAAGCTGCATGAAATACTGTTGAAAACGGATATCGAGTAGCGGCATGAATGTTTTTAAAATCAATTGACTCCTTTCTGTATTTTACTATCTTTATACTATGAAAATTCTCTGTATCTCCGATTATATCGATCCGCTGGTATACAGTACGAATATCAAAAAAAGATTCAAGGACGTCTCCCTGGTATTAAGCTGCGGAGATCTGCCGCTGGATTATTATGATTTTATTATAAGCAGTCTGAACAAGCCGTTATTTTTTGTGTTCGGTAATCATAATCTCAGGCGCCTGGGCAATTATGATGCGCGCTACAGGATGTATCTGCCGCTCCGTTCCCCGGAACATGAGCGGTACCGGCCCTGCGGCGGCCGCTATATCAGCGGCCGGGTTCGCTATATAAACGGGCTGATAATAGCCGGATTGGGCGGGAGTATGAATTATAATAACGGTCTTAATCAGTTCAGTGACCGGGGCATGTTTTTTTATATGCTGCGCCTTTTGCCTTCTCTGCTCTGGAACCGGCTTTTACACGGCCGTTATATCGATATTCTGATAACACACGCTCCACCCCGCGGTATTCATGATTGGGATGACCGGTGTCACACGGGGTTTAAAGCCTATTTATGGTTTATGCGTCGCTTTAAACCAAAATACCTGATTCACGGGCATATACATCTCTATAGTCAAAACGCGGCCCGAAAAAGCCGGTATATGGATACAACGGTAATTAACGCATTCAAACATTATATTTTGCAAATTGAGGACAACCATGGCCAAGATGATGAATGATTTTATGCATGATATTGACGCAAGCGGTATCTTTAACAAGGCCCGTCTCAGGGCGTTTTTTTCCAGGCTCGGTTCGCTTATCACCAAACGAAAGGATGATCTCATCCCGTTTTCTTACGCGTACTCCATCCTAAAACCTCACGGAGAAGCATACCGGGGAATAAAACACATACCAATCTCGCATATTGTGGGCAGTGAGGGCAGGTATAAGGATTTTAACCGGGTTTTTCTCCCCAGGGGAGCATATCTGCGTGAGCGCTGGGAGAGGATCAATAAGGCGCACAAGGAGCATATCGAACTGCCGCCGGTCCGTTTATATGAGATCGGGGGGGTGTATTTTGTGCGTGACGGCAATCACCGTATTTCCGTGGCACTTTCCCGCGGTATCGAGTTTGTAGACGCGGAAGTAACCTCTTTGGAAACGGAAATAGGTTTGCACAAGGATATGAGTAAGGAGGATTTGAAAAAGGCGGTCATTGAGTGTGAGAAAAGGTGCTTTTACGAGGAAACCGGTTTGAAGAAATACCGACCTCAGGCGGAGATTGATTTTACCGCTCCCGGTCGTTTTGATGAGTTATTGGAGCATATTCAGGTGCATAAGTATTTTATTAATATGAACAAGGACCATGAGATCCCCTATAAAAAAGCGGTGGTTTCCTGGTTTGATACAGTTTATCTTCCTATTGTACGCATCATAGATGAAGAGAATATTATTGCCAAATTCCCGGGAAGGACCTCGGCCGACCTCTATATCTGGATTGTGAAATACTGGGACGGTTTAAAAAAGAAGTACGGCCAGGATTACCCGACCGAAAAAGCGGTGAAGCGGTATTCAAAGAAATACGGGGAAGGTTTTTTTGCCAAGTTGAAAAACAGATTCCTGGGCCTTAAAAAAAGAATATCTAAGCTGTAGGCGAAATATCAAAAAAGAGAGCTTTTGTCGTGTCACTCTCGGTGTAGATAAGAAACACGTAATAGTGTTCCTGCCGAAACGTAAACGCCTTGGGAACATTCGTCCCCTTTTGTGTATAGAATAAATACTCATCCACCGATTTCTGAAAGGGAAACTGCCAGAACAGCAGATAGCGGCCCGGCGGGATCGTGTAAAAATTGGAAAGCATATTGGAATCAAGGTCCTGTATGTCGGCCGCAAGGTTCGGGGCCGAGTCCAATACAACCCGCATGTCGGAAACCCGGATCGGTGAGGCATTAAAAAAACAAACTTTCGCTCCCTCACCGGTTTCTTCGTTCATGCTGAAATAATTGATGGCACCATCTGTGGTAATGGCAATACAGTAAATCTTTCCCGGTTTTATCTCGGAAAAATTATCATCTCCGCTGAAATTCCATGAATTCCATCTATTGTCATTTGAGGACTTGAAATAGAGTTGATACCTGCCGAATCGTACGGTTTTCCCCACCGGAGCATACGAAAAAGGCTTCACCGCTTTCGCCGTATAAACGGGATCGGTTTCATCTCCAAGCCGTATGTCAATAACGTCATAAAAGAGGTTTACAAAAAATATTTTCGCCGGTTTTTGTTCCATGGTACAATTGAAACAAAATAATAGTATACAGAACAGAAATAAACCGGCTTTTTCCCATCTATTCATTTGGGACCCCTTACACTAATTTGTTTTGTTTTGCCTGTTGAAATAAAAGTTTATTCCAATAATTTTTTGACAGGTAATGAATTCTTTGCCTGGGTTGATCTATTGCAGTTGAGCGTTCCTGCAGATGTTTTAACGCCAGGTTCAGTACGGTCAGGCTGTCGGCGATATCACTGTCCGGGTCTTTGGGTACCGAACATCTGGTGAGGATCAGGTAATAGAGGAAAAAATATAAATGCGCATACGGCTCGTGGGCAGGAAGTTTTTCGCGGATGGTGACGGTGTGCAGCTCGTTTAATCCTTCTTTTAAGTGTCCGGTAAAACATCCGGAATAGGCTTTAAACGCCTTCAGCCGGCGCAATAAAGCCGATCCGTTCCGGCACAGGTCGAAACGGCGGTCCTCGATCATGGAAAATCCGTTTTTCCAGGAAAACCGTTCCGAAAAGAATAAATCGTGTTTTTCCTTGATTCCCAGGGCCTTATCAATCAGCTTTATCGCCTCGTTGTGTTTATTTTGAATCAGGTTTAGTTCCGCGCGGAAAAATAATGTCTCCCTGTTTTCCGGCAGCGTATCAAGAATCCGAAAAGCGGCCTCGTATTCCTCAACATAACCATAGGTCCGGGCTATCCATGCTTTCAATACCGTGTTGCACCCCTTTTGGGAAAATGCGCGGACCAATGCCAGACACTGCTCAAATATCACGCGTGCATCATGGTAAAGCCCCAGGTCAAATTGGATACGCCCTTTAATAAAAAACAACAGATGTTCAAACTGGCGCAGACCGTGTGCCTCGCTTAAAGCGATTCCGGAGTGAAGATTATGCAGGGCCTGGGTGTAATTTCCGATAAAAAACAGGGTTATCGATTTTAAAAGATAGGCTTTGGCCTGCAGCACCCTGCTCTTTGTCTCGGACGAGAACTTTCTGGTAAACTCAAAATATTCCAATGCCTCAAAAATACTTCCCTTGGCCAACAGGGCCTGCCCCAATTCCAGATACGATTCGCTCATCTTTTCCGTAAACGAGAGTTCCTGAAACGCGAGCGCCGCCTTTTTTGCTTCCTTTACCGCATTGTCCGTCTCTCTTTGGGTGAGAAAATACCGGGAAAGCTGTAGATGCAGGTCCGCATAAATAGGATCGGCCGTATAGGAAAAGGTAATTTGGGTAATTTTTGCGCTTACCAGCTTTTGAGCTTCTTTTGCTTTACCTTCCAGCAGGAGGTACCGCAAATAATAGGTATTACAGACAAGGTCCACCATCTCGCGCTTGGGTATTTGCGTTTTGTTCTTAACGAGTCCGGCCGGAAGGTCCAGAAAAAAGCGTGCCGGACGCAGAGATAAGGTATCCATACAGTACTGCAGAATCCGCTGTAGAATATCTGCCAAAGGAGTAAGGTTATGCAATCGATAAAGAAGTTTAATCAGGGGAACCGCTCCGAACGGCAGGAAGGACTGTAAATTTTGACTAATAAATCCGTATAGTTTTCGTTCGTAAAACTCCGCCTGGTTACCAAGATTCTTTTTTAATAAGGTGAACAGCCCCTGGAACAGGGGGGTGTTTTCGTTGGTATAAACAATAAGTCCGGTGTTCTTCAGATAAGACAGGTAAGCAATGCATGCGCGTTCTTTTAAGCCCACCGACTCAAAAAATACGACAAGTTGTGCATATGGTACTACGGTATGGGTAAGCATTAATACATAGAGGAGTATTTTTTCTTCCTCTTTCAATGATTTTATAAACTGCCAGCTTGCCTGCAGGCGCTGTTTTGGAATCTGCAGTGAAAGTTCGGCATGAGGCAGCCAGCGATAATGATTGTTTGTTTCCTGAATTTTATTGTGGCGGCGCAGGTAGTAGATATAGTGCAGCACCGCGTTATAATTTTCTTCGGACAGCCGGTGAATCTGGCGGATAACCCCGGAAGGGACCGTAATATCCGGATAAAGAATATGAAAACAGGTTTTTACTTCTTTTTCCGAAAGCGGCGGGATTTCGATTTTTTTAATTTTCAATTCACCGAATGCCGGCGGTAATTTTTTTTTCGCTGAAATAAATATCGCTAAAAGATTGTAGCGGTGGGAAAAATCCGTAAGATAGCTTAAAAGATAGTTATTGAACACCCCACCCGACAGTTCTATGTTATCACAGATTAAAACAGCGGGAAGCGATTTCCGCTGCATCATTTTGCAGTATGCTTCCAGATAGAGATGATACGCGTAGAAAATATCTCGGTTTGCGTGATCGGCCATCACATATTTCCCCTGGAGGAAGTCCAGCAAAAGCTGTTTTTTTTCCTCCCAAACCTTCTTCATTGGGGGATTCAACCAGGGTTTCAGTTTGTTAATGAACTGTGAATTAATACTATGCACAAAAGGAAGCAGTTGATACAGTATGTCGGTTCCGGGATTGATAATCGGGATATAAGGGAAAAGTTTTCTGCCGACGTATTTTTTTAATACGTTTTCCGCAATACTCCTGGCCAAAACACGCCGGCGGCTGTGAATAAGAAAGACGCTGCATTTTCCCGGGGCAGGTTTGATACGGGAAAAGATTTTCAACAATTTATCAAAATTATCTTTTTTTATCCTTTGTATTTGAGAAATATATTTTTCGGTCTGTATGGATTGTTTTTTAAAGGTGATGCTGAGATAATCTCCCACTTCGTCTATCACATCAATGGTTTTGAACAAGGATTTATTGCTCTTATGAATCCATAAACCTTCTTCTTCCTTAATTCCGAAGAGGATCTGTTGAAAATCGTGAAGCAGTACTTCACCGTCCGTAGACGGCCGGGCAGAGAGAAACAGGTTGTATCCGTGCAGCCGCTTTTTCCCGTTATTCAGGATGGAATAGAAGACCAGGACGGAATCAAGGATATTTTCCGTCTCCAATTGTTTTTCGTCCCCAAGGCAGAAGAGGAATAAGCCGTTTTTATTATGGAGCACCTCTATGCCTCTTTCTTCGATGAGCTTGTTGAAACCGTGATCAATTTTAGAGAGAAAGGGTACTCCGATTTTTAAAAGCTGCTTAAAAGAATAGATCTCAATATAGAGATATACCATGTCTATTTTTAACAGAAGAACGGCATTTTTTCAAACAGATTTAGCGGGAGGAATAAAAAAAATTTATCAAAAATCATCCTCTTGACTCTTTTTATTATTAAGTGTTAGACTTGACTTATACAAAAATACGCCGAATAATATAAAGTAACAGTATAAATTTATCTAAATTGACCTGTAACAGGACTCGTGGGATAGTTTATGCATTATAGGTAGAAGGCATGCAGTTTACGGATATACTTAGGGCTATAGTTGATACATTTCTTATCGGGAAGCTGATATTTATTTTTATCATAGGTATCTTCTATAGATATATCAAGGGCAGAGTATCCTCACCATCCATCAATATACTGAAATATGTGATCATAATACTTGTGCTGCGTGACCTTTTGTACAGCGGCTTATATTTGCTGCTTCCTTACATTAACAGCACTATTAAGGATTCCGGTATTATTCTGGTTATTTCAGATATATTAATTATCGGGGTATACCTCCTCTGGTTACGCAGTTTTACCGGAAAAAGAAAATACGACCTGATCTTTTATATTTTAAACGCGGCGTTTTTTGTGCTTGTTGTTGTTAACCTGTTGATGCAGCTCAGCAGCCGGTATGTTATGTTTGAAAAGCTGGTTCCCCATTTATGGATACTCGCCAACCTGGTTTATCTCGGCGTGACCTTCTACGGGGTAACGGTCTACAACACGGAAAATCCGGTCATGGTAATCAGCGCACGTCTGGAAATCATCCGTATTCCCATTATCTCCCAGTTGGGAATTCTTTCCGCCCTGCTGTTTTTTAATGCCGCGTATCACTCGGTGTTTATTCAGTATATCTGTATCCCCTTCTCCTATTTTCTGCATCTCTATGTTCTGTATAAATACAGCATTCAGCATGAAAAAGAACAAACCGACAAGTTCGATTTTTTACAGAATGATTTGGATTCATTATTTGAGTTTATGCGTAATCTGGGAAGCGCAATTGCGGAGAAACTGGACCTGAGCCAGATCCTGAACTTTATTATTGCATCCGCCACAAAGAGCACAAACGCTGATGCCGGTGCCATTCTTTTGGTGGATGAGTTCGAGGATATTTTACGGGTGGAGGCGGTAAACGGGATTTTCCCCCCGCCGTATGACGCCCCGAACCAGATCAAACTGAAAATATCGAGTATTCAATCGTACTTTAAATCCATCCCCATCAAAATCGGCGAGACAATTCTGGGAGAGGCGGCCAAAATAGGGAGACCGATTTTTGTCCGTAATACGGCGACCGATAATCGCATGGAAAACAATACCAAAAATGATACCCTCTATGTCAGCTCGATCATCGTTATTCCACTCCTGGTTTCAAAGCGTATTCTGGGCGTACTTTCCATTATTAAGCGTGAACGGGGAAAGTTTTTTACGGAAAATGATTTCGATCATATTAAAACCTTCGCCGATTATGCTTCGCTGACCATTGACTTTATCATGACCTATATGGAGTTGATTGAAAAACGTGAAATGGAAAGGGAGTTGGGAATCGCCGCGGAGATCCAGCAAAAACTGCTCCCCAGTAAAATACCGAAATTTGAGAAGGCGGCGATCGGAGCTTTTTCCATCCCGGCAAAAGGTGTCAGCGGAGACTATTTTGACGTACTGCCCCTGCAGAAGGACAAGGTTGCCCTGGTTATTTGTGATGTTGCGGGAAAGGGTGTTCCGGCGGCACTGGTAATGGTCATGATACGCTCCATTCTGCATCTTATAACCTCATCGGATAAGGACGCGCGCACTATTGTGACCTGGATCAACCGAGGTATTACCGGTCGAATCGATATCGATCATTTCGCTACCTTAAGTTTTATGATCTATGATCAGAACAGTGGAAAGATTACCTATTCAAACGCCGCACATCACCCGTTATTGATGTTCCGCAAGAAAACCGGTAAACTGGAGAATATCGATACCGAAGGGCTCCCCATCGGGATCGAGCGTGGTACAAAATACGAACAAAAAAGTTTTCGGATAGAAAAAGGCGATGTTGCAGTTCTTTATACCGACGGAATAATCGAAGCCATGAATGCCAACGGAGACCAGTATTCATTTGAATCGCTGGCAAAGGTTGTGTTAAAGAATGCGCATCTTTCACCGAATG
>Ga0307441_1000411_pt1 | contig 15975 bp, 16 predicted proteins | sample SalMarWE160420MG_FD_202149 | JGI IMG/M metagenome (GOLD analysis project Ga0307441, IMG submission 202149) | Salt marsh sediment microbial communities from the Plum Island Ecosystem LTER, Massachusetts, United States - WE1604-20 | ecosystem: Environmental > Aquatic > Marine > Intertidal zone >... | reverse complement strand
ATGGATTTGTCGGTAATATTCTACTCAAGACGTTTGAATCGATAGCCGCTCTTGTAGGAGGATCGCTTTACCTGGAGATGAAACGCCACTGGACTTCAAGAGCTGGATATCTTCTGATGCGGCATTCATTTTCGAAACTCTGGGAAAGGCTTGATTCGGCGGAATACGGTGGGGCTCCCCTTCTTGGTTTAAACGGAGTAGCAATTGTTGCACATGGCAGCAGTAACGTGAAGGCTATAATGAACGCTCTCGTCGCAGCGTGTGATTTTTATCGAAGTGGGGTCAGCGAAAGGATCCGACAGGAGATCCATAGCGATAACTTGAGAATGGAGAAATTGTGAGCAGAAACGCTTTTATTGTAGGAACCGGGCTGGGAGTTCCGGATGGCGTATTAACAAATGCCGATCTTGAGAAGATTGTCGACACTACTGACGAGTGGATTACTAAAATGACCGGCATTAAGGAACGGCGGAAAACCGATGATTCCACCGCAACCTCCGATCTGGTAACCATTGCTGTTGAAAAGGCAATGAATATGGCAGGGTGGAAACCGGAAGATGTTCAGGCAATTATCGTTGGTACGGTTACACCTGATTACTACTTTCCCTCTACAGCTGCACTTGTAGCTGACAGGTTGGGCATGAATAATATCCCTGCCTACGATTTTGAAGCTGGCTGCACAGCTTTTATCTACGGGCTGATACAGGCAAAGGCTTTCATCGAATCCGGCATGTTGGACAGGATCATTGTAGTAGGTTCCGATTGCCTTACAAAGATTACTAACTGGACCGACAGGTCGAGCTGTATCCTGTTCGGTGATGGAGCTGGAGCAGTTGCCGTATCCTCTGAAGGACCCGGGGGAAGACTTGGTGGCTGGCACTGGGGTAGCGATGGCTCGATGGGTAAATACCTTTTCCAGCCTGGAGGAGGCTCGAAAAAACCCGCTTCACATGAAACCGTCGATAAGATTGAACATACAATTCACATGGAGGGTTCGCGGATTTTTAAATATGCAGTAAGAGCAATGCATGATTCATGCATGGAAGCTCTTAAAATGGATGGAACAGAGAAGAAGGATGTAGATCTTCTTGTTTCCCACCAGGCGAATCTGAGAATAATAGATGCAACTGCAAGGGCCCTTGAGCTCAAACCCGAGCAGGTTTACATAAACATTCAGAAATACGGTAATACATCTGCGGCTTCAATTCCCATGGCTCTGGATGAGGCTGTGAGAGACAAGACAATAAACGAATCAAGCGTTGTTGTTCTGGCCGCATTCGGTGCCGGACTTACCTGGGGTGGAATAATACTGCACTGGTAGAAATATGGGGGATACAATGAACAGACTTGCTGTGGTGACCGGTGCCGCTAGAGGTATAGGGTATTCGATCTCTGAGAAGCTCGTTGAATCCGGCTGGTCAGTCGCTGGTTGTGATGTTCTCGAAGATGATCTGAAGGCTGCATCCAGTAAACTCGGAGATGCCTTCAGTCCCTGGATCCTTGACGTAACGGATGAAGATGCCGTAAAGGATGTAACCGGTAAGATAGAAAAAGAACTGGGTCCTGTCTTCGGTCTTGTTAACAACGCCGGGATAACACGGGACGGTCTCCTCATGCGGATGAAAAAAGCTGACTGGGATATTGTCATGAACGTAAATCTAAGCGGAGCTTTTCTTATGTGCAGAGCTTTTTCCCGCTGCATGCTTCGTCAGAAAGAAGGATCCATAGTCAATATCTCGTCTATTGTGGCGCTGCTCGGAGCTCCCGGACAGGTTAACTATGCAGCGACGAAAGCAGGGCTTCTTGGCCTTACAAGAGCCCTTTCAAGGGAATTTGCAGCTCGTAACATCCGTGTCAACGCGATAGCTCCGGGGTTTATCGAAACTGAGATGACCAGAGAGCTTTCCAGCGAGGTCAGGGAAGATTATGCAAACAGGGTTCCGATGAAGAAAATGGGTCAGCCTGAAAATATCGCTGATGCGGTGCATTTTCTACTTGATGATGTTTCTTCTTATATTACCGGGGTAGTACTTCCGGTAGATGGTGGCTTGACAACCTGAGAAAGGAATATGAATATGTCGCTTGAAAATCGTGTAACTGAAATCATAATTGATAAACTTGGAGTAAAGCCCGAGCAGGTAACTATGGAAGCTCAGTTCGATACCGACCTCGGTGCCGATTCCATTGACCAGTACGAACTCATAATGGGTTTTGAAGATGCTTTCGGCCTTCGCATTGATGAAGACGAAGCAACCAAGCTGACCACGGTTGGTAAAGTTGTCGAGTATTTGAAGAACAAGGATCTAGATCAGTAACTGTTGATTTAATTGACTGGAACGCACCGCAGTGAAGTTACTGCGGTGCGGTGCTGTAAGATGGTTTATAAAATGTTATGCTTTTAAGACAGAGGACTGATTATATGGAAAAACGTGTTGTAATCACTGGCACCGGTGTGATCGGGCCTGTTGGAAATACGGCTTCTGAGAACTGGAGAAGCGCTTTGGCTGGCAGAAGCGGAATACGGAGAATGACCATTGTTGATCCGGAGCAGTTCACGAGTCAGATCGCCGGAGAGGTAAAAGGCTTCGATCCCCTTGATCACTTCGACAGAAAACTGGCCAATAGAATTGACAGGTACACGCAGTTCGCTATGGTTGCAGCCCGGGAAGCTTACACCGAGTCGGACATCATGGGTAGCATTGAACCCGAAAGGCTCGGTGTTATCATCGGATCAGGTATTGGTGGTATTACCACTCTTGAGAAAGAGCATAAAACAGCGCTGGAGCGTGGTGTCAGCAGAATCAGTCCTTTCTTCTGCCCTATGATGATAAGTAATATAGCTGCGGGAAGAGTCGGAATTGATGTAGGAGCGAAGGGATTGAATTTTGCAACCGTTACCGCCTGCGCAAGCAGTGGTCACGCTATCGCACTGGCTGTTGACATGATAAGACTAGGAAGAGTTGACGCAATTCTTGCCGGAGGCTCGGAAGCTCCACTGACACTAACAGGTGTGGGGGGATTCTGTCAGCTTAAAGCCCTTTCAACCAGGAACGATGATCCGGAAACAGCCTCCCGTCCATTTGATCGTGACCGTGACGGTTTCGTTCTTTCCGAGGGCGGAGCGGTGATCATGCTTGAGGATATGGAACATGCAAGGAATCGTGGAGCGAACATTATCGCAGAGATTGCTGGCGCAGGAATGACCTGCGATGCTTACCATATAACCGCACCGGCCGAACATGGCGAGGGTTCTGCAAGAGCTATGAAGATCGCCATCGATGATGCTGGAATCAGTGCGGAAGATGTGGATTACGTGAATGCTCACGGCACTTCTACGATTCTGAATGACATCAACGAAACAGAAGCCATAAAAACAGCACTTGGAGAAGAAAAAGCCCGAAGAACACCTGTTTCATCCACCAAGTCGGTCACCGGACATATGCTGGGAGCTGCGGGTGCTGTAGAGGCAATTTTCACTGCTTTTGCTCTGAGGGACGGTATTCTGCCTCCAACCGCTACTCTGCAGAATCCTGGTGAAGGATGTGATCTGGATTACATACCCAAAGAACCCAGGAGAGCTGATATACTGTATGCTCTTTCCAATTCACTTGGTTTTGGCGGGCACAATGTAACACTTGCTCTGAAGAAGTATTCAGGAAAGTAGTCTGATGACCGGAGATCCTCTGTCTGAGGCTGAGGAGATTCTCAAGTACAGTTTCAGAAACATTGATCTTCTTGAAGCTGCCCTTACGCACAGCTCCTTTAAAAGTGAAGACAGCACCTGTAAGGATTATGAAAGACTTGAATTTCTGGGTGATGCTGTGCTGGAACTTGTTACAAGGGAGTATCTCCTTTCGGAGTATCCTGATGAATCGGAGGGAGATCTCACCAGAAGAAAGATTAAGCTCGTCCAGAAGAGTAACCTGTCCATACATGGCAGAAGACTTGGATTTGACAGGCTGGTTCGCGTAGGCAAGGGCTTCATCAATTCCGGCAGTGCGGTCGAATCCATAGCCGCAGACGTTATTGAATCATTGATCGCTGCCATATACGTTGACTCTGGACTGAAGTCGGCAAGGGGGTTCATTACGCGGGAAATATTGAAGCTGTCCAACGATTCTGGCCCTCAGCCAGATGCCCGGAGCCGTCTCCAGGAATATTGCCAGGCGGAAGGCAGTAACCTCCCCGAATACAGGATTACCAACAGATGCGGGCCCGATCACAATCCGGTATTCACTGTAACTGTGAATATCGCCGGCAAGGAAGCTGGAACCGGCACTGGTCGGACCAGGAAAGCAGCCCGAGAGATGGCTGCTGAAAAAGCATTGGAAAAACTCGAGAGGAAGGTTTGAAGTGAATTATTATCTTTCTGAAGAATTGAATGACATAAAGGAATTATGTGCAGAGATCTCTGAAAAATACATCATCCCCGTACGTGCGGAGCTGGATGTAGAGAACAGATTCCCTGCCGAGATCATCAAGGTTATGGCAGACAGTGATCTCTTTGGTATCTATATCCCCGAAGAATATGGGGGTTCAGCAGAGATGTTCGGCGGTGGCTCAATGGCTCTCTGTGTTGCAACCGAGGAACTGAGTAAAGCATGTGGTGGTATTGCCGTATCCTTTGCTGCAAATGCGCTGGGTGCCATGCCTATACTTATCTCGGGATCCGATGAACAGAAAAGGAAATATCTTCCCGATCTTGCATCCGGATCGAAGCTTGCTGGTTTTGCTCTTACAGAGTCTGAAGCTGGTAGCGATGCGGGAGGAGTGAAGACAAAAGCTGTCAAAGATGGAGACAGCTACATACTCAACGGAACCAAACAGTGGATTACGAACGGCGGACAGGCACAGATATATACCGTAATAGCTCAGACAGATACTTCACGGGGTGCAAGAGGCCTTTCCGCTTTCATAGTAGAAGAGGGAACTCCGGGATTCAGCTACGGGAAAAAAGAAGATAAGATGGGTATAAGGGCTTCTTCAACAATGGAGCTGATATTCGAGGATTGCAGAGTTCCCGCTGAGAACATGATAGCAAGGGAAGGCTATGGATTCATTGTGGCCATGAAAACGCTCAACAAATCCCGCCCCGGAGTAGCTGCACAGGCAGTAGGTATAGCGCAGGGAGCTCTTGATGAGGCGGCACAGTACGCTTCCGAAAGGGTTCAGTTCGGACAGAAAATAAACTCGTTCCAGGGAATTCAATTCATGCTTGCCGACATGGCAACGCAGGTGGAAGCTGCCCGGGCACTGGTATACAGTACCGCGAAGATGATTGATTCCGGTGAGAAGAAGTACGAGAAGGAATCCGCGATGGCAAAAGTTTTCGCAAGCGATGTTGCAATGAAAGTTACAACGGATGCCGTTCAGATTCTTGGCGGTTACGGTTACATGAAGGAGTATCCTGTTGAGAAGATGATGCGGGATGCCAAGATTACACAGATCTACGAAGGTACAAACCAGATACAGCGCAGCGTCATAGCTTCTGCGCTGATAAAGGAAACAGCCGCCAGGGGGAAATAGTTATGCGGATAGTTGTTGCAGTAAAACAGGTTCCTGATACGTCTGAGGTCAGGATTGATGAGGAACGCGGCACACTGATCCGTGAAGGAGTTCCTTCGATACTTAATCCTTTCGACGAGTATGCACTCGAGGAGGCGATGAAGTGGAGAGATGAGCTTGGAGGAACTGTTACTGTTATTACGATGGGGCCTCCACAGGCTGAAGCGGTACTGAGGGAAGCTGTTGCCATGGGGGCTGATGAAGCGGTTCTTCTTTCGGACAGAGCGTTTGCCGGCGCGGATACGTGGGCTACAAGCCACACCCTTGCAAAGGCTGTAGAGAAAATGGGCGATGTAGATATAGTGATGACAGGCAAACAGGCCATTGATGGGGATACAGCTCAGACTGGCCCCGGCATTGCTGCCTCACTGGACTGGCCACAGGTGACATTCGTCGGGAAAGTAAGGGAAATAAATGAAGACAATATCATCGCAGAGCGTTACGTTGAAGGCGGCTGCGAGATAATCAGATCCACCCTTCCTGTTGTAATTACGGTACTGAAAGATGCAAACACTCCCAGGCTTCCTTCTCTCAGGGGTAAGATGAAAGCCAGGAAGATAGAAATACCGGTCTGGGGAATGGAAGACATTGACCTGTCAGGAGATGAAGTAGGACTGGACGGATCACCTACAAGGGTTGTAAAAATCACAACTCCGGAAATTGTTTCGAACGGAGAAATTCATCATGCCGAGCCTGAGGAACTTGCCGGACTAATTGTTGATGCCCTTCTAGGGAAGGAGGGAGAGTAATGGCGAGTATTGAAGTACGCAAGGATACATGCGTCGGCTGTGGCGCATGCATTCCATCGTGCCCTTTTGGAGCCATATCTATGGTAGAGGATCTTGCCGTTATCGATGATTCATGCACGATGTGCGGAGCCTGCGAATCATCCTGTTCTTATGGAGCCATTATTATCAGGACCGAAGAAGCTGGCGGATTCGAGATTGATCAGTATTCCGGTATCATGGTGATCGCTGAGCAGCGGGATGGCGAAATTGACCACAGTACACTCGAACTTCTGGGGGAAGCCAGAAGGCTGGCAGAAGCTGATGGGAGTGAAGTCTCAGCAGTATTGCTTACGGAGAAGGCAGGTGAATGGCCGGCAAGACTGACGAGTTACGGTGCCGACATTGTTTATCTCGCTGAAGACTCTCAGCTTAAGCATTTCAGAACAGAGCCGTTTTCCCGGATTGTCGAAAATCTGATAGTTGAGAAAAAACCGGCAGTAGTTCTGGCTGCGGCGACTACTACAGGCCGGGATCTTATGCCAAGAATCGCGAAGAATCTGAACACCGGTCTTACCGCCGATTGCACAGAACTGACTATTGATCCGAAAACTGGTGGTCTTCTGCAGACAAGACCAGCTTTCGGAGGTAACATTCTTGCTACTATCGTCTGTTCGAATACCAGACCTCAGATGGCTACCGTGAGGCCCAGGGTCATGAAAACTATCGACCCCGATGATGCCAGAAAAGGAAACCTGGAGAAAATAAACCTTTCACCGGAGGATCTGATCAGCAGGACCGAAGTTCTGGAGTTCGAACCGCTGGAAGAGGGTGAAATCGATATAACTGAAGCTGAGGTGATAGTATCAGGAGGCAGAGGGCTCAAGTCGGAGGAGAATTTTGCCCTTCTGGAAGAACTTGCAGATCTTCTGGATGGAAGCGTAGGGGCAAGCCGGGCAGCTATCGATGCCGGATGGATTCCTTACCCGCATCAGGTTGGACAGACAGGGAAAACTGTGCAGCCGAAAACCTACATAGCGTGCGGGATATCCGGAGCGGTTCAGCATAGAGTGGGGATGCAGTCATCGGACAGGATTCTTGCAGTTAACAAGGATGAATCAGCGCCGATCTTCGAATTCTGTGATGAAGGTTTTGTGGGTGACCTTTTCGAGATCATACCTCTTGTCATCAAGGAGATAAAGCGAAGAAGAAAGTAACCTTCCGGGTCCCTGAAGTACTCAGCTGAAGCAAACGAAATCGGATTATTCAAATAGTAAACGGAAACAGTGAAAAATGCAGAATGACAGAGACAGAACTGCGCTGATAGAGAACACCGAATTTTACCGTCTGACGGGGCATGAAACTCTTGAAAAACTGGGATCTTCAGAAAAGGGACTGTCCAGGAAAACCGCGGACAGGATCCGTTCCAGGCTTGGTCCCAACGAGATAGCCGCAGAAGTTACCGTTCCAAGATGGATGCTCTTCCTCAAGCAGTTCCGTGACCTTCTTGTCCTTGTGCTTATTACTGCGGGAATAGTTTCGTTTGTCATCGGCAGTTACCGCGATGGCATAGTGATGTTCGTAATCGTAATTATCAACGCTATTATCGGTTTTATACAGGAGTACAAAGCAGGGAAAATACTGGATAGTCTGAGGGAGCTTATAAAATCACCAGCGCGGGTAATGGTGGATGGAGAACTTACGGAAGTACCTCAAAGACTTCTTGTTCCGGGTGATATCGTAGAAATTGATGCCGGGGATAAACTGCCAGCCGATATAAGGCTAATTGAATCCTTCGATTTCAGAACAGTCGAGTTTTCACTCACAGGTGAATCCATGCCACAGGAGAAACATACAAACTCTATCAAAGACAGATGCATAATATCCGATCAGGAAAACATGGCCTTCATGGGAACAACGGTAGCTACAGGTAGTGCTACGGGTGTTGTTGTCAGGACAGGAATGTCAACCGAAATGGGTAAGATTGCCAGCATGACGCAGGAGACTGCTGCGATTAAATCCCCGCTGCAGAGGGAACTTGGAAATCTTGCCAGATGGCTGACCGGGATCGTCATCATTCTCAGTATAGGTTTATTTGGAGTTGCCTACTGGCAAGGATTCCCGCTTGTGACGAGTATGATACTAGCCCTCGGTGTTGCTGTAGCTTCCGTACCCCAGGCACTTCCGGCGCAGGTCACGGTTGCCCTGACGGCTGCCAGTAAAAGGCTTGCTGAAAGAAAGGCAGTGGTCAAGAATTTGCCATCCGTTGAGACTTTGGGTTCCACCACAGTAATCTGCACGGATAAAACAGGTACCCTGACCAAGAACGAAATGACCGCTACAAAGGTCTGGTTCAACGGCAGCGAATACAGACTAACAGGGATAGGATACAAACCTGAAGGCGGCATGATTGATTCGGACGGTAATCCTTTAGCAGAAGAACAGATTGAAGAAATAGAGATAATGATGGATGCCGGAACCATGGCATCCAACGCTGAGATTCATGCTCCGGATGAAGAGCATAAAAGCTGGTATCCGGTTGGAGATCCGACCGAAGCCGCTCTGGTAACAATGTCCACAAAACTCGGAACAAGAAGCCCGAAGGAGGATGAAGAGAATCCTGAGCTGCACGAATTCCCCTTCGATTCCGAAAGAAAAAGAATGAGTTCCATCCGGCAGTTCGGTGACAGGATAGAACTTGCCATGAAAGGAGCTACAGACAGCGTCCTCTCCATTTCAAAGTACATTTACAGAAATGGAAAAGCTGTTCCTATGACCGATGAAGACAGGGAACGGATAACGGCTGCTAACGAGGAGTATTCAGATCAGGCTCTCAGGGTTCTGGCCATAGCATTTCGACCACTCGAGCTGGATGGTTCGGACTATATACTTGAGGAGATAGAAAAGGATGTTGTATTCCTTGGCCTTGTCGGGATGACAGATCCACCCAAAGAAGGTGTTAAAGAAGCGATAGCTGCTTGCCATGAGGCAAAAGTAAGAATTGTCATCATGACCGGAGACCACGCGATAACTGCAAAGGCTGTAGGCAGGGAGATAGGGCTGTGCCGCTCTGGAGAGCCGACCGTATATACCGGTGAGCAGCTTGAGGACATGGATGATGATGAGCTTACGGAGATTCTCATGTCCGGTGATTCAGTGATATTCTCAAGGGTCAGCCCTGAGCACAAACTGAAAATAGTTAATATCCTTGAGGATCAGAATGAAGTTGTAGCTGTAACCGGTGATGGTGTCAACGATGCCCCCGCGCTCAAACGTGCTGATATAGGCGTCGCCATGGGTATTACAGGTACCGATGTGGCGAAGGAAGCCGCCGAGCTGATACTTCTTGATGACAGTTTTCCAACTCTTGTGGAGGCTGTCAGAGAAGGCAGGACGATTTACAGTAATCTCAAGAAAACCGTTATCGCTTCACTTACTTCGAATGCCGCTGAACTGATTATCGTGATACTTGGTCTTACAGCTGTTGCCCTCGGCAACTGGGCAATACCGATTCTTGCCCTTCAGATACTTGCGATAGATCTTCTCGCTGAAGTAATGCCGCTCACATGCCTTACTTTCGATCCTTCGGTAAAGGGTGTTATGAGAATTCCTCCCAGAAAGCACAGTGATCACATAATGAACAGGCAGTCATCCATCGAAGTCCTGCTCTTTGGCGTACTGATTGGGGCACTTGCCTTCGGCAATTACGTACTCAGCATGTTCCGGACGGGAGTAGTGTTTCCCTCGGATATGACCGTATTCCCTGCAGAATATCTAAAAGCAACAACAATCGCCTACCTTACAATAGCTTTCTGTCAGTTCGCAAACGTGCTTTCCCGAAGATTCGATTATATTTCCGTCTTCAGCAGGACATTTTTCAGCAATAGGATTCTGCTCTGGTCCATCCTTTTATCCATATGCCTCATACTGATAGCAGTATATGTTCCTTTCGTAAGCAGATTCCTGTACTTCAGCGGACCGGGGATAATTGACTGGCTTTTTGTGTTAGGTGCTGCGTTCTTATTCCTGTCTGTATTTGAACTGATGAAACTTCGACGGCGGATTAAGAGCAAGAAAGCTGCAAGTGTCAGCTGAATGACTTCAATGCCTTCTGAATATGAGATTGATCAGATATGTCCGATCTGATAGAGAAAAAGGCTGTACTGCATGTTCACACCGATGCATCCGATGGAACAGGCTCGATAGAAGAAGTTATCAGGATTGCATCTTCCGCCGGAGTGGACATTCTTGGAATTAATGACCACAGAACGCTTGATGCAAGGAAGAGGGGTTTCGGAGGGTGGAGAAAATCTCTATTTGTCCTCGCTGGAGCCGAACTTGAGGATTCTTCCGAGAACAGTCACCTTCTGGTTTACGGGATCGATGAGCTTCCGGACACATGGGATACCAGTAAGCAGATAGCTTTCGTTAACGAAAAAGGCGGTATAGCAATTGCAGCACATCCTACCGAAGCACCGGGCAGACTTCCCCGTACCAGGAGTTATTCATGGAAGAATGAAGACACATCAGGGCTTTCCGGAGTCGAGGTCTGGAATTACATGTCACTATGGAAAAAGGGCATTTCTCCCTTCAACGCTGCGGGTAAACTAAAGCATCCTGACAGACACGTGGAACATCCTGATCCGAAAGCGATAGAGTTCTGGGAAGGGACGGGAGGATGCGCGATTGCCTGCCCTGATGCTCATGCACTTAAATTCGGAATCGGGCGCGCATATATCGAAGTATTTCCGTACGAAATGCTTTTCAGAAGGCTTATTACACATATACTGCTGGATGAAAGCCTGTCAGAATCAGATAGCACTGCAGAGAGACAGATAATTAACGCCCTTCGGAATGGGGCATGTTTTACGAGCAACGCTCTGCTTGGAGACGCGTCAGGTTTCAGAGCCACCAGTAAGGATGGCAGTATTCTTCTTGATCTCCCCGGAGCCGGGGAAGTAACAGTCGTCAAATCCGGAGACGTCTGCTGGCAGGGAAATCTTGAAGCCGGAAAGCACAGGATAAGCCCGGAATATTCAGGACGCGTATCAGTCAGCGTTTCCAGGGAAGGCAGAACATGGATATACTGCGGAATTTCATAATCACCCTGTTTGTGGTTGTATCTGTTGCTTTATCAACTCCTGTTGATTCAACATGGGATCTTCTTGAAGCGATAGAGTATCGTGACGGGGAATGGTTTCTTGAGTTAATGTCTGAAAGCGTAAGGGTCCAGATCGAATCAAGTTACCAGCAGCTGAAGGATCTTGCTGCTACCGATCCCGGACTGGTGGAGACCCTGTTTCAGGGAATGGGTATTGAAATGACAACCTGGGACCTGGAATGGATGACTACAGGAGATTTTATCTCTAAAATGCTCGAGGGTATATACTTGCCTCCTCTTGATAATATCATATCTGAAGAAGTTTCCATGAACGGAAGGAACGCTGATGTTCTGTTCACATGGTATTCGGGATATAGCCTGGCTATACAGTTCTGCTGGGAAGAACATTCCTGGAAAGTTACAGGTTCACCAGTACTGGCGCAACTATTTTAGTCTGTGTTCTGCTTTTCCGGATGCATGAACAGAGCGGCAGCTTGATTCCTGTTGACGCGAGAGCCTGTGCAGTTGTAGTATTTGATGTTCGAATCAGGTTTTCAGGGGTTTACATATTCCATTCTAACGGAATCTGCCATACTTCTGATACTCTAAATGGAGGTTAAGATGCGAAAGATACTTGCAGTTCTAGGTCTTGCGGGCCTTGTTTTTATGGCTTGCGGTGGCGGGGGTGGCGCTAGCAACCCCGAGGATGCTGTCAATGGTGCTTTTAATGCTATGAAATCTGGTGATATTGACGCCATGGTTCAGTATATGCCGGAATCTGAGCGCTCTGAGATTACTGACATGACAGACGAGGAAAAAGAAATGATGCAGGGCATGCTCAGCATGATGTCTGCACTTGAATTCGAGGTCAAAGGTTCTGAAATTGACGGCGAAACCGCGGTTGTTACCGTTGAGATTACTTTCATGGGTGAGACCGAAGAGGAAGATGTCGATCTTATGCTCGAGAACGGTGTCTGGGTAATTACCAACGGCGGTCTGTTCTAGACAGTTTATTTTAAGACTGTAATAGAGGAGCCTCGAAAGGGGCTCCTTTTTTTAATGGTCAACGGTTTCAGCTCCCGAATGAATTTGGCGGAGGACCGGGGACTCCCTTCGGCTCGTTTCACTCGCTCAGGGTAAACTCACCTGTCTGGTCTACGACCAGGGGTTCTCATCCCGATTTGATAATGGCGGAGGACCGGGGACTCCCTTCGACTCGTTTCACTCGCTCAGGGTAAACTCACCTGTCTGGTCTACGACCAGGGGTTCTCGTCCCGATTTGATAATGGCGGAGGACCGGGGACTCCCTTCGGCTCGTTTCACTCGCTCAGGGTAAACTCACCTGTCTGGTCTACGACCAGGGGTTCTCATCCCGATTTGATAATGGCGGAGGACCGGGGACTCGAACCCCGAAGGGATTAAACCCGGCGGATTTCAAATCCGCTGCCTTACCAATTAGACTAGTCCTCCGCAACCGGTGAAATTTAAGTTATCATAGGCCAAAGGTCAATCAGTGTCTCAATAATGAGGGGATGTAACATTGCTTGAAATGGAATTGAAATTCAGAGTCGATGATTTTCAGAGAGTGGAACGTCTTCTTGCGGATATAGGAATCGAGCCGGGTGAACCCGTTAAAGAGAGTAATCTTGTACTTGATCTTATGGGAGGGTCCCTGAGAAAGACGGATACGCTTTTTCGCCTCAGAAACAGCAGAACAGGAACACTCGTGACCGTTAAGAAACCACTTCCCGCGACCTCTCTTAAAGTTAGGTATGAAGAGGAAGCAGTTCTTGATTGTTCTCAGGAGAAAGCTCTCAGGCTCTTCGAGCTTCTTGGATACGGAGTGGTGTACAGATACGAGAAGACAAGAAGGGAATGCAGGATAGATGAAGCCATTATATGCCTCGATGAACTCTGGTTCGGTAATTTTGTCGAGATCGAAGCCGATTCTGAGGAGGCTGTACTTAATGCTGCTGGACTGCTTGGTTTCGATGCCGCTTCCGGAATCCGATTCAGTTACGCTGCCCTGGAGAAGGATGCGGAACGGTTGCACGGTTCGAAGGAAGGCGAGAGAAAGTGATACTGAGGCCTCTTCTTCTGACAGCTGCGGTAACTCTGATGCCCGGTATGCACGATAGAGAAGACGATATTCCTCCGCCATCCGAAGTGGAGGATACGGAGATCGATGGCGACGATGAGAGTACCGATAAAGAAGAGGATTCATTTCTTGAGCCCTATTACGAATCGAAAGATTCTACAGGTTGCTTTACTGGAAGTTGCGGGGAATTCTGGGATATCTTCCGGATAATTGCATCAGTTGATGTAAGGTACAATTCAAACCCTGAGCGGCACGATGGTGTCAGAACTCTTCTCGGCAGAAAAGGTAATTCCGTTGCGCTGAACGCAAGATTCGGGCTGTGTGTCGTTGAGGGAGATGGAGTGGGATACATGACTGAAGTACTTTTCAGAACTCCAACCCCTCTGATCCTCGATTTTCTCTACCACAGGGTGGAAAAGGAAGGAACAGAAGATTTTACACTTTTCTATGCTGGACTGCTGTCCCAGATCGTGTACGATTCACCTCTGGAGCTTATGCTTGGTGCCCAGGTGGTGTTTCCAGCCGAAGATGGAAAAGAGGTGCTCTCCGGAGCGGGATTCGAATTGCTGTGTCAATACAGTTTTCGGAACCGTTTGGGAGCAGCGGTCGATTACAGGCTGACATGGATACGGAATCTTCCTCTACAGAGAGGGGAGTTTCGTTTGTCCTGGATATCTGCTCCAGTCGAACTGTACGCCGGATATAACTACCTCCGCAATTGCGGCGGAGACTTTATCAGCGGCCCATGCGCCGGTATCGGATTATTCTTCTGATTTCTCCGGGTGTGTAACCTTGACAAAAAGCCGTTACTGACCCATTAATCGACACTACGCGAAAAATTCACTGGAATAGTAAAAGCATGATTTGAGGGAGCATATCAATGAACGAGCATAACACAGTCGAGAAAAAACTTAAGACTGAAATACATTATAAGAACGCTGTAAGAAAAGATCTGGTCGACAGCATCCGTCAGATGCATAACTGGCAGGAGAAGCTGAATCAGATGCATAACGTCCGTAAGGAAAAGAAACTTCGAAAAACACTGGAAAGATACCGCGGTTTTATCGAAGATATGAAAACATTCCTCTCACCACTTCTTGATGAACTGGAAGAGTCAATACAGGAAGAAATGAGCTTCAGCAAAGAGGAAATTCAGGACTTCAAGCAGGAAGTCAAGGAAGAAATCGGGCTTGCTACCGAGGCAAGACTGGCGTTCGAAAAAGCCAGGGACGCTTCGGAAAAGGCTGAGAACAAAAAGCTTGAACCTGAGGAGCTGAAAGTTCTTAAGGAAGCTTACAGCAAGGCATGGCGTGCTTTCCGGCTGGAGAAGCACAAACTTGAAGAAGCTCGCGAAGAACTGGAAAGCGAAGAAATTGATAAAGAAATATTCAAAAGGGAACTGAAGCGTATTCACGTAGAACGGCATTTCATTAAAGAGGTGTAAACTGCATGGAGGTTTTTCCACGCAGGAAGATAGAGGCGAGGCTGGGAATAACATTTCTGGCCTGCCTTCTTTTCAGCCTTCCTTTCATTCTATCCAGGAAAGCTCTGATAGCGGTTCCCTTTGTTTTCGCAATCGGGGCTTTCTACTTCCTTGGCGTGTATTATCCAAGGTACAGAAAACGGAAAAGGATCTCTGAAGAACCTGTCAGCAGTGAGGACAGAGCAATACTGTCGGAGTATGTGACTTTCTACAGCTCAATGTCCGATGATGACAAGCGTTTGTACGAGAACGATATAGGAGTATTTCTTGCTGAGCATTCGATCATCGGTGTTGATGATGTCAAGATAACCAGAAAAATTGAGCTTCTTGTTGCCGCTACCGCAGTCCGTTTGATTTTCGGAAGGCCGGAGTGGGAATACAGGGATTTTGGTGATATCCTGGTATATCCCGGCGGTTTCAGGACAGATGGTTCGTATTCCACCGATCTGAAAGGCATCGATTCGGCAGCGGCGGGACTTGTTCATTCCTCCGGGAATGTAATACTGTCCCTTCCTCATCTGCTTCGCGGATTTCAGCATGATAACGACGGATACAATGTTGGATACCATGAATTTGCGCACGTGCTTGACGGGTACCGACCCGATGGTATACCCGACGAGCTTTCCCTGGGAGCTTATCGGCCCTGGATAGAGGTAATGCAGAAGGAGTTCGAGAAAGTACATAAAGGCAGATCCATACTGCGCCAGTACGCAGGAACGAATCCTGCCGAATTCTTTGCCTGTTCTGTCGAGGCTTTTTTTGAAAAACCTGAAATGATGAAGAATAAAGCTCCGGAGCTTTACAACCAGCTGTCAGTATTCTTCAATCAGAAGCCCTGATTCGTATCCACTGATTTCCCTGCCGAATAAGCCAGCATAAACCAGGTCTTGTCTCAGTACGCACGCAGGTTAATATTGATAATGCTATTAGTGACAGGAATTACATGAAAATACTTATCGCAGATGATGATCCTGTAAGCCGCAGGATACTTTCGAAAAGCGTC
>Ga0307441_1000410_pt1 | contig 15981 bp, 11 predicted proteins | sample SalMarWE160420MG_FD_202149 | JGI IMG/M metagenome (GOLD analysis project Ga0307441, IMG submission 202149) | Salt marsh sediment microbial communities from the Plum Island Ecosystem LTER, Massachusetts, United States - WE1604-20 | ecosystem: Environmental > Aquatic > Marine > Intertidal zone >... | reverse complement strand
CCTGGACACCCTGGCCAACTGGCCCTCCGGCGAGCTGCCCCGGGTCGACCTCTACGCCGAGAAGAAAGCGGCGAAGAAGACCGCCGCCAAGCGGGCCCCGGCGAAGAAGGCCCCGGCCAAAAAGGCCCCGGCCAAAAAGGCCCCGGCCAAAAAGGCCCCGGCCAAGAAGGCCCCGGCCAAGAAGGCCCCGGCCAAGAAGGCCCCGGCCAAGAAGGCCGCGTCCGGCGCCGACGCCGAGTCGCCCACACCCCGCCCCCGAGGGCGCGCGTGACCGAACCGGCCGCAGATACCAGCGCAGTGCTCACCGCACAGGATTCGCTGGTATTGGCGTCCATGACCTCACCGGTCGAGATGGAGCTGGTGATGGCCTGGGTGGGCCAGCAGCGCGCCGACAACCCGGGGGCGAGGGTCGACGTGCTGCGGCTGCCCGACCCCGACGCGCCGCCGGCGGCGCTGACGGCACTGGCCGAACAGCTCGACTCCGGCGCCAAGTCCGAAGAGGACCGCTCGATCGTGCCGGTGCGGGTGTTCTGGCTGCCGGCGCCGGATCGCAGCAGGCTCGCCAAGGTGGCCGGCCTGCTGCCCGGCCGGGACCCCTACCACCCCAACGAGCGTCAGCAACGACGCATCCGGCGCGAGGCCCCCCGCCGGGTGCGGGTGGTGGCCGGCGAGGCGGCCAAGCTGTCCGAGCTCCGCCAGCAGTGGCGCGACACCACGGTCGGCGAGGACCCGCGCGACTTCGCCGAGTTCATCGTCCGCCGCGCGATCCTGGCGATCGAACGCGTCGAGTACCGCATCCTCGGGCCGCAGTACAAGTCCCCGCGGCTGGTCAAGCCGGAGATCCTGACATCGGCGCGGTTCCGCGCCGGCCTGCAGAAGATCCCGGGCGCGACCGTCGAGGAAGCCGGACAGATGCTCGACGAGCTCTCCACCGGATGGAGCAGGGTGTCCGTCGACCTCGTCTCCGTCCTCGGCCGGGCCATCAGCCGCGGGTTCGACCCCGAGCTCGACTACGACGAGTACCAGGTGGCGGCGGTGCGCTCGGGCCTGGAGACGCACCCGGCGGTGCTGCTGTTCTCGCACCGGTCCTACATCGACGGCGCGGTGGTGCCGGTGGCGATGCAGGAGAACCGGTTGCCGCCGGTGCACGTGTTCGCCGGCATCAACCTGTCGTTCGGCCTGATGGGGCCGCTGCTGCGCCGCTCGGGCGTCATCTTCATCCGCCGCAACATCAGCGACAACGCGCTCTACAAATACGTCTTGCGTGAATACGTCGGCTACATCGTCGAGAAGCGGTTCAATCTGAGCTGGTCCATCGAGGGCACCCGCTCGCGCACCGGGAAGATGTTGCCGCCCAAGCTCGGTCTGCTGGCCTACGTGGCCGAAGCCTACCTGGACGGCCGCAGCGAAGACATCCTGCTGCAGCCGGTGTCGATCAGCTTCGACCAGCTGCACGAGACGGCCGAGTACGCCGCCTACGCCCGCGGCGGGGAGAAGACCCCCGAGGGCATCGGCTGGCTGTACAACTTCATCCGGGCCCAGGGGGAACGCAACTACGGCAAGATCTACGTCCGCTTCCCCGAAGCGGTGTCGATGCGCCAGTACCTCGGCCCGCCCAATGGCTCGCTGGCCCACGACCAGGACGCCAAACGCCTTGCTCTGCAAAAGATGTCGTTCCAGGTCGCGTGGCGGATCCTGCAGTCGACGCCGGTCACCGCGACGGGTCTGGTGTGCGCGCTGCTGCTGACCACGCGCGGCGCGGCGCTGACGCTGGATCAGCTGCACCACACCCTGCAGGACTCGCTGGACTACCTCGAACGCAAGCACACCCCGGTGTCGACGAGCGCGCTGCGGCTGCGCTCGCGCGAGGGCGTGCGCGCGGCGGTCGACGCCTTGTCGGGCGGTCATCCGATCACCCGGGTCGACGGTGGCCGCGAGCCGGTGTGGCACATCGAGCCCCAGGACGAGCACGCCGCGGCGTTCTATCGCAACTCGGCCATCCACGCCTTCCTGGAGACCTCGATCGTCGAACTCGCGCTCGCGCACGCCCGCCATGCCCCGGATGCTCGAGCCGACCGCATGGAGGCGTTCTGGACGCAGGCGATGCGGCTGCGCGACCTGCTGAAATTCGACTTCTATTTCGCCGACTCGGCCGCGTTCCGCGACAACATCGCCGAGGAGATGGCCTGGCACGACGACTGGCAGGCCCACGTCGGCGCCGGCGGCGCCGAGATCGACGCGATGCTGTTCGCCAAGCGCCCGCTGATGTCGGACGCGATGCTGCGGGTGTTCTTCGAGGCCTACGAGATCGTCGCCGACGTGTTGCGCGACGCGCCGCCCGACATCGGCCGGCAGGAGCTGACGGACCGCGCGCTCGGGGTGGGGCGACAGTACGTCGCGCAGACGCGCGTCCGCAGCAACGAGTCGGTCTCCACGCTGCTGTTCGCCACCGCCCGCCAGGTCGTCGTCGACCAAGACCTGATCGCCCCCGCCGGCGACGTGGCAGGCGACCTCGCCGAACGGCGGATCGCCTTTCGGCGGGAACTGCGGAACATCCTGCGCGACTTCGACTACGTCGAGCGCATCGCGCGCGAGCAGTTCGTGGCCCGCGAGTTCCGGGCGCGTCAGGACCGCCGGGACAGCGCGACGGCCTGACCGCGGTGCGCGCCACCTCTGCCCTGATCCACAGTCACGACTTTCTCCACAGGAACGCGGTGCGGGCCCTGCCGAGCCGCGGCTCCCGTCGGTGGCGCCGGGCCCAATAGCGGCAGGAAACGGGCGGTGACGTGTTCACCGGCCCACACGCAACCGAGAAAGGGACCAGCCAATGTTCGAAACCCCGCTCACCGTCGTCGGTCACATCGTCAACGACCTGCAGCGCCGCCAGGTCGGCGACCAGGAGCTCATCAAATTCCGGGTGGCCAGCAATTCGCGCCGCCGCACCGCCGAGGGCGGCTGGGAGCCGGGCAACTCCTTGTTCGTCACCGTCAACTGCTGGGGGAGGATGGTCACCGGTGTGGCCGCCGCGCTGGGCAAGGGCGCCCCGGTGGTGGTGACGGGTCACGTCTACACCAGCGAGTACGAGGACCGCGACGGCAACCGCCGTTCGTCGCTGGAGATGCGGGCCCTCGCGGTGGGGCCGGACCTCTCGCGCTGCCTGGTCCGCATCGAGAAGCCCGCGTACACCGGTCCCAACCCGGATCAGGTCCCGGCGTCGGTTTCCCCGGCCGCCCCCGCGGGCGAGCCGGCCGATCAACCGACCGACGATGCGGCCGCCGCGGGCGACACCGCCGCGGGCGGCGACCCGCTGCCGCTGTCGGCGTAGCCCTCAACCCGGCCGTCGGCCCGGCAGTCGGCCTGGCAGTCGGCCCGGCAGTCGGCAGAGTGCCGCCGGGCGATGCCTAGGATGGTCCGCGAGATCATTCTGCAAGACCAGAAAGGCATGACTCCGGCATGGCTGAGTTCATCTACACGATGAAGAAGGTCCGCAAGGCGCACGGCGACAAAGTGATCCTGGACGACGTCACGTTGAGCTTCTATCCGGGCGCCAAGATCGGTGTCGTCGGGCCCAACGGCGCCGGCAAGTCGAGCGTCTTGCGGATCATGGCCGGGCTGGACAAGCCCAACAATGGTGAAGCCTTCCTGGCCGCCGGCGCCACGGTCGGCATCCTGCAGCAGGAGCCGCCGCTGAACGAGGAGAAGACCGTCCGCGGCAACGTGGAAGAGGGCCTGGGCGATATCAAGGTCAAGCTGGACCGCTTCAACGAGGTCGCCGAGTTGATGGCCACCGACTACTCCGACGAGTTGATGGAAGAGATGGGCCGGCTGCAGGAGGAGCTGGATCACGCCGAGGCGTGGGACCTGGACTCCCAGCTGGAGCAGGCCATGGACGCGCTGCGCTGCCCGCCGCCGGACGAGCCGGTGACGACGCTGTCCGGCGGTGAGCGCCGCCGGGTGGCGCTGTGCAAGCTGCTGCTGTCCAAGCCCGACCTGCTGCTGCTGGACGAGCCGACCAACCACCTGGACGCCGAAAGCGTGCAGTGGCTCGAACAGCACCTGGCCGCCTACGCGGGTGCCGTGCTGGCCGTTACCCACGACCGCTACTTCCTCGACAACGTCGCCCAGTGGATCCTCGAACTCGACCGTGGCCGGGCGTACCCGTACGAGGGAAACTACTCGACCTACCTCGAGAAGAAGGCCGACCGGCTGTCGGTCCAGGGCCGCAAAGACGCCAAGCTGCAGAAGCGGCTGGTCGACGAGCTGGCGTGGGTGCGGTCCGGGGCCAAGGCGCGTCAGGCCAAGAGCAAGGCGCGCCTGCAGCGCTACGAGGAGATGGTCGCCGAGGCCGAGAAGTCGCGCAAGCTCGACTTCGAGGAGATCCAGATCCCCGTCGGGCCGCGGCTGGGCAACGTGGTGGTCGAGGTGGAACACCTCGACAAGGGCTACGGCGGACGCACCCTGATCAAGGATCTGTCGTTCACCCTGCCCCGCAACGGCATCGTCGGCGTCATCGGACCCAACGGCGTCGGCAAGACGACGCTGTTCAAGACCATCGTCGGTCTCGAGGAGCCCGACAGCGGGACCGTCAAGGTCGGGGAGACGGTGAAGCTGAGCTACGTGGATCAGACCCGCGCGGGCATCGATCCGAAAAAGACGGTGTGGGAAGTGGTTTCGGACGGCTTGGACTACATCGAGGTCGGTCAGAGCGAGGTGCCGTCGCGGGCCTACGTGTCGGCGTTCGGGTTCAAGGGCCCCGACCAGCAGAAGCCGGCGGGTGTGCTCTCCGGTGGTGAGCGCAACCGGCTCAACCTCGCGCTGACGCTCAAGCAGGGCGGCAACCTGATCCTGCTCGACGAGCCGACCAACGACCTGGACGTCGAGACGCTGAGTTCGCTGGAAAACGCGCTGGTGAACTTCCCCGGCTGCGCGGTGGTGATCTCGCACGACCGCTGGTTCCTCGACCGCACGTGTACGCACATCCTGGCGTGGGAAGGCGATGAGGACAACGAGGCCAAGTGGTTCTGGTTCGAGGGCAATTTCGGGGCATACGAGGAGAACAAAGTCGAACGGCTGGGCGCCGAGGCCGCGCGTCCGCACAGAGTGACCCACCGCAAGCTGACGCGCGACTAATGTCAGCCGGAGCCAGCGCCGGCGCCCCTCGTAGTGTGCTGGCATCCGTCGCGAGTTGGGAGCAATCGGCATGACGATCGATCCCGGGGCCAAGCAGGACACCAAGCCGTGGACCGCGTTTGCTCGGGACGAGGACATCCCCGAGTGGATCGCGCAGGCTTACCTCGAGAGCTATCGCGGCCCGCACACCGACGAACCCGGAGAGGCCGGGCCGATCGATGCCGCCCCCCCCGGCGCCCTCGTGACCGCCGACATGCTCGGCGCCCACTACCGGCTCGGCCGGCGCCGTCCGGCCGGGGAAAGCCGCGTGGCCGTCTATCCCCCGGACGATCCCGCCGGGTTCGGTCCCGCGCTGCAGGTCGTCACCGACCACGGCGGCATGCTGATGGACTCGGTCACGGTGCTGCTGCACCGGCTCGGCGTCGCCTACGCCGCCATCATGAACCCGGTGTTCGAGGTGCATCGCGGCCCGGAGGGGGAGCTGCGCAGCGTCGGACCCAAGCCCCCCGGCTCGTCGCCGTACGTCGGCGAGGCGTGGATACACGTGCAGCTTTCCCCCTCCGTCGACAGCAAGGCGCTCGCCGAGGTCGAGCGGCTGCTGGCAAAGGTGCTCGCCGACGTCCAACAGGTCGCCAGCGACGCATCCGAGCTGATTTCCGCCCTCGACGACGTGGCGGGCGACGTCGAGGCCAACACCGGCGGCCGCTTCACGGCCCCCGACCGTGACGAGGTCGCCGCGCTGCTGCGCTGGCTGGCCAACGGCAACTTCCTGCTGCTGGGTTACCAGCGTTGCCGGGTCCACGACAGCGAGGTCTCCGGCGACGGGGCCCCGGGCCTCGGCGTGCTGCGGACCCGCACCGGTTCGCGGCCCCGGTTGACCGACGACGACACCATGCTGGTCCTGGCGCAATCCGTCGTCGGCAGCTACCTGCGCTATGGCGCCTACCCGTACGCCGTCGCGGTGCGCGAGTACGTCCAGGAAGGCGACGGGCCAGCCATCGTGGAGCACCGCTTCGTCGGGCTCTTCACGGTCGCCGCCATGAACGCCGACGTGCTGGAGATCCCGATGGTCTCGCACCGCGTCCGCGAAGCGCTCACGATGGCCGACAGCGACCCCGCCCACCCCGGCCAGCTGCTGCTCGACGTCATCCAGACCGTCCCGCGCTCGGAGCTGTTCACGCTGAGCGCCGAACGGCTCTTCACCATGGCCAAAGCCGTGGTGGACCTGGGCTCCCAGCGGCGCGCGCTGCTGTTCCTGCGCGCCGACCGGCTGCAGTACTTCGTCTCGTGCCTGGTCTATGTGGCCCGCGACCGCTACACCACGCAGGTGCGGCGGCGCATCGAGGACATCCTGGTGCGCGAGTTCGGCGGGACGCGGCTGGAGTTCACCGCCCGCGTCAGCGAATCCCCTTGGGCACTGATGCATTTCATGGTCCGGTTGCCCTCGAAAGAGGTAGATGCTGTGGCGGCCCCGGTCGACGTCTCCGAACGCAACCGGGTCCGGATCCAGGGCCTGCTGAGCGATGCGGCGCAAACCTGGTCCGACCGGCTGCTCGGCGCAGCGACGGAAGGCTCGGTCGACCAAGCCGACGCCGAGCATTACGCGGGCGCCTTTCCCGAGGCCTACAAGCAGGCCGTCGCGCCGGGCGACGCGATCGAGCAGATCGGCATCATCAACGGGCTCACCGACGATTCGGTCAAGCTGGTGTTCTCCGACACCGGGGATGAGGGGCTCGCCCAGCTCACCTGGTTCCTGGGCGGGCGCACCGCATCGCTGAGCCAGCTGCTGCCGATGCTGCAGAGCATGGGCGTCGTCGTGCTCGAGGAGCGGCCGTTCTCGGTGATCCGGCCCGACGGGTTGGCGGTGTGGATCTACCAATTCAAGATCTCGCCGCACCCGACCATCCCGCAGGCGTCGTCGGCCGAGGAACGGGACGCGACCGCGCAGCGATTCGCCGACGCGGTCACCGCGATCTGGCGGGGTCGCGTCGAGATCGACCGCTTCAACGAGCTGGTGATGCGCGCGAACCTGACCTGGCAGCAGGTCGTGCTGCTGCGCGCCTACACCAAATACCTTCGGCAGGCGGGCTTTCCCTACAGCCAGTCCCACATCGAAGCGGTGCTCAACGACCATCCCTCCACGGCGCGCTCCCTCGTCGCGTTGTTCGAGGCGCTGTTCAACCCCGAGGGGTCGTCGGGCAGCCGCGAGGCGCAGGCGGCGGCCAACGCGGTCGCCGCGGACATCGACGCGTTGCGCAGCCTGGACACCGACCGCATCATGCGCTCCTTCGCGTCGCTGGTCCAGGCCACGCTGCGGACCAATTACTTTGTCACCCGGAAGGATTCGGCCCGGGACCGCAACGTTCTGGCGCTCAAGCTCGACGCGCAGCTCATCGACGAGCTGCCGCTGCCGCGTCCCCGATACGAGATCTTCATCTATTCGCCCCGCGTCGAGGGCGTGCACCTGAGGTTCGGTCCGGTGGCGCGCGGCGGCCTGCGCTGGTCGGACCGCCGCGACGACTTCCGCACCGAAGTCCTCGGGCTGGTCAAGGCGCAGGCGGTGAAGAACGCCGTCATCGTGCCGGTCGGGGCCAAGGGCGGGTTCGTCGTCAAGGACCCGCCGCTGCCCACCGGCGACGCCGCCGCCGACCGCGACGCCACCCGCAACGAAGGCGTGGCCTGCTACCGGCTCTTCATCTCCGGGCTGCTCGAGCTCACCGACAACGTCGACCACGCCACCGGCAAGGTCAATCCGCCGCCTCGGGTGGTGCGGCGCGACGGCGACGACGCCTACCTGGTGGTGGCCGCCGACAAGGGCACCGCCACGTTCTCCGACATCGCCAACGACGTCGCCAAGTCCTACGGGTTCTGGCTCGGCGACGCCTTCGCCTCCGGCGGATCGGTGGGCTACGACCACAAGGCCATGGGCATCACCGCCAAGGGCGCGTGGGAGGCCGTCAAACGGCACTTCCGGGAGATGGGGGTCGACACCCAGGCCGAGGACTTCACCGTCGTCGGCATCGGCGACATGAGCGGCGACGTGTTCGGCAACGGCATGCTGCTGTCCGAGCACATCCGGCTGATCGCCGCCTTCGACCACCGGCACGTCTTCCTCGACCCGGACCCCGACGCCGAGGCCTCCTTCGCCGAGCGTCGCCGGCTGTTCGACCAGGCCCGGTCCAGCTGGGACGACTACGACAAGTCGCTGATCAGCGAGGGCGGCGGGGTGTACGCCCGCGAACAGAAGGCCATCCCGGTCAGCGAGCAGGTCCGCGCCGCCCTCGGCATCGAGGGCCAGGATGAAGGAGGGGCCGACGAGATGTCCCCGCCCAACCTGATCAAGGCGATACTGCAGGCGCCGGTGGACCTGCTGTTCAACGGCGGCATCGGCACCTACATCAAGGCCGAGTCCGAATCCGACTCCGACGTGGGCGACCGCGCCAACGACCCGGTGCGCGTCAACGCAAACCAGGTGCGCGCCAAGGTGATCGGCGAAGGCGGCAACCTCGGCGTGACGGCGCTGGGCCGCGTGGAGTTCGACCTGTCCGGCGGCCGCATCAACACCGACGCGATGGACAACTCCGCCGGCGTGGACTGCTCCGACCACGAGGTCAACATCAAGATCCTGATCGACTCGCTGGTCACGGCCGGCAAGGTCGATCCCGGCGAGCGCAAAGACCTGCTGGAGTCGATGACCGACGAGGTGGCGCGGCTGGTGCTCACCGACAACGAGGACCAGAACGACCTGATCGGCGCCAGCCGGGCCAACGCGGCCAGCCTGCTGCCCGTACACGAACGGCAGATCAAGTTCCTGGTGGACGAGCGCGGGCTCAACCGCGAGCTGGAGGCGCTGCCGTCGGAGAAGGAGATCCGCCGCCGCGCGGAGGCGGGCATCGGGCTCACCTCGCCCGAACTGTGCACCCTGATGGCCCACGTCAAGTTGGGCCTCAAGGAAGACATGCTGGCCACCGAGCTGCCCGAGCAGGAGGTGTTCTCCTCCCGCTTGCCGCAATACTTTCCGGCGCAGCTGCGGGACCGGTTCACCCCCGAGATCCGCAACCACCAGCTGCGCCGCGAGATCGTCACCACCATGTTGATCAACGACCTGGTGGACACCGGGGGAATCAGCTACGCCTTCCGGATCGCCGAAGACGTCGGCGTGAAGCCCGTCGACGCGGTGCGCACCTATGTCGCCACCGACGCCATCTTCAGGGTGGACGACCTGTGTCGATGCATCCGTGCGGCTAACGTGCCGGTCGCCCTGTCGGACCGGCTCACGCTGGACACCAGACGGCTGCTCGACCGGGCTTCGCGCTGGCTGCTCAACTACCGGCCACAGCCGTTGGCCGTTGGCGCCGAGATCAATCGGTTCGCCGCGACGGTCAAGGAGCTGACCCCGCGGATGTCTGAGTGGCTGCGTGGTGACGACAAAGCCATCGTGGAGAAGGAAGCCGCGGAATTCTCGGCACAGGGCATGCCCGAGGACCTGGCCTACCTCATCGCCGCCGGCCTGTACCGCTTCAGCCTGCTCGACATCATCGACATCGCCGACATCAACGACATCGACGCCGCCGAGGTCGCCGACACCTATTTCGCGCTGATGGACCGGCTGGGCACCGACGGTCTGCTGACGGCGGTGTCCGAGCTGCCGCGGAATGACCGGTGGCATTCGTTGGCGCGCTTGGCGATTCGTGACGATATCTACGCCTCGCTGCGCTCGCTGTGCTTCGACGTGCTCGCCGTGGGGGAACCCGACGAAACGGGCGAGGAAAAGATCGCGGAGTGGGAACACATCAGCGCCTCGCGGGTGGAACGGGCCCGCCGGACGCTCGCCGAAATTCAGGAAACCGGGGCCAAGGATCTGGCGACGCTGTCGGTGGCCGCGCGCCAGATCCGTCGCATGACCCGCACGAGTGGAAGAGGTTCGTCGAGTTGAGTGTTGGCTACGTCGCGCCCGTGCCGGTGCGCTGGTCGGATATCGACATGTACCAGCACATCAACCACGCCACCATGGTGACCATCCTCGAAGAGGCGCGGGTGCCGTTCCTCACCGAGCCGTTCGCCCTCGGCATCGCCACCGTCGGGTTGCTGATCGCCGACGTGCGCGTCACCTACAAGGCACAGCTTCGGCTCACCGATTCGCCTCTGCAGGTGACCATCTGGACCAAGCGGCTGCGGACGGTCGACTTCACCCTGGGCTACGAGGTGCGTTCGGTCAATGCCGATCCCGACTCCAGGCCCGCCGTCATCGCCGAGTCGCAGCTGGCCGCGGTCCACATCGAAGAGCAGCGCTTGGAGCGGCTTTGGCCGCGGCAAAAGGAGTACCTGGCGCGGTGGATGCGGGACTAGGCGGCGGCGCCACCGAGCGCGGATTGTGGCTGGGCCCGGGCGGCGGCGCCGCCCAGCGCGCCGACCTGGCCACGTTCGTCGAGCGCGCGATGCGGCTCGACGATGCCGCCGTGATCCGGCTGCGGGCTCGGACGGATGGGTTGGTGACGGCCTGGGTGGCAACGGGTTTCGACGTGCTGGCCTGCCGCGTGGTGGTGGGCGGTGTGCGGCCCGATGACCTGTCGGTGGCCGCGGACTCGTTGGCGCGCGGCCTGGTCGCAATGGACGACTCGGGCTACGTGGACCCGGGTTTCTCGATGGACTCGGCGTGGCGGGGGGCCCTGCCGCCGGAATCCGGCTTCACCCATCTCGACGACGTGCCCGCCCGGGTCCTGCTGGATTTGGCCGAGCGCGGCGCCCGACTCGCCAGGGAGCACAGCAGTTCCCACGGTCCGCCGGTCTCGCTGCTCGACCAGGAGGTCATCCGGGTCAGCTCCGGCGATACGTCGGAGGATGTCACCGTGGGGTTGCCGATGCGCTGCGTGTTCGCCTTGACCGCAATGGGTTTCCTGCCGCAGCAGCCGGACGCGATCGCCGACGACGAGATCATCCGGGTCCGGATCATGCCGACGTGGTTGCGTGTCGACGCCCGATTCGGCTCGGTGTACCGGCGCCGCGGCGACCCGGCGCTGGTGCTGCGCTGATCAGGGCCGACCGCCACTTTTCTCCGATGTCGCCACCGGCAGAAGCCGGGTCGATCCAGGCGATCTCGGCGCCGGCTATGCCGCGGTCAAGAAGCTTTCCCACCGCGGCGATTCCCGCGGGCCCGGCTCCGATCACCGTCCACGCGTACGGCCTCATGCGTCTGGGGCTAGACCAGCCAGGCCGCGGCGTCGGGGGGCAATTCGCCGTCGACCAGCGGCGCGCTGGTCAGGATTATCTCGCCCTCCGGCAACGGGATGGGGCGGGCGCCGGCATTGAGCGTGCACACCAGCCCGCCGCCGCGGCGGAAGGTCAGTATATCGCGAGGGGCGCTCAGCCAATCCAGCATGCCGTCTAATTCGCTTCGAACCCTGCGCAATTCGATTGCCCGCCGGAAGAACGAAAAGGTCGACGCGGTGTCGGCGCGCTGCTTTTCGACGGTCAACGCCGCCCAGTTGGCGGGCATCGGCAGCCAGGTGTCGGCGGAACTGGAGAACCCGAACGGGGGAGCGTCGCCCGACCACGGCATCGGCACCCGGCACTTGTCGCGGCCCCGCTCGGTGCGCCCGGACCGTTCCCACGTCGGGTCCTGCAACACCTCGTCGGGCAGTTCGACGTCGGGCAGGCCCAACTCCTCGCCGTTGTAGACGAACACCGCGCCCGGCAGGGCGAACATCACGATCGCCATCGCACGCGCCCGGCGCAGCCCGGCCTCGCCGCCGCCGTAGCGGGTGACCTCCCGGCCCACGTCGTGGTTGGACAGCGTCCACGTCGGTGTGGCGTCCTCGATCGCGGTTGCCGCCAACGAGTTCTGGATCGCGTCGTGGATCTCGGCCGCGTCGAAACCGATCTTGGTCAGCCGGAAGTTGAAGCCCAGGTGCAGTTCGTCGGGGCGCAGGTACTCGGCCCAGCGGGCGTTGTCGAGGACCCAGACCTCGCCGATGGTCACTGCCTGGGGATAGTCGTCGACGATGGTGCGGATCCCCCGGTGAATCTCGTGCACGCTCGGGTTGTTGAAGCGCGGGTCGTCGTCGCTGTGCTGCAACACCTTGACGTCGTCTTTGGCGTCCGGCAGCCCGGGCGGCTTGGCCATGCCGTGCGCCACGTCGATGCGGAAGCCGTCCACCCCGCGTTCCAGCCAGAAGCGCAGCGTCTTCTCGAAGTCGTCGAAGACCTCCGGGTTGTCCCAGTTCAGGTCGGGCTGCTCGGCGTCGAAGAGGTGCAGATACCACTGGCCGGGATTGCCGTCGGGCTCGACCACCCGCGTCCAGGCCGGCCCGCCGAACACCGAGTTCCAGTTGTTCGGTGGCAGCGACCCGTCGGGCCCAAGTCCGTCCCGGAAGAAATACCGGTCGCGCGCCTCGGTGCCCGGGCCCGCGGCCAGGGCCGCCTCGAACCAGGGATGCGCGGAACTGGTGTGGTTGGGCACCACGTCCATGGTCACCTTGATGCCCCGCTCGTGGGCCGCGGCGACCAGCCGTTCGACGGCGGCCATCCCGCCGAACAGCGGGTCCACGTCGCGCGGGTCGGCCACGTCGTAGCCGTGGTCGGCCATCGGCGAGACGGTGACCGGGTTGAGCCAGATCGCGTCGACGCCCAGTTCTTCGAGGTGGTCCATCCGGGCGGTCAGGCCGTCCAGGTCGCCGACCCCGTCGCCGTTGCTGTCGGCGAACGATCGCGGATACACCTGGTAGAAGACCGCGCTCGACCACCACGGCTTGCGCATGTTTTCTCCGGACATCAGATCGTGGAATTCACCAGGGAGTGGGCGGCCATCTCGAGGTAGTCGATCAGCTCTTTGCGGTGCTCGTCGTCGAGGGTCTGAGAGTCGATCGAGGCGACGGCGGTGTGCATGCATCGCAGCCAGGCGTCGCGCTCGATCGGAGTGATCCGGAACGGCGCGTGCCGCATCCGCAGCCGCGGATGGCCGCGCCGGTCGGAGTACGTCCGCGGCCCGCCCCAGTACTGCTCGAGGAACATCCGCAACCGTTCCTCCGCGCCCGCCAGGTCGTCGGCGGGGTACAGCTCGCGCAGTATCTCGTCCTCGGGAACCTGAGCATAGAAGCGGGACACGATCGCGTTGAAGGTTTCGGCACCGCCGACGGCGTCGTAAAAGCTCTCCTGATCCATCCCCTCCATTGTGGTGCATCGGCGGCGCGGCGAGGCGAGCCGGGCCACAACCTCGCCTGGTGTTCACCGGTTCGACACGGCCTACACCTGCAATAGGCGTGCGATTGGCGGCGAATCATGGTGGACTATCCGCGGAGGATCTATGGCGCAGGGCAAGAGACGCCGCAATCACCGCAGTTCCGGTGCCGCGGCAGGGTCGACCGGGCCGGCCGCGCTGTGCCTACACAGGGTGGAGAACCACCAACGCGTCGACACCCATCCGCCCACCCGCCAAGACAGCGCGTCGATCTGGAGTCGTCGCCGGGTGCTGCTGCTGAATTCGACCTACGAGCCGCTGACCGCGCTGCCCATGCGGCGCGCGATCGTGATGGTCATCTGCGGCAAGGCCGACGTGGTGCATCACGACCCCGCCGGGCCGGTCATCCACTCGGCGAGCAGGTCGATCGTGGTGCCCTCGGTGATCCAGCTGAGGACTTTCGTGCGGGTGCCGTACCGCGCCCGGGTGCCGATGACGCGCGCCGCGCTCATGCACCGCGACCGGTTCTGCTGCGCCTACTGCGGGGCCAAGGCCGACACCGTCGACCACGTGGTGCCGCGCAGCCGCGGCGGCGACCACTCCTGGGAGAATTGCGTCGCGTGCTGCTCGGCGTGCAACCACCGCAAGGGTGACAAGCTGCTCAGCGAGCTCGGCTGGCACCTGCGGCGCATGCCGATGCCGCCGACGGGCCAGCACTGGCGGCTGCTGTCGACCGTCAAGGAACTGGACCCGGCGTGGGCCCGTTACCTGGGCGAAGGCGCCGCTTAGTAATTCCGGGCCGGTCCTGGCGCTCCGAAAGCCGGTCGGGTGGGATACGGTTTGCCTCGTGAGTCTTCTTCAGATCCACCTGTTCTTTATCGGAATCCCGTTGTTGCTGGTGATCCTGCTGGCGGTGCCGATCTGGTCGCACAAGGGGCCACACCCCGCGACGTACAAGCTCTCGGAGCGGTGGACGCATCCGCCGATCCTGTGGGCCGCCACGGACGAAGACGTCGGCCACGCGCACGGCGGGCACGGCTCGGCGACGTTCTCGGTGGGAGGTGGCGCCAGTGGCACATGGTGAGCTCGCGACGATCGACCCGAACAACCTGCCCGAGGGCGCGGTCATCACCAGCAGCGGACGGATCTCGGCGGTCACCGAGCCCGGCGAGCTGTCGGTGCACTATCCGTTCCCGATCAAGGACCTCGTCGCGATCGACGACGCGCTGAAGTACGGGTCGCGGGCGTCCAAGGCCCGGTTCGCCATCTACCTCGGCGACCTGGGCAGCGACACCGCCGCGCGGGCGCGCGAGATCCTGGCCAAGGTACCGACGCCGGACAACGCGGTGCTGCTGGCCGTCTCGCCCGACCAGTGCGCGATCGAGGTCGTCTACGGCTCGCAGGTCCGCGGGCGCGGCGCCGAGTCGGCCGCGCCGTTGGGCGTGGCCGCGGCCGCGTCGGCGTTCGAGCAGGGCGACCTGGTCGACGGGCTGGTCAGCGCGATCCGCGTGCTCAGCGCCGGGATCTCCCCGGCCTGACCGGGGCCGCGTTAATCGCCGGCGGCGTCCAGCGTGCGGGCCCGCAGGGCCCGCTTGACCCCGGCCTGGCCTTCCAGCACCAGCCTGCGCAGCGCCGGCGGCACCTCCGAATCCGGGGCGCGCAGGAACTCGTCGGCTGCGGCGATGCCTTCCTCGCTGATGTCCCAGTGCGGGTACAGGCCGATCACCACGGTCTGGGCGACCTCGCTGGACCGGCGCGCCCACACGCCGGGGATCGCCTCGAAGTAGCGCGCGGCGAACGGCTGGAGGAGCTCACCCTGGCCCGGCGCCGCGATGCCCGCGATCATCGAACGGGCGGTGATGTTGGCCAGGGTGTCGTCCTCGACGACCTTGGTCCAGGCCTCCTCCTTGACCCGCGGTTGCGGCCGCGCCGCCGCGGCCTGGGCGGCGTGCCGCCGGCCGGCGGCCGTCGGGTCGCGTTGCGCCTCGGCGTCGATGAACGGCGTTGCCGGCCCGTCGGCGTCGACGTGCCCGGCCGTGGCCAGCGCCGTCACGATGCGCCAGCGCAGATCGGTGTCCACCTCGAGGCCGGGCAGGCCCAGCTCGGCGGGGTCGCGATCGAGTAGGTCGGCCAGCGTCGCCACGTGCCGGCCCGACAGCACCGACGAGCACAGCGTGTTGACGAACGCGAGCTGGTGATCCGACCCGGGCTGCGCGCCGCGCGCCAGCTCCAGCAGCCGGTCGGCGAACTGCGGCCAGCCGTGCGCGCGGGCCCAGCCCGGTTCGGAGTAGGACGCCAGCGCCGTCTGCGCCTGCATCAGCAGCCGCTGGGCCACCCCGACCTCGGTCTCGGCGTGCACCCCGCCCGTCACCAGCGCCACGAAGTCACGGGCACGCAGTTCGGCCTCGCGGGTCATCTCCCACGCCGCCGACCACACCAGCGAGCGGGGCAGCGGCTCGGCGATGTCGGCGATCCGATCCAGCGCGGTCCGCAGCGACTCGCCGTCCAGGCGCAGCGAGCAGTACGTCAGGTCGTCGTCGTTGACCAGAACCAGCTTGCCGCGTGAAACGCCCACCAGCGCAGGCAGTTCCGTTTCCGGTCCCTCGACGTCGAGCTCCTCTCGGTGCGTCCGCACCAGCTTGCCGGAGCCATCGTCGTCATAGATGCCGACCGCC
>Ga0307441_1000409_pt1 | contig 16018 bp, 14 predicted proteins | sample SalMarWE160420MG_FD_202149 | JGI IMG/M metagenome (GOLD analysis project Ga0307441, IMG submission 202149) | Salt marsh sediment microbial communities from the Plum Island Ecosystem LTER, Massachusetts, United States - WE1604-20 | ecosystem: Environmental > Aquatic > Marine > Intertidal zone >... | reverse complement strand
CGCTTCGGTGAGTTGGCGCGCACCAAGGTCGTGCCCCACGCGCCCTACTACGGCACCGTCGACGCCACGCCGCTGTTCGTGACGCTGCTCGGCGCCGTGGCCGACGTCACCGGCTCGGATGCGCTGGTGGAGGAGCTGCGGCCCGCGTGGGAGGCCGCCCTGGGCTGGATGCGCGGAGCCGGCGACCCGGACGGGGACGGCTTCGTGGAGTTCGTGGCGGGCTCGAACGATGGCAAGGCGCGGCTCGGCGTGCAGTCGTGGAAGGACTCGAGCGATTCCATGGCGCACGCCGACGGCAGCCTGGCGCGCGGGCTGGTGGCGGTGAGCGAGGTCCAGGGCTACACCTACGCCGCCTACCGGACCGCGGCCCGCTTCTACCGGCGGCTCGGCGACGAGGGCGCCGAGCGCCGCTGGCAGGCGTCGGCCGAGGACCTCCAGCGACGCTTCCAGGAAGCGTTCTGGCTGGACGACCTGGGCACCTACGCCATGGCCCTCGACGGCGACAAGCGGCCGCTACGCGTCGCCAGCTCCGACGCCGGGCAGTTGCTTTGGACGGGCATCGTGCCGCCGCACGTGGCGCCGAGACTGGTCCGCAGCCTGTTCGCCGAGGACTGCTACAGCGGTTGGGGCTTCCGTACGCTCGGCACTGGCGAGCGCCGCTTCAACCCGGTCAGCTATCACAACGGCTCGGTGTGGCCGCATGACACCGCACTCATCGCGGCCGGGCTGGAGCGTTACGGCTTCCGGGACGAGGCCCGTCGCGTCGCCCGCGACGTGCTCGCGCTGGCCGAGGCCCAGCCGGACGGTCGGCTGCCGGAGCTGGTGGCGGGCTACGCCCGGGACGAGGGGCCGCCGGTGCCCTACCCAAGCGCCTGCCGGCCCCAGGCCTGGGATGCCGCCGCTGTGGTGCTCCTGGCGGGGTTGCTGGCGCGCGCAGGCTAGGCACCGCGGGATCGTGATTGCGGGATGGCAAGTGGATCAACCGAAGGTCGCGGCCCCCGGCCGCTTGCGCGGCCGCCTCACGGCGAGCGTGGCGACAGGGCGTCGTGCCGACGCTGCTGCTCCGGCGTCCACCAGCTGCGGATCAGGTTCAGCACCGCATTGACGTCCTCGTCACTCCAGGCCGTGCCCACGCCGGCCATGAGCCCGGAGCCGTTGCGGATCAGCAGCGCGAGGGCCGCGTCGCTCTGTTGCCAGGTGGTCCCGCCGGAATCCAGGCGCGGCAGGCCCAGGCCGGGCATGGCGGCGCCCTGCCCGTGGTCGCCGTGGCAGCTCGCGCAGCTCGCCTGGTACAGCGTCTGAGCCCGCTCCAGGCCGGCGCTGGGCGTGAGCTGGGCCAGCGCCGCGACCGCCGGCAAGACGGCGAGCGCGACGCCGCTGAGGGCGATGACCAGGCGGCGGTGCACGGCCGGAGCATGGCGCGCCGGGCGGCCGGGGCGCCAGGGGCGGATGCCCCGGTTCCGGGCTCTGCCAGCCGGCCGAGCGCAGGCACGGTAGGCTGAGGCACCGTGCTGCGCGTCCGGTTGAGCTTGCTGCTGGCGACCACACTGCTGCTCGCGCTGTTGGGGTTCGCGGCCCTGGCCGGAGCGGTGTTCGCTCAGATCCAGGATCGGGACCTCGCTCACGTCGTGCAGCGCGAGCTCGACCGCGTGGAGGCGCTGCTGAGGCAACAGGCGGTGGGTGAAGCGTTCCTGGAAACCACGGGCAAGGTCATGACGCTTCAGTTCGTGACCCGCAGCGGCACGGTGGTCGTGCCTGCCGGGACCCCCACCCCGCTCCCGCTCGAGGGGAGCCCCACCGTCGTGCAAGTCGGCGGTCGGACGCTGATGGTCGGGTCTGCGACGTGGTCTTCCAACGCCGGCAGCTACCTGGGTACGCTGCGTCTGGGCATGGACATCGGCGACGATCTGGCGGCGCGGCGCACCCTGGCACGCAGCCTCGTGGCCTCGGGCGCGCTCATCGCGCTGATCGCGTTGCTCGCCAGCTTGCTCATCCTCGGCAGGGCTCTGCACCCGCTCACGCGCCTGGCCGCGCAGGCGGATGCCCTCGACCCGCGCGATCCGCAGCTCACGGTCGTCACCAGGCGCCATGACGAGGTCGGCCGGGTGCAGGAGGCGCTGCAGCGGGCCCTCGTCGCCATCCGTGAGCGACACCAGGCCGAGCGCGACGCCCTCGCCGAGGTGGCCCACGAGCTGGCGGCGCCGCTGTCGGTGGTGGCCGGCCGCCTGGACGCGCTCGCCGAGCGCGAAGGCGACCCCCAGGTGCAGGCGGCGAGGGATGCGGCCCGCGAGCTGCTCTACACCTCCCAGGATCTGCTGACGCTGGCGCGCGGCGAGCTCGAGCGCCCCTTCGAGCTGCGTGCCATGGAGCTGGCGGAGGTGGTGCGCCGCGTGGCCCGCGAGTACCCGGGTGTGCGGGTCGACGTGGCGGGCGACACGCACGTGCTGGGCAGCCCGCGGCGCCTCGGGCAGGTCGTGCGCAACCTCGTGCGCAACGGCGTCCAGGCGGCCACCTCGCCGGCCGGCGTGACGGTGGCCGTCGCCGACGAGGGCGATAGCGTGCGCCTGACGGTGCGGGACGACGGGCCGGGCCTCGACGACGAGGCGCTCAGGCGCGCCTTCGACCGCTACTACACGCGGCGCAGCGCGGCGGGCGGCAGCGGCATCGGCCTGACCGTGGTGCAAGCCATCGTCGAGGCGCACGGTGGCGAGGTGACGGTCGACTCCGCGCCGGGCCGCGGCAGCGCCTTCACGGTGGTGCTGCCGAGCCTGCGGGCCGAGATCGAGGACGTGTGAGCGCTCGGCCGGAGGCTTCACTGCGCGGCCGCAATGACGACCGGCGCGGGCTATCCTTGCGCCATGCCCGTGCTGCTGCTTGCCCTCGAACGTTCGAGGCTCCCTGAGGGGAGCGAGGAGAAGATCAGGAACGCCGCACCGGAGTACGAGGTGGCGATCACGCGGGAGCGCGAGGCGGTCGCGCGCATCAAGGACGACATCGAGATCGTCTTCGGCTTCCCCCCGCGCGAGCTGCTCGTCGACATGCCGCGGCTGGTCTGGTTCCAGCAGTGGGCGGCGGGCGCCGACTGGCTCCGGCGCCATCCGGAGCTTGCGGACGCCGACTTCACGCTGACCAGCGCGGTGGGCATCCACGCGGTGCAGATCGGCGAGCACGTGTTCGCCTGCCTGCTGGCGCTCGCGCGCGAGCTGCCCGGCGCCGTTCGGGCCCAGCGTGAGCGGCGCTGGCACGGCTTCAACACCGTCGGCACCTTCGAGCTCTTCGACACGCGCCTGCTGATCGTGGGGGTCGGGGCCATCGGCGCGCGCCTGGCCGAGCTGGGAAACGCCTTCGGCATGCACGTGGTGGGCGTTCGCCGCCACCCCGACAGGGGCGTGGCGAACGTCGAGCGCATGGTGGGGCCGGAGGCGCTCGACGCCGAGCTGGCGCGCGCCGACGCGGTGGTGTTGACGGTGCCGTTCACCGACGAGACGCGCAACCTGCTCGATGCCGAACGTATCGGCCGCATGAAGGCGGGTGCGGTGCTCGTCAACATCGGCCGCGGCGGCACGGTCGACGAGTCGGCGCTGGCCGCGGCGCTCGCCGACGGCAAGCTCCGCGGCGCGGCGCTCGATGTCTTCGAGACCGAGCCGCTGCCGGCGGACTCGCCGTTGTGGGGGGTGGCGAACCTGCTCATCACCGCGCACTACGCCGGCGCGACGCCGCGCTACGACGAGCGCGCCATGGCGCTGGCGCTCGACAACCTGGCGCGTTACCGCGCCGGTCGGCCCCTGCGCAACGTGGTCGACAAGCGCTTGGGCTACTGAGCGGCGCTGGCGCGCGCGGCCGTGACGCGCTCGCTGTGCCGTGCGTGCGGTTTGTCGCCGGCGCCGCGAGCTTCAGGCGGCGGCCGGAGGCCCCCGTGATACCATCGAGTCATCGCTGGAGCGCCGTCCTGGACAAGGTTCATGGCTAGGTCGGACGCCGTCGGCGCTTCCGAGGGAGGAGCCTCATGGCTCACAGCAGCGTCCCCACGCGGCCGGGCCGGGCGGCCGTCGGCCATCTGATCGACGGTCGCACCGTCGCGAGTGACCGCACGTTCGAGTCCCGCAACGCCAGCGAGCTCGCCGACGTCGTCGGGGTGTTCCCCGAGGCGACGCGCGAGCAGGTGCAGGCCGCCTGCCAGGCTGCACGCCGGGCCTTCCCCGCCTGGTCGAGGACGCCCGCGCCGGTCCGCGGCGAGCTCGTCGGCTCCATCGGCAGGGCGCTCGAGCGCGAGAAGGAGGCGCTCAGCCGCCTGGTCACCCGCGAGATGGGAAAGACCCTCAAGGAGGCTCGCGGAAGCGTGCAGGAAGCCATCGACACCTGCCACTTCTTCCAGTCCGAAGGTCGCCGGCTGTACGGGCAGACCGTCCCCTCCGAGATGCCGAACAAGGAGCTGGCCACCTTTCGGCGCCCGCTCGGCGTGGTGGCGATCGTCACGGCCGGGAACTTCCCCATCGCCGTGCCGAGCTGGAAGATCGTGCCTGCCCTGCTCACGGGCAACACCATCGTGTGGAAGCCGAGCGAGGACGCGCCGGCCGTCGCCTACGCCTTCGCCAGGCTCATCGAGGAGGCGGGCGTTCCGGCCGGCGTGTTCAACGTGGTCTTCGGGCACGGTGCCGGCGCCGCCGGCGAGCACCTGGTCGCCATGATGGACGAAGGCCTGATCGACAAGTTCGCCTTCACGGGCAGCACCGCGGTCGGACGGCGCATCGGTGAGGTGGCCGGGCGCAACCTGCTGCATCCGACGCTCGAGCTCGGCGGCAAGAACCCGCTGGTGGTGATGCGCGACGCGGACCTGGACAACGCCGTGGAGGGCGCGGTCTTCTCCGCGTTCGGCACGGGCGGTCAGCGCTGCACCTCGGCCGGCAACCTCATCGTCGACGCGCCCGTCTACGACGACTTCAAGGCGCGCTTCCTGGAGCGCGTGAAGGCGCTGAGGATCGGCGATCCCAACAAGCACCCCGAGGTGCTGTACGGCCCCTTCATCAACGAACGCTTCTTTGAGCGCTGGGAAGAGCACTACCGGTGGGGCCGCCAGGACGGTGCGACCTTGCTGTGGGGCGAGGGGCGCATCACGCCCGAGAGCCGACCGGAGGGCTTCGTGGGAGACGCGGAGGCGGCGTTCTTCGGCTGGCCCACGGTCTGGGAGGACGTGCAGCCGGGCATGCGCCAGTTCCAGGAGGAGGTCTTCGGGCCGACGATCAACCTGGTGCGGGTGGACGGCATCGACGACGCCATCGCCACGGCCAACGCTGTCGACTACGGCCTCTCGAGCGCCATCTACACCGAGAGCCGCGCCTACGCCTACGCCTTCAAGGACGGCATCGAAGCCGGCATGACCTCGATAAACAACACCACCGTCGGCGCCGAGGCGCACATGCCCTTCGGCGGCGTGAAGGGCTCTGGCAACGGCACCCGCGAGTCCGGCATCTGGGTGATCGACTTCTACACCCGCTGGCACGCGGTCAACGACGACATCTCCGGGCGCCTGCAGCTCGCCCAGATGGAGACGGCGTACGTGGCACCGAAGGCGCCGGTGGCGGTGGACGCGCTGTTCTGAGCCGGCGGGCGGCGCCAGACGCCGACCCTCAGCTCTCGATCAGCTCGCTCAGACGCTCGTCCTGGAGGAGCGTCTTTATGTCCTGGACGCGATCCTTGCGGACGACCAGGACGGTGTTGCCGCGCTTGACGATCACCAGGCCCTCGACGCCCAGCGTCACAATCACGTCGTCGGCGTCCTCGGTGTAGATGATGTTGCCGGAGGTGTCGATGCCGACGTGCTGGCCCACCACGGTGTTGGCGTCCGCCGCCCGCGCCCCGGCCTGCCCGTCCTCGCGCAGTAGGCGCTCAAGCGCGACCCAGTCGCCGATGTCGTCCCACTCGAAGTCCCCGGGCACCACGTAGGCGCGGTCGGTGCGCTCCATGACGGCGAAGTCGATCGAGATCTTGGGCAGCCCGGGGAAGACGCTGCCCACCTCCCCCTCGTTGAAGGCACGGCGCAGCGGCTCCATCAGCTCGGGCACGTGACGGTCGAGCTCCTCCAGGATTGCATGCGTCGACCACACGAAGATGCCGGCGTTCCACAGGTGACAGCCCGAGCGCACGTAGGCCTCCGCGGTGCGCAGGTTCGGCTTCTCGACGAAGCGCCCGACCTCGAAGCCGGTGCCCACCGGCATGCCCTTCTCGATGTAGCCGTAGCCGGTGGCGGGCCGGCCGGGCGGGATGCCGATGGTCACCAGGCCGTCGGTGGCCTCCGCCAGCTCGACCGCGCTGTGGATCGTGCGCTCGAAGGCGTCTCCGGCCTCGATGCGGTGGTCGGACGAGAACAGCCCCATGATCACGTCGCCGTAGCGCGCGTGCACGGTCAGCGCCGCGAGCGCCACCGCGGGCGCGGAATCACGGCCCTCGGGTTCGACCAGCAGGTTCACCGTCGGCACCTGCGGGAGCTGCTCGCGCACCAGGCGCACGTAGCGGCGGCCGGTCGCCACGAACACCCGCTCTGCGCTGCCGACCAGGGGCTCGACGCGGTCGAAGGTCGCCTGGATGAGGGTGCGACCGGAGTGGCCAAGGTCGAGGAACTGCTTGGGGTGCTCGGCCGTCGACAACGGCCAGAAGCGCTGCCCTCTCCCCCCGGCCATGATCACGGCGACGAACGGTTTCAAGGCTGCCCCCTCGTTCACGAGGCCGGGCGCGGCCGCCTGCGCCGCCGCCGCCTGCCTGCTGCCAGTCTACTGCTGGGCGTTCATTGTACCGCTCCGGGCCGGATCCGCGCTCGCGGCGTGGCGGCCGCCGTACGTGGGCCGGTGGCGCCTGCCACCCCGCTCTCGCGCGCAGCGCACCCGGCGTGCGCGCCCTGGGCGCGGCCCTTGGCGTCCAGGCAGGGGTTGCGGCGGCCGTGCGTCAGTGGCCGAAGCGGCGCTCTCGCGCTTGGAAGCTGCGCACCGCGCGCAGGAAGTCGAGCTTGCGGAAGTCGGGCCAGAACGCGTCGCAGAAGTAGAACTCGCTGTAGACGCTCTGCCACAGCAGGAAGCCCGAGAGGCGGACCTCGCCGCTGGTGCGGATGACGAAGTCCGGGTCCGGCATGCCTGCCGTGTAGAGGTGCCGCCCGATCTCCTCGGCGTTGAGCTCGCCGGCGACGCTCGCGAGCTCGGCGCCCGCCGCCGCCTTCTCGGCGAGAAGGCCGCGCACGGCCGCGACGATCTCCTCGCGCCCGCCGTAGCCGAGCGCGATGTTCACCTGCATGCCGCCGTAGTCGGCGGTGGCTTGCTCCATGGCGCGCAGGGCCGCCTTCGCCTCGTCCGGGAAGTCCTCGATGTCGCCGATGATGCGCACGCGCACCTTGTTGGCGTGGATCTTTCGGTCGGCCAGCAGCTCGCGCGCCTGCTCCCCGAACAGACGGTGCAGGTGCGCCACCTCGGCGGCCTCGCGGCTGCGATTCTCGGTGCTGAAACCCCACAGCGTCACGTGTCGGATGCCGAGCTCCAGGCACCAGTCGAGCACCTCGCGTGCCTTGCTGGCACCGTAGTCGTGGCCTGCCACGGTGTCCATGCCGATGGCCCTGGCGAAGCGGCGGTTGCCGTCCATGATGATGCCGATGTGACGTGGAAGGTGTGAGGAGGCCTTCACCGCTCGCTGCAGGCGCCGTTCGTACAGCCAGTACAGCGGCCGCGTCAAGGCGCTCACCAGCCCCAGCGGGTGGCGCACACCGCCGCGTGCAATGGTGGGGGCGTCCGTGCTCACGCAAGCAAGTGTACTTCGCTCGGAGCCCAGCGTCCGTGGCAAGTGCACCAATCGTGGCCGTGCAGATTACGTCCTGGAGCCGCGTCGAGGCGGCCGCCGCGGTGGCCGTGACTCCGCGCGCGATTGGCGACGGCCGCTCCTCACGGCCCGGCGCCAGGCCCCTCCCGGAGCCCGGAGTCCGGCTGCCCGCGCGGTCGTGGCGGTCGGGGCCGCGTTCGATCCGAAGCGTGTCGGTCTCACCGTGGCGCTCGAGGGGCACCAACACGGCGTCACTCGTCGAGCAGCGACGCCAGGTAGGCCCCGTAGCCGTTCGCCTGCAGGGCTGCCGCCAGGCATTCGAGCTCTGCCGCCCCGATCCATCCCTGGCGGTACGCCACCTCCTCCGGGCACGCCACCTTGAGCCCCTGGCGGGCCTCGATGGTCTCCACGAAGTTCGCGGCCTGGTGAAGGCTTTCGTGGGTTCCGGTGTCGAGCCAGGCCATGCCGCGGCCGAGCAGCTCGACGTGCAGCGTCCCGTCGGCCAGGTAGCGCCGGTTGAGGTCGGTGATCTCCAGCTCGCCACGCGCCGACGGCGTCAGCGCACGTGCGAACTCCGCCGCCCGCCCGTCGTAGAAGTACAGTCCGGTGACCGCGTAGCGGCTGCGGGGGCGGGCGGGCTTCTCCTCGAGGCCCAGCACGGCGCCTCGGTCGTCGAACTCGACGACCCCGTAACGCTGCGGGTCGCGCACGCGATAGCCGAAGATGGTTGCGCCCGCGGTGCGCGCCGCCGCATCGTGCAGGCGCCCGCTGAAGCCGTGGCCGTAGAAGATGTTGTCGCCCAGGATGAGCGCCACGCGCTCCCCGGCCGTGAACGCCTCGCCGATCAGGAGTGCCTGGGCCAGGCCCTCGGGCCGCGGCTGCTCGGCGTAGCTGAAGCTCATGCCCCACTGGCTGCCGTCGCCCAGGAGCTGCTCGAACAGCGGCAGATCGCGGGGGGTGGAGATGATCAGGATCTCACGGATGCCCGCCAGCATGAGCACCGACAGCGGGTAGTAGACCATCGGCTTGTCGTAGACGGGCAGGAGCTGCTTGCTGACGGCCCGCGTGACCGGATGGAGGCGCGTGCCGCTGCCCCCGGCGAGGACGATTCCCTTCACGAAACGTCCCTCACGCCGGGCTCCCCAGACGCTCCAGGTCGTAGCGTCCGGCGGTGACCGCGGCGCACCAGTCGCGATGCTCGAGGTACCAGCGCACGGTGGCGCGCATGGCGTCCTCGAAGCTGTGCCTGGGACGCCAGCCCAGCTCGCTGCGGATCCTGGTGGCGTCGATCGCATAGCGGAAGTCGTGGCCGGGACGGTCCGGGACGAAGGTGATCAGCTCGCGGTAGTCGCGCCGGCCGGGCGTCAACGCAGCGAGCGTGTCGAGTACGCTGCGGACGAGCTCGAGGTTGCTGCGCTCGTTGTCGCCGCCGATCAGGTAGGTCTCGCCCGGCTGGCCCTGCGTGAGCGCCGTCAGCAGCCCCGCCACGTGGTCCTCGACGTACAGCCAGTCGCGGACGTTGGAGCCGTCGCCGTAGATCGGCACCGACTCGCCGGCCAGGGCCCGCATCAGCGTCAGCGGGATGAGTTTCTCCGGGTACTGGTACGGGCCGAAGTTGTTCGAGCAGTTGGTGACGAGCACGTTGAGCCCGAAACTGTGGTGATAGGCGCGTGCGAGGTGGTCGCCGCCGGCCTTGCTGGCGGCGTACGGAGAGCGGGGCCGGTAGGGGCTGTCCTCCGTGAAGCGCCCGGTCGGGCCCAGGCTGCCGTAGACCTCGTCGGTGGAGACGTGGAGGAAGCGGAAGCGGGCGCGCGCGCCGGCGCCACGCCGTGCCAGGTGGCGACGCGTGGCCTCGAGTAGCCGCTGCGTGCCCAGCACGTTGGTCGCCACGAACGCCTCGGGGTCGTCGATCGAGCGGTCGACGTGGCTCTCGGCCGCCAGGTGCACCACGGCATCGGGCCGCTCCTCGTCCAGCAAGGCGCTCACGCCGGCGTCGTCGGCGATGTCGAGCCGCGCGAAACGATGGTTCGGAGCGTCCGCCACCTCGGCGAGGTTCTCGAGGTGACCGGCGTAGGTCAAGCGGTCGACGGTCACCACCCGGGCGGCGCCGGCGTGGACCAGACGGCGCACGACGGCCGAGCCGATGAACCCGGCACCGCCCGTCACGAGGATCGTCTTGCCTTCCATGGTGTCTCCCTGGGGTGTCTCCCTGGGGTGTCTCCCTGTGTCCTTCCCTGGGGTGTCGCCTCGGGTGTCTGCCTGGAGCGCCTCCCTGGCCCGCCGGCTTCAGCCTAACCGGCCGGCGGCCGGTATGCGAAGCCGGACGTCAGTTCCGACAGCAGAGGCCACGCGTCGTCCTTGTCCGAGACGATGGCCGAGCGCACCCCCCAATCGATGGCGAGCGCCGGATCGTCCCAGCGCACACCGCCCTCGGCGTGCGGCGCGTAGGCGGCATCGACGGCGTAGATGACGTCCGCCACCTCGCTGTGAACCGCTAAGCCGTGTGCGAATCCCGCGGGCACGTAGAGCTGCTGCAAGCCTTCGTCGTCGAGCTGCGCCCCCACCCAGTGGCCGAAGGTGGGCGAGCCGTGACGCACGTCGAGGACCACGTCGTAGATGGCGCCGCGCGCCACCGACACGAGCTTCGCCTGGGCGTGCGGTGGAGACTGGAAGTGGAGGCCCCGCACCGTGCCGAGAAGCGAGCGCGAGTGGTTCGTCTGCACGAACTCCGCGTCGATGCCGGCCCGCACGTAGGCGTCGCGGCGGTAACGCTCCAGGAAGAAGCCACGCGCGTCGCGATGAACGCTCGGTGTCAGCAACAGCACCTCCGGGATGGCGAGCGGGACGACCTGGATCATGGCGTTCCCGGCGCGGCGCCGCGCCGGCGCCCGCGCGCCCGCGCGCCTGCCCGGAGGCATGTCACGCGCGTAGCTCCGACCTCAGGGCACGCCATCGAGAGACGTCCAGCACGATATCGTCCGGGAGCGTGACGGCGGCTTCGCGCTTGCTGCCCGGACGCACGTCGGGGCGCCGGCGCCGCGCCAGCTCGAAGGCGCTGATCGGGTCGCCGGCGATGTGCAGCGTCGCGAACGGGATGCGCTCCAGATTGTCGATGGCAAGCACTATGTCGGGCGCCACCACGTCGACGTAGTCCTGAGAAGTGAGCAGGTCCGTGAAGGCCACCGGGTAGGGCCACTCGCGCGGCCGGAAGCTGGTTCGGATGACGAGCGTGCCCGGTAGCGAGCGGGCGACCTCTTCGGACACGAGCTTCGTCAGGCCGTAGTAGTTGCGCGTAGGGCCGGGCGGATCGTCCTCGCGGTAACCCGCCGCGCCGCGGACCGTCGCGTCCTCGGCGCCGCGCGCGACCGCACCGGCGAAGACGTAGTCGCTGGAGACATGCACCAGGCGCGCACCGACCTCGCGGGCGGCGGCGACGACGGCGTGCGTTCCGCCGACGTTCACGCGCCAGCAGGTGGCGCGGTCGCGTTCGGCTGCGACGACGTCGGTATAGGCCGCGGCGTGCACCACCACGGCGGGGCGGTGGTCGCGGAACCACGCCGTCACGCCGCGCGCGTCGCATACGTCCAACTCGTTTCTGCCGGGCGCGCTCGCGCCCGGCAGGAGACCCTGCAGCTCGCGGCCGAGCACGCCGCTGCCACCGGTCAGGAGGAGCTCAACCCCGGCGATCTCCGCTCACTCCCGGTCCGCCCTGAGCAGCCCCTCGTCCTCGAGCCGCTTCAGCCACGGCTTCAGCTCCTGCAGGTCCAGGTGGAGCCGCTCGGACGTCTGTTCCAACGTCATGCCGCCCCCGAGGGCCTCGAGGACCTTCTGGCCGTCGCGCCCGAAGGCGCTGCGGAAGTGCATGGCCAGCTCGGTCATGGGATTGAGGGCATCCTGGCCGCGAAGCGTGAGGGCGTAGCGCTGCTGCTCCCAGCCCGGCGGTTCGTCCGGGAGATGCAGGTCGGGCATGGCGGCGTCGTCCTCGAGCAAGGCAAAGCGCGTGACCGGCCCGCCGGCGCCCGCCTCGATCTGCAGGTACGGCTGGCCGTTGCGCACGAAGCGCACGCCCTGGGACTCGAGCACCAGGCCGCTGAAGGTGCTGGGATCGGCGTTGGGAGCGTTCCTGCCCAGGGCCAGGCCGAGCAGGCTGCGAACCAGCAGTGGGTCGAGGGCGTCGAGTTCGAGCGGGGGCCCGTCCGGGTCGAGGCCGGCGCGCTGCAGCGTGCGCATCGCGTCGGACCCGCTCTGCACGTAACCGCCGCGTTCGGCGGCGGCGGCACCGATGCGTCCCTGCAGGAACAACGCGGCCGCGCCGCGCCCCTCCGCGACGAACGAGAGCGCGCCGTTGAACGCGCGGCTGCGCAGCGTCTCGAGCAGCAGGCGCAGGTCCACGAGCGCCGGCGGCAGCGCGGTCGCCGGCTCGAAACGCGGCAGCGCCCGAAGCAGCGGGCTGGCACTTCCCGGGCACCGGGCGGGCAAGCGCGGCGCGCTGGCGGGGTCGTGCGGGTGCAGGTGGAAGCCCTGATCGGGGGCCTCCAGGTCGTCGTAGTGGCCGAGCTTGTAGCTCGCCTCCACCTGCCCGCGGGCGATCTGCAGCAGCACCGCGCCGTTGTCGCGGGCCAGAGCCAGCGTGCCGCTGGCGCGCAGGTTCCGCAGCCCCTCGAGGAGGTCCTGGCCGCTCAACGAGCCGGTGTTGCCGATAAGGCCCGGGCTCACCGGCGGGCCCCCATCAGGCGTCTCCGTCGCCTTCCGAATCGGAAGGGCCGGCGTCCGCCGGCCCGTGCGGAGCGCCGTTCGGCGGGCCGCCGGCCAGCATGCGTGCGAGAAGCTTGCGATCCTCTTGGAAGGTCAACCGCCGCGCCGCCTCGTCGGTCGGCAGGAAGGCACCGTCGGGGAAGGTCTCCTCGCGCAGCACCGGCGTGCGCGACGGGGTCCGCATGCGGAACCAGGTGATCTGGCGCAGCTCCCCCCGGGCGTTGCGGTAACGGGTGGCCCAGCGAGCCTCCGGCTCGTCACAGTGAGCCCGCACGCCCGCCTCCTCGTAGATCTCGCGCAGGGCCGTCTCCAGCGGCCGCTCACCGGCATCGATGTGCCCCTTTGGGAACACCCAGGCGCCGGTGACGTGCCTCAGCAACAGGACCTGACCCTCCGGGTCGAAGACGACACCGCCTGCCCCGCCCACCGCCGCTTCCTGGGCGCCGCGCTGCGGGTCCACCGAGCGCGCTTGCCCGCGGCGTCGATCGGAACGCGACATCGTGGGGTCATGCTACCACCTGCCTGGCCGGTCCTGACGGGCGTGGGTGCCGCCGCAAAAGCCGCGCCGCGGCGTCACCGCTGCGCCAGCATGCCGCCGCCGTGCAAGAACTGCAGGATGCCGGCCGCCAGGCCCTGGGCCAGCTTGTCGTCGTAGCCCGCTTCGGCGAGCTTGTGGCCCTCGGTCGGATTGGTGACGAACCCCAGCTCGACCAGGATGGACGGAATGCGCGCCGTCCGGAGCACGTAGAACAGGTTCTTGCGCACGCCCCGATCGATGGCGCCGGTGGAGTTCACCAGGTGCTGCTGCACGTCGTCGGCCAGCGTCATCGAGAAGTTGAACTGCGTCTCACGCAGGATCTGGCTCGCGATGTCGTCGGCGCTCTTCCGCGCCCGCTCGGTGAGCGCCTGGCCCTGCGCTCCCGAGCCGTTCTCCTGGATGGCCAGGTTGATGTAGCTGGGATCGAGCGGCTTGCCGAACACCCACGTCTCGATGCCGGAAGCGCTCGCCTCGGGTGCGCTGTTGGCGTGGATCGACACGAAGAGGTTCCGCTCGGGCGTCTCGAAGGCGGATCGCTGCGCCAAGGTGAGGAAGGTGTCGTTGTCCCGCGTCATGATCACCTTGACGTTCTGTTGCTCCAGCAGCCGTCGGAGCTTCAGGGCCACGTCGAGGACCACGGTCTTCTCGACCGCCCACCGCGACGACGTGCCGGGGTCCATGCCGCCGTGACCCGGGTCGATCACCACCACCTGAGGCTGCGGCTTCGGTGCGGCCAGCGCCTGCGGAGCGGCCGGGTCGCTGGTGACCAGCTTGGCGATGGCCTGGCCGTGGAGGTCGGGGGCGAAATCGACGTAGAGCGTCTGGACGTTTCCCTTGTCGAGCGTGCCGACCTGGAAGCCCTTGCCTTCGGGGTCGATGGCATAGCGCGTGTGCACGACAACGGAGGCCTGGCCGTCCCCGCTGAGCACCTCGAGCTGCGTCAGGTTGGGGTCGTCGAGCGGGGTGGACTGGGACGTCGCGCGCGCCTCCGGCAGATGGATGACCAGCGACTGCTTGTCGGCCGCCAGGCTGTAACTGGCATCGGCGGGAAGGTCGACAGCCACCCGTGAGACGCCGTCGGTGAGGCCCGTGCGCGGGGCGGCGAGGGCATACCCCAGATGGTCGGCGGTCTCGACGGTGATCACGTGCTTGTCGCCGTTCCACGGGCTGATGCCGCCGAACGAGGCGACCAGTGGCGTGATCGCCACGTAGGCCGTGCCGTCCACGAGGATGGCCATGGGGGACGGCACGTTGCGGCCGTTCAGCACCAGGCCGCCTTCCTGCTTGACGAGCCCCTTGGCGATGTCGCCGGTGGCCTGGAACACCGCCTTGGTGGAGCCGTCGGAGAAGGTCAGGGTCTTCGTCGTGCTGTCGTAGGTGACGTTCAGGTTCATCGCCTTGGCGAGGGCCGCTGCCTTGGCGAAAGCATCCTTGTTGTCGCCCTGGGCCAGGAAGTAGTAAGGTCCCGCATCATCGGCCAGGACGCCGTTCACCGCCAGGTAGTTGACCTTCTCCTGGGCGAACGCCGTTCCCGCCAGCGCGGCCAAGAGCACGAGTATGGCCGTGAGGAAGGCGCGATTCACTCTAGCGTGCAGTCTAGCACGAGAAAAGTCTTACGTTGAGTGGAAATTCACGCCAGGGGCGGGGTTTCTTGGTGCCGCCAACACGCACGGCGTGCGGCCGGACGCCCGCTAGGTCCTCGGCCCGTCCTGGTCCGTTTCGCTCTCGTGCACGGCGTCCTCGTCGGTGCTGCCGGCACGCTCGTCGGCTCGCGAGGCGGCCGGCCGGCCGGCGTCCGTGTTGCCGAACCCTGGCGCACTGGGGCGCTCGTCACCGATCGGGGGCTCCGGTCGGGGCCCGCCTTCCACCGCCGGCGGCGCCGGCGCGCGGGGCTCGCTGTCCAGGTAGCCGAGCCGCCGTTGCAGCGCCTCCTCGGCGACCAGCGCGGTCGCGCGCTCCTCGACCTCGTCGTAGAGCTGGTCGAACGTGGTACGCAGCCGACTCAGCATCTCGCCGGTCTGCGCGAAGTGGCGGGCGACTTCCGCCTGGTACTGCTCATACTCGCGGCGCAACCGACGCATGCGTTGCTCCACGTCGGCGCCCCGCCTGAGCAGGGCGATGATGCCCGCGCCGACGAGGCCGCCGGCGAGGAAGGCGACCACCACCCACAGCCAGACGTTCATGACGACCTCCAGGACAAGCATAGCAGCCGCCAGCAGTGACGCCGGCGGCGGCCCTGCCGCGCCCTTGCCGACCTGCGGCGCGCGAAGGCGGCGCCGGCGGCAGCGCAAGCGGCCGGTACACTGACCGCACCATGCCCGATCCCGCTGCTCGGCGCGTGTTCCTCCGCCCGCTGCCAGACGCGCTCGTCCCCGGTCGGCACTCGTCGGGCGCGCGGCGCCGCCCGGCCGAGCTGCAGCGCTTCCTGGCGCCGCTGGAGCAGGCGGCGGGCGCCGCCCTGCCGGTCACGGGCACGGTGCAGTTGCTGGTGGTGGCGTCGCGCGACTGGCGCCGGCTGTCGAGCTATCCCTACGGGCTTCCCTTCGCCCGCACCACTCGCGATCTGGTGAGCCTCGTCGTCGCCGCGGACTACCCGCCCCGCCTCACCGGCCGCTTCGACGGCTTGCTGCTCCGCGCCGGCCAGGGCGGCGTGAGCCCGCCCGGCGATGTGCGCGAGTTCCTCGATCTGCTGGTGGGCCATGAGTGGGGGCACGCCGTGGCCAACCGTGCCGGCTTGCGCACGCGCGTCAAGTGGTTCGACGAGCTCATGGCCACCTACCTGTTCGCACAGGGCATGAGAGCGGCGGGGCGGGGCGCCACGTTGGCGCGGCTCGAGGCGTGGGCGCGTCTCCAGATCGCCGCCACGGCCGAGCGCAGCGGTGCGCTGGACGGCTTCGAGTACCCGCGCGGCAAGATGCCGCTGGCGCG
>Ga0307441_1000407_pt1 | contig 16041 bp, 10 predicted proteins | sample SalMarWE160420MG_FD_202149 | JGI IMG/M metagenome (GOLD analysis project Ga0307441, IMG submission 202149) | Salt marsh sediment microbial communities from the Plum Island Ecosystem LTER, Massachusetts, United States - WE1604-20 | ecosystem: Environmental > Aquatic > Marine > Intertidal zone >... | reverse complement strand
GGATGGGTATGCCGAATATTTACTCCGGGGTGGCGCTGGCGCCACGACCGTCAGGGGGGAGGCTGGCGCTCGGGCCAGAGCCAAGCGGCGCCTCGCACGCCGCTTGAATCTCCATGCACTGGAGGCCGCAGGTCCAGGGTGATCTCGTCGGAGAAGACATAGGTACCGACCAAGGGCGGAACATTGGGGTACAGGCGTGCGAGGCTGGAGACGCCTCCGCCCAGTACGACGACGTCCGGGTCGAGGATGTTGATGACGCCGGCCAGGGCGCGTGCCATGCGGTCCTCGTAGCGGCGGAGCGCCGCTTCTGCCTGGTCGTCCCCGGCGTCCGCCGCCGCGGAGATCTCGGCGGGTCGCAGACGGCGGCGGCTGGCACGCCGAAAATCGGCCGCGAGGCCAGGGCCGGACAGGAAGGTCTCGATACAGCCGCATTTTCCGCAGTAGCAGGGGGGACCCGGAAGCTCGTCCCGGTTTGGCCAGGGGAGCGGGTTGTGTCCCCATTCCCCCGCGATCCGGTTGGGGCCGGTAAGCAATCGCCCGTCCACAACCACGCCGCCGCCGGTCCCGGTGCCGACGATCACCCCGAAGACGCATCGCGCCGATCGTCCGGCGCCGTCGATCGCCTCGGACAATGCGAAGCAGTTCGCGTCATTGGCGATTCGAACGGGGCTTCCGAGGATGTCCGCGAGGTCGCGAGCAAGCCGTTGGCCGTTGAGCCAAACTGAATTGGCGTTACGTATGCGGCCGCTGAAGGGTGATAGGGATCCCGGCGTCCCCACCCCAACGCTGGCCCGCTCGCCGAGCTCTGACTGGATCCCCACCACCAGCTCGGCCATCGCCTCCAGAGTTCTTCTGTAGTCGTGTCGCGGGGTGGCCACCCGTCTGCGGGCTAGGATTCGTCCCTCCCTGTCGAGGGCAATGGCCTCTATCTTGGTTCCGCCAAGATCGACCCCGATGCGCATCCCGTCCAAGCTTGTCAGGCGTCAAGCGCGGTGTGTCGCCTCCGGTGGTTGCTCGACCGCGTCCCCGGCGACGGTCGCCGGGTTGGTGAAGCGCTCGTTCAGGGTCTGCACATAGGTCTCGCAGTCGCGCAGTACCTTCCCCACCCGGTTGCGTCCCCCCGTGCCCCAGCCGGCGGTGGTGCCGGCGATCACGGAGCGCCAGCCGCGGGTGTTGCGCAGGAAGGCGGCGACCGGATCGCCCGGCAGGCGCTGCCCGGCCACCTGCCGGCGCAGCCAGGGCAGCACGCTCAGGGCCGCCAGGCGGCGAATGTTGAAGTGTGCAATCAGCAGCGCCACCACCAGCGCCGCCTCCAGCTCCCGCATCCCCCAGGCGGTCTTCCTCAGCGACTCCAGCCACGCGGGCTCGTAGGAGAGTCCGTGCCAGTGTCCGGAGCTGATGCTCCAGCTGAGAAAAACCGCAAGCAGCAGCGCGATGATGACCCCCTCGGCGATCAGGGTGCGTCGCCGCCAACGTCCCACCGCCGTCTGCAGCAGCGGCGCGACTTGCTCCCCCAGGGCCACCGCCGTCTCCCGCAACGCCGCGATGATGCGATAGGCCCGCTCGGTCTCCACGCTGTCCATACGCTGGCAGATCTCCGCCAGATCCTTGTCGCGCTTGGCCTCAAACCGCCGCCGCGTGGCCTCGTCCGTGATCGGCACCGCCGCCTCCGGATTATAGACGGTGTAGAAGCGCCCCGCCGTCAGGCCCTCCTCCCCCAGCGCCCGCATCCAGGCGGCCACGACATCCTCCGGATTGTCCTCCCGCGCCGCCGTGTCGATCTGGTTGAGGACGTAGAGGAACTTGCCCGAATCCGCCCGCCGGATGGTGTCGGCCACCAGGTGCTTGAGGGTGTCGCGCATCGCCCCCGCCTCGGGGTGGCGCGCATCGAAGAACACCAGCACCAGATCCGAGATGTCCATGATGTGATCGGTGATGCGCAGGATGCCCGTGCGCTGGGCGTCTGCGTCGAACCCCGGCGAGTCGATCAGGATCTCGCCGCGTAGCCGTTCACTCGGACAGGTCTTCATCTGCAGGTAGGCATCGATACGCCGCCCCTCTCCCGCGGCCACCCGCTCGATCTCCCTGGAGATTTGATAGAACGGGAAGCGCGGGTCGGAATCCAGCGACACGCCCGGCAGGGTGTCGCTCGAGGCGGGACTGTAGACAATCACCGTGAAACGGTCGTCCACCGCCTGGTTGCCGGTGCGCTGCAGCTTGTAGCCCAGGTAGTAGTTCACGAAGGTGGACTTGCCTGCCGAGAAGGTGCCCAGCACCGAGATCAGGGGCCACCAGGGGATTTGGGTCGCAAACGATTGGTTGCGCTGCAGCAGCCCCATGTCGTAGGCGAGGCGATCGAGGATGCGAAAACCCTGAACGGCCTTCAGGAGAATCGGGTTCTCCTTCTGCAGGTGGCTCTCCAGCTGTTTGACCCGCTGATCGATGGTCTCTGCGGTCGGCGGCATCGGACCTCCATAAGATCGAACCGATAACCGGGGCCGAGGAGGCCCCCGGGATTACAGTCTTGTGTCTTGGTGGGCCCAGGTTCGGGATGGAAACGCCGTTCGCGGGACCCTTCCCGTTGACGGGGATCAAGACCAAGGGATTATACCCTTCGGTGTGGTGATAGTGGTCTGCTGGGCCTCGCCTGCCTGGCGTATACTTACGGCTCGCCAACCAGCGCATGGAGAGTTCCTCGCCTGCGCGGTTGTGCGGTATCGCCATTGTTCCCGGGGGGTGGACGTTAGGCGTCTGATTTCGAAGCTATAATTGGCGCCCGCGCTTGAAAACCGAAAGTCATTTCGTGATACTTCGGATGTTAGGGCGGCAGATCATAAGAATTTTTTGTCCCGGATAACGTGGGGTGGTCGCCCCCGGCTCCGGCGAGTCTGCCATCTGCAGGCTGAGCTGAGGGCCCCGCACGCCAGGACGTGTGGGACCACACCGGGCCTGGACGTTCCGGGTCCGCGCTTCTGTAAACAATCCGTAACTATAGAGGCAGCAGTCAGGCTCATGGCAACTTCGGCGAATCGCGGGCTTGAGGCGGCAATACTGGCGGCGCTGATCGCGATGAGCGCTGTGGCTCTGGCGGCGCCGCCTCCCGCTGGCGGCGAGTACGTCGTGCGGCAGGCGCAAGGGGCGCCAACCGTCTCCGTCGGCGGGACCGTCATCCCATACAAGGAGGTGACCCTTGCGGCCCAGTTGCCTGGGCGCGTGAAATACCTGGCGGGCATCGAGGGAGATTCCTTCAAGAAGGGCGATCTGTTGGTCGCCCTCGATGACCGCGAGCTCTTGGCGAACCGCAACGCCTTGTTGGCCCAAATGGCCACTGCGGATGCCCAGGTGCGCAACGCGGGTGTTCAGTACAACCGGGAGCTGTACGCGCCGCGCTCCCGCACCCCGCCCGGCGGCATGGCGATCCCTAATCTGTTCGACCAAATGTTCACCCGGCCGATGGAAAGCGTGATGGGTGAGCGCAGCCAGGGCGCCGAGCAATGGGGGGATATCTACTCGTCGGGTGTCCAGATCGAGCAGGCGCGAAACTCGTTCGTGCGCCTTCAGGCGGAGCTGCAGGCATTGGATTCCAAGCTGAGGGACGCCCGGAGCGTCGCCCCGTTCGGCGGCGTCATCGTCAAGAAGTTCATCGAAGTTGGAGACACGGTTCAGCCCGGCCAACCCATGTTGAACTACGCCGACGTCGAGTACCTGCAGGTGGAAGTCGACGTGCCGGCGCGGCTGCGGCCCGGCCTGCGGGAGGGCATGATGATCAACGCCGAGCTGGATGTCAGTCACCGCCGTGTGCCGGTGCGGGTCGCCCAGATCTTTCCCATGGCGGATCCCCAGCGGCACACGGTGAAGATCAAGTTTGATCTGCCCCAGGGCGTCGCCGAGCCGGGCATGTACGCAAAGGTCCTGGTGCCGGATTTCAATGCTCCGGCGCGGACCAATCCGGTGATTCCGACCTCCGCGATTCGCTACAACGGGAGCCTGCCTGGTGTTTACGTTCTCGACGACCAAAGCAACGTGGAGCTCCGGCTCGTGCGCGTGGGGGAGTCCGTGCCGGGCGGTATGATTACGGTCTTGAGCGGACTGCGTCCGGGAGAACGTATCCTGGCGGATCCGCCCCCGGGGGTGGCCGCAGGTTGGTCCAGCGAGATGACGGCACCCGTTGTCCCGAAGAGCCGTTGATCTCCAAGTCGCCGGGCGTCGATGAGAGGCCGGCGTACCTCTGTCTGTCGCCGAGCCAGTCCCTGTTGGTGCAGGTAAGCCGATGAATCACGACGAGCCCCCAAGACTCCCTGAGGGGCAGGAGCCCACCCCAGCGCACTCGGAGGAGACCCTCGGCATTGCCGGGCGCACGGCGAGGTTCTTCATTCGCTCGCCCCTCTCCCCCCTCTTTTATGTGTCCATGCTGCTGATGGGGCTGCTTGGCCTCATCATGACGCCGCGGCAGGAGGATCCCCAGATCTCCGTGCCCATGGTCGACATCATGGTGCAGTACCCGGGGGCCTCGGCCCGAGAGGTGTCCAGCCTCGCCATTCAGCCCCTCGAACGGATCATGAGCGAGATCCCGGGGGTAAAGCACGTCTACTCGGCGTCCCAGCGTAGCCAGGGGATCGTCACCGTCGAGTTCAAGGTGGGCCAGAAGATGGGTCCGTCGCTCGTCAAGGTGAACGACAAGCTCGCGTCCAACATGGACAAGATCCCGCCCGGCGTGCTGCCGCCGTTGGTCAAGAGCAAGGGCATCGACGACGTACCTATCGTGACCCTGACTCTCTGGTCCAAAGACCTCGACGGGGATGGGTTGCCGGATGTGGACGACGGTCAGCTGCGGCTGCTCGCCCAGGACGTGCTGCAGGCCCTCAAAGAGGTAAAGGACACGGGAAACGCCTTCATCGTCGGAGGCCGCCGGGAGCAGGTGACCGTGGACGTCTATCCCGAGCGGCTGGCGGGGTATGACATCAGTCTGGATCAGGTGGCGCAGACGATCGAGACGGCGAACGCGGAGCGCACCGCTGGCGGTGTGGAGTCCAGCGGGTCCCACTTCTCGGTGACCACCGGCTCGTTCCTCACCGGCGTGGACGATATCAATCGGCTGGTAGTCGGCACCCGCAACAATCTTCCGATCTACGTGCACGACCTGGCGCGCGTCAGCCAGGGTCCGGAGGATGCCAGTCAGCTTGTGGCCTACTACACGGGGCCGGCTGCCCCCAAAGGACTCTTCGCGGACGGAGTTCCCGCGGTAACCATCGCCGTCGCCAAGAAAGAGCTCAGCAACGGCGTCACGGTCGCCAACGGGCTCATCGACCGTGTGAACGAGATCAAGGGCGAGCGCATCCCCAACAACGTCGAGGTGAGCGTCACCCGCAACTACGGCCAGACCGCAGACGAGAAGGTCTCCGAGCTGATCTTCAAGCTGTTTGTGGCCACCGGCTTCGTCTTCCTGCTCGTCTGGGGTGCATTCCGCGCCCTGCGCCCCGCCCTGGTGGTCATGCTGGTCATTCCGGTGGTCTTGTTAATGACCATCTTTGTCGCCTGGATCACCGACTACACCATCGACCGAGTCAGCCTGTTCGCATTGATCTTCTCCATCGGTATCCTGGTGGACGACGCCATCGTGGTGGTGGAGAACATCTACCGGCGTTGGCTGGAGGAGGGACGCACGGACGACGAGACCGCCGTCGATGCCGTGCGCGAAGTGGGAAACCCCACCATTCTCGCCACCTTCACGGTCATCGCGGCCTTGCTGCCCATGGGCTTCGTGAGCGGCATGATGGGGCCGTATATGATGCCCATCCCTGCGTTGGGCTCGGTTGCGATGGGCATCTCCCTGTTCGCCGCCTTCGTGTTTACTCCCTATCTCGCCATATCCAAGTGGCTGAGACCCTCCATGCACTATCTGGAGACGGCGGAGAAGCGTGAGCATCGGCAGGCGGAGAAGGTCGAGAAGCTCTTCCGCGGCATCCTCACCCCCCTCATCGAGAGCAGGGGGAAGCGTCGCCTCTTCCGGCTGGCGATGTGGGGGTCCTTCGCCTTTGCGTGCTCCTTTTTCTATTTCAAATGGGTGGCGGTCAAGATGCTGCCGCTCGACAACAAACCGGAGTTTTCGGTTGTTCTCAACATGCGCGATGGCACGGCCCTGCCGGTGACGGCCAACCTGGCTCACCGGATGGCCGGGAAGCTGCGCGCGATGCCCGAGGTGACGGCGATTCAGGTTTACGCAGGTACCGCCCGCCCCTTCGATTTCAACGGCATGGTGCGGCACTACTACCTGCGCTCCGAGCCGTGGCAGGGTGAGATCCAGGTACAGCTGACGGACAAGAGCGAGCGCCACCGGACCAGCCATCAGATTGCGGTCGAGGCCCGCAAGATGCTCAAGAAGCTCATCGAGGGGACAGGGGCGAGGATGGCCGTCGTAGAGATGCCCCCTGGTCCGCCCGTTCTGGAGTCGGTGGTCGCCGAGATTCATGGGCCGTCACCCGAGGTGCGCCGTCAGTTCACTCGCGACATGACTCAGCTTTTCCGCCAGGCCGAGAGCACGCGTGATGTGGATAACTACCTGCGCGATGCTTACGATTACTGGCGCTTTGACGTCGACACGGAGAAGGCGGTGCGTCGTGGCATCTCCGTCGATGCCATCAATCGAAACCTTTCGATGGCGCTGGGGGGCTCACCCATTGGCGACGTCAAGCAGCAGGCGGGTCATGAGCCCGTGAAGATCGTTGTTCAGGTCCCGCTGGCCGAGCGCTCCCAGATCGAGAGTCTCGGGGACCTCCCGATTCAGTCCAACGGTGGCTTCACTGTCCCGTTGCGCGAGCTGGGGGTCTTCAGGAAGGTGCCGGAGGAGGACATCATCTACCGCAAGGACCTGCGGGCTTTGGAATACGTGGTATCCGACGTGGGCGGTAGGCTCGCAGCCCCCGTCTACGCGATGTTCCAGATCCAGGACGAGATCAACAACTCGGGCTATCGGGCACCAGACGGGGTCGTTCCACAGCCATATTGGATAGGACCTCCTCCGAGCGACCGCCATTCCGCCTGGGAGTGGGCCGGTGAATGGACCGTCACCTACGAGACCTTCCGAGACATGGGCGCCGCCTTCATGGTGGCCCTAGTGCTGATCTATATACTGGTCGTCTGGGAGTTCGGGAACTTCCGGATCCCCTTGGTGATCATGGCTCCCATCCCGTTGACCTTGCTGGGGATCATCCCGGCACACTTCGTCATGTTCCGCCTGGGGCTGGGCGGTGAGTTCACCGCGACGTCCATGATCGGCTGGATCGCCTTGGCTGGGATCATCGTACGCAACTCCATCCTGCTGGTTGACTTCTCGATCCACGAGGTCCAAAAGGGCGTGCCGGTTGCCGAGGCGGTAATTCGCGCCTGCAAGACCCGTACTCGACCCATTCTGATCACCGCGTTGGCTTTGGTTGCGGGTTCCAGCGTCATCTTCACCGACCCGATCTTCCAGGGAATGGCGATCTCCCTGGCATCCGGCGTCCTGGTCTCGACCGTGCTTACGCTGATTGTTATCCCCTTGGGTTGCGTGGCTGCGAGCAAGGACCTGTGCGAAGTGGCTGTCGCCAGCGCGCCGCCGGGGATGAATGTGCCCTGCACGATCGAAGAAACGGAAAAGGCCCAACAGCTACAGGAAGCCAAGAAAAAGCGGCCCGCACGTCTTGTGGTGGTCTGGGGTTACACGGTAGAAGCCCTGAGTATGGTCTTCTATCTCATGCGCGGAATCTTCCTGTTGCTGTTCGATGCCTTCAAGAACCTGCGCCGGAGCAAGAAGCCCGCGAAGCCGGCTCCCGCGCGTGCTCAGCCGACGGAAGCCCCCAAGGCTCGTGGTGGCGACGGTGGCGCGCCCTCGGGGGCGGTTGGTTCCCCTCCCATTGCCGGAGCGCCTCCCTCGAGTGGACGGGTGACCGGCGAGGCGGCGAAGCCAGAGCCGGCGCCCGAGACACCATCCACTTCTGCGACTTCAGCCCCGGTGGCGGAGACGCCCGAAACCGTTGACGAAGACGCTGGCGGCAGCGGGTCGTTTTCTCGTGAGGTTTCGTCCCCCTCATCGCCAACGACCGACGGCTCGCACCCTCGCGGTGCCGGCGACCGTCCCTCGTCTGAGCAGCGCCCAGTGGCCCCGTTGCGGGGTGTGCCGACGCAGGGCCGGCCGGCTACCGGTGGTGATGGCTCGGCGAGGAAGAAGAGCAAACCTAAGCCGGCAAGCAAAGGGGAATCTAAGGCGCAGTCGGCCGGAAAGAGTGGTGGGGCTAAGTCGTCCCTCGTGCAGAAGAAGGCGGTGCGGCGGGGGATCCGGCTGAAGGCCGACGAGGGTGAGGGTCCGAGCTTTGAATGACGGGCGGACGAGATGGCCGGGCGACCGGCCCCTATCGGACGGAAGGTTTGGAGGTGGGCGGCTCGGGGACGCGAACGGCTGCGCCTTGGGAACGCGTCGTGTGGACAGAGGGGCAAGGCCGCAACACGCGGTGGTGCGCAGCATTGATGAAACTTACTTTTCTCTTCGTCGCATTCGCCATTGTTCCCCTGATATCGGTGGCAAACCCGGTAATGTCTGAAGACAGTGGCTATTACGGGCGCTACGATGAGGGTCGGGAAGCCTATAGCGGCGGGCAGAACGTCGACCCTGCCGGATACCAAGGATACGGGGGCTACGGAAACGGTCGCGGGTTCGGGGACCGTCGCGCCGCAGGGAGGGGGGAGCCGCGCCTAGGTCGTCGCCCGGGGCCTTGGGGGGAGGCGTCTGATCCCTACGACGGCAGCTTGGGGAATGAAGGCCGAAGGCCATATTCGCCCCAGTCGGGCGATTGGGCGCCGTCCCGTTATCCAAGCCAACAATGGGGTGGTGACTATGCCCCTCCGGCGCCCGGCCGGTTCGCTGAGCCCTACCGGCGTCGGCCCACCGATCCCTCTGGCAGAGAATCCTACGGTTACGGCCAGCCCGCCGATATGGGCCGCGACGAGTACCTCTATCCGAGGTACCGCGGCGACCGCAGAGACGGATTGAACGCACGTTCCAGACCCTCTTATCGGCCTCGAGGTGCGCCGGAGGAGCCTGATCTGCCCGCAGTCTGGCGGGGCGGCTACAGGTTCCGCCCATTGACAGATGCCGAGGTCCAGCGGATACGATCCGGGCTGGACGAGGGGCCTGCCCCATACAGATGGCCGGGTGGGTTAGCTGAACCGCCCGGGCCTGGTGGTTCGGAAGGGGCATACGGTTACCAGCCGGATGGTTGGTTCGGACGTTAGACGGGAATGCCGCGACGCCCGTAGCTGTTCTCACTGGTGATCCCGCCTGCAGGGGCTCGGGCTGGATTTCGGCGGGAAAACCTGTTTGAACGGGCTAAATCCTAGGGCTCGGTCCAGGGCGGCCGAGCGGCATCCTCTGTGCCGGGAACTCCCCACTATCGGTAATCTAGGCCAATTCGCCCGCCCATCTGGGATGGATACAATTGACGCCCCTCTGAGAGGCGGCTCATTGATGTTGCGACGGTAAGGAGGTTGTGACTCTATGAATCGACTGCGACTTGCGTCCTGTGGCCTGTTCGCCTTGGGCTTGACCGCGGCGGGTGCTTCCCTCGCGCAGACCGCGGCGCCGCAGTTCTCGGCCGAGCTCGTTCAGCAGGGGCCGAACGGCCAGACGTCCACGAGTACGATGTACGTGGGCGACGAGCGCACACGCATCGAAATGTCTCAGCAGGGGCAGGACGTCATTCGTATCACGGATCAAAAGCGGCACGTGGAATGGATCCTCTTTCCACAGCAGCACAAGTACATGGAGCATCAGCTACCGCCGGGTCCTCCCGAGCATCTGGGTGCCACCCGGCCGTCGCCGGCGGCGGATCCATGCGCGGGCATGCCAGGGATGACTTGCCACAAGCTGGGGGACGAGACCATCAACGGCCGAGTGGCGGTAAAGTGGGAGATGGAGATGACCCGCGAGGGAGAGACCATGAAGAGTACCCAGTGGATCGACAAAGACCGCGGGGTGCCACTGCGCCAAGAATTTCCGAATGGACAGACCATTGACCTCAAGTACATTGGGCCGGACACGTTGGACGGGCGTGAGGTGGAGAAATGGGAAATGGTGACCACAGTACCGAATCGACCCCCTATGCATGCCTTCCAATGGTATGAGCCCGCCCTCAAGCTCATGGTCCGGCAAGAGGTTCCCGGCGGCTTCTCGACGGAGCTGAAGAACATTCAGGTGGGCAAGCAGCCTGACCACCTCTTCAGCATTCCCGCAGGGTATGAACGAATCTCTGGGCCTGGCGGTATACCGGCTGGTCCGGGAAGCGGGCCCGAGCCTTCCGGAGAGTAGGGGCTCGGTACCCTCGTGCGGGCACCTCGGGGCCACCGCTGTCTCTCCGCCAGAGGCAAGGGTGAGGGGGCAGGTCCTAGGCCCGCGCGCGGGTTAGGGAAGTGCGCCTTGCCGGTCAAAGTCAGGGGGAACAGATCGGACCGCCGGGTTAGGGGAGAAAGCGTTATGGCAGCGGCGGTCCGTCCGCACTCTAGTCACGGATAATTATGATAACGATAGTCGGGAGTCTGAAAGGCGGGTCCGGCAAGAGCACGGTGACCTTTAACCTGGGGGTATGGCTTGCCATGGCCGACGTCAACGTCGAGCTCATCGACGCCGATCCGCAGGCGACGCTCGCGGATGTCGTGGACGTCCGTATGGAGGAGGGGTTCGACCCGCCTCTGCGATTGGGAGACAAGTCCGCTCTCGCCCCCGAGCATCTGAGCGGGGCAGACGAAATCCTGATCGACGTCGGAACATCCGACATGGATTCCATGCGACGCGCACTGCAGATTTGCGATCGGGTAGTCGTGCCCGTCCCGCCTTCTCAGGCGGATATCTGGTCCACCCAGCGCTACATCCATTTGGTGGAGTCTGCACAACGGGAGAGGCCGCCTGAGGTCCTGGGATTCATAAACCGCGGGGATACACATCACGCCGTGCGGGAGACCAACGAGGCGGCCGCCGCTCTCGTTTCCCTGCAGGGAATCCGATTCATCAAGCCCCGGCTGTCCCAGCGCACCGTCTTTCGGCGCTCCTTCAGCGAGGGTCTCGCGGTATTCGAGCTGGAGCCTCGCGGCAAGGGAGCCAAGGAGTTCTTCTCCCTCGCCGCGGCCCTCTACCCAAACCTGGTAAGCTGAGCGGATCCGGAGACCTCGACGGCGCGACCGTGCCACGTGGCCGTCGTTTCGGACCCATTCGTCAACGCTGTCTCCTCGAGGGAAGCCGGTGTCCGTCTGAACGCTCCCTCGGTCCCTTGTGAACCTGAGGATCTGTGTTAACCTTTGGAAGATTGACTAGGCTGCAGCGACGGGCTCGAGACCTATGGCGCAGAATGAAGACAAGCCCGGCGGCGCTGGCCAGGGAACCGGCTCTCAGCCGTCGGCGGAGGCCGAACAGGAGAACAACGCTCAGATCAACGCGTACGCCCTCGACAGGCTCTCGCAGGCGTTCGAGAGCAGCGCCAAGCGCTGGGAGCTCATCGTCTATCCCTCCCTCTTCGCCTTCATCATTTTGGCGGCGTACGGCTTCTATCTTGTATTCAGCCTGGCGAAGGACATCCACTACCTGTCCATCAGCGTCGACTCGAACATGACGGTTCTGGCAAGCAACATGCAGGCGATCTCGGACAACATGGGGCAGATCAGTGCCAACGTGCGCACAATGTCCGTTTCGGTGGACTCCATGTCCCGGGATGTGAGCACCCTTGAGCCCATGTTGACCAGCATGGAGACCATGGACAGGGCGATTCAGTCCATGACCTTCACGACCGCCCATATGGGCACCGACATGTCGCTCATGAACCGGAACATCGGTCGTCCCATGAGCTTCATGAATCATTTCATGCCCTGGTGATCCGGATCGGCGGGAGCCAAGGGTGCGATGTCCCGCCCTGGGTCCGGATGGCCGAGATCTGAACCAGGGTGCGGGTGACTCTTCTGCTTACGGGATCGGGACAGCCAAATATACGGAGCGGGATGCCGGGCATGGACGAGAGGACGATCGGCGGCGTTCGGCTCGTGGTTGCGGTGTCGTCCCGGGCCCTCTTCGATCTAAGCCTTTCCCATGAGGTCTTCGAAAGGGAAGGGGTCGCGGCCTACTGTCGTTACCAGGTTGCCCACGAGAACGATCTCCTGGACCAAGGGGTCGCGTTTCCACTGGCAAGGAAGCTTCTCGCCCTTAACGAGAGGTTGGGGGAAGGTGGTCAGGTGGAGTTGATCCTCCTGTCCCGCAACAGCTCGGACACGGGTCTTCGCGTCTTCAACTCGATTCGGAACTACGGGCTGGATATTAGCCGTGCGGCCTTCACCAGCGGCTCAAGTCCCTATCGCTATGTCTCCGCCTTTGGGGCCCATCTCTTTCTCTCAGCCGATCCGAGGGACGTCCGCATGGCATTGCGTGCGGGCTGCGCCGCAGCAACCATCCTGCCGCTGCAGCAACGTCCGGTGGCATCTGACGAAAGGCAGGAGCTTCGCATCGCCTTCGACGGCGATGCCGTGCTGTTCTCGGATGAGGCCGAGCAGGTGTACCGAAGGCATGGACTGACTGTCTTTAACGCTGCGGAGAGGGCGGCAGCCCACCAGCCGCTGCGAGGCGGGCCCTTCAAGGATTTCCTGGTCGCGCTGCACCAGATTCAGAGCCTGTTCCCACCCGAGGATTCGCCGCTCCGGACCGCGCTGATTACGTCGCGGGGCGCGCCCTCTCATGAGCGGGTCATTCGGACGCTGCGCACCTGGGGCATCCGGATCGATGAGTCGCTTTTTCTGTCCGGGTTGGAGAAGGGCCCTTTCCTGCAGGCATTCAACGCGGACATCTTTTTTGACGATCAAGAGACACATTGCGAGGCGGCGCGCCTGCTGGTGGCTACGGGGCACGTACCCCACGGCATCGCCAACGAGACATAGCGGTGGGTCACGACCTCCGGAGGCGCGGCTGTCTATGACCTCTTTCAAGGCGGGCGGGGCTGCGGACATCACCCATCGCGTCGTGCGCCTCCCCTTGCGGACCGGCCGCGGCCCGCGCGGCATGCTCCTTCAAGTCGCTCGGCCCGAACCCTGCAGGTCAATGGTATCGGCCGGCTTCTGAAGAAAGTTTCCCTGCACGTAATCGACACCGGCGGTCCACAGGAGCGTCAGAGAGCGCGCGTCCTCGACACCCGTCACCACCGTCTTCGCCCCCGCGTCTCGCACCATCTTTGTGAGGTCGAGGAGTCGCCGGTGCTTCTGGGCGTCGTCGGCCAGGCCCTGTCCCAGCTCCGGCGCGAACTTCACGAAATGGACTTGCAGTCCTTTCAGGAGCATTTCCGGATTTGGGGCCAACCCAAATCGATTGAGGGCCAGCCTGCATTTGACCTTGTTTAGCCCATCCATCAGCTTGCGTAGGCTGGCGGACTGGCGACGCGCATGCTCTTCGATAATCTGGAAGGTCAGCCAGTTCCCGTGTGCCTGGAACTCCCGCAGATAGTCGCACACCCAGATCAAGAGCTTGTCCTCACGCAACGTCTCCTCGGCGATGTTGATGAAGAAGTTGATCTTGTGCAGCTGCTCACGGCGGGCGGCGACCTCCGCAACCGCATGACGGACGACCCAGTGGTCGATCGCAACCATGCGGCCGGACTGAATTGCCTCTGGCAGAAATTCCTTCGCTTCGCGCACGGTCTGATTCTCATCCCTCAGGCGCAGCAACACGCTGTAATTTTCCTGGCTATCCCCCTTCAAGCTGACGATCGGCTGATAGAAGAGCTCGAATCCATCACCCTGCAAGGCGCGATCGATCTGCGTTGTCAGCAGCGGCTCGACCGGCTCTTCGCCCTCCCCCCCCGGAATGCCAGGCGCTTGGACAGCCTTGGAATGCTTGGGGCCCTGCCGTGCCTCCAGCGTTGCCATCAGGCAGTAGCGATGGATGGTGTCCAACACATTCGCGGCCGAATCCGAGCCAGGCTCTGCGAGCATGAATCCGGTGTGGACCCCGCCGGCCGGGCCGCCGGTTCCGGCGGAAGGGACCGGAGAGCGGACCCCGGAACAGATTCGAGCCGCAAGTGCCGACGCCTCGCGCTGCTGGATGTTCTCAACCAACAGGGCGAAGCCGGCGTCGCCGAGCCGGGCCAGGAAAGAGCCCTCCGGCATCAGCTCCCGCAACGCGGCCCCGAGCTCGGCGACTGCCTCGAGCGCGGCGGTGAGACCCTCGGTCCGAGCCAGCTCGTCGAAGCCGTCCATGCTGATGTAGATCGCTGCGACCGGTGCGGACCTCCCTTCGGAGGGCTCGAGGCGTTTGGCCAGCTCCTCCAACAGGGCCGTACGGTTCGGTAGGCCTGTGTCCGAATCAAGGCGGTTGGCTGGAGCGTCTCGGCGCCCGTGGTGCTTCTCGCTGGTGATCACCTGTAGGCATGGCTCGCCCTCCAGATTCGATCTGGAAATCCGCATCGTGGTCCGAAAGCGAACGCCGTCGGCTCGAATGCATTCAGTATTGAATTCTTCTGTCTCGTTCTCGGCGAGATGATCTAGCGCGCGCAGCGAGCGCCGGGCCTCGCCCTGCTTGTCTGGGGCGATCAGGTCCAGCAGGGGGAAGCCATCGAGCTCCTCGCTCGCCTCAAACCGAAAAAGGTCTGCATAGGCTGGATTCACTGCAAGGTGCACGCCTTCCCGAATGTAGGCGATGGCCTCAGCCGACGACTGGAGCAGCTCCGTCACCCTGTGCTCGCATTGGCTTAACTGTCCCCGCAGGCCCTCTTCCGCGCGGCGATGCCCGAGATCGGACAGCTCCCGCGCCACCACCAGCAGGAGGTGCTCGTGGTCTCCAAACTGTGTCACGTCCCGGGCGCCCGAACGCATGGCGCTGATGAGCGTTGCCGACTCCGTCTCCTCCGCGGCGACTATGACCAAAGGCAGATCCGCATCGATCTGTCGGTAATATTCCATGCACTTGGTCAGGTCAATGGAAGGGTCGTAGTCGCAGCAGATGATGAGGTCAAAGGACGGCGAGCTGCTTAGCTTCTGGAGCTGTGCCAGGTCATCGGTGACCGTGCCCCGCACGGGGAGCCCACCAGTGCGCAGAGAGGTGACGTGTGCTTCACCCTTTTCCTGACAGGAGGTGAGCACGAGGAGATTCATCGTCGCGGAGACAGAGCCCATCTGACCTATCAAAAATCTCTGCAGGTTTTTCGGGAGAGTCGTCTTGCTCGGCGGATTATCAGTCGTCGGCGCCCGCTGCACCAGCGCACGGGTTAGCAGACTGGGGTCTTGTACGCAAATCTGGCTTCTTCTCGAACGAGCCGCGGCACCAGGTAGCCGGGCAAGGATTTGCGGAGCCCTGTGACGATTCGAGCCGCCTCCGCCGTGTCGACTTCGAAATGCGCAGCTCCCTGAACCCTGTCCAACAGGTGCAGATAATAGGGAAGCACGCCGTTGGCGAAGAGGGCTTCGCTGAGCTCGCAAAGGGTCTCCGTCCGGTCGTTGACGCCCCTAAGGAGCACGCTCTGGTTCAACAGGGCGATGCCCGCGGCTCGGACCCGGCAGAGCGCAGCGGCTGCGGCTGTGCCAAGCTCACGGGGGTGATTGGCATGGATCACCATGACCAGTCTTGGGCGGCTACCGGCGAGCAGGTCGCACAGCTCGGGGGTGACCCGGGACGGGAGAACCACCGGCAGTCGGGTATGGATGCGCACCCGCCTGACGTGTGCGATGTCTGAAATATGCTCAATCAGCTCCTCGAGTGGCTTATCGTCGAGTACCAGGGGATCGCCCCCGCTCAGAATGACCTCCACTATGGTTTCATCGCTGCGGATAAGAGCCAAGGCCCCGGATGCTGCGGTGGCAGTGTTCTCTTCCTTATAGGGGAAATGTCGCCGGAAGCAATAGCGGCAGTGGACGGCACAAGCCCCCGTAACCAGGAGCAAGGCCCTGCCCCGGTACTTCTGCAGTAACCCTGGCGTCCTTCTTGCCGCCAGGTCGCCCACCGGGTCGATGGAAAAACCTGACCGATCAACTGACTCGTCGGCGGCCGGG
>Ga0307441_1000405_pt1 | contig 16058 bp, 15 predicted proteins | sample SalMarWE160420MG_FD_202149 | JGI IMG/M metagenome (GOLD analysis project Ga0307441, IMG submission 202149) | Salt marsh sediment microbial communities from the Plum Island Ecosystem LTER, Massachusetts, United States - WE1604-20 | ecosystem: Environmental > Aquatic > Marine > Intertidal zone >... | reverse complement strand
TATGCGGTCTACCTCAGCCTGTACGTCCAGCGGGGCATCCGCCCGAAGGTCTTCTCCGGGCTTGCCAACTACGCGCGAGTGCTGCACGATAGCCAGTTCCTGCGTTCGCTGGGCACGATCGCGAAGTTCGGGGCCGTCCAGATTCCGATCATGCTGTTGCCGGCGCTGCTGTTGGCGCTCTACCCGGACGGGATGCGCAACGTGCGGCTTCGGACCTACTTCAGCCTCGGCTTCTTCCTCCCCTACGCCATGCCTACCGTGATCGCCGGCCTGCTGTGGGGTTACCTGTACTCGAAGGGCCCGTCGCCCTTCAACCAGCTGCTTGCCCCGTTCGGGGCGAGCATCGACTTCCTGGGGCGCAGAGGTTTGCTGTGGTCGCTCGGGAACATCATCACCTGGACCTGGACCGGCTACAACATGGTCATCCTCTACTCGGCGTTGCGGGGCGTTCCCGGCGAGCTCCACGAGGCGGCATGGATCGACGGCGCCAGCAACTTGCAGGTGGTGCGTTTCATCAAACTGCCGATGGTGGCGCCCGTACTGGCGCTCGCCACCCTGTTCTCGATCATTGGCACCCTGCAGATCTTCGCCGAGCCCTTCGTGTTGGGCTCGCTCACATTCGTGCCCACCAACCTGATGCCGAACCTGTACATCTACTACACCGCCTTCAACTACGGCAACTTCAACTACGCCGCGGCCCTCGCGGTGGTGTTGGCGATCATCACCTTCATCCTGTCGCTGGGCATGCTGGCCCTCCTCAACTTCCAGCGGAGACGGCTGTGAACCGGCTCAACGCCTCTGCCGTCACCTGGCGCGTCCTGGTGTTCATACTGTCGCTGTACTTCCTGGTTCCGCTGGTGTGGCTGATCATGTCAGCGACCAAGAGCACCGGCCAGCTCTTCACCACGTTCGGGCTCTGGTTCGCGCTGCCCATGCACCTGGGGGCCAACATCCGCGGCATGGCGAGCTTCCAGTCGGGCGTGGTGGGGCGCTGGGTGCTGAACACCGTGATCTATTCAGGCGGCGTGGCCATGCTCTCGACGCTGTTCTCCTCGATGGCGGGGTACGCCTTCTCGCGCTTCGAGTTCCCTCTCAAGACGCTGTTCAACCTCATGGTGCTGGCCGCCGTGCTGCTGCCGATCACGGCGCTGTTCAGCTTCGTGAGCACCTGGAACAACTTCTTCCTACCGCTGGTAGTGCTCTCCAAGGGCCAGCTCTACCCGATCACGCTGGGGCTGGCCATCTGGAACTCGACCACGCAGACGGGGGCGCACGTCGACTATCCGGCCATCCTGGTGGGCGCGTTGATCTCGGTGCTGCCGCTGATCGTCGCGTTCTTCACCCTCCAGCGTTACTGGCAAGCCGGTCTCACGGCCGGCAGTGTGAGGTGAGGTGCCATGCTGGGCGTCTGCTACTACCCGGAGCAGTGGCCGGAGCAGCGCTGGGCGGAGGACGCACGCCGGATGCGCGAGCTCGGCCTGAGCGCGGTGCGTGTGGGTGAGTTCGCCTGGAGTCGGCTCGAGCCTGAGCCCGGACGGCTGGACCTCGACTGGTTGGAGCGGGCGATCGACACTCTGGCGGGCGAGTCGCTTCGTGTCGTCCTGGCCACGCCGACTGCGACGCCGCCGAAATGGCTCGTCGACCGTTACCCAGAGATCCTCGCCTACGACGAGCAGGGCTGCGTACGCACCTTCGGATCGCGGCGCCACTACAGCTTCAGCAGCAGGCGCTACCTGGAGGAGAGCCGGCGCATCGTCGGGGTGTTGGCCGAACGGTTCGGACGGCACCCCGCCGTGACTGGCTGGCAGGTCGACAACGAGTACGGCTGCCACGATACCGTCCGTAGCTACGGAGCGCAGGACCTGCGCGCTTTCCAGGGCTGGCTGGCACGCCGTTATGGCAGTGCCGAGGCGCTGAATGCCGCCTGGGGGAACGTCTTCTGGAGCATGGAGGTCCGCTCGTTCGAGGAGGTGGGACTGCCCAACCGGACGGTGACGGAGCCTAACCCTGCGCACGTGCTCGACTACTTCCGGTTCGCGTCCGATCAGGTGGTCGCGTTCAACCGAGCCCAGGTGGAGCTGCTCCGGAAGGCCTCACCCGGGCGCCCCATCATCCACAACTTCATGGGCTTCTTCAACCAGTTCGATCACTACGACGTGGCGGCGGATCTGGACGTGGCGAGTTGGGACAGCTACCCACTGGGCTTCACGGACCGCATGCCACTGCCTATTGAAGTCAAGGTGCGCTATGCGCGCTCCGGGCACCCGGACATCGCCGCCTTCCACCACGACCTCTACCGCGGCGTTGGCAACGGACGCTTCTGGGTGATGGAGCAGCAGCCGGGGCCCGTGAACTGGGCGCCCTACAACCCGGCGCCTGGGCCGGGCGTGGTTCGGCTGTGGACGTGGGAAGCCCTCGCCCACGGGGCGGAGGCCGTTTCCTATTTCCGCTGGCGGCAGGCACCGTTCGCCCAGGAGCAGATGCACGCCGGCTTGAACCTTCCCGACGGCCGGTCCGCGCCCGCCACTGCAGAGGTCCGGTCGGTGGCCCACGAGCTCGCGCGGGTCGAGCTGCCCGGAACCCAGCGCGCTCCCGTTGCCCTTCTGCACGACTACCCCGCCGAGTGGGTGAGCGAGATCCAGCGGCAGGGCGCGGAGTGGAGCGCTGCGTCGTTGCGCTTCGCGGTGTATGGCGCGCTTCGGGGCCTCGGCCTCGATGTCGACATCCTACCGGCCGGCCGCGATCTCTCGGGCTACGCGCTGGTCGTGGTTCCCACCCTGCCGATCGTGACTCCTGAGGCTCTGGAAGCGTTGCGGGCGTTCGATGGGCCGGTGCTGCTGGGGCCGCGCAGTGGCAGCAAGACGGGCGCGTTCCAGATTCCCGCAACGTTGCCGCCGGGGCCGCTGCAGGCGTTGGTTCCCGTCCAGGTCGTGAGGGTGGAGAGCCTGCCGCCCGGCCTGGAGGTGGGGATGGAGTGGCGTGGGCGACGTTACTGCGTCGGCACGTGGCGGGAGCGGGTCGAGGCGCTGCCCGGCACGAGTCTCGAGCCCGAGGCGCGCTTCGAGGACGGGGATGCCGCCGTCTGGCGTGCGGGCACCGTCCACTACCTGGCCTTCTGGCCCGGCCCGCTCTTCCTGACCGATTTCCTCGCGGCACTGTCCACGGCTGCCGGCATCGAGGTCCGTTCCCTTCCTGAGGGCGTCCGGATGCGGCGGCGTGGTCCGCTCACCTTCGCGTTCAACTACACGCCCACGTCGCAACGCGTCGAGGCTCCCGCATCCGCGCGGTTCGTGTTGGGCTCTGCGACCCTCGGCGCCTACGACGTCGCCGCTTGGATCGAGGGTTCGTGAGGCTCGGCCCGACCGAACTGCCCGCGGGAGCGCGCGCGGTTGCCGGCGGCTACGAGGTGCGTGCCACTCGGATCGCACTCGCGGGCGGGGGCGCAACTCGCTTCTACCGCCACGGTTGGCAGAGCTGGAGCGAGGCCCGCTGGCTCGACCTGTCCGAGCCGGTGGTGTCGATCGAGCCGCCCGAAAGGCGGCCGCAGGCCGACGACCCCGCCTATGCGGAGGTCGGTCGGCACGGTGGTAGCGGCGTGGGGGCGCTCGGCTGGCAGGACGGATCCGTGCTGCTGCTGGGGGCGCTCGAGCTCGGTGCCCGCGTCGAGGCGGACGATCGCGGGATCGAGGGCTGCTTCGAGGACGAAGGAGTAGGAGTCTGGTTCGTTGCCTATGGGCCAGAGGAGGAGACCTTCGGCGCCTACGCCCGCCGGCTGGGCGAGCGCTTCGGCCGTCGCGGTGGCGCGCAAGCGCCGCGCGCGTGGTCGAGCTGGTACGGCCTGTACCGCTCCATATCCGAGCACACGCTGCTCGAGGTGTTGACGGGCCTGCACGGGCTGCCCTTCGACGTCTTCCAGACCGACGACGGCTGGCAGCAGGCGATCGGCGACTGGCAGGCGGGCGATGCCTTCCCGTCCGGAATGGCGGCACTCGCGCAGCGCATCGCCGAGACCGGGATGACGCCTGGCCTGTGGCTCGCGCCCTTCATCATGCGCCCGGACAGCCGCCTCTACCGCGACCATCCGGACTGGCTCCTACGGGACTCGGTCGGCGAGCCGGTGCTTGCGGGCGTGAACTGGGGCGGGCCCTTCCACGCGCTCGACACCACGCATCCGGAGATGGAGGCATGGTTGACCGAGACCCTGCAGCGGGTGCGGGACTGGGGGTTCAGCTTCCTCAAGCTCGACTTCCTGTACGCAGCTGCGCTGCCCGGCGTGCGCCACCTGCCGGTGCCGCGCGAGCGCGCCTACCGCGAGGCCCTGGCGCTGGCGGCAGAGGCAATTGGCGAAGGGGCCTACCTGCTCGCGTGCGGAGCGCCGATCCTGGCTTCGCTGGGCCTGGTGGACGGCCTGCGCATCGGTCCAGACACCGCCCCGTACTGGGATGATGAGGGACGTCGTCGCTGGCTCCACGACCCGACCGGCCCGTCCGCCAGGGGCGCGATCCTGACCAGCCTCGCACGGCTGTGGCTGCGTCCACTGGTCGACACCGACCCCGACGTCGCCTTCTTCCGCAGCCGCTACGATCTGCTCACGCCGGATCAGCGCCTCGCCGGGCAGGATCTTGCGCTCGCGGCCGGCGTCAAGGGGTGCTCGGACCTGCCATCCTGGCTGCTGCCCGAGGAACGGGAGGCGCTCGCCGGCTGGCTCGGGCAGATGCCGAATGTGACGCGGCTCGGCAGACGAGGCTTCCGTCTGAACGGCCGACGCGTGGATTTCTCGGCAATCCTCGACGGCGCTTGAAGGGCGCACTTCCGCCGCGCACGTCGATGTCGGGCACAGCTCGCACCCACCGCGAGCCACTGGACGCGGCCGCACGCGGTCCGCATCCACGCCCAGCTGTGCCGTGCGCCCCACACGACGTGCTCAAGGCCTCACGACGGGCCCACCGGGCCTGAGACGGAGGAGGCGCACCAAGGCGGGACGTCGTGGCGCAGATTGAGAAAGGTGCGAACAGCACGTGACGCGACGGTCGCTGGGAGCAACGAGTCAGCCTCGGTCATGGAGCCGACGGGAGGCGCAGGCCCCGGCTGGCTCGCTCGCCTACGCCATGGAGCGGCGTACGTCAAGACGCAACGCTTGTGGTCCTCCCGGAGGACGATGTGGAGTCGCGTCAACGCGGACGGCGTGTGTCCGCAGGCGCAACGGACGCTTTGAGTGTTCCCGTCTGTGAAAGGCTTGAACAGGGACGTGGAGTTCACGCCCCGGCGTCGGCAACGGACGCGACGACATGAAGTCGTCCGCTGAGGTGGACGGCCCGTGGTGGTCGCCAGGTGGCCACGCGAAACGAAACGGCTTCCCGGGGGAGTGCCCCTCCACGAGGTAGGCCTTGCGTCTATGGCGGAGAGGGCGGGATTCGAACCCGCGAGGCAGGGATTCCCACCTACACGCTTTCCAGGCGTGCTCCTTCAGCCACTCGGACACCTCTCCATCCCGTCAGCGGCACCGCCGAGTCTAGCAAGCGCTCCGGGGGCGGTCAACGACGCGGCATTGGTGACAGCGGGCGCCCCGAGCGTCCGGGCGCGGTGGCGGCGCGCGCAGGGTGCGCAACATGACATCCCGGGCCCCGCCGGACGCACTAGAATCGCAGTGCGCAGGAGGAGCGACCATGCTGAAAGACCGCGTTGTCCTACTTTCCACACCCGAGGCCGTCGAGGCGTTCCTGGGACGCTTCCCGTCGAGCGTCATCTTCAAGGCGGGAACGTGTCACAAGACCATGCAGGGCTTCGGCTTCCTCGAGGACGAGCTGAACACGCGCGAGGACCTGATGTGCGGGGTCATCCGCGTCGTGGAGTCGCGGGCGGCCAGCAACCTGGTCGCCGAGCGCACCGGCATCCGCCACGAGTCGCCGCAGGTCATCGTGTTCAGGGACGGTGAGCCGGTCTTCGAGGCGAACAACTGGGGCATCACGACCGACGCGCTCGTATCGGGGCTGGCGGACGTGCCGGTGGGGGCCCCGCTCACCAGCGACGCTGCCGCCAGCGGCAGCGACCTCAAGCCCTACCTCGACGTGCTGGAGCAGTACCTCACCGGCGTGATCGACGAGTGGCAGTTCGAGTCGATGTACACGCAGATGTTCCGCGACGACCACGCGCTGCGCACGCGCAGCGAGGTCGAGGTGCTGAACAGCATCTTCGGCGACGTCGACCAGCACATGAACATGCACCTGATGATGGCCGGCAAGGCGGACACCAGTCAGCTCCGCCACCGTGCGCAGGGCGCCTACGAGCGGCTGAAGGAGATGGCGCAGGTCACGGCCTGACGATGGTCCGGAGAGTATCGGCCCGGCGGCACGCTCCGTGCCGCCGGGCCGTGTGCTAGGGCTCGGTGGCCCCGCGCGGAGGGGGGCGTAACCCCGGCAGGTCGCCTGCGAGCGCGCTCAGGTAGCGCCGCCGGCCGCGCTGGACCGCCTCCTTGCCCCCCGCCCGGACGGTCGCGCCGTCGAACGCTCCGTGAATGCGCTCGAACTCGAGCGGTGCCACGGCATCGGCCACCGCCTCGACCTCCCAGGCCGGGAGGGGCAGGTAGTTGGGGTAGGAGTACATGAACCCGACCACGCTGCGGTCGGGCACGACCTGCAGGATGTCGCCCGAAAGCAACGCTCCGCCCCCGCCGGCGCCGTCGGGCCACAGCAGCACGGTGCCGCCCGGGAAGTGGCCGCCGGCGCGGATCAGGCGGACACCGCCCGGAAGCGCCTGCTCGCCGCCCTCCCAGTGTCGCAGGCGTGGATGGCGGTCCACGACCCACTCGCGATCGGCGCCATGCAGGAACACGGGGGCGTCGAAAGCCTCGGCCCAGAGCCGGTGCGCGCTGTAGTAGTGCGGATGGCTGATGGCGACGGCGTCGATGCCGCCCAGCGAGCGGACGGCCTCGACGGTGGCGCGGTCCAGCAGCGTCAAGCAGTCCCAGAGCACGTTGCCCTCAGGCGTCTGCAGCAGGAACGCGCGCTGCCCGATCCCGAAGCGGGGCTGGCTGCGCAGGGTGTAGAGCCCGGGCTCGACCCTCTCGATGCGGTTGACGTGACTGCTGCCGAGCTCGACAGCGGTGATCCAGCGCTGACCGGACTCGGGGACGTACTGGCGGATGTCCTCGCAGATGGGGCAGCGCTCGGGAGCGCCCGCCGCGGCGGGGAACAGGGTCCCGCAGGTGGTGCAGGCGAAGGCGGTGGCGACGCTCACGGGCGACCGCCTGTCGACGTGACCGGTAACCGATGGCGGCGCATGCTGACCTCCCGCGACCTATTGTGACGCAGCCGCTGCCCGGCTGCCACGCGCCTGCCGCCACAGGAGCAGATGGCTGTCGCCGAACTCGTGCCACAGGTAGCCGCCTTCGAGGGCTGCGGCGTAGGCTCGTTCGACCAGCGACGTGCCGGCCAGCGCGACCAGCAGCGCCAGGTGCGTGCTCGCGGGCTCGTGGAAGCCCGTGATGAGGCCGTCGACGCTGCCGCGCGCGGCGCCCGGTGTCACGAAGCGGCGCGTGAAGCCGCGCATGGCCGCCACGCGTCCGCCGGTGAAGGCGGTCTCCAGGGCGCGCACCACGGTCGTGCCCACGGCCACCACGTGAGCGCCGCGCTCGCGGGCGGCGGTGATGGCGCGGGCCGTGGCGGCCGGCACGTCGAAGGGTTCGGCGTAGAGCACGGCGCTGCCGGCTCGGAGGCTCGAGGCGTGCGGCGCCAGCTCGAGGCTGCTTACGCCCGCGTGGAGCGTGATGCTGGTCACCTCGACGCCCCGCTTCGCCAGTGCGGCCAGGCTGGCTGACGTGAAGGGTCGGGCGGCCGATGGCATCTCGGCGCTGCCCGGTACGCGTGCGAACACCGTCTGGTAGGCGGCGAGCGGCTGCGGCACGGTGACGTAGCCGTAGCGGATGGGCTCGCCGTCGGCGCTCATGACGGGCTCGAGAGGCGCGTCCGGCGCCACGAACCACAGGCGCGGGATGCCCGGGTGCGCGGCCACGAAGGTGAACGCCACCTGCCGCTGCTTCCCAACGACGCCGCGCTCTCCGGCAACCACCGCAAGCGGCCCGGGCTCCGCCGCGCTGCGGCGCGGCTCGGCCAGCCACATGCGCTCGCCGTAGCGCGTCGACAGGTTCAGGCGGAAGCGCTCGCCGCCGGGTGGGCCGAGCCGCGCCGCCGGCAGGCTGGCCGCGAGGGTGGCGCTGTCGTTCACCACCAGCAGGTCTCCGGGCGAGAGCAGCTCCGCCAGGTCGCGGAAACGGTGGTGGGTGTGGGTGCCATGGCTTGACAGCAACAGCCGCACGCCGTCGCGCTCCATACCGCGCGCCTCGGCAGGCAGGTGGGCATCGAGGGCGGTAGGCCGTCCGAAGGTAGGGATCGCCGGCGACGTCACCCGGCTGGGCCAGCGACGGTCCAGGCATCCGACTGGGCCTCGAAGCGACGGCCGTTCACGCTCTCGCGCGGCTGGCTCAGGAGCCAGGCGAAGAACGGCAGGGTGACCTCGGGCGCCGGCAGGTCGCTGATGTCTTCGGTAGGGAAGGCGCGCTGGTGCATGTCGGTGCGCATGTCTCCCGGGTCCACGACAACGACGTCGATCGTCTCCAGCTCGGCGGCCAGGGTCCTGGCGAGCAGCTCCAGGGCGGCCTTGCTGGCGCCGTACACGCCCCAGCCCGGGTAGTCGCCGACGGCGGCGTCGGAGGTGATGGCCACCACCAGGCCATGCGCCCGGGTCAGCGCCGGCATGAGCGCCTGCGTCAGCACCAGCGGCGCCACGACGTTCGTCTCCAGCGCGTCACGCAGGGCTTCGGGCTGTGCCTGCGCGAGCGGTGGCAACGGGTTCGGGCCGAGCGTGGAGGCGTTGTGGACGAGCAGGTCCAGGCGCCTGCCCGCCGCCCGCGCCACGGCGGCCACGTGGTCGCGGTCGGTGACGGAGCCCGCCAACGTCCGGTAGCGGCCTTCGCCCGGCAGCTCCTCGGCCGCCTGCTGCAGCGCTCGTGCGCCGCGAGCCGTGAGCACGAGGTCGAAGCCGCCGGCGGCCAGGAAGCCGGCCAGGACGCGGCCCAGGCCGCGGCTCGCGCCGGTCACCACGGCGAGCGGACGCGGCGCGCGAGCGGCCCCGGCCGGCGCTGCCGGCGGTGTCATGGGCGGGCCGCGCAGGCCGCCGGCTTGCCGGTGAGCCTGCCGTCGCTGACGGCGCTTCGCGGGTCGCCGGTGCCGATCGACACCCCTGTGCGCTCTGTGCGCGGCCGGCGGCCGACCCGTCGTGCCAGCGCCTGCAGCAAGCGTCCGACCCGCGCCGGCTCTTGGCGCGGCCGCGAGCGGCGGCGATCGCGGGCGAGGCCGCTCGCGGCCGCGGCCCGCGCCAGGCGCAAGGTGCGAACGCGCGCGGCGGCCGCCTCGCGCTCGTACCTCAGGTGCGGGATCAGCATCTCCGTAGCGAGCGAGTGTTCCAGTGGCATGGTTGCACCTCCGCCCGGAAGTATCGTGGGCGCGTGCATCGCGATGCCTCGTCGAACGGCCCCATGTCGGCGTGCGACCAAAGTCGCAGTGCGGGCCTGGGTCGCAATTCGGGGGGTTTCACGCCGTTCGGTCGCCCCCGAGGAGGGGGCGCCGGCGCCCGAGGGGAGGCGTGAGCATGGGTCGTCTGGAGGGACGGGTCGCCGTCATCACCGGAAGCACGCGCGGGCTGGGCCTCGCAACCGCAACCGCCTTCGTACGCGAGGGGGCGTACGTGGTCGTGAGCTCGAGGACGCCCGCAGCGGTGGACGCGGCCGTGTCCAGCCTGGGCCCGGACCTGGTGGAAGGCGTGGTCGCGGACGTGACCAGGCGTGAGGATCACGAGGCGTTGCTGGCGGCGGCGCTGGAGCGCTTCGGCCGGCTCGACGTGTGGGTCAACAACGCCGGTGTGGCCGGCATCTACGGCCCCACCCCGGCGGTGTCGGACGACGACTTCCTGCGCGTGCTCGACACCAACGTCCGGGGCGTGTACTTCGGCTCCACGGTCGCCAGCCGCTACTTCCTGGCGCACCAGGGGGGCAGGCTGATCAACCTGCTGGGGCGTGGCGACAGGGGGCCCGTGGCAAACCAGAACGCCTACGCTGCGTCCAAGGCATGGGTGCGGTCCTTCACGCTGGCGCTCGCCAGGGAGACGACGGGCCGTGGCCTCGAGGTGTTCGCCTTCAACCCCGGGCTGATGCTGACCGGCCTGGTGCAGGACGTCCGTGCCGTCAAGGGCTACGAGCGCCGCCTGCGGCCGCTGGTGGCGGTGCTGCGGCTGTGGGGTGAGCCGCCCGCGGTGCCGGCCGAGCGTCTCGTGGAGCTCGCTTCGGGCGAGATCGCGGCCAGGGGCGGCCGCGTGCTCAGCATGCTCACACCGCGCCGCATGATCGCCGGTGTCGTCAAGGACATACGCAGGCGGTTCCGACGGGAGCGACCTGCGGCGATCGAGCTGCGCGTGACGGGCGCCGATCCCGTGGTTCCCATCGACCGGACCCCACGCTGAGCGGGCCCGGACGGCGGCCCGACCCCGCAACGCCAGAGGCTAGAGGCCCTGCTCCTTGGCGATGAGCACGGCTCGCACGCGGTCGCGCACGCCCAGCTTGGCGAACACGTGGCCGGCATGGGTCTTGACGGTCTTCTCGCTGATGTCCAGTGCGATCGCGATGCCCTTGTTGCTGAGGCCCTCAGCCATCAGCCGCAACACCTCCCGCTCCCGCGGCGTGAGCTCGGCGAGGGGGTCCGCCGTCGGCGAGGCGAGCGCGCGCACCGCCTCGGGATCGAGGGGGATCTCACCGCGCTGCGCGGCGCGCAGCTTGTCGAGCAGCGCCGCCGGTCCGGCATGTTTGAGCAGGTAGCCGGACGCGCCCTGACGCATGGCCTGACGCACCTTGCCTTCGTCCAGGAAACTCGTCAACACCAGCACCCGGGCGTTGCGCGCCAGCTCGGGTATGAGCGTCAGACCGCTGCCATCGGGCAGCTCCAGGTCCAGCAGCACGAGGTCCACGCGCGCGGCCGGCGCCTGCTTCCGCGCCTCGGCCAGCGATCCCGCCTCGGCCACCACCTCGAAGTCCTCCTGCAGGTCCAGGAAGGCCCGCAGACCGGCGCGCACGACCGGATGGTCGTCGATGATCAGGACGCGCGCGGCCACGGCACCTCCACGACCACCCGCGCGCCCCCGCCTGGACGCTGCTCGAGTCGCAGCGTCCCCGTCACGCCGGCCGCCCGTTCGCGCATCCCGGCCAGGCCCAGGCCGCGCCCAACCCGGGCTTCGGGATCGTCACCGAAGCCCACACCGTCGTCCTCGACCACCAGCGCGAGGCTAGTCGGCTCGCGCGTCAGCCGGACCCACAGGCTCCCGGCCTTGGCGTGCCGCAAGGTGTTGTGGACCGCCTCCTGGGCGATGCGAAAGAGCGCCTCGGCGACCTCGGCCGGCGGCTCAGCCTCGGCCGCCTCGAGGTGCACCCGCAGGCTCGCGCCGGTGCGGCGTGCGAGGCGTTGGAGCGCCGGACGCAGGCCCGTCGACAGGTCTGCCGGCCGCATCACCTCCACCAGCGAGCGCAGCTCGGCCAGCGCATCGCGGACCGACGTGCCGGCCTCGACGGCGGCGCGCGCCCGCTGATCGGGGTCGGGGTGCTGTCCGGCGACCTGCAGCGAGAGGTCGGCGGCGAACAGCAGCTGCGCGAGCGAGTCGTGCATCTGCTGCGCCAGCCGCTGACGCTCCTCCAAGGCTGCCGCGTAGCGGGCGTGCTCGGTACGCTCCTCGAGCAGCCGAGAGCGCTCGTAGGCCACCGCGAGCTGGCGGCCGACGGCAGAGAGGAAGGCCAGCGTCTCCTTATCGAAACGGGTGTCGCCGGGCGCCGCCAGGTTGAGGATGCCCACGGGACCGGCGCGCCCGGGGAGAGGCACGCTGGCGTGGATCTCCAGGCCTCCCTTGTCGCCGCTGGCGTCCCGGAGCCGGCTGCACGTGACCATGTTGATGCCGCGGTCGAGCTGGCCGCGCTGGTGCAGGCGCTGGCACTCGCACCCGCCGGGCTCGCGCAGAGGTAGCGCGCCCCGTTCCGCCAGCGCCGGCGGGAGGCCGGTCGAGGCGGCCAGGCGGAAGCTGCCTTCGTGGGTGTCGCCCTGCTCGACGTTCGACACGAACAGCCAGGCGGTGCTCAGCGCCACGCGTTCCAGCAGCCGCCGTAGCGCCTCGGGCGCCGCTTCCGCGAAGGTTGGAGCCGCGTTCAGGACGTCCCCGATGGCGTTGAACGTGGCCAGCCTCTGGAGTCGCGTGGGGGCCTTCATCAGGTGAGTCTATCTTGGCCCGCCTCGCGGGCGGGACGTGCGAGGGCGCTTCGCCGACGTCCAGGTCCGGGGTCGCGGCGGCGCTCAGCGTGCGGAGCGGTCCGCGAAGCGCGGCTCACGCTTCTCGCGGTGCGACGCTACGCCCTCGCGCACGTCCGGTCCCGTGAAGCCGAGGAACTCGAGCGCCAGGCTGGCATCGAAGGTGGGCAGCGCCAGCCGATACCAGTTGTTGAGGGCGTGCTTCGTCCAGCGCAGGGCGGTGCGGCTGCCGGCCCTGAGGCGTCGCGCGACGCTCAGGGCGCGGGCATCCAGCTCGGCGGCGTCGACACACAGGCTCACCAGCCCCAAGCGCTCGGCCTCCTCGCCGCTCATCGGCTCACACGTCAGCAGGTAGTACTTGGCCTTGGCCATGCCCACGAGAAGCGGCCACACCGCCGCAGCGTGGTCGCCCGCGGCGACGCCGAGACGGGTGTGACCGTCGATGATGCGTGCGTCGCGAGCGGCGATGGACACGTCGGCGAGCAGCCCGGCCACCAGGCCCGCCCCCACGGCGGGGCCGTGGATGGCGGAGACGACCGGTTTGCTGCAGTCGATGAGATTGCGTACCAGATCGTGCGCTTCCCGCCAGATGCGCACGCGCGTCTCCCAGTCGTCCGCGATGTGCTCCACCATGGCGAGGTCGCCACCGGCAGAGAAGCCCTTGCCGGCCCCTCGCAGGATGGCGACATCCACGTCTTCGGCGCCGTCCACGTCGCGCCAGATCTCCACGAGCTCACGGTGCATGACCTCGTCTGCGGCGTTGAGCCGCTCCGGCCGGTTCATGGTGATGACGAGGATGCCGTCCTCGGGCCGCGTCAACTGCAGCCGGCGGTGGCGATCGAAGGCCATGCCGATCCTCCCTGGGCGCCCATCCGGGCGCGGCCGGCGGTGGGCCGCCCGGCCAGGAGGGCCGGCGTCAGAAGTCGGAGTCTTCGCGCGGCTTGTCGGACCGCAGGAAGCGCTCGAAGGCGTCTTCACCGGCCCCTTTGCGGTGGGCCACCTTCACCCTGGCGCCTCGAACGTCATCATTGGTGGGACGTGGCACCACCACGGGCGCACCCAGCTGCGACTCGGCGCGGTTCTTCGGGGCTGGTATCGAGGCATGCTGCCTGAGGCCCAGAGCGGCCCAGATGGTGAGGCTCGCCGCGATCACGAGGAAGAAGGCAAGGAGGAGCATGACCACGAGGGCGGACACCTCAACAGGATAGTCCAGGCGAGCCGGTTGGACAACGTCGTGGCATGCCGCGGCCTCAGTTCGGCGTCGCGATCAGTCGACACAGCAGCTCGGCATCGATGTTGCCGCCCGACACCACCACCACCGTCGGCCCGGTTCCGGACAGCGCCATCTCGCCGTCCCCGCGCAGCAGCTTGCGCATCGCCGCCAGCGTGATGGCACCGGTGGGCTCGACCACGAGGTGGGCGATGGTCGCGTACCACGCCGTGGCGCTCGCGATGTCTTCCTCGCTCACCGTCTCCACGCCGCTCAGGTGCTTGCGAAGGATCTCGAAGTTGAGCGCGCCGATGCTCTGTGTGCGCACACCGTCGGCCATGGTTCGCGTGACGGCCTCGGCAGGCCAGGCTTTCCGCTCGTCCGCGCGCAGCGAGTCCCGCGCGTCCGCGGCCAGCTCGGGCTCCACCGCGATGAGGCGGGCGGCCGGCGCGCGGGCGCTCAGGGCCAGTGCCACCCCCGAGGCCAGGCCGCCACCGCCGACCGGCACCAGTACGTCGGCGACGTCCGGTGCCTGCTCTACGATCTCCAGCCCGACGCTGGCCTGGCCCGCGACGATCCAGGGATGGTCGAAGGGCGGCACCAGCGTCGCGTCGCGCTCACGGGCGATCGCCATCGCCGTTTCCTCCCGCGACGCCTGGGTGTTCTGGCAGCGCACGATCTCGGCCCCGAGCGCCAGCGTGCCCTCCACCTTCACGCGCGGTGCGCCTTCGGGGATGACGATGGTGGCCGCGACCCCGAAGTGCCTGGCGGCATAGGCGACCCCCTGGGCGTGATTTCCGCTCGAGTGGGTGACGACCCCGCGCTTGCGCTCCTCGGGCGACAGCGAGGCGAGGAAGTTCATGGCGCCCCGCAGCTTGAACGACCCCGTCCGCTGCAGGTTCTCGGGCTTGACGTAGACGGGCTGTCCGCCCGGGCCATCGAGGGGGAGGCGCAGCAGCGGCGTGCGCAGCGCCGCGCGGCCGACGTTGAGCTGCGCGCGTTCGAGGTCGGCGAAGTTGGGGATGGCGCTGCTGGACTCGGGCATCGCCCCAGTGTGTCATGCCGCCGGGTTCCGCGCCCGGCGCGGGCCGGATGGCGGGCGCCGACGTCGCGCTTCGGGCTGCATCCTGCCGAGATGGCGTGACATCCACGCATGCTCTTGACGAATCATGCATATCTCCGTATAATGCTTCCAATTCAAAAGGCGATGCGGCGCCCGCTGGGCGCCGGTTTTCTTGGCCCAGAGGCTCCTGCTGGCTCTCACGTCGATGGCCGTCGGGCTCGCAGGGCCGGTGTGTGCCGCCGTGGCGCGAAAGGCGTGGCGACTCCGCCGAGACCGGGGCTTCGGGGCCGGTGCGTCAGCGCTCTCGGTCCTCCAGGAACCTTTCGAGCTCGGCGCGCGAGGGCAGCGCCGGGATCGCCCCGAGGCGCGTCGTGGTCAGCGCTGCGTAGGCGTTCGCGCGCCTGAGTGCGGTGTCGAGCGCCCTGCGGTTCTTCTCGAGGGCCTCGTTCTCCAGCAGGCTCGCCAGCAGGGCGGCTGTGAAGGCGTCACCCGCACCCGTGGTGTCGACCGTCTTCACGCGGTAGCCGGCCACCTCGCCCTCCCCCTGGCGCGTCAGGTACCAGGCGCCGGCGTCGCCGCGCGTGACCACCAGCAGCCGCAGGCGCTCGTGACGGAGCATGCGCGCCGCCCCCATGTCGCGTGAGCCGGTGAGGAACTCGAGCTCGTCCTCACTGATCTTGATCAGCTGGGCGCGGCGCCACACGCTGCGGATCCCCTCACGAGCCGCGTCGGGGGAGGGCCACAGCGGCAACCGCAGGTTGGCATCGTAGGACACCAGGAGCCCGTGCGCGTCGGCGATGTCCAGGGCCCGCAAGGTGGCCGCGCGTGACGGCTCCTGGATGAGGCTGATGCTTCCGATGTGGAGGAGCCTGGCGCCGCCGATGTAGGCCTGGTCGAGCTCGTCTGGACGGAAGCGCATGTCGGCGCTGGGATTGCGGTAGAAGAGGAAGTCCCGTTCGCCGCCGCTCGTCAGCGATACGAACGCCAGCGCCGTGCGGGCCTGGGTGTCGAACGAGAGCCGACTCACGTCGACGGCATTGTCGGCCAGGACGCCAGCCAGGAAGTGCCCGAAGGGATCGTCGCCGACCTTGCCGACGAAGCCGGCGCGGACGCCCAGCCTGGCGAGCCCGACGGCGACGTTCGCCGGCGCCCCGCCGGGCGCCTTCACGAAGCTCGCGGCCTCCGCCAGGCTCGCGCCGTGTTCCTGGGGCACGAAGTCGATCAACAGCTCGCCCAGCGTCACGGCCTGCGGTGAAGCGCTCATGGCGCAAGCCTACCGCAGGGCGCCGGCGCCGCGTCTCGCGCACCGCGGGGTCGCGCGCGCACCCGGAAGCCCGAGCCCCTCGTGATAGAACAGTGGACGCGTGAAGGAGGCCCTGCGCGCGGCGGAGGCTGTCACGCGCACCGCGCGAACCGACCGTGCGCAGCATCGCACGTCCTTGGAGGGAGA
>Ga0307441_1000404_pt1 | contig 16119 bp, 14 predicted proteins | sample SalMarWE160420MG_FD_202149 | JGI IMG/M metagenome (GOLD analysis project Ga0307441, IMG submission 202149) | Salt marsh sediment microbial communities from the Plum Island Ecosystem LTER, Massachusetts, United States - WE1604-20 | ecosystem: Environmental > Aquatic > Marine > Intertidal zone >... | reverse complement strand
TTCCAGAAGGACATGCAGGCTGAGGAGGACCGGCTGGCGGTCCTCAAGCCCGAGAAGCGATTGCAAGTCATGCGCGAAGACGGCGTCGCCGGTGAGTGCATCTTCCCGACCATTGCCCTCCAGGTCTGGATGTTGGAGAGCCCCGAAGGCGGTCAGGCCAGTTGCCGGATCTACAACGACTACATCTACGACCAGTTGCACCGGCACTCGCCGCGGTTCTGCTGCGCCGGCATCGTGCCGACCTGGACTCCGGAGATGGCGGTCGCAGAGGTCGAGCACATCGCCGAGATGGGGCTGGGTGCCATCATGCTTCCGGCGATGGCGAACCCGATGTGGAATCACCGGCAATGGGGTCCGATGTGGGACGCAATCGAGCGCACGGGCCTTCCGGTGGCTATGCACCAGGGCACGGGACACCCCATGAGGGCGTTTCGCGGTCCCGGCGCCACGGTCGCCAACAACCTCTACATCCAGTCGATGGCTCCCCAGGTCGCGACCCTGCTCGCGACCTCCGGAGTGCTCGCCGACCATCCCGGAATCCACGTGGTGTTGGTGGAGTTCAACGTCGGCTGGATGGCGTGGACGAACGAGACAATGGACAATTCCGACATCGCCTTCCGCCGCTACGACGAGTTCGTGTCGTACGGCGGCAAGAAGGGCCAGCCGTCGGTCTATCCCGACCTGGAGCACCCGCCCAGCTACTACGCGAAGCGCCAGGTGCACTCCACGTTCGCCAGAGACACGGTGGGCATCGGCAACATCGCACTCACCGGCCCGTCAATGCTGATGTTCGGCAACGACTATCCGCACGAAGAGGGAACGTATCCTCACTCGCGCGAGGTCGTCGCGGAGCAGGCCAAGCTGATTCCGGACCCCGCGGTCGCCCGGAAGGTCTTCCGCGAGAACGCCCTCGAGGTCTTCAAGTTCGATCCTGCGGAAGTCACGCCTTTCGTCTGAGACGTCGACGGCACGCAAGCGGTTTCCCCGATAGAGGTCTGGGATCACAGGAGGCACATGATGGTCGCGGCACGCGATGCGCAACAGTGGGTTAAGGACGGCGGGCTGCACGGGATCGGAGACTCGCTCTTCACACCGTTCTGCGGCAAGGACGGAGACGATATCGACTGGGATGCGTATCGCGTGCTGGTTCGCTATTGCATCGGCGACCTCGGCCACAACATGTTGTGGCTGACCAGCGGATGCGCCGAATGGTGGTCCTTGACGCTCGATGAGCGCAAGCGCCTTCTGGAGGTCGCTGTGCAGGAGGCCCGTGCGATCAATCCCGCAGTGGTGATCCAGGCGTGCACGACCGCCGAGTGCGCAAAGGACGTGGCCGAACTGACGTTGCACGCTCAGGAGAACGGCGCCGACATCGCCTTCATCCAAACGCCGACGATGGAGGTGCACGGCGGCGAGGGGGTAAAGCGCTTCTTCCAATACGTCGCCGACCGGACAGACATCGCGCTGGGAATGTTCAACAGCAACTCGTCCGGATACGTCATGACGGGTGAGGAGATGGCGGCAGTCCATCACGCCGTCCCTGCGGTGGTGGCCGTCAAGGAGGGCGTCATGGACAGCACCGTGAACACCACCGTGCTGCACGCGCTCGCACCCGACATCGCGATCTGGGAGTGCGACACATTGGTCTACGAGGCGGGCTGGCTGCAACAGGGCATCGTCTGTTCCGGCCAGCTCGGGAACATCGCGTGGCTATACGAGAGCGCGGACAACAAGTGGTTCAGCGAGTACTGGCAACTGATCTGGGACGGCAAGCTCGACGAGGCGCGCGCTCAACGCGGTGCCAATGTTGGTGGGATGCCGTTGTCGCCCAAGTTCGGCGAGTACCCGGGCAGGCCAGGGTATCTCACGCACTGGGGTGAAGTAGTGAAGGTCGCTGCGAGCACTATCGGCCTTCCTGTCGGCGACTACCCATATTCACGTCCGCCTCAGGCGCGGCTCGGCGAAGCGGGGCGCAAGGAGATCGCCGATCTCTTCGTCGCCGCCGGACTGGAGGGCAAGGCGTTGACGAGTGCTGCTGTGACCGGGGTGCTGGAAAGTGCGTAACGACTTGGCGCGCGGTCGTGAGGAGGGTGCCGCATGACCGACGCTGTGCCGCTGGTGGACTACCTCGTGTTAGGTGACGACCCGCACTTGGTGACGTACGAATGCACGTCGTGTGGTGCGCAATTCTTCGACCACCGCAACGCTTGTGCCAGTTGCGGCGGAACGACTTTCGAGAAGGCGAGGGTGGCGAAGACCGGCACGCTGAGGACCTTCACGATCGTCAACTTCGCCATGCCGGGAGTTCCCGTGCCTTTCATTGCCGGCGTCGTCGACTGCGATGGCACCAGCGTGCGGGGCAACGTGATCAACGTCGAGCCCCATCCTGACCATGTCAAGACCGGTATGAAGGTCCGGTTGGCGACGTATTCGCTCGGCAAGGACGGGGACGGCGTCGAAGCGATCGGGTTCGGCTTCGAGCCTGTCAATGCCGCGTAATCTCCTGCCGCTGTTCTCTCATCTCTCACAAGTCGAAATAAGAGGTAATGATGGCGTCCGACGACATCTACATTCTCGGTATCAACATGACGAAGTTCGGCAAGCACCCCACGCTGGACGTGCTCGACTTGGCTTCCGAAGCGACGCTGGGCGCGTTGTCCGACGGGGGTGTGTCCATTCGTGACATCGGCGTGATCGCGGCCGGCAACCTCTCGGGCATGGGAACCGGACTCGGTCAGGATGTGCAGAAGCAGGTGGGGCAGACCGGGATACCGGTCTTCAATGTGGCGAATGCCTGCGCGACCGGCGCCACCGCGCTGCGTACCGTCATGATGGCGTTGAAGGCGGGGGAGTGCGAGATCGGTCTGGCTATTGGCGCCGAGAAGCTTTCTGGCGCGGGCATGCTCGGCCTGGCCGAGGCTCCGAGCGAGGACCGTTGGGTGCCGAAGGGCCGGTTCGGCGCCGTGGCGCCGCTCGATGGCCGAATCGGGACCGCCGCAATGCCTGGCGTCTTCGCTCAGGTCGGACTGGAATACGGCCACCGCTACGGGGGCGTGAGCTTCGAATTGTTCGCCCGGATATCGGCGAAAAATCACGATCACTCGACGCTGAATCCACTTGCCGCATACACCAAGTCGATGACCGTCGAGCAGATCATGGGCGAGCCGATGATGGCCTACCCGAATACCCGCGCTATGTGCTCGGCGAACTGCGACGGTGCGGCGGCGGCGGTCCTGGTCACCGGGGAACGGCTCAAGTCGATGTCAACTGAACAACAGAAGCGCGCTGTGAAGGTGGCGGCATCTGTCCTCACGACCGATCCCTGGGAAGAAGGTTGCCAGGTGCTACCCAACATCAACACTCTCACTCGAAACGCCGCCGCGCTGGCTTACGAACAGGCGGGAGTCAGTCCGGAGGATCTCGATCTCGTCGAGCTCCACGATTGCTTCGCGACGGCAGAGTTGGTGCATTACGACAACCTGATGCTCTGCCCCGAGGGGGGCGCCGTCGACTTCTTCGAATCCGGAGCGCCGACCAGAGATGGCAAGACGCCAGTGAACGTCTCCGGCGGGCTCGAGTCGAAGGGACACCCGATCGCCGCGACCGGAATCGCGAACGTATGGGAGATCTGCCACCATCTGCGCGGAGAGGCCGGCCCGAGGCAGATCTCGAATGCTGTTGTGGGACTCGCCCATGTTATCGGCCTTGGTTCAACATGTGGCGTGCACATTTTGGAGAAGTCCGCCTAGGGGCACTGTCGTGAGCCAAGGTTGGCGCAATGAAAGCGGGAGATCAAGAGAACGCCGTCAAAGCGCCACTGGTATAACCGCCGTTGACCGGGATAGTTTGTCCTGTCAGCCATGCGGTGAGGGGGCTGACGAGATAGGTGACTAGGCCGGCGATGTCCAGCGGTTCGCCCAGGCGACGTGTCACGTACCTACCTAGCTCGGATTTCGTGTCGGAAGTGGTGTCGGCCTGAGTGGAGTCGCGGAGCATCGTGGCAACTGAGACAATGTTCGCCGTGATGCCGTAACGACCGTTCTCGGTGGCGATCGAACGTGTGAATGCAGCAGCGCCTTCATTCGCGCCCGCGTGCACGGCATCTGGGAGGGCATCGCCAGCACACGCGGCGTCAGAGATGACGGTGACGATCCGCCCTGATCGCCGTTCGATCATGGCGGGCAGGCAGGAGTTTCTGCAGACCATGACGCCGTAGAGAATTGCCCTATACGGATCCCACTTGGCGGGATTGGCGTCGACGAGGAAGTCGAGGTCGAAGCTGCCTGCCACGTCGGGCCTGCCGGCATCTCCCGCGTTGTTCACCAGGATGTCGACGCCGTCGACCCTGTCCACCGCGGCGCGCACCATGGCGGGATCTGTGACGTCGAACGGTGAGGGTATCGCGCGGCCCCCTACGGCCCGGACTTCTTCTGCCACAGTTTCCGCCCGCTCGGGCACGAAGTCGTTTACCACCACCTCGGCACCCGCTGCACCGAGGCTGACTGCAATTTCCCGTCCTAAGCCTTGGCCTGCTCCTGTCACCAGAGCGCGGTGCGTGCAGAGGTCGATCTCCTCAGGCATCAGCAGCCCTTCCTAGCTGATCGACCGCCAGGTAGGACGGAAGCCTTTCCCGGAAGCAACCACGGAGAGTTATTGAATATACATTACTAAGTCGACTAGGCTACGCGGCATGGGTGAACTGCGCATGTTGATTGACGGCAAACTTGTTGAGGCGGAGGGCGGGAAAGTCTTCGACAACATCAATCCGGCTACCGAGGAGGTGCTGGGCCAGGTTGCCAACGGCTCGGCGGCGGATATGGCAAACGCGGTGGCAGCCGCGCGTAATGCCTTCGACAACACCGCCTGGGCCACCGACAAGGAACTGCGCAAGCGTTGTCTCGATCAGCTCCAGGCGGCGCTCGAAAGTGAACAAGAAGAACTCCGCCACGAGCTGGTTGCCGAGGTCGGCGCCCCGGTTGCCCTGACCTACGGCCCGCATCTTGACGGGCCGCTCAAGCATGCGCTCACCTGGCCGCGTCAGATGATCGACGAGTTCCAGTGGTCTCGCTCGCTGGGACCGGCCGATGCGCTGGGCTGGGGTATGCAGACCGAGCGGGTCGTTTGGAAGGAGCCGAAGGGGGTCGTCGGCGCTATCGTGCCGTGGAATTTTCCCGTCGAGTTAATCTTGACGAAGCTCGGGCCGATATTGGCCATGGGAAACACCTGCGTGCTGAAGCCCGCGCCCGACACCCCGTTCAATGCGACCCGCATCGGGCGACTGATCGCCGAGAAGACCGAGATTCCTCCCGGCGTCGTCAACGTGGTCCCGTCGAGAGATCACCTCGTCGGCGAGGTGCTCACTCGTTCACCGGATGTCGACATGATCGCCTTTACGGGGTCGACGGCTACGGGGCGCCGCATCATGGAGGCGTCGGCATCGACCATCAAGGACGTGTTTCTCGAGTTGGGCGGCAAGTCGGCGCTGGTGGTGCTGGATGACGCGCCACTCGAGCAGGTGTTGGCCACCGCCGCGATGGCATGTATGCACGGCGGCCAGGCATGCGCACAAGCGTCTCGACTTCTGGTGCCCCGCAGCCGATATGACGAAGCGGTCGAGATCGCCAAGACCAGTTTCGAGAACTGGAAATACGGTGATCCCACCGTTTTCGAGAATATGCAGGGCCCTCAGATCAACTCAGCACAGCAACACCGGGTGGTGGGCTTGTTCGACAGTGCGCGAGAGCAGGGAGCTACGACCGTGTTCGGCGGTGGAATCCCAGCTCACTTCGAGAAGGGCTTCTTCGTCGAGCCCACGCTGTTCGCGAATGTCACGAACGACATGCGCATTGCGCAAGAAGAGGTCTTTGGGCCGGTCCTGAGTGTGATCGCCTATGACGACGATGACGATGCCGTTCGCATCGCGAACGACAGCACATACGGTCTCTCTGGCGGCATCTACTCAGCCGACCACGATCGTGCGCTTGCGGTTGCCCGGAGGATTCGGACAGGCACCCTGAGCGTGAACGGCGGGATCTGGTACGGCCCGGACGCGCCGTTCGGTGGCTACAAGATGTCGGGCATCGGTCGCCAGTGCGGCATCGAGGGTCTCGAAATATTTACCGAGACAAAGCTTGTGGGGTGGCCCGCCGTCGACGAGGCCAAGTAGCCCGACGGAATAGGCGGGACCGTGCAGCCGTCGCCGTTATTGCCGTAGCTAGCGAGGAGAATCTTGGTGTCTGGTGCGAGTGTCGCCGAACCCATCAAGCTGGGGTTTCTGACTGACTACATCTCTGGCAGCCCTGCAATCGACGACCGCACGATCTACACCAGGCCGATGGAGTTGGTGTTCGGCCGGGGACAACAGTCGGGCATGATTGACCGGCCGGTCGAGCTGGTATTCCGGACTGTGCAGGGTCTACCGCGAGGCAACGTGAAGGCGGTGATCGACGCGTTCGCTGAGCTTGTCGATGAGGGATGCGTCGCGGTGATCGGACCCGGCATCAGCGACAACGCCCTCGCGCTACGTCCTGAGATTGAGCGACGGTTCCGGGTGCCGACGATTAGCGTCTGCGGAGCTGAGGAATGGCCCGGCGAGTGGACCTTCGTGCTGCCGAATGGATCGATGACCGACGAGCCGATCTTCTGGGCGCAGATGTTGAGGAAGCACGGCCACTCAACAGTGGGGCTGCTGATCGAGCAGGCATACATCGGCTACAACTACGCCGAAAACTTCCGTAATGCCGCCCGGACGGCGGGCATCGAGATCCTGGCCGAGGAGAACGTATCGCAGACGGGCCAGGATGTCTCGGGGGCGATTGAGCGGCTTCACAGCGCCGGAGTTGAGGCGCTTGTTCACTGCGGCTTTGGACTCGGCCACGCCGGGATCAACGCCGCACTCGCCAAGCTCGGCTGGGACCCGGCTAGGTACATAGGCACGGCTTTTGAGACCGCGTGCAGTGAGCATCTCTGGGACGCGACGAGGGGGTGGATCGGCCTCGAACAGTACGACGAGGGCAACCCAGTCGCGCAGCAGTTCCTCGACGATTATGAGGCTGCGTACGGCGATCGGCCGGCGTTCTACGCGCCGATGCTGTTCCGAGACTTGGCTATGGTCGTCCTGCACGCGCTAGCCGGTGCAAAGCCGCTCTCGCCGCTCGGCGTTAAGGACGCCCTGGAGCGGGTGAAGATGCTGCCTGCTGCCTGCGGCTCGGTCGGTACCCGTATTTCTTTCGGTCCTTGGATGCACCGCGGGTGGGTCGGGGCGCGTTATCTGGTTGCGCGGACTCTTGATCCGGACGGAAAGGAGCTCGGACAGTATTGGAAGTCGACGCTGGTCGACCGCTTCGGCGACGAATGAGTATCTCCTGACGTCGATTTCCGGTCGGGATTGTCGCGGTTACGTCACGTGGCTAGCGCCGAGGAGCCTGACTCCGCTGTGGGGGTCAGTTGTGCTGGGCGGAGCCCATGCGGCCCCAGAGGCGAGAGCCATGAGCGGAAGTAGGGATGGTGCCGAATGGACGGCAAGAAACAGAGAATCCTCCTGGTGTGGATGTGGGGGTTCTCGGCCGCACAGGGTGCGGCGATCATCTCGGTGGCGCGCGTTTTTCCACCGCCTAGCGCGACGTGGACCGCCGAGCGAGTCGCGCAGTGGTATCAGGGGCACAGCACTGCCATCTTGGTAGCAGCGATGTTGCTCGCCTGGACGAGTGCGCCATTGATTCAATTCGCCGTCGTGTTGTGGCACCAGGCGCGCCGGGTCGAGATCGGTGCGAAGATCTGGTCGACGCTGACCTTGATCGGCGTGTCGCTCACATCGGTCTTCATCGCCATGATCGGAATGTGTTTCGGGACAGCCGCATACAGTCCTTATCGGGCGCCAGAGATCACCGAAATCATGCACCAGTTCGGGGTCTTGTTCATGGTCACAACGGAGCAGTTCTTCATCGCGGGGTGGGTGGGGGTGGCCATGGTGTGCTTCACCACACCGGACCGACCGGATAATCCGTTTCCCCGGTGGTGGGGCTGGACGACGGTGTGGGCGATCCTTCTGTTCGAACCGGGAGCAGTTGCTTTCCTTTTCAAGACCGGACCGCTCTCCATCAACGGCATCTTCGCCTTCTGGATCCCGTCCATCGGGTTCGCACTGTGGACGGTGGGTCAGACCGTCCTGATCTGGCGCGCGTTACGGATTCAAGACCGGATCGATGATCCGAGCGGCGCAGCCATCGCCACCGAAGTCACCGATGGCCACATTCCAGCCGAAGCAGGCACCCGATGACGACAGCTCAGACCGAGGTCCCCGCGGCCGCCGATGCCCGGCGGGGCCGGGTACCGGGGGAGCCGGGGGTTTGGATCATGATCCTGGGTGATCTGATCGTCTTTGGCGTCTTGTTCGTACTCTTCATGAGCCAACGCGGCAGCGACCCCGACCTGTTCAACCGGTCGCAGCTAACGCTCCATCGAGCATTCGGCGGTGTCAACACACTTCTGCTCGTCACCAGCTCGTTGTTGGTGGTCCTGGCTGTAGGGGCTATTCGAGCCGGAGAGAAAGTCGCACGCGCTCTACTTTATTGGGCTCTTGCCTGTGCCGGGGTCTTCCTAGTTAACAAGGGGATTGAATGGAATGCGTTGATCGTCGATGGACACGGGCTGTCGTCGAACAGCTATTTCACGTACTTCTTCGTCATGACGGGATTGCACGCGGCCCACGTCATATTCGGGGCGGCCCTGCTGATCGCGATGGTGGTGCTGTCCGGCAAAGATCGGCCCAGCAAACCTCACATCGGGCTGGTCGAATCATTCGGCTGCTATTGGCATCTCATCGACATACTTTGGCTCATCATCTTCCCGCTCCTCTATTTGGTGCACTGAGATGAAAACTATTCTTTCCGAACGCGGTTCGCGGCGAAGTACCGTGGTGTGGGCCATCCTCGTAGCCGCGACGCTGATCTCGTGGAGTGTCGGGATTGACCACGGTATGAACTACCGGTTCTCGACCGTCGTCGTTCTGCTCGTGCCCTTCCTGAAGGTCTACCTCGTCGGCATGAACTTCATGGAACTACGCGAGGCGACGCCCGTGCTGCGGGGCCTTTTCAACTGCATATGCGTAGTCATCTGCGGCGTCTTGATCGCCATTTATCTCACTACGAGCTGAAGCATCGGCGAGACAGTAGCGAATCCGCCTCATTTAGGTCTCGGGTAGCAGCGCACCGTCTGTGACAGACACAGCGTGAGCTATCTCATCGAAGATGTTCTCCGGCAGCACGAGTCCGCACGTATCGCTGATATCGGCAAAGTGGGTTTCGACGTCCTCAGCGGTGAACTCTCCGCCAGGACTGAGCCAGCCCCTCGTCACACCGATCTGCAATTTGGCGACGCGCCCACGGAACGCGCTGAGGACCGTGTGCGTAGCCGTGCACTGCTCGCTGGCCAGGTACGCGACGACCGGAGCGACCTGATCGATCCGCAGCGAGTCGAGAAAATCTCGAGCTTCGGGAGCGTCTATCGCTTCACCGAATAGGGCGGCGGCCATACGAGTCGCAGCCATCGGCATGATGGCGTTCGCGGTGATGCCGAATTCTGCTCCCTCGATGGCGGCGACGTTCATCATGCCGAGCATCCCAGTCTTCGCGGTCGCGTAGCCGAGCAGGCCCGGCTGGCCGAACACGCCGGCCGCCGAGGAGACGAACACCAGTCGTCCGTAGCCGGCGTCCTTCATCGCGGCGAAGCCTGGTCTGACAACGTGGAATGCGGCCATCAGGTGGTTGGTCAGCGCCGATTTAAACGCTTCGGTGGAGAACTCGGAGAACGGCGACGAAGAGATGTTGCCCGCATTCGCGACGATGATGTCGAGCTTTCCAAATTCGCGCAGCGCAAGTTCGACGGCTTGAGCGCCCCCCAACTCCGCGCTTGCATCGGTGGCGCAAGGGACTGCTCGACCGCCCGCGGCGATGATCGCCTCGGCCACGGAATGTGCAGGGCCAGGATCGGATCCGCTGCCGGCAGGATCGGATCCGTTGTCGTGCACGACCACGTTCGCACCTCGGCGGGCAAGCTCGTGGGCATATCCTTCACCCAGCCCTCGGCCGCCGCCGGTCACGATCGCCACACGGTCGGTGAGCATGATTTGATCGGCCACTTACATTCCTTCCTGGCTAGCCGCGGATCGTCGCGGTGCGGTCGCTGACTCAACGAGTCGAGAGTGATTCTCTGGACGGCGATTCCGGTTCCGCACTGCCAGATAATTCCGATGCAGTCGTGAGCAGGATTATAGCGCTGTCTACACCAAATTTGTAGCTGGGCCGTGAAGACCCTGGCCTTCCCGACGCGCTGAGGAAAGAGCTCCCCGCCATACTGACGTGGGCGCTAGATGGTATGGATGGATTGATGGAGCGCGGGCACTTCACGCAGCCCGCCACTGGGCGGGAGATCGTCAATCTACTGTGCGATTCTGCCAGTCCGATAAAGCAATTTGTTGATGGAACTTTCGTGTTCGGTTCTCATGAAACCCACTTCTTTTTCTAAAAGATCGCTGTACGAATGGTGGAAGTCGTGGTGTAACGACCACGGCCACCTCCCGCACAGCGATGTGCACCTGGCGAGGGCGTTATACGCGGCATACGGCGCGCGGATCAGATCAACTCGACGTGGAGGGCGCGGCGAACGGCAGATGCATTTCCCGGGGATCGCGTCGCGGACGTCCGTAATTTGTCGGCATCACCCCGGAGGTGGCGTGCAATCAACTGGTGTGGCTGGCATGCGAGGCAGGCAAAGCGTTTGAGCCTGAAGGCGAATACTGCGTCAAACGGCGTGGCGGTCGAGAGCACCGGATTAGCAATCACAAAGGACGCGTTTGCGAATTATGGTAGCGTACACCTGCATTCGTGAATCGCGAGCCTAAGGGCGTGATATGACCAGACCCATCCGATTCGGGGTAGTCGCCTCGGAGACCGAGGTGCACGATCTCATCGCAACCGCGCAAATGGCGGAACGCATAGGGTTTTCGAGCATCCAGCTCAACGATCACTTCAGTTCGACCGTGGCGCCGATGGTGGGGCTGCAGGCAATCGCCGCCGCCACCTCACAGATCAAAATCGCGACCTCGGTGCTCAATCAGGATTTGCGTCATCCCGCTGTGCTCGCCAAGGAGGCCGCGACGTTGGACTTGTTGTCCGGCGGCCGCCTTGAACTGGGGCTCGGCGCGGGATGGGTCCGAGCCGACTATGACCAATCCGGGATCGCCTTCGACACTGCGTCAACACGCATTGACCGTCTTGATGAGTACATCACGATTGTCCGTGGCTTGTTCGGCCCCGGTCCGCTCACTTTTCGCGGCAATCATTACGCGGTAACTGATCTCGATGGCATCCCGCAGCCCGCGCAGCCCGGGGGTCCGCCGATCATGGTCGGTGGTGGGGGGCGCCGCCTCCTGTCGATGGCGGCTGAGAAAGCTGACATCGTTCAGGTGCTCGGTGCCACGTTGGCTCGGGGCGCCGTAGTCGACGTCAGTAGCTTCCGGATTGAATCCTTCGAGGAGCGTCTGGAGTGGATCCGGTCCGCGGCGGGTGCTCGGTTCGATGCGATCGAATTATCGTTGATGCTGGTCTTGGTCGCCGTCACCGATGACGTCGAGTCATTTACCAAAGGATTTCTGCAGATGCTCAGCGGAAACGACCTTGTCGAGCGATACGGCGGGGAAGTGAATCATCGGGACGTGAATCTGCAGACCTTGCTTGATTCGCCGGTGGTGGCGGTCGGCACCCTGGAAGAGGTGTGCGAGAAACTCACCCGTGTGCGAAACACGCTGGGCTTCAACTACTTCGTCACTCCGTACGCCGGTGGTATGGAGGCTCTCGCACCGATCGTCACACGCCTGACAGGCACCTGAGCCGTGGCACCGTGTCGGTCGCGCGCAGCGGATCACCTGTGACTCGCAACGCACGCACTCTTTGACCACGAACTTTAGGGGAGCTGGGTCATTTGGGCTACCTCGCCGAGGAGCGGTTTCGCCGCACCACGGATTTCGTGAATCGTCATGGCGAGCAGCGGAGGTACTGCGAGTACGGACGGCGACACGATGATCGGCATCGAGTACCGGTGCCGAAATTGTGGCGACCGGGACCGCACCGCGGGTGTTGCCGTCCGGCATCGAGTTGGCTGAGGTGAATCCACTCGCAACAGATCGATGACGGAATGCCGACGGGACGGTACTGAAGCTGCAGGAGTGGGACTGCATCTGGACAAATGATGAGAACGGACATGTCACTCGCTGGGACTGGTTCGTCGATTCTTGCGAGTGGAACCCGTTTTTGGCGCTCATCGGGTTTGACCCCAACGGCGTGACGTACCCGGACTACACCATCAACTACTTGCGGGCGAGCGGCGCCGGACACCACCGATGCCAGTGATCCACTGGGTGGTCTCCCCATCGAAGGCGGCGGTGGTGCCGGCCTACCTCACGCTTACGCTGTGTTATGCGACGGGTGAATTAGGGAGTGGCGACAGGCTGGGATCGGGCAACCACGGTTACCTGTGGAATAAAGCTGCTGCTGCCGCAGCGAATGACGGAATCCACAACGCCGGTGAGGTGTTCGACGTCGATTACTCCGCCGTCCAAGTGGCCTTGGTCTATCCAGGTTTGAATCGCTGAGTCGAGGACCGCGGGATCCCAGTTTTTGTTGATTTCGGTCATGGAATCGCCCTCTCCACCCGTGCAGTCACCAATGGCCAGAGTGGTGAAGCCGACTTCCGGGTGTTCGACACGCCATGCCACGACAAGCTTGTCCAGCGCTGCCTTGCTGACTGCATACGCGCCGAGCAGGGGCCACGGGGTGGTGTACGCCGCGCTGAGTGAGGACATGTAGATAGCCGTACCGCTGTTGGAGCCGAGGTGCGGAAGCATTGCCGCGGTCACCAGCGATGCGCCAGTCACATTGGTAGCGAACAGCTCTGCCCACTGCTCCGCCGTGACTTCGGCCAACGGAGCAAGGACTCCCATGCCGGCACAGTAGACAAGCGTGTCCAAGCCCCCGAGCTCGCCTACCACCTCGTCGGTGGCCTGCTGGCATGAGCCGGGGTCGGTGACGTCGCACCCCACGGCGACCGCGCCGTTGCCGGCCTCGCTTGCCGCGGCCGTCAGGCGTTCGCGGCGGCGAGCGAGCAGCCCAACCCGATGCCCCCGCTTACTCAGACCGATTGCGATACAGCGACCGAGGCCACTCGAGGCGCCGACCACCGCGACACGCTTCTGCTCGGACGTCACCACACCAGCACCGTTGTTTCGCGCTTCGTCGACATAAATCCATGCAAGACGCCTCTCGCCATCGCACAAATATTGCAGCTGGCATCGAGGTTGTCAATGCAGTTTAGAAAACTTGCGAACGCCCGAAGAAGGGTCGGACTCGCCGAGATTTCGCAGGATTTACTCACTCTTCCGAATTACCGACGTGCGTGCCGTGAGGCGATAATCGCCTGCATTCGTGGAGGATTGCGCGGGCCGTCGCAGGGTGTAAGTGTCGCGGCGTATTTTGTTGCTCACTGTTCAGCCCGATCGGATGTCTAGTTGGCGAAATCCGCACGGCCCCATACGGGCATGTCGAGGCAGCTATACAGACCCGGCGCCGCTTCACAGGTATTGGGGATTGCATTCACAACGCGCCCGGCGGTCGCGTCGACCCCTGGTTGGTGGCTGCCCGACAGCTTCAGGACCACGTCCACCTTCGGCGTACCGTCGATGACGACCTGGCTGGTGCGCACGTTGGCATCAGGTGTCCCGTCGACGAAGGGGGCCCAGTCGTCAACTATTTTGTCGATCATCGAGTAGACGATGCTCATCGTGACGCGCGGTGTGCCGGCAACGAGCGCCTCGTGAATGAAACGCACAGTCGCCACGGTTCCTTCGGGAATCGGGCCGGCCAAGCACTCGTAGTCGGCGTCGGCCACTGCGACCTCGCGTCGGGTGCGGACGTCGTCGAACGTTGCGCCCAGCGTCTCGGCCACAGCCGTGAACGGCCCTAACCAGCCGCCGATTCCCACGCTATCGACCATCGCGGGCTGGTCGGGTGCCTGACCAAATCCCATAAAGGTGAAGACCATTGGATCCTGGTAGGTCGCCATGAACACCCGCTCGGAAAGGGTGATCGACTTGATCGCGTGCGAGACGCTGCCACACGCGATGATGAACGCGTCGGTGGTGTACCCAGGTGCGATACCGCTGCAGAAAAAGGAGGTTTTGCCAGCCTTGCAGCCATCCTCGAGACGATCGGTGATCTCGCGTGGCACCAACGGCGGGTACGACAACACGGGCATCGTCGAAGTGACGATGTTCTTCCCGGACGCCAGTATGGCGGCCATCTCATCGATGACCAAACTGTCTTCGCGGCCGAAGTCGGTCGCAAAGTACGTCACGCAATCTGCGTCGCAGGCGAGGAACTCGTCGAAGTCGGTTATCGCGTTGAGCCCGACGGGCTTGACGCCGACGAGTTCTCCTGAATCGCGGCCGGCTTTCTCCGGTGTGTGCACGAGGTGTGCAACGAGCTCGAGGTCTGTGCGAGCGATCACCTCTCGCAGGGCTTGTGCGCCGGTGTCGCCGGTGCCGTAGTGCGCGATGCGGTACGTCTTCATACTCGTCGCGCAACCCCGACGATGCGCTTCTGACGGTTCGAGGACATCACTGTATTGAACCTCCGCGGCGGGAAGCGTAGAACGGAAGGTCGGTCGGCGACAGGTGCCCTGGCCGAGCTGCCACGACGACGGAGATCGCGTTCGTCGCGGCGAGCGCGGTCATGGCCAGGCCGGAGTTTATCCCTTCAGGCATCGGATCGGGTATCAACAGTGCTCGATACGTTGGCCGCCCTTCAAGCTGGTAGGCGATCCCACCGTCGATGCCATCAGGCAGCCGTGGCCAATGCTCGGGGACCTTTGCATCGCGGGTTATCTGCGCGATGTATTCGACAGACACCACGGGCTTGTCTGCGACGACGCCGGAGAGCCGCCAATAGTATCCGCAGAGGGTGCCTGCCGGGTAGGTGCCCACATTCGGGGTTTCGATGTCCACCGGGGTGGTCGCCGTCTCCCACTTCAGTTCGATGCCATCGAGTTCAATGCCCAGCAGGTCGGCGATGAACCAGATCTGAGGTGACCATCGGACTTCTACTGTGCCATCAGTGAGCCGCGACGGCGCGAAGCCGTCGGGCTTGCCGAAACCCATCGATTCGCGTAGCACGGCTTCGAGTGGGTAGCCGTTGGCGAGATCGGGGTAGATCTGCTGCTCGCGGTATGCGGTCACCTCACCGGACATGGACAGCATTCCCGCCGGGAAGTTCATGCTCATTGCTCCGGGCTCGCTTCCGGTGGAGTAGAGCGACGTGCCGCCGGCCTCGCAGGCCGCCTCGATGATCTCGCGAAACTCGGCTGGGGTCGCCGGCGGGTAGCTGAGCTCGACCACGGAGAATGTCACCACGTTCGTGCCCACGCGGAGGAACTTGGCCATCTCCTCGACGGCTTCCAACTCGCGACCGACCGCGTTGCCGGCGTAGCAGAGGCAGTCGGCCTTCAGTTCCACGACAGCGTCGAGGTCACCGGTTGCAAGCACCCCGGTGGCAGGAAGCCCGCAGAGTTCTCCGGCATCTTTGCCGGCTTTCTCGGGCGTGCTTACGTACTGGCCGACGAGCTCGAGTTCTGGATCCTCGATGATGGCTCTGAGCGCCTCACGGCCTGTAAAACCGGTACCACAGTGAACCACCCGGAGCGTCAACGCGTGGCCCCGCCTCGCTGCGCCGCGGCATACACTTCGGCGGCGCTCCCGCCGACACCGTCCGGATAGAACTGCTTGGCCCACTTACGAACTGTGGTGAATCCCTCGACTTCCGCGGTCGCCAGGGCGGGTGGATCCGAGTAGCGCTGGTGTTGCCAGATGGCGATGTCCAGCTCGAACTGCCGCAGGACTTCCTGAGCGAAGAACTGCGCATCGGATTCACTGTAGGCCGCGTCGTGGCGGCGGATGTACGACGCGAACCAGATGTCACTGGTGCTGTCGTCGACCGGGGTAACCCCGGAGACCGTTCGGCCGTCGACCAGACCCCAACTCCGCGTGACCGTGATTCCGACCCCGCCGTTGAC
>Ga0307441_1000402_pt1 | contig 16140 bp, 39 predicted proteins | sample SalMarWE160420MG_FD_202149 | JGI IMG/M metagenome (GOLD analysis project Ga0307441, IMG submission 202149) | Salt marsh sediment microbial communities from the Plum Island Ecosystem LTER, Massachusetts, United States - WE1604-20 | ecosystem: Environmental > Aquatic > Marine > Intertidal zone >... | reverse complement strand
TTTATGTTTTTTATTAAAAACACCGATTGTGTATGAGTGTAGTTCCCTGTCTCCATGCTTATATGCATTTACTATGTATAATATCTTTGTCTCTTTTTTCACAGTTTCTTTACTCATTTTAATACCCTTTTTATGTTATAATTCTTTTTCTAAAGATTTAATTTTTTCTTTTAGTTTTATTATATCCCGTTTTTTGCGATCTTCTTTGTTTAGTTTAATATATTTATCATAAATATTATTAAAACTATTAAATATACATGCAGCATTATCCATAGAAAAATATAGATTTTTATTGTGTGTATCAATATATTTCGGGTTGTATGTTTTAAGTTCATTAAAAAATTGTTTTAAAAATTTAGTTGGGTAGTCTTTTCCAAAAATAAATGCACCTGTAGAAAAACTAATCTGAAGTAAAACTTCATCTTCTGGCTGTCGACCATCGTCTGACCATGAAATTGTTCTTTTATATTTTTTCCCCCACTTTCCAATTGACATATATTGTCCGAAGTTCATAAAATCAATATTTGTCATATTGTCTGGTACAATATTAAACCCATATTTTTCAATAATTTCAGACCAATATATATAACATTCAGCTTTATATTTTAGTTGTTTTATTTCATAACATTCACAATCATTATACTTTTTTAAAATAAATAATATTTCTGAATACATTTTCTTTGTTTCTTTATAATCCATTATAATACCCCATGAATAATCCTCTACTCCACTTATTAATTTGCCATTAATTTTCACTGCTGAACATGCACTTCCTACTCCAATCATTTTAAACCATTGTTCATAGGTAACGGTGTCTGTTCCAAAAGCACTATCCCCATTATTAGCAAGCCAATGAGCGAGTTTTTCTGGTGTCTCAAATGAAGGACTAATTGGAGTTCCTTCTGAAGTCGTTTCATACATCATGTAATGAGTTTTTAGTAAATCTCTCCATGCTGGCATATAATAACGTGAGTCTGGATCGGTTATTAGGTATTTTGCATGTCCATTTAACCATTGTTCCATTTCTTTTTTCCATTCGTTAAAGGCAATGTCGTAATTTTCTTTATACATAGGCTGGTAGCTCCCGTTTTCTCTCTTAGGGTGTTCCCAATTTTTTGGCACCATTCTAACTTCTCTACTCATTTCATTCTTCTTTTTATATAAATCTAATTATTTTTAATACACACAAGAAACATAATTCGTTATATCTAATTGTGTTTTCATGCGAAGTAAATATTATCAATTATTTCTATAGTTTCTAATATAAAATGACTACTGTTTTTAATTGGAAACATCATGTTACATTGTTTATAACCGAACAACCCTTCTTCAAAAACAACTTCAAATTTATATTTTACATACCCCAAATGTTTATCAGAACAATCTACAATTTGCGAATATTTAGGGACATCAACTTGACATATGTCACCGCTATAAATTTCTTTTCCATTTTTATCTTTTAACCCTGTATATTGCATTAAAATAATATTCTCTAATAAATGTTTTCTATATAAAAATTTATTAGAGAAATTAACCCCCCTTTGTTCAAGGCATGTCTTATTATCAAAATCTATTTGTGCGACATAAAACATATATTTTGATATCTTGTCCCATGCTCTAAATTTATATCCCATTTCATTCACCTTCTTACTTACTATATTTCTCTTTTAAATCATGAAGATCTTTAACAAAATTCATCATACGTGCTTTATATAAGGAATCATTTCCGATATAATTTTTCATAACATCTGCTAAAAGTTTTATATTATCAACATCCTCTCTTCTCGCTACTATTGGGAGTTCAATCATATTCCCACAGTGACTACATTTAACATAATGAATATTATTATCTATTACTCTCATTGTCGAAAAAGCGTCTTCTAAAAATAGTTCCAATTCTTTTTCTATTAACATTTTTACATAACCCTACTTTTTGTTCAAATCTTTTACTCAACCAATTCCTGAACCCAGGTATGTGTAAATCCTTTTATTTCATTCCAATTTAAAATACTATTACCTTTATTCCCACAATAAGGGCATTTAACATAGTAATAATCACCGTCAGCACCAGATTTTCTTGCTTTCCCTTTTGTTCTTGCGCCGCATTGCTTACATTTATAGAGAGGATAACATTTATGTAAATGATAACTCATTTATTTGTCCCTCCTCCATAAATCCTCACTAAGTCTAATATAACTTCTCCAGCTTGAGTCAAAATCACTCTTTTATTTTTACGGCTGGATTGCCTTGGTAACGGTTGCTTGTTATCATGTTATTATCCCAATTGAAATTATATCCCATCCTAAAATAGCAAGACTAAAATTATAAAAATTATTATTAAATTTAAGACTTGTTTTTGAACAGTCTATTTTAAATTTTTTGTATGGAATATATACACGCCTAAAAAAAATAATAGATAACCATTTATTTTTAAATTCAAAATTTTTATGAAATAATTTAGGTGCTTTTTTCATGATGTTCTTGTCTATCTTCAACAGAATGACTTGATGCTCCTAAGTTTGAATATATACTCTTGCTGTTTCCTGTCCAATCTTTCATTTTTCACCTCAATATTAAATAATGTATGTTTTGTCATGTTAGTTATCAAACCAAAAAACAAGTCTACAATCCGTAATCCAACTGGGGGTTTCTTCTGGATATTTTTTTATTGAAAGAAAAGAGTTTCCCTCAAGATATGTTTTTAAAATTCCAAACTCAAGATCATACTTTAAATTATTCCCATAAGTTTCTTTTAGCCATTCTTCTAGGATTTCTAACTCTCCGCAAGTTATATAACTTGCGGAATGGGCATCGCATCTCCGATATTCATATGATTTTTTAACCAAATAACTAGCGTCCTCTGGGATTCCCCGTAATTTTGATATTGGATTTATCTTATAATCATAATTTCTAACATTGGCTAATTTTGCAAATAATTGATAATTTCTATCAACATCCGGTTTGGAATATAGCTCCCATCCGTTTTTTGTTTTAACTTCTATGTTCATATGTATATCACATCCCATATCGTTTCTCCTTATTTTTTATTAAGTTCATTTTCTAATAAATATATTTTTTTCTTTCATTATGTCTATTTCGTCTTGATTATACATCGCTACATGCAAAGATAAAAAATAATGTAATTATTACTAATAATTTTAATAGTGTTTTCATAACGTTACTCTCCTTTTTTAATTTTATTTAAATTAACTGTTAACCATTTTTTTGCTTCCTTTTGTGTATCAAATATTTTTTCATCTTGCTCAACCCTCCATAAGTAACGTATACATCTATATTTTTTATTGTCATCAATATAAAAATTTATTGCTCCATAATCATTGGCAGCAGTTGCAGCAATTCCTTTTCTTATTATTTCAATTGCTTTTGTAGCTGATTTGAAAAATTCACATTCTATTGGGTCTTTTTTTAAATTTTTTAATCCTGTTAACATTAGTTTTGATCTCCTTTATAGTGTACTAAATTTTAGTGTCTTTGTAAATTATTATCAGGTACATTGAATATAACGTTACTTTCAGGATTATATATTCTAAGTTCTTCTATTAATTCTTTTACTTTCATATTATCCCTCGCTATGTTTAATTTGTCAAGGGGAAGATTTGAACTTCCAAGTTGCCCGTCTTTCAGCGCCCCTATTAACAGGCCTTCCCACTCTGTGGGCTGCGTATACCAATTCCGCCACCTTGACATTTATAGTATACAGGAAAACAATAAAAGCGTTAACTTTTTATTAAAAATTCTTTCTAACGCTTTTATATTAAATCCTTCCATTCCTTATACTCTTTAACGCGTCCTATCTTTACGAATGTTTCCATATCATTTGCCTTAAAAAAATACTTAACCCCTCTTCTGAAAGCTGGATTGTTTAATATCTTTACAAGTACTGTACCTAACCCGAATTGAACTATCAATCCACATGTTTTTTCTGGTTCTATAGATGAAGCAAAAGAACCAACACTTCCTTTAAACGTTATATAATCACCAACACTAAAATCTTCCATATCATTTACCTCACAGATAGTATACATGATTTTCAATAAAGTGTACCATTTATTTTTACCATTTACTAAAAAATATTGACTTCCCCTATTTATAATGCGATATTGTCTTCAGAGATACCCAGGGTAGAAGGAGCTGAGGGGTTCGGTTAATCGCTGATTCCCCTTTTTATGCCCACCAGTAAACCTGCTAACTTGTATCATCCCATAAGAGGGATGCTCTTTTTTATTTTCACTCATAGTCCTTACTCCATCCTTTTTACATAAGTGTTATATTAATAATTCACTTTACTCTTGCTCTTAATAAATACTAAAAAATAAGAATGAAATTTTCTTGCATGTTGTTGTTTCTGTGATGGTGATATCATTCTATGCTTTGCCAATAATATGAACTTATCTTTTGGATAAAAGCCTAATTTTAAAGCTTCATTTATAATTTTATATTCTGAAAAATATTGTTTCGCAGATTCAACACTATCTTGGCATTTAAAAATCAAAACCCCCTGTGGTTTAAGTATTCGATAAAATTCTCTTAATGCTTCTGTATACATCTCCCATAATGTAGGAATATTTTTATAATACCCAAATCTAGTTTTTATGATACCAGGCTTTCCATTTTTTTGAGATCCTCCCACAAAAGGAGGGTCAAACATTAAGGAATTAATGCTTTCTCCCTCAAGTGGGAGATCGCGACAATCAGACTGTTTTACCCCTTCAACTTGAATAAATTGATCAAAGCAATATAGTGGTTTTTTTATATTTTTATAAAACATCCCCTTGCTAAATGTCGGGTCACACTCTATCCCCTCTGGGCAATAAAGACTAATTATATTTCTAATTATCTCTTCTTGATTGTAACTAATTGTTTTTATTATATCTTCATTCATTTAAACCCCATCCTTTTTTATCAGATAATATATGCGCAATTACATCTACTGTAAAACTATTCCCTAAAGCCTTGTATCTTTTAATATCACTGAACCAAATACATAACCATTAAACCTTTCCACTGTTATCAATACCTCCCATATCCTTATCCCATTTTCAGTATAAACTTTCATGTTATACCTTTTCTGGTGCTAGTGGTAATGATATCCAGTGTGTTACCGTATACCCTAAACTTAAATTATTATAATCTTGATTATATGGATTATACCAATACCATCCCATATCTTCATCAGTATAAAATCCAAATATAACTTCTACACCGTTTATTAAAATTATAACACGACTATCATCATCTGGCAACCTATCTTTAACACTTATCCATTCCATGTCTTACCTCGCTCTGTTCAATATTAAGACTGTTTTTTATTAATCTATCATATAAAACAATACCTCCCACAGCATAATACTTATCCATTATACACCTCCCTTTTATATAACCTCAATTAAAACATATCTCCATTTCTTGTATATTACCTCTCATACTTCAATAAGATAAGTTGGTTATTTTACCTTTTATACTTACAGTATACACGATTTTTAATAAAGGGTACCCTTTATTTTTTTTTGGAAAAAATTTTTGGGAAAAGTTTAGGTACCTGGAGGCTTAATAATTGGCTTTTGTGGTGTTATTAATGGGCCTATGAAAAAATTGTTGGGTATAAGTGGGGGGTTGGAAGGTACTACTAAACGCCTGTACAGTGTTTCACTTTTACTACACTGTTGCACATATGATACACTACACATATGTATACTCAGCAAAAGGTTATTACACTACACATATGTATACTATTCTACTTCCGATAAGCTGTATTATGTCACATTAAACTATATGATTATACATGAAAGGTCTACTTTGTCCACCGGCGGGATACTTAACATGTGATAAGTAGTACTTAACATGTGATAAGTGGTATGCGTGAGGGTTCGGCCAACTCCTACCCCCTAAACATTCCATACACACACACAAACACTATATATACCTTATTTTCTTAACACTACAGTATACACACTTATTATAAATGTGTAACATATTTAATTAGTTGGACATCCAACTAATGAACTTTTTTATCCTTTTTTTCTTTTTTTTCTTGACAAGTTCTATATATAATAGTAAGTTGTATACATAAACAAGGGGGGAAACAAGATGAAACTAATAAAAGAAACTAAATGGCAAAAAGCAAAAGATTTAAGAGGAAACGACATTCTAGTAAAAACTATATGGGAACAAAGGAAAGACGGCAAGATATTTACAAGACGTGAAGCAGTAAGGCAAGCAGTAAGGCAAGCAAGCTAGTCGAAACACTCCCCTTAAGGGGGTGTCTATAGGGGATTGACTCCCTATACTGAGGATGACAGTCTAAAGTTCTTTTAAAACTAATTACATGTACTATATAAGTCTTTATTGATTATATCTTACAATAGTGTAATTAATTAAAGTTTCATAGGTGCTTATCTCATATTGATAAGTATTTATGAGATTTTAATTTAAAAGGGGATATATTATGAATTGGAATGAAACAGTAGAAGATACACAATTAATTCATGAAATAGCAAAAAGGGCAATTGGTTTATTTAATCATTCTTCCATTACATTATTGGATTTTAGCATGGATATAACAGCTTGTCATAATAGCTGCCCGCTAAGATTAAAAGAGTTATTAGAATCGAATAATCATGACTTTTTGCATGATATATCTGGAATACACAATAATATTAACCGTGACACGGGTAAATTAGATAATATGTTTATTCCAAGATATTCTAAGTAATTGGTTTATATTTGGTTATTACTTTATGTAATAGCCTTATACACACTAATTAAATAAGGGGGTTTTACTATGTTTAAACTAATATTACGTGTTTTAGCCGAAAATCTCGAAAGTGGTCGTATTACAGCAACAGAGTATTTTACAAGCGTTGTAACATTAGCTAACATAAGAAATAAAACAGAGTTAAACGTTTGATGATTTATAGTTGTTTATCCCGAAAAGGGGTAAACTTCTACACATTATTAAAAATAAGATTATAGGAGACTAACATGAAAACAATAATAATAGGAACAAATTACGGGACAACACACACCGAGTTTAATTCTTTAAAACAATCTAAAGAGTCTGGATATAACACTAGGGGAGAACGAATTTATTGTAACAAAGGAAGTAAAGTTGAGTTTTGTCACAATGGAACAAATGTTAGTTTAATAATAGAAAGAAAAACACTAGTTATAGATAACACAGGCGGACTAATAGATATATATTATAACTAAAAAGCCTATAATCTCCCCCATTGATATTATCGCCGGGGGAGATTATACATAAAGGAGGATACAATATGAAAAAATTTGAGATTAAAAAATATGCGAATAAAGAACAAGCAGAAAAGTCTTTATCTGCAATAAAAAAAATGAATGCGATTTGCTTTAGTGATTTAAAAAATTTGTTTGGAATTAAAGCACAAAAAAGAAAATATAGTGTTATAAAAAAAGGTAATTTCTATATACTATATGAAGAAATTCAATAAAGGAAGATACAAAATGAAAACTGAAACATTTAAAATAATACTTAGAGATGAAAACGACACTAAAAATTTTCAAAAAACAGCAAAGTATAATATTATAACTGGCAAATTTTCAAATAAATTTGAAACAATTTTAAAACAAAATAATCATTCTATTAACACTACAAAAAAAATAGTAATAATTAACTAAGCCTATAATCTCCCCCGAAGGCTAACGCTGGAGGGGGAGTTAATGCGACCACAGCCGGTCCCAAGTCCGAATAAACGCAGAGGGAAAATAAAGATTATAGGGGATACAAAATGAAAACAACAAAAGATTATATCATAACAGAAAATCCAAATCCAAATTATTACGGCCAAGATCAGTATTATATCTATAAAAGAGATAATTTCTCTTTGATGCCTAGTTGCAAAACATTTGATAATAATGGTTGTATGTTATGCCATAATGAATGTTGTGGAGACGATGAAGACCATTATGAAGTTTTTGCTTATAATTATTGGGATGGTTCAAATTGGAAAACAATTATAATTGGGGATATAGACGAAGGTGGACAACCAGAAATAAATGATATTGAAGCAGATAAAATACTTTCTGAAATGCCTGACTATCCATATATAGATAGTATAGCTAAAAGTATAGAAACAGAAAATTATACTTTTAACTATACTAGATACGCAAGTGCAGAAATTTGTACAGTTGACTAATAGCCTATAATCCCCCGAAGGCTAACGCTAGAGGGGGCTGTATACTTATATAAATAAGGGGGATAACAAAATGAAAAGATTTTATATTTATGATGACGGTGTGGTGAGGCGTTTTTGGGCAAAAAACAAACAACAAGCAAAATGTTTATGTCTGATAATGTTTGATCGCAAAGTTTTAGTTTCAGAACTAAAACCTTTATAATCGGTTTATTCTTGCCTATTTAGGTGGGCAAGAATAACTCTATTATGAGTTATAGTATGCAGTTGTATACTAAAATATTAAAAATGGGGGTATTCTAGTATGAATACACAATATTACAAAACAAAAGATTTACAGAGCGATAGTAACAGAAATTTACAAAGCATTTATGTTGGTTTTCAAAAAGATTTTAGCGATTTAGATTCGATCGTACAGGCCTTAGAATCAAATACAATTTCAAATCAAAAAATTATTATTACAGAAAATCAAGTTATTTTTGAAATTGTTACAAATGCAAGGTACATGCTTTCAAAAACAAAAAGCTTAAAAAATTTTCGTAAAGCTTGCGGTCTGAAGGGAATTATTTATAGACAAGATTATTATGCGAAGCAATGCAGCACCTGTACCGCACAAAAAATTATTAATGAAAACAAAGTAAATGAGAATCAATTCGATTATAATACTTTTGTTTGTGTGCATGATGATACTCTAGTTGTAGAACATTTATTTACAAGAGAAACAATCTCTTTACAACTAGAAAATATTTCTGTTCAAATAGATAATTTAGAAACAGAAAGAATAAAAGAAATACGAGAAAGAGTACAAAATTTATTTCTTTTATAATTATTATGCTTGCCTGCTTATTTCAAGTAGGCTTGCATAATAAATTTAAAAGGGGGTTTTACTATGTATTACAAACAACAAGCAAATAATTTTTGTCAAAAGTATGGAATTAGAATCATAAAAGAATATTTTGATTATAATTATTATTTCGATGATGATAAAGAAAAAAGAGACATCTACAAAATAATAATCAAAAGTAATAAAAAACAAATGACTTTCAAATTCGGACAATCTATTGCTGAACGTGGAATAGAGCCGGACAACTACACAATTCTAACTTGCCTAGAAAAATATGGTCCTGAAGACTTTGACTCTTTTTGTAATAATTATGGATATAACAACGACAGTAGAAAAGCACATCAAATATATCTAAAGGTAACTAAGCAATATAAAGACACAAAAAGAGTATTTTCGCATTGTCTTGAAGAACTAAGGGAAATTTGTTAAAGTGTTATGTCTGTCTATTACTAAGTAATAGACATTCACAAAATTTTAATAAAAGGGGGGTTTACTGTGAAACTTAGTATTAATTTTAAAACAGATAATGCAGCATTTGAAGACAGAGAAACAGAAGTAAAAAGAATTTTAGAGAAGGTCGTTTCTGACATTACCACTAAAGATTATGAATTTAATCATATTATCGACATAAACGGTAATAATATCGGTAACTGGAAGTTAACCTATTAAAACTTTATAATTGCCTGTCTAACAGATAGGCTTTTACAAGATTTTAATTATAAAAGGGGGTTTATACTATGTCTGCAAAACAGGAAAGAGAACAAAAGTATTTAGAACGACAACAGAGAAAGAGAGACAGAGAGATCAAAAAATTACTACGTGTAGTAAATCATAAAAGTGTAGAGATTAAACAAATTCAAAGGACAGAGGATAATACACATTTGACACTTGTTTATAATAATGGTCAATGTTTCAAGTGTTCAGGTCCTTTGGTCAATGAAGTTCTGACTGTTTAAATAAAAGGGGAAACAATGAGAAAGAAAGTATTTAGGGAAATAGAGAAAGGACTTAAACAAGCTAAAGATAGAACTATGGAACTCAGAAAATATGTAGATAGTAAAGCAGATAATTATATTGTAGTTTTTAAGCATGACAACATACATGATATTTGGAAATACATAGAAAACAATTATATTAGATTTTGGGAAATATGGGATAGTGACGGGCTTGTCGGGTATAGTGAAGCAAGACGAGATAAAATAATAAGGGGGTTAAAATGAACATTAAACGAGTAGAGAAGTCTATTAATGAAAATGGTTATTACTATGACATTGAAGACGGCAAAGAAATACTGATTGAAAAGAGTTTCAATGGTTATTTTGGTATAATCAGAAATGGAGTAAACAACGTAAAGCAAGTACAATCAAAAACCATGCTAGATTTAAAAATCCAAGTAGAGGAGATGCACTAAATGAAAACTTTATTATTAATTATTATACTATTGTGTAGTGTCGATGCATTTGCAGAGATACCAGGATTTTTAGACGTTGAGACATCTATAACACAATTTAAAAATCCAACAGAAGAATGTCAAGACTTTTATACATTTATTCTTGATATCAAATATGGTGCTGAAACAAAATACATTAAGCCCTATATTGGTTATAAATTTGAGAATAATTTTCAAAATAACTCATTACTATCTAATTATCCTTTTCGTGATACATATACTGTCAATGCAGGACTAATTTTCGGAGACATATTTACTATAGAAGTCGGACATATTTGCAGCCATTATGTTCTTAGTCCAGCAGTAGAACAGGAACAGAGAGAATTATTTAATACATTTACATCATATACACATAACTATATTAAATTAACTATGGAATTTCATATTAAATAAACCCTTTTAAAATTGTATGTTAGCCCTATCTATAGGGCTTACACACAATTTTAAAAACAGGGGGTTCAAAAATGAACGCAATAGAAACAAGACAAGTCGGTCAATATCAAGTAAGTGTTTTTTATGACGAAGAACCGTTAAATCCGAGAGTAGATTATGACAATTTTGGTACTATGGTATGTGAACATAGAGATTATAATCTGAGTGATGAAAATCATGATTTCAATTCTTTAGTAAATGTCGATTGTTATTACAATTCTTTCAGTGAGCAAGTAGATTCTCTAATAAAGAATGATAAGGTATTGCTTGCTTTACCTTTATATCTTTATGACCATTCTGGTATTATGATGAATACAACAGGATTTTCTTGTAATTGGGATAGTGGGCAAGTAGGTATTATCTATATTACTAAAGAGAAAGTCAAAAAAGAATTTAAGGTAAAGAGAATATCTAAACAACTAAAAGAAAAAATCAGAACATATTTGATCAATGAAGTTAAAATGTATGATTACTATCTTACTGGTAATTGTTATGGATATACAATAAAAGATCAACAGGGTGAAATTTTAGATTCGTGTTGGGGTTATTTAGGTGATTTTGATTATTGTTTAAAGGATGGAATATCAACAGCAGAAAGTTATATAAAATACGATATAAAAGATCATTTAAAAAAAGTTAAGCAATGGATAAAAAATAAAGTAAATCTTCAATATCGTACATCATTAAACGTATAGTTAATGTCCTTCGGTCAAGCTGTTGTCTTCAATGGCGAAAGGACAAATCAAAATAATAAAGGAGGGTATATGGATAAAAAGTTAGTCAAAATAAATAACTACGCAATGATAGTGACAAACGGTCTGCTGATAAAAATTACTTCATACCAAGAAAACAAAAACTTTGTAAATGGGGTATATTTTGGTTATTGTGGTCGTAAAGTAGGGAAAATAATTACAGTTCCTATACATGATTTAATTTTAATAAAAAAACCAAGTCACATAATATAACATAAGGATGGACAATATGAAAGGATACACATTTTCTATTACAGAACAAGAATTTAAAAAAGACTATGGGAGTACAGATAATTATCCGAGTGCAGGACCACGTCCGAGCATAAAAGGAATGAGAAAATTGTATTGGGGTGAAGATGCAATAATAGCAAAAGTAGGACAATACATTTATAAAGTAGGCAAAGTATAAAAAGGAGGTATTATGAACGCATTTACAAAATTAGTTAATGAACAAAAAGAAACAAACAAAAACAAATGGGATAAAGTGTTATTGGGACAAATTACTTTAGTCATTACTCCTGATATGTATACTATATCCCGACATACTATCAGGGCCCAGGCCATTAACGAAGGATTTAAGACATTTACAGAAGGGGAAAAATTAATTATTTATAAATAGGGGGTTATTATGAATAAATATTTAGAAACAAATTTAACTATCAGTTCAAAGATAAATCACGAGAAGCAATCGATTGACTGTCCATTTCTCAATGAATGTTCTCAATGTTCAGTAAATAGCGGAGTAAAAACTTGTCCTAAACAAGTTTGGAATGATGAAAAATTTATTATGGAAATAGGATATCCCGATAATTGTCCTATGTCAAAAAGTAATATCTTAGTTATACGTCAAAAAGTATTAAGACGTGCCAATACTTATGACAAAGAGTTAAAAGCGGCAGACTACGAGCTTTATAGGAAATTCTCTGAACTTCATAAAGCTGATGTGCAGAAAGGAGGTCGAGATAAATAAATTTACAGAAACAAAACAATGTTGGAGTTCAGACTTCGACAAGACATTAAGCTTAAATTAAAAACAGGGGGTTTTACTATGTATTCAATACTAAAAGAATGTGAAGATTTTAAAGATTTACAATTTGTGCTTAAAGCAAGAGATGAAAAAAGCTTTGAAATCAATTATACTGTTTTATGGATAGTAGAAGATGACGGTCAAAAAAGTTACATGTGTAGTGATGGCTACAGAATTCATTTTGCACTATGCGATAAAAATATTGAAGTAGGTTCTTATGCAGTTATACAAACAACAAAGGAAATCGTTCTTAAAAAGACGTCACATGAAATAACTGTATTTGACTACAATTCAGTCATTCCAAATCAAGACAAAAGAATTTATATCTGTGATACGATAGACCTTAAGAGCAAATATGTTGATAAAGGAGAAGAACTTAGTCGAGTAATAGCGAAAATCTCTCTTGCTAATAATGAAAAAGCTATTAATGCTAATTTTCTAAAAGATGTTATGGTGGGAAAACTAAAGGTATATCTTGGAGAAAAAAACGATAGAGTCTCGATATACTTTGAAGACACAACAAAAAAAGCAGTGGTAACTACATTTAGACTCTATAAATAAATTTATACAAAAGAAGATCAGATTTAGGAAGTTTAATTTTTATGGTTGTCCATTACGATGGACTTCCATAAAAATTTTAAATTAAAGGTGGTGTTTAAATGAAAAGATATGATGTAACTGCAAAAGTAGGACGTAATAAAATAATATTCCCGAAAGAAATAGAAAACGATACCGGGAAGTATGTTCATTATAAAGATGCAAAAGTAATGTTAGATTTACTCGTAGATATTATTACTATTGAAAAGAGCAATATTAGTGCTTATATGTTAAGAAGAATTAGACTTGTTATTGATAGAGGTTTAGACAAGACTAAGAATATTAGTAGAAACTAACAGGAGGATACTATGGAACGATCAAGTAATGAAAAAGTTTTTAATATTATGTATAATGTAGGGAGGTCTAAATACGTAATAAATGATCATGACGGAGTACAGACTCATAAAGACGGAAGTAAATTTTTCGGTATTTATCTTTTTAAGAATAAAGAAAAATTTAAGAAGAAAATAAAAGAACTCAAAGAAAATGGATATAGACAAACAAATTAACAGGGGACATTATGACCGATGAAAAACTCAAAGAACTTTGGTTGATATACCTATTAATGAATTAGAAGAATATTAGTAGAAACTAACAGGAGGTTTAATATGCAATCACCAAAAGATGTAAAAGTAGATAAAAATTTTGATGATTTAATTAATTGTAGCAGTTTTTATCGATATGAGGGCAACATAATAACAGACGGAAACATAACTTTTGAAATTCCTATTTTTGTTACAGGATCGATTGAAACTGGTGGATCGATTAAAGCTGGTGGATGGATTGAAACTGGTGAATCGATTAAAGCTGGTGGATGGATTGAAACTAGTGAATCGATTGAAACTGGTGGATCGATTGAAACTGGTGGATCGATTAAAGCTGGTGGATGGATTGAAACTGGTGAATCGATTAAAGCTGGTGGATGGATTGAAACTGGTGGATGGATTGAAACTGGTGAATGGATTAAAGCTGGTGGATGGATTGAAACTAGTGAAACGATTAAAGCTGGTGGATCGATTGAAACTGGTGGATCGATTAAAATGCTTAATATAAAGTCAAAAAGAATATTTTTTATTGTTGGATTTAAATATCATATTACTATTTTAGATACCCATTTTAAAATCGGATGTGAATTTCATACTAAAGAAGAATGGATTAATTTTACTGATACAGAAATAGAAGAAATGGATAAAGGGGCTTTAGAATGGTGGAAAGAACACAAAAATATTATTTTAGCACTATAACATAAGGAGGTAAGGTATGGAAGAGATTTACAGATTAATGTATAAGCATTATAAAGAGGAAGTAGAAAGATGTGAAAAAGACATTAGTGACTTACGTTTATCAATTATGGATAGTCGGTCTTTAGTTCAACTCGCACAAAAAGAAGCACTCGACTTATTAATTTTTGAGATAAAAGATGCAGAGACTAAGAGAGATCATTATCTAAAACTAATAAGAGGATAACACATGAAACAATTATATGAAGATCATAAACATATCATTAAAGCGATGGTTCTTAAGTCTATGAATAAAAGTACTGTTGCGAATAAACACACACTGTATAAAGAACTAATTGCAGAGGGTAATTTAATTTTTGCTGAATGTGCAGCTAGATATGACGGATTAGGTAATTTTGATAAATATCTGTCAACTAGCCTTTATCTCAAGCTATTAAGATGTAATAAGAGAGAGAATGACTGGTTAAATTATCTATTTGAGGACTATGCTTTTATTGTTGATAGTACAACTTCGTTCCTCGACAAAGATCCTCTTTACTTTATTACAGAAGGTCTTAGTGATGATGCAAAAATAGTTGTTGAAGAAACTTTAGAAATATTTCCTAAACAGGGTAGAAAGAAAAAAATATTATGTGATCATTTTAAAAAAACATTCGGATGGAAAAGAAAAAGAGTAATGGAAAGTTTTTATGAAATAAAGAGGGTTCTTGCAACTTAATAAATTTTTAGAAACATATAAAATTACAATCAAAGACAGGGCGTTGTTAAATAGCTTTGCTAAAAAACACGCCCTCAATGATTCTCAAAAAAGGATGATCAATAAAATTATGAATAAATACATGGGAAATCCTGAAAAGAAAGGTGTATTTAATAATAATATGATCCTACTCTCATTCCCTATGACTAACTCAGAGTCTTGTGACGTAAATAGAATTCCTGGGAGGGTATGGAATAGAAGAATTATGAGGTGGAGTATACCCCTTAACAGTTATAGTATATCTAAAATAAAAGAATACGGATGGTCAGTAGATAGTGAAATAGAGGAGTGGTTTTCAACTTTTCAAGACGGAAATAGTGAAATAGATTTATCCCTTCCTAATGGATTAAAATATAGACCGTTCCAAGAAGAGGGGATAAGATTAATAGACACTTTAAATGGACGTGCATTATTAGCCGACGATTGTGGATTAGGGAAAACAGTACAGGCAATAGGATATTTAAGAGCTAATCCACAAGATCGACCGGCAGTCATTATAGTTCCTGCTTCTTTAAAACTAAATTGGCAGAAAGAGATAAACAAATGGATGCCTGGAGAAGAGACTACAGTTATAAATGGGCTTAGTGCAGATATAATGTCAAACGAAAATATAGTCATAATAAACTATGATATTATAAGTGAATATATTGACCTCATAGAATTTCTTGAAGCTAAGATATTAATACTTGACGAGTCTCATTATATTAAAAACCCGAAAGCCAAGAGGACAAGGAATATACAGTATCTTGGAACAAAGATGAACAAGATAATCTGTATTTCAGGTACACCTATAACTAATAGGCCGTCAGAATTTTTTACAACACTTAATTTATTAAATCCTCAAATGTTTTCAA
>Ga0307441_1000397_pt1 | contig 16173 bp, 13 predicted proteins | sample SalMarWE160420MG_FD_202149 | JGI IMG/M metagenome (GOLD analysis project Ga0307441, IMG submission 202149) | Salt marsh sediment microbial communities from the Plum Island Ecosystem LTER, Massachusetts, United States - WE1604-20 | ecosystem: Environmental > Aquatic > Marine > Intertidal zone >... | reverse complement strand
GCAGATCGTCCAGGCCCATGATGGTACGATTTCTGTCCGGAGTATACCGGGTGAGGGTTCTGTATTTGAAGTAAATATACCGGTGGTAAAAGCTGATGATCAAACGGTTTTGATGAAGAAAATAGATTAAGGCAATTATGAAAGTAACCCTGATCATTCCTTGCTTAAACGAAGAAAAGACCATCCAGGACCTTCTGGCGGCGATCTGTGAACAAGATTTCCCTCTGGATGATATGGAAGTCGTTATAGCTGACGGCATGTCAACAGATAATACCCGGAAAAAGATCCGGGAATTTACTGAAGCTGTACCGGAACTGAAGGTCAGGTTAATTGACAATCCAAAAAGGAATAGATCGGCCGCATTGAACCTGGCAATCAAGGCAGCTGAAGGTGAATACATCATGCGTATGGATGCTCACTCGTATCCCCATCCAAACTATGTCAAGTATTGTCTGAGAGACTTGGAAGCTGGCCTGGGAGATAATGTTGGCGGTGTGATCCAGATCAAACCTGCTAATCAGCGCTGGGTAGCCCAATCGATCGCTGTTGCAGCTGGACATCCCCTGGGGGTTGGAGATGCCAGTTATAGGATCGGTTCGAAAGCCCGTGAGGTTGACACAGTTGCTTTTGGCGCCTATCATACCTCACTAATCGATAAAATTGGTGGATATGATGAGTCCCTATTAATCAATGAGGATTACGAATTCAATGTCCGGGTCAGAAAGAATGGCGGAAAGATCTGGTTGGATCCTGATATCTCGGCTTCTTATGTTGCTAGATCTAACTTTAAAGATCTGGCTGTTCAATACTGGGATTATGGCTATTGGAAATTGATCATGCTGCTGCGCTATCCGGAGACTTTCCGTTGGCGCCAGCTGTCTGGTTTTTTTGTCCTCAGCTGGATTGGCCTGGGTTTCCTGGGAATTTGGTTTTTAGTGGCACGCTGGTTGCTCTTCATAGAAGCATTCATCTATGGTTCCGCCCTGATTTATGCTGGAACCAGGGCAGCCCTGTCTAAGAACAAGGATTTTCTGGTGTTTGGTTTGCCCCTGGCGATCGCGATCATGCATTTTTCATGGGGTAGTGGTTTTTTATGGAGCCTGATTTGGATTTCTTTTGATAAAATAGTCAAGAAAATACAAGGTGCAAGAACCGAGAAAATATGAGTCCTAATTCGTTTGATCCTCAAAAAGAAAGCCGTTTCCGGTTCCGTTTTGTAGAAAGACGGGTAATGCTGTTGAACGGTGATGTCTTCGCGGCAATCCTTGCACTGATTGTTTCATTATTTATCTGGGGCAATCAGGCCCAACCACAGGGTTTTACTGTTTCCTTTGTCATGGATCAGGTGCCAGGATGGTTTTACTTGCTGCCGTTCATCTGGCTCTTTTTGATGATCGAGCTGTATGATGTGCGAAAAGCCGGCAGCTGGCCCCGTACCATTCAGGGAGTTGCCACCACTGCCCTGATTGGTTCGATCCTCTATTTGGGAATTTATTTCACATCACCACCGGAATCCCTCCCTCGCACAGGCGTAGCCATTTTTATTATCAGTTCTTTTATCTTTACTTTGTTGTGGCGCCTTTTTTATATCCGTGTCCTAACCTCAGAATTGTTTTTACCCCGGGTCCTTTTGGTTGGTGGTGGAGTTTCTGGAAAGATCCTGCTGCAGTCATTTAACAAAATCGATCCTAAACCATATTACATAATCGGTATCATCGATGATGATCCTGGTAAATTGGGTCAGGAAATTGATGGGTACAAGGTATTGGGATCAGGGTCTGAACTTCTGGAAATTATCAAAAGAGAAAAAATCTCTGACATTATCGTAGCAATAACAGGGGTGATCAAAGGGGGAACCTTCCAGGCTTTGCTGGATGCCCAGGAGCTGGGAATAGAAATAACCCGCATGCCGGTGGCCTACGAGGACTTGAATCAAACAGTCCCCATTCGTATCCTGGAAACTGATTGGATATTGCGTTCTTTTGTGGATGATACCGGCGTAAGCGGCACATATCATGTTATTAAAAGAATTATGGATCTATTAGGGGGTTTGATCGGTGTGATGATCTTTCTGATATTGCTTCCACCGGTTGGTTTCTTGATCTTCATCGATGATGGGCTGCCGATCTTTTATCGTCAGGAAAGATTAGGCAAAGGTGCTAAACCCTATACAATCATTAAATTCAGGACCATGGTCAAGGACGCTGAAGTGGACGGAAAGGCCAAATGGGCTAGTGAGGATGACCAGCGGGTCACTAAGCTTGGCCGGTTCCTGCGCCGGACCCACCTTGATGAGTTCCCGCAATTTATTAATGTCCTGAAAGGCGAAATGAGCCTAGTAGGTCCTCGTTCGGAAAGACCTAGCTTAATCAATAAACTGCAGATGGATGTGCCTTTTTACCGGGCCAGACTGCTGGTGAAACCAGGAGTAACCGGTTGGGCCCAAATCAATTACGGCTACCCGGAAACAGTGGATGAGACCATTGATAAACTGGAATACGATCTATATTATATTAAGAACCGGACTATTTTACTGGATCTGCGTATCATCCTGGGCACGCCAGCAACGATCTTTGGTCTAAAAGGAAAATAATATCTATGCTTACCTCTCTGGTTACAGGTGGCGGCGGGTTTATTGGGTCGCATCTGGTGGATGCCTTGTTGGCTGATGGTGATGAAGTCCGGGTACTGGATAATTTCTCTACAGGAAAACAGGAAAATCTCCAACATAATATTAAGAGAATAAAATTGATCACCGGAGATCTGCGCGACAGTGCGACTCTTGCTGAAGCTGTTGAGGGAGTTGATCGGATATTTCATCAGGCAGCTTTTGTATCTGTTTCCCAATCCATGAAAGACCCGGATTCCTGTTTTGATATTAACGTCAATGGGACGGGCAAACTGCTGGCGGCTGCTAGAACGGCTGGCGTAAATCGAGTAGTTATGGCATCCAGCGCGGCTGTTTATGGAGAGAATAAGGCAGTGCCACTGACAGAAAAGGAAGAACCGGATCTTTTATCTCCTTATGCAGCCTCAAAATCGATCAATGAGATCTACGCCCGATTATTCACAAACCAGTTGGGATTGGATGTTGTTGCTTTGAGATATTTTAATGTCTATGGTCCCCGCCAGAACCCGGCTTCGGATTATGCGGCTGTTATCCCGATATTCATTAACACTTTAGAAAGTGAGGACGAACCAGTAATCTTTGGTGATGGCCTTCAATCTCGCGACTTCATCTACGTCGCTGATGTGGTACAGGCGAACTTGCTTGCTGCGGAATCTGATCAAGCGCCGGGCAATGTATTTAATATTTGTTCAGGACAGGAAATCAACCTTTTGGATCTGATAGAAAGGCTGTCAACTATCTATAACAGGAAAATTCAACCTGATTTCCAGGAAGCCAGACCAGGGGATATATACCGTTCCCTGGGAGATCCCGGGAAAGCCAGGGAAGTACTCGGTTTTGTATCCGCCACCAGTATCGTTACCGGGCTGAATGAAACAGCTGCCTGGATAAGAGGAACCTTTTCTGGGTAAATTCAATTATTCAAATTAGCAGATGTAAGAGATTATGCCCTCAGTAACCATCCAGCAATGGAATGAATTTATTAGCGGTTGCCCGCAGGCTCATGTATTACAAAGCCCGGCCTGGGGCGAATTGAAATCCCAGTTTGGCTGGGAGAGCTGTTGGGTGATTCATGGTAAATTAGGTGCCCAGATATTATTTCAGAAGGTTCCCCTGGGTTACCAGGTGGCCTATCTTCCGCGCGGTCCGATTTCTTGTGAGGGAGCGGTCTTTGACCACCCTGATTGGAATGACTTTCAGAAAGATCTGGACATTCTTTGCCGTGAAAGAAAAGCAGTCTTCCTAAAAATCGAACCAGATTGCTGGCAAGAGAATGATTCCCTGACCCCTGTGCCACCCGCGGGGTATAAACACAGCCCCCACAGCATTCAACCGCCCCGGACGATCCTGATCAGCCTGGAAGGTTCCGAAGATGAGATTTTAGCTCGTATGAAATCAAAGACGCGCTACAATATCAGACTGGCTGAGAAAAAAGGGATCACTGTCCGCCAGCTGGATGATGTAGGTCCATTTTATTATTTGTTAGAGAACACCTCGGACAGGGCAGCCTTTGGTATCCATACCAAAGAATATTACCAGAAAGCTTTTGAGCTTTTCCAGAAGAGCGGAGAATGCCAGTTATTCCTCGCTGAGTATGAGGGCCTTCCGTTAGCCAGCATTATGGTGTTTTTAAGGGGCAAACGCAGTTGGTATTTTTATGGCGCTTCTTCCAACCAGCATCGCGAGCGAATGCCCACCTACCTGGTACAGTGGGAAGCTATCCGTTGGGCTAAGCAGCATGGCTGCCAGAATTATGATCTTTGGGGCGTGCCAGACGAGGATGGTGATACTCTGGAAAAAAACTTCGCAGATCGAAGTGATGGTTTATGGGGTGTGTACCGTTTTAAACGGGGTTTTGGCGGAGAGCTGAAAAGAGTCTGTGGTCCCTGGGACAGGGTTTATCATCCTTCTATCTATTTCCTGTACACACTCCGGTCCAGAGTAAAAGCAGGGTAGGGGAAACCGATGGCTCCATCTTCCTGGAATCAGATCATAAGCGGGTTTAATGACCCCCATTTGCTGCAAACTTCCCAGTGGGCAGAAGTGAAAAGCCATTCTGGATGGATCCCGCATTATTTGGTCTGGCAAACTGGTGATCATGGATTGGAATTGATCGAATCCATAACTGACCCATTCAGGGAGTTAAGTCTGGCAGCTGCGGCTCTGATTTTGGAACGCCAGATCCTGCCTGGAGTATCAGTGATGTATACTCCCAAGGGTCCTTTGCTGACAGATTGGACGAACCGATTTTACAGGGAGCAGATACTTTTGGATCTGGAGGTTTATGCAAAGAAATCAAACGCGATCCATTTGAAGATCGATCCTGACCTGGAGCTAGGCAGGGGAATTCAGGGAGATGAAGGATCATCTGAGAACTCAACTGGTAAAGAATTCCTGGAAGAACTCCACCAACGCGGCTGGTTGTTTTCACCGGATCAAATCCAGTTCCGCAATACTGTACTGGTTGATCTGCAGGATGATGAGGAGCAGATCTTGACCAGGATGAAATCCAAAACCCGCTACAATATCCGGCTCTCGAGCCGGAAAGGCATCACAATCCGCCAAGGGGATGAAACAGATCTGGCTGACTTATACCAGATGTATGCCAATACTTCTGTTCGGGGTGGTTTCACGATCCGAAGTGAAGACTATTACCAGTCTTTGTGGCGGACCTTCCTGCCTGATGAGTTGAAGTCGGAGATAGATCCAGTCGCCCAGCCCCTGATTGCAGAATTTGAAGGACGGCCGGTAGCAGGGGCAGTGATCTTCAAATTTGGAGCCAGAGCCTGGTATTTGCACGGTATGTCCCTGCCGGAACACAGCGATAAAATGGCACCACATCTGATCCAGTGGGAAGGAATACGCTGGGCGAAAGCGCAAGGCTGCAAGATTTATGATATGTGGGGCGCACCAGATCTTTTTGACGAATCTGATCCAATGTGGGGCGTATATCGTTTCAAGAGCGGTTATGGGGGAGAAGTGGCACGAACTATCGGGGCTTGGGACTACCCCGCCAAACCATTTTTCTATCGTTTATACACACACTGGGTTCCCAGATTGTTGAATATCATGCGCTGGTTTGGCAATCGCCAGACCAGGAAGAACAGTACTGAAGATCCAAATTAGTTGATACAGAAAAAGGAGGGGGGAATGTTCCCAAAATTGAATTTTGCCCATTTGCCAACCCCTATTGAAAAAATGCCCCGTTTAGCTAAATTGCTGGATGGGCCAGAATTGCTGATCAAAAGAGATGATCAGACAGGTTTGGCATTCGGCGGCAACAAGACCCGTAAGCTGGAATATCTGATGGCTGCAGCTGTAGAAAAAGGTGCTGAAATGGTCCTTTCCACCGGGGCAGCTCAATCCAATCACTGCCGTCAAACCGCTGCCGCAGCTGCTCGCTGTGGACTGGCTTGCACCCTGGTTTTAGTAGGTCCTGAACCTGAACAAGCTTCGGCAAACCTCTTCCTGGATAAGCTCCTGGGAGCAAAAATCATCTGGACGGATAAGATTAGCCGGGATAACACGCTTCAGAAGGCTTTTGATACGGCGATAACTGATAATAAAAAACCATATTTGATCCCTTATGGCGGATCCAATGCAGTTGGGGCCTATGCCTACTACCAGGCTTTTAAAGAATTCCAGGATCAAATGAAGAATGAGCTTCCTGATTGGATCGTATTTGCTTCATCCTCTGGCGGCACTCAGGCAGGATTGGTTGCAGGCGCTGGCCGGAATAATCAAACAAAGATCTTTGGCATCAGTGTCGATGAAACTGAAAAAAAACTACAAGACAACGTGCTGACCATCGTTGACGATCTTACGGACAAAATTAAACCAGAACTGGACCTATCCCAGAATGATATTTTGGTGAATGCGGATTACACGGGAGAGGGGTATGGGATGATGAATGAAAAGGACCGTGAAGCCATTCACCTATTTGCGGTAAATGAAGGCATTTTGCTCGACCCGGTCTATACGGGAAGGGCAGGAGCTGGATTAATTGATCTGATAAGGAAAGGGTTTTTCAAAAAGGGGGAAAGAGTATTATTCTGGCATACAGGCGGGACCCCCGGGTTATTTGCCGACCGTTATCTTTCTAAACTTTAGGGATTAACACATCCCAAGAACCTGTATTATATAAATATGGACTAACACAGAGACTTCAGAAGAGGAATAGTGGTTGTTATTGTGGGACCCATCAGAGAGTGCTGGGATAAAAACCTCATTGATAACTTGCTTTTTTGAATGATCGGAATAGATCAACGGGAGAATGATTTATTCCAATATAAAATCCAGATAACAAAGATAAGAAAATCTTTTCAGGATGGGATTTTAGTAATAAATAATCCGATATGTTCTATGGTAAAATTTTGAACTGATAAGATGAATTAATTATGAATTCATGAACAGCTTCTGAACAAGGAGAAGATATGCTTTCTTATTGGGCGTACATTGCAATTTTCTTGGTAGTAGCAGTTGCAGTCCCTATCGTTGCTGTTGGCCTGCCAGCTCTGATCTCCCCTAAAAAATCAAATAAAAGAAAAGAAGAAGTCTACGAATGCGGTATTGAAACCCAGGGCAATGTCCGGGTCCAGTTAAAATCCCAGTACTATATCTATGCCCTGATCTTCCTGGTCTTTGATATTGAAACAATATTTCTTTTCCCCTGGGCGGTTTCGCTGGGAGTTCTTCCTATATATGCGGTTGTTGAAGGTGTGTTATTTATCGCTATTTTATTTGCAGGCTTGATCTATGCGATGCGAAAAGGCGTGCTGTCCTGGTCCTGATGGACTGCCAGGTAATTGCAGGAGATATTCATGGCTGATTTGATTAACTTGATTGAAAACTGGCTTGAGAACCTGATGCTGGGGTGGGGCGCTTCAGAAGAATTAACTCTCTTTATCCTCCAAGCACTAGGGAGTGTATTGGTGGTTATCATATGTTTCTTGATTGTGATTGCCCTGATCTGGGTAGAGCGGAAGTTAGCAGGGCGCATCCAGGATCGTTTTGGTCCAAACCGGGCCGGGCCTTTTGGTATTTTCCAGTCCTTTGCTGATATCATCAAGATTTTCACGAAGGAATACGTTACTCCCCAGGGAGCTGGAAAGGTTCTTTTTAATATTGCCCCGGTCCTGGCAATGGCATCTGTTCTTGCAATCTGGGCTGTGTTCCCGTTTGCGATCAATGTCATTGGGGCTGATGTCAATGTGGGGGTGCTTTACATTCTTGCAATCGGTTCATTTGGCATCCTGGCCATCCTTATGGCTGGATGGTCCTCAAATAACCGCTACGCTCTCCTCGGCGCTTCTCGATCTGTTGCCATGCTGATCTCGTATGAGATTCCCATGGTGATCTCACTCTTGATCCCTGTTTTATTAGCCAAGTCAATGCAGTTATCCGCGATCATTAATGCCCAACAGCCCTGGTGGTTCTTTTTAACAGCGCCAACTGCAGCATTGATCTTCTTGATCTCATCGATGGCGGAGATAGGAAAAGCGCCCTTTGATCTGCTTGAAGCTGAATCTGAACTGGTTGCGGGTTACCACACGGAATATTCTGGCATGAAATTTGGTATGTTCTATGTGGCGGAGTTCCTGCACCAATTTACGGTCGGCGCCTTGATCTCGATCTTCTTCCTGGGCGGGTGGACGGGTCCTTTAGCGGCTCGTATTCCTATCCTGGGAGTGATCTATTTCTTTGGAAAAGCTTTCTTTGTTTACCTGGTGATTTCCTGGATCCGCCTTTCCCTGCCGAGGATCAGAATTGACGCTATGCTGGACCTAAACTGGAAATTCCTGATCCCAGTATCATTTGTAAACCTGATTGCAGTCGCTATCGCAGATCGATTGCTGATGGAACTTGATACTGCCCGCTGGATATATGTTGCGGTCATGTTCACCCTGAATATTCTGATATTAGTTGCTTCATTATATATTTCAGAGAAAAGTAAGCCAGCAGTGGAAAGAGTAGAGTTCCCTCACCGGCCCGAAGCAGTCAGTCCCGGTGCTGAAAAAACAAATGCCTGATATTGGATCCCAAAGGAGAAAGGGAGTCTGCTTATGAGTATAGGTGTACTAATATTCCTTTTTGTGGCGCTGCTGACTTGCGCTGCTTCACTGGCGGTGGTGACCGTAAAGAATCTGGTCAATGCGGCGATGTGGTTGATGGTGGCGTTATTTGGCGGGGCAGTGATCTTCGTCTTGCTACAGGTTGCTTACATTGCTGTAGTCCAGGTAGTGGTTTATATTGGAGCCATAGTCATATTGATTATCTTTACAATCATGCTTACCCGAAGTGGGGATGAAAAACAAGACCCGGGAACATCCAAACAGTGGCCAATAGCAGCTGTATTGAGCACTGTCCTTTTTGCGGGATTGACTTATTTATATCTCAACTCACCTCAGCTTTCGGAAATGGCTCCATCGCTTAATGGAGAATTATTTGGTGTCAGTGAATTAGGGCAAAAGCTGGTCTCATCCAATGCATACGCTCTTCCCTTTGAACTGGCATCTGTTTTATTGCTGGCAGCGCTGATTGGGTCTATCGTTATTGCTTGGAGAAAATAAGATGATTTTTACAAATCTACATTGGGGAAACCGGAGGCACACATGATTCCCCTTTCCTGGTACTTAATTCTTGCGGCTGCTATCTTTTCCATTGGCTTGTTTGGTGTATTGTCCAGGAAAAATATCATAGCTATCCTGATGTCCATCGAGTTAATGCTGACAGGGATCAATGTTAATTTCATTGCTTTCTGGCGTTATAGTTTGGAGCAGCAGATGGCCGGACAGGTATTTGCTGTGATCGTATTTGCTGTTTCAGCAGCAGAAGTCGCAGTGGGATTATCCTTGGTGATTTCTCTCTACCGACGTTTCAAAAAGATCAATGCAGACGAGATCAACCTCATGAAATGGTAATTTACCTCAGAGCTAGATAACAAGGAATTTTTATGGCGATTGATAATTTAGTTTGGTTGCTTCCCCTACCACCCATATTAGCTTTTTTCCTGATTGTGCTGTTTACGAATCGTAAAAGAGGATTGAGTCATACCTTGTCTGTTGGGGCGGCTTTTATCTCCTGGTTGGGAAGTATGGTGGTATTTTTCAACGCCGTCAGCAAGGGAGCTGAAGGACTTGGAGAACATCCTATTGGTTCGACAATCAACTGGCTGCCTCTTGGAAATGGATGGCTTCAAATTGGTGTATTGGTTGATCCGCTCACAGCGGCAGTGCTTTTTTTCGTGGCTTGGACGATTTTGATGATAACCCTTTACAGTGTAGGCTATAACAATTTTGGCCAGCCTGATGGAGAGGAGGACCGGCCCGGTCTGCCCCCCAAGGGAGCCTATCTGGATGGCAACAAAGATCATAGAGTCCCCTCTATCGAACCGCTTTATTCCCGATTTTTTGCATTTATCAGCCTTTTTGCTTTCGGCATGTACACCCTGGTTATCTCTGATAACTTGCTGACCTTATTTGTAGGCTGGGAGATCATGGGGCTGTGTTCTTATTTGCTGATTGGCTTTTGGTTTGGAAAACTATCAGCCCGGGCGGCCATGATCAAGGCATTTCTGGTCACCAGGGTCGGTGATGTTTTTATGCTGCTGGGGATCGCCTACCTTTATTCTGCAACTGGCACCCTTAATTTCAGGGAGATATTTTTCAACGAGGAGCTGCTGCATCACTTAGCTACCCAACCTGCAAATTTCCTGGGACTTTCCACAGCCGGACTGATCGGAATCCTTCTGTTCATTGGAACAGTGGGTAAATCTGCCCAGTTCCCGCTTCATGTCTGGCTTCCAGATGCCATGGAAGGCCCAACACCAGTTTCTGCAATGATTCATGCCGCGACCATGGTCTCTGCCGGTGTTTATTTGGTGATTCGGATCTTCCCGCTGCTCAGCGCGGGTGCAGTCGAAGGTGGACTGACTTCACCTATGCTGGTCATGGCTATCATAGGTTCTTTCACTGCGCTTTTCGCTGCCACAATTGCCGTGGCTCAAAATGACATCAAGAGAGTCCTGGCCTATTCTACGATCTCTCAACTTGGTTATATGGTGGCAGCCGTCGGAATCGGCGCTTATGTAGCAGCTGCATTTCACCTGGTTACCCATGCTTTTTTTAAGGCTCTTTTGTTTTTGGGTTCCGGGTCTGTCATTCACGGCATGGAGCATGGAGTTTATCATACCGGGGACCATGTGGATCCCCAGGATATGTTTAATATGGGAGGGCTGCGCTCCAAGATGCCTGTGACTTTCTGGACATTCCTGATCGGCGGGCTTGCCTTATCCGGTTTCCCGATCATCACCGCCGGATTCTGGTCCAAGGATGAAATCTTCGCGGATGCCTTTGCCAACGGACACCTGGTTGTTTTTATCACTCTTGCACTGGCAGCTCTTTTAACCGCTTTTTACACCATGCGCCAGATCACCCTGACTTTTCTCGGAAAACCAAGGACAAAATCTGCAGACCACGCGCAGGAAACACACTGGACCATGACCACACCTCTTGTGGTTCTCTCTGTTTTTGCAATATCATTTGGATGGCTGGGTATTCCTGAGCATTTCCCAATTCTGGGTGGGGTGATACCTAACTGGCTGGGTGAATTTATAAGCGGCAGTCTCCCCCACCACCTGGCTGAATTCGAGTTCTCCTGGATTCCCTTGGTAACATCTTTGGTTGTGGCTCTGGGTGGTTTATTCCTGGGTTGGATGGTTTACCGGGATCTGCCCCAGGGAGCGGATGATCCAGTCCAGAAATGGCTTGGACCTATTTATTCCCTGTTGAAGAACAAATATTATTTTGATGAGTTGTATGACAGGATCTTTGTGAAACCTGCTGAGTGGTTTGCTGAAAAAATCACTTATCAGTGGATGGATCGTTCCGTTATTGACGGGTTCCTGCATGCTGTGGCAAGGGCTGCCGGTTTGGTGGGTTCTTTCCTGCGTGACAAGATCGATCTCCCGATCATCAACGGCTTTGGAGATGCGGTGGGAAAATTCACTGCTAAAGCCGGGGATAGAATCAAAGTGATCCAGACCGGACGGGTCCAGCAGTATATGCTGATTGCCCTGGTGGTAGCTTTTGGAACCCTGGTCTATTTATTAGCAAATTAGAGATATTCTTGTGTATTTCTATGGAGTGAACTTGATGGAATTATTTACAAACAACCTCCTGACAATGATCCTTTTCCTGCCGGCCGGAGCAGCCATTGTGCTGGTTCTCATTCCTGCCCGGAACGAAAAGCTGATCCGCTGGGTGGCGTTACTGGCCAGCATACTGATCTTTATATTATCTCTGGTACTTTGGTTCAAGTTTGATCCTACCGGGACTGGGTTCCAATTTCAGGAACAGGTGAATTGGTACCAGATTATCAACTCGTCATTCCATCTGGGAATTGACGGGATCTCCCTGACAATGGTTTTGCTGACAACCATCCTCACACCGCTGGCAATCTTGACTTCTTTCAGCATCACTGATCGGGTCAAGGCATATATGATCCTGTTTATGCTTTTAGAAATGGGTATGCTGGGAGTTTTCCTTTCTCTGGACCTGCTTCTATTCTTTGTCTTCTGGGAATTCGGCTTGGTGCCGATGTACTTCTTGATCAATCAATGGGGAAGTGAAAAGGGAGAACGGACTCTCTGGAAGGGGGTTACGATTAAATCCAGGACCTATGCCTCGATCAAGTTCATGATTTTTACCATGGCAGGTTCGCTGGGTCTTCTCCTGGCTATCCAGATGATTGGTGTCTCGGCAGGCACATTTGATCTTCCTGTGCTGTTTTCAATCTGGAAGGATGTACAAGGCAGTTTCTTTGGCCTGGACATGAACACTGTGAAGACGATTGCTTTCTGGGCATTTACAATAGCTTTTGCCTTGAAGGTTCCGGTATGGCCTTTTCACACCTGGCTTCCTGATGCACACACTGAAGCTCCCACTGCGGGATCGATGATCCTGGCCGGTGTGCTTCTGAAATTGGGAGCCTATGGCTTCATCCGGCTTGTGCTTCCGCTCTATCCCGATCAGTCCCAGCAATATGCGGGGATCCTGGCTTTCCTGGCGGTGGCGGCGATAGTCATTGGTGCCTTGAATTCCTTCGGTCAGGAAGACTTCAAACGTCTGGTTGCCTATTCTTCCGTTAATCATATGGGCTTTGTCATACTGGGCATTGCTGCGGCAGCCCGGCTTCAGGGTGGGGAAAATGCTACCCTGGCCTTAGATGGAGCTGTCCTGCAGATGTTCAACCATGGTATAAGCGCTGCTGCAATGTTTTTCCTGGTAGGGGTAATCTATGAAAGGACTCATACCAGAGAATTGAGCAAGTATGGAGGATTATTTCCCCTGGTGCCGGTTTATGGCGGGGTGCTGCTTTTTAGCTCGATGGCAGCACTTGGCTTACCCGGTCTGAATGGTTTTGTCTCTGAATTCTTGGTAGTCCGGGGCGCCTGGCCGGTATTTTCGGTATATACGGCTATAGCGATGATCGGGTTATTCTTTACTGGAGCTTATGTTCTGAAGAGCCTGAAGAAGGTGTTGCACGGACCCTTAAATGAGACCTGGCAGGGCAAACTGTCCGATATTAATACCCGGGAATTGATGGTTGTTGTTCCCCTGATGGCCCTGATGCTCTGGATCGGCATCTGGCCTGCATGGATTTTAAAGATAATCAACTGGACTGTGGAGTTGATATTTTAGCGTTGGACTCAATTTTAAGGCTGAGGTGACGAATGCATTTTCCAATTATCAGCGTTATCGTATTAACCCCTATAGCAACTGGCTTGGTGTTATTCATGCTCCCCGGAGAGCGGAAGACCCTGATCCGGATGACAGCGCTTTTAGCGTCTGTGGTTGATCTGGCTCTTTCTGTATGGGTATATTTCTCGTATGACTTGAGTGCAGGAGGATATCAATTTGTCGAGAAATTCACCTGGCTGCCCCAGTTGGGTATCTCCTATCATGTAGGTGTTGATGGCATGAATGCCCCCCTAGTCTTGCTGACTGGTGTGGTCATGTTCACCGGAGTAATGATTTCCTGGGGTATAGACGACAGGCCCCGTGAGTTCTTTGCCTTTTTATTCATCCTGGCGACCGGTGTTTTCGGTGTTTTTGTGTCCCTGGATATGTTCATGCTGTTTTTCTTCTATGAGATTGCTGTCTTCCCTATGTATCTATTGATCTCGATCTGGGGCTGGAAACAAACCCGTGAATACGCCGCTATGAAGCTAACTTTGTACCTGTTTATAGGATCAATTGTGGCTTTAATTGGCGCCCTGGCGATGTATTTCGTATCGGGTGCTGGCAGTTTTGATATGCTGGTCCTTCAGGAGGCTAATTTCTCAATCCCCTTCCAGCGCCTCTGGTTCCCATTTGTCTTTCTAGGTTTTGCCGTGCTGGGTGGTATCTGGCCTTTCCACAACTGGAGCCCCGATGGACATGTGGCTGCACCAACAGCAGTATCGATGTTTCATGCTGGTGTTTTGATGAAATTAGGCGCTTTTGCAGCCCTGCGGATCGGTATAATGCTCCTGCCACAAGGAGCAAAATTCTGGATGCCCTATGTCATCATCTTGGCGCTGGTGAATGTCGTTTATGGTGCTTTTATCGCTATGCGGCAGAATGATTTAAAATATATGGTTGGTTTTTCTTCTGTCTCCCACATGGGGTTGGTTATGATGGGGTTTGCAACCCTGACGAAAACAGGAATGATAGGGGCAGGGGTGCAGATGTTCTCCCACGGAATCATGACAGCGCTTTTCTTTGCTGTTGTGGGCATGATCTACGATAGAGCTCACACCAGGCAGATTGACGAACTGGGCGGCTTTGCTAAGAAGATGCCTCTGGTAGCAGTTGCCTTTATCGTTGGTGGTCTGGTTTCTATGGGGATGCCGGGATTCTCCGGCTTTGTGGCAGAATTCCCAATATTTATGGGGGTCTGGCAGACAACTCCCTGGATAGCTGTCGTGGCTTCCATATCTATTGTTATAACGGCATCCTACATCATCCGTATCATCACGGATGTATTTTTTGGAAAAATGCCTGAATCCTATGCGGAGAAGATCAGGGATGTATCGCTGCGGGATAAGATTGCCTTGGGTTTGCTGTCGGCACTTCTAATCCTGATTGGTATCCTGCCCTATCCCACCCGTATGGTGCCATTGGTTACCTCGGGGGTTGAAAGTATCCTCCGGCTGTTTGGAGGTGTATAGTGTCTAATATGATTGATCAAACTATGATCCTGGCCATACTGCCTGAAATCGGTCTGGTTGTGCTGGGCGGATTGGTTCTTGTCTTTGGCGGGATCTGGAAAGATGAGCAGCGGAAGAACCTGGGATGGCTGACCTCTGCTGGTTTGGTGCTGGTGATGGTCTTGAGCCTGTTATTCAGCCGCCCTCCGGGTTCAAGCCCGCTGGTTTGGGGTGGTATGCTGCATCATGACTGGTACAGCATGGTCTTCCGGATTTTATTTTTGCTGGGCGCTGCCATTACTTCCATTTTTGCTATGGAATATGATTACGGCCAGAAAAGTGAGTTTTATGTGCTGCTGCTGACCTCTACACTGGGGATGAATCTGATGGCGTCAGCGGCCGATCTGATCATGCTTTACCTGGCCTTTGAGACAGCTTCCATACCTCTTTATGTCATGGCCGGTTTTCTTACACAGAAAGACAAATCTGTCGAAGCTGGTTTTAAATACCTGCTTTTTGGGGCAATGTCTTCGGCGCTGATGTTATTTGGTTTTAGCCTGATATACGGATTTTCCGGCGTCACAAATTTGACGGATATAGCCCTGGCGGTGGCCCAGGGCGGTTTAGCACCTGCAGCTGCGATTACCAGTATGCTTTTTGTCTTGATCGGATTCAGCTTTAAGATATCAGCGTTCCCTTTCCATTTCTGGGCTCCGGATGTCTATCAGGGAGCAGCTACTCCTGTATCAGGTTTCCTGTCAACTGCATCTAAAGCGGCAGGTTTTTCTGTTTTGCTGCGGGTAATGTATGTTGTTTTCCCTGCTTTAAGCGACCAATGGCAGTTGATCCTGGGTGTAATATCAGCTTTGACGATGACAGTAGGAAATATTATTGCCCTGACCCAAAAGGATATCAAACGCCTTTTGGCATACTCATCCATTGCCCACGCAGGGTACATCCTGATTGGTGTTGCGGCCGCTTCAGCATTTGGAGTTGGCAGCGCCGTTTTTTACATTGGCGTTTATCTGCTGACCAATCTGGCAGCATTTGGAGCAGTTGCGCTGGCAGGGGAGGACTCAGATTCATTTTTACTTGACGATATGAATGGCTTGAGCCGACGGTCACCTGGCCTGGCGCTTGTCATGCTGGTGGCTTTCCTATCCCTGGCGGGTATGCCGCCTTTCGGCGGTTTTATCGCCAAAGTTCTGGTCTTTGCAGCCGGGATCGAAAATGGGATGTTGTGGCTGGTGGTAGTGGGCGGAATCAACTCTATCGTCGGTTTGTTCTACTATCTGGTCGTCCTTAAACATGTATATTTGTACCTGCCCAGGGAAGATGCGCCAGATCTGCGCCT
>Ga0307441_1000396_pt1 | contig 16184 bp, 18 predicted proteins | sample SalMarWE160420MG_FD_202149 | JGI IMG/M metagenome (GOLD analysis project Ga0307441, IMG submission 202149) | Salt marsh sediment microbial communities from the Plum Island Ecosystem LTER, Massachusetts, United States - WE1604-20 | ecosystem: Environmental > Aquatic > Marine > Intertidal zone >... | reverse complement strand
AGGCCAGGTAGTGACCGTCATAAAATGCCATGGATTCCACTTCGTTCACGATTTTGAAGACCTCCTGATAGACGGCCACGCGTTCTTTGATGGTGGCCCTGTCTCTAACGATAACCTCGGGCGGCACATCCTTGACAAAAAGAACAGCCCATTTGTATTTTTTCAAAAGCTCCCGCAATTCCGCCGGCTTCATCGCGTTAGGCGGGCAATGCGCGCTCACACCGTAGCCGAAGCATCGGGGGATCCGGCACTTCAGGGTTACCCGATCGTCCACCGGAATGTCATCGGCCTTGACCACCATTGCATTGGATGCGCCCAGCTCGAGGGCTTTGGCCGCATAGCGCTCAAGATCCTGTGGCAGCCGGCCTTCATTCATGTCCAGGGTTATCTTTTCTACCTTTTTTCCCATCTTCCCTCCTTTTTGCCAAACAACAAAAACACCGTTACACCGCACAGGCCGAATATCGCAAAAAAAGCCGAAACAGCCCTAAAAGAATCTTTTTAAATTCAATGACAAGGGTATTTGTACATCGATTTCGGACTTCTTGAAGGTGTGCAATTCAAAGTCCTCTATTGAAATTTTCATATTCGATATTGAAGGTCAAGGGCTTTCTACATGCACGTTTCCAACGGCAATCCATTTTAACATTGCAGATTGCGTTCAAGAGCAAACGGCGTCATGGGAAATCCTGCAGTTCGAAAGTCGAAGGGTGTTTTAAACTTATTGAAAAGTCGCTGAACAGTGGAATGGTACGTTAGAAATGGTCTTTTTTGATTCCCCGCCGTCCTTCCCCTCTTTGGACGCCTCTGACCCAGTCCCATGCGCGTTTTTGCCAGTCATCTGTCCGGTCGGCGTCGGGAGATCCACGGTGGAAGCGCAAGATGCAGGTATCGAAGGATATGAGGTTTATTTTCCCTGCCTAAACTCCCAGGGCGGGGTAGGATTCGGTTCGTTCCATAAGCCGATTTTGTCGTATCTGGCAACGATTTCAAGGTTTAGCCAATCCTCGCAAAATGTGGCTTTGCAATATTTCTGGTAGACCCAGGCCAGGCCGTTTTGAACAAGGGATTCGTTGAGCGATTTGCCGTTGACAATAACGATGCCGACCGTGCGGCCGTATGGGTCTTTTCCCCTGGTTTCAACGTTAACGGTTTTGCCATATACCATATCAACAGCAAATTGCTTTGCCTCTTTACCAAACGCCTGGCCGATTTCGGGTGTGTCGATCCCATAGAGCCTGAGCTTTTCGCCTTTACCTTTGTGCAATACCGTGATTCGATCGCCGTCTGAGACACCCACGACCAAACCGCCCCAGGTTCTTGCATCTTTGGCCGTCTTTTTCGATGAAAACGGAAATGAGAATTGACTTTCCACATGAACCTCGCCGCCGGCAAAGGCATTGGATATGACAAGGGCAAAAATAATTGCCGTCCACAGCGCGATTCTAAATATGGAGGTCGTCATTTCACAATCCTCGTTTTTAAGGAGTCTTTATTATCCGGCAATTGACACGGCGGGTCCGCCAAAACATCCGACCGCCGATATTTTTTGACGACCGTGCAAAATATCCTTGCAGATCGTTCAAGTGTCGGCTTATGCTGACAAGATATAAATGATGATACGGCAACAAGGCTCAAAATAAAAGGAGGAATTCATGAAAGTTCGCATCAACCGTCAATGCATGGGGGACCGCAACTGCAACAAGCTTTGCCCGGAAGTCTTTGAATACGATGAGGACCAGTTGTTGTCCATTGTCAAGTTCGATGTCATACCGGAGCAGTACCACGATCTGGTGCGTCAGGCAGCCCAGGAATGCGTGCCCGATGCCATAGAAATCGAAGAGTAATCCCTATGTCTCATCAATGATCAGCACGATCAGCTCCCGGGGGCCGTGTACGCCAAAGGCCAAGGTCATTTCAATGTCGGCGGTCTTTGAAGGCCCGGAGATCAGCAGGGCATTGGTGGGCATATGATCCGACCACTTCTCGGCCTGGATGATTTCGCAAAATGTGTTGTAGACCCTGTCCGCCGCCAATACGGCAATGTGCACCGGCGGAACCAGGGACATCAGGCGAGGTTCCTTCTCATCCGGCCAGAGCACGATGGCACCGGTTTCGGCAATGGCACCCATGGTGGTGGTGATGGCGGCATCGATCTGAAACAATTCGTCTTTGAAATCCTCTGCTTGGCCTTTCCAGGAGCAAAGGGCCGGAAGTTCCTGGGATTCAGCCGGCCAGGCATCTTGCAATTCACGGCCCATGGCGGTTTCCGGAGAATAGAGCAACCTTTTAAGGTTGCGATTTTTAAGTATCGCCTGAAGCCGATCGACCCAATCCCGGGAATTGGCCGTCTCGATTTGGGTGCGCATGGCGCTCATCAGCGTGATCAGCCGTTCCAGACGGTGGGTGCGGTCGTAGGCGGCGGTGGGCAGACAGGCGACCGGCGATATGTCCGGCGCCTGTGCAGCGGCTTTGTGGAGCCGCTTTAGAATGCGGTCGCGGGTAATATCAGCCATTGGGCACTCCTTTCTCCCGGGCCAGTTGATGCAGGCTTTTGGGCGCAAACTGCGGCCGGCTGCGGACCTGGGTCCAGGCTTTTAAAGGGCCTATGGCGGGCAGCAGATGTCCGATCCGGCCTGCCAATTTAAAAATCAGCCGGTTTATGACCGGATGGCTGTTGGCCAGGGCCCAGGCTCTCCAGGCCATGATTTCCATCAAGTTCCTGCGATAGCCGTGCCCCGGGATCACAGCGCTGCCCGAGGCGTCATAACTTTCATTGCGTACCCGCCGGATGAGGGTGGGGATGGGAATCCGGACCGGGCAGACTTCTTCGCAGGCGTTGCACAGGGTTGAGGCCATGGCCAGATCCCCGGCGGCCGAAAGTCCTTTGAGCTGGGGCATCAGGATCTTGCCGATGGGGCCGGGGTAGAGAAATCCGTAAGCATGTCCACCCAGCCGGGTGTAAACCGGGCAATGATTCAGGCAGGTGCCGCAGCGGATGCAATACAAGGTCTGGCGCAGTTGGGGATCGGCATAGATGCGTGATCGGCCGTTGTCCAAAAGTATCAGATGGACTTCCAGGGGACCGTCTTTCTCACCCGGCTTGCGTGGCGAAGTGATCATGTTGAAATAGGTCGTGATGCGCTGGCCGGTGGCCGAGCCGGTGAGCAGCCGCAGCAGGGGCGGGATCTCTTCCAGCTTTTCCACCACTTTTTCGATGCCCATGACGGCGATGTGCACAGGCGGCACCGTGGTGCACATTCGGCCGTTGCCTTCGTTTTCCACCAGGCACAATGTGCCGGTTTCAGCCACGGCAAAGTTCACCCCGCTGAGGCCCGCATGGCCGGCCTGGAATTTTTTTCGCAACGTGGCGCGGGCGATGCGGTTGAGGGCTTCCACGTCCTCGGTGTAAGGGGCGCCCGGAATTTTGGCATGGAAGGTGCGGGCGATCTGGTCTTTGTTTTTATGCACGGCCGGCACGATGATGTGAGAGGGGGTCTCGCCGTCCAGTTGAATAATGAATTCCCCCAGATCAGTCTCCAGGGCCTCGATGCCGTGGCGGGCCAGAAACTGGTTGAGGTGCATCTCCTCGGAAACCATGGATTTGCCCTTGACCAGCCGGGTGGCCTTATGCCGCTGCAGGATTTCGAGGACGATATGGTTGGCCTCGTCAGTGGTCTCGGCCCAGTGCACCTGGATGCCGTTTTGGGTGCATTTTTGCTCCAACTGCTCCAGCAGCCGGGGTAGCCGGCTCAATGCACGTTCTTTAACGGCATTGCCGTAGCCGCGCAGTTCCTCGAGTTCCCGGGCATCGTCAAAAACGTCCTGGCGTTTGACCCGAAGGCCGTCCATGGCCGAGCGCAGGTTTTTGCGCAACTGGCGGTCTTTGAGGGCCCTGGCGATATTCTTTTTGAAATCGAAACGTGCGGGCTTAGCCATTGGTTCGCTCCCATAAAAATTCGGCGAGGTGCTGGGTTTCAACGTCCAGGCCGCATTGATCCAGGGCGCCGCGAATGTGCAGCAGGCAGCCGCAGTCTCCGGAGATGACCCGCTTAGCGCCGGTTTGAACGATGTCATCGATCTTGTCGCGCACCATGGCACTCGAGATCAGCGGGTGCTTGACAGCAAAGGTTCCACCGAAACCACAGCATTCATACTCCCGTTCGAGTTGGGTCAGCTGCACGTTCGCCAGTTGGGCCAAAAGGGCCTTGGCATTCTTGATCACCCCCATTTCTCGCATGGCGTGGCAGGAAGAGTGCCAGGTGACTTTCATCGGATTTCCATGATCGGTCAATCGGATCTTTAAGACGTCTGTCAGAAATTGGCCCAGTTCAAAGACACGGCCTGAAAAACGCAGGGCCCGCTCTTCGTCGCGGTCACCGGCAAACAGTTCTGCATAGTGGTGCTTCATCATGCCGGCGCATGAACCCGAGGGCACCACGATGGGATAGTCCCGGTTGAACGTGTACAATTGCCGGCGCGCCACCTGCCGGGCTTCATCCGGAAATCCTGAATTGAACGCCGGCTGCCCGCAGCAGGATTGCGACCGGGGGAACAGCACGGTGATGCCTTCGCGCTCCAGCAGCCGAATCGCGGACAGGCCGGCCCGGGGAAAAATCGCGTCGATGATGCAGGTGCCGAAAAAGTAGACTTTGTCGGGTCTTGGCGGGTACAGCGGCATGGGAATGATCTCCGGACCGAGACCTTTGCAAAACGCCCCTTTTTGCCAAATTTCTGCGTCACACTCAAATTTTAATCCACAAAATACTCAATGTATTCATGCGGTTAAAATTTTCGCGTTCCTTGGACTTGAACAAAAATGAGCATTTTTCAAAGGTCTCGACCATAAGGTTGTCGATTATAGAAGCTATCTCAAAATTAGGATTTTCGGTCGAGATCACTTGTCCGCCTCACCGCCAGCGGCATCTTCGACCGGCGGATCGGACATAAAGACTTTTTTGAGATGACTTCTATACAATAGTATATGCATACACGCGGGATGTGTCCAGAAATAGTTTAACCCTAAGACAGCGAAGCGCTCGTGTCTGACGATGCCATGTGAAAAAGATCTTGTTTGGACAGGGATGAAGGGTGCTTTTCAATTGTGTGTTGCTTTAAAATGGAAAATCATCATAATAATATAATTGAGGATTGGGATGTTTTAGAAGGAGAAAGACCTCCAAAGGAGATATCAATGTTTGAAAAGCAGACATTACATCGAAACAGAAGCGGAAACAATAATCTTTTGGGATTTGCCATTTTGATCTTCTGCCTCGTCATGTTCGGCGGGATTAGGTCCGTCACCGCAGAAGCGCCTTTGCCCGTTGAAATCGGTGCAATATACAACCTCAGCGGAAGTCAGGCCGGGCTTGACATTCTTTCGTCACGCGGTGCTGTCCTTGCGGTGGACCAGATGAACCAAAACGCCTGCCCGGGTTCCTTCTCCTTAAGGTTCACGGCCACTGCTTTAAAAAACGCTTGAATTAAACCATAGATACAATATGGCGGGGTTTACGGAGGTACTTTTATGACCCGATTGTTCGAAGACACGTCGATTAAAGGCATGAAACTGCGCAACAGAATCGTAAGATCCGCCACCTGGGAGGGGATGTGCGATTCCGACGGCAGGCCCACGCAAAAGTTAATCCGCTGCTATGAAGATTTGGCCCGCGGCGGTGTCGGCCTTATTATTTCGGGCTATACTTTTGTAAGGCCGGATGGAAAAGGGATGCCGGGTAAAATGGGCATCCACACCGATGACTTTGAGAAGGACTTTAAACAGTTGACCCGCGGTGTCCACGCGGCCGGCGGTACCATTGCCATCCAACTGGTCCACGCCGGCGGCCAGACCGTCGCCCAAAACGCGGGCCGGCAACCCCTGGCCCCGTCTTCAATTAAGGTTGACCAGTTTCCGGAGGTCCCGGCCGAACTTTCCATCGATGACATCCAGGATATTGTCGGCGCCTTTGGAGCGGGAGCCCGCCGGGCAAAAGCCTGGGGCTTTGATGCCGTGCAATTGCACGGTGCCCACGGTTTTTTGATCAATCAGTTTCTGTCGCCGCTCACCAACCGCCGAGTCGATGATTACGGCGGCGGTATTGAAAATCGAAGCCGATTCCTGCTCGAAGTGTACCGGCAGGTGCGTGAGACTGTCGGTGAAAATTATCCGGTGCTGATCAAACTCAGCGCTGCCGATAACATGGACGGCGGCCTGGAAATCGCGGATGCGATATATGCGGCCAGGGAACTTGCACGGGCCGGTATCGATGCCATAGAGGTTTCCACCGGCACCCCGGCTTCCGGCGACAAAGCTCCGGCAAGAGAGAAAATCAACGCACCTGAAAAGGAGGCTTATAACTTAGGTCCGGCCCTTGATATCAAAGAGGAAGTTAACTGCCCGGTAATGGTCGTGGGAGGGTTTAGATCCTGCGAGGTGATCGAAACAACATTGAAGGGCAATGATATCAGCTACATTTCCATGTCCAGGCCGTTTATCCGGGAACCCGGCCTGGTCAACAGATGGCTTCAGGGCGATCGCAAACCCGCCAGGTGTATTTCATGCAACGGCTGTTTTAAGCCGGGTCTCGAAGAAGGCGGGATTTTTTGTGTGGTTGAAAAAAAAGAGCAGGAAAAGGCGGTCAAAAGTTCGCCATTTCCAGGATACTGAAAAGCACCGGCTTCCTATAATGAATTCTACCATCAAAAGTTGATGTTTAACCTGGATAATAAGTTTATGATTTTAAATTAAGAGCATAAAATCATATGTGTCCCTCTTATTCCCCGCATCATCTCCTGACCACAAGAACAGGAACTGTTGTTTCTTTGTGGATGATGCTGTAAGTAACGCTGCCGAATAACGCGGCAGCTAAAGCGCTTCTCCCATGAGAACCCATAACAATGAGATCCGCATTGGAAATCTCAGCTTGTTTTGTAATCTCTTCAGAGGGATGTCCTGAGGTTACCAAAATCTCTGACCGAATACCTTTTTTATCGCACATTTTTTTTATTTCTCTTGCATACGCCTCTGCAGCTCCTCTCAGATAATCCTCGACAGGCTCTATAATATGCCGAGCGTTCTCTTGGGGAGGAATTGTTTGGGCGATCAGTGATCGATTATCAACAATGCTCAGAACAATTATCGAACACTTTAATTGCATTGCAAGGTCAATGGCATACCTGGCTGCCTTTTGAGCCGTCTCTGATCCATCTGTCGGCACAAGAATCTTTGAAATCATAGGTTCTCCTTTAACATTAAAAATAAAAAGTCTTTCCGGAAAATCCGGCATTATTTCAAGGCTCTTCATTCGCCCACTTTTCTGTAACCTTTCCCGCAATGCGGGAGTCAGAGTTCTTTGGCTCTGAAACATTCCTCATTTGTTTTGCGTGCAGTGCTCAATCCATCCGTTGGGCGCCGGGAGGTTTAATTTGCTGAACGTCACGGTCACACCATGACCATTACCTTGAGGGCCTCGCGTGTATCCATCGCCCGGTAGCCTTCGGGCACACCGTCGAGGTCGACGGTGAGATCCAGCACCGGCGAAGGATCGAGCCGGCCGGCCAGCACATCGGGCAGCAGCTCGGGGATATAAGCGCGTACCGGCGCCACGCCGCCCTGCAAGGCAATGTTCTGGAAAAACATTCTTTTAAAGTCCATTTCCGCGCTGTAGTGGGGTACCCCAACAAAGCCCACCCTGTAACCGGGGCGGCAGATATTGATCGCGCTGTTCATAGAATCGCTCGTTCCCACGCATTCGAGCACGGCTTCGGCCCCGCCTTTGGTCATTTCCAGCACCCGGCCGATGGCTTCATCGCCGCTGCTCATGACGAGGTCGGTTGCGCCGAATTTTTTGGCCAGTTCCATGCGTCCGGCCTGGTGGCCCAGGACAATGATACGCTCGGCGCCGAGCCTGCGAGCCGCAAGGACGCCGCACAATCCCACTGCGCCGTCTCCAACGACGGCAATCGTGGCGCCTTTGCCGACGCCTGCGGAGACGGCTGCATGGTGCCCGGTTCCCATTACGTCGGTGAGGGGCAATACAGCCTTCAGCAGAGCGCTGTCATTTTCGACGCTCTGTGGCAACACCACCAAATTGGCGTCGGCATAAGGGGCGCGAACCATTTCACCCTGTCCCCCGTCGTTTTTCATTCCCCAGAAACCTGCGTGAGCACATGAGGTTTGCAGACCTTTCCGGCAGAATTCACAGTCTCCGTCGGAAAACGCAAAAGGGGCGATCACCCGGTCTCCCTTCTTGATGGTGCGGACCCCGGGACCCACCTCCTCGACAATCCCCATCCACTCATGTCCTGTTCGCCAGCCCGGCTCAAAGGGTGTAAGTCCCCTGTAAAACCACAAATCCGACCCGCAGATGCAGGCGTGCGTCACGCGAACAATAGCGTCTGTCGGTTCCGTGATTGCCGGGTCAGGTACTTTTTCAATACGCACATCTCCAGGTGCTTGAAAAACGGTTGCTTTCATATTAGACTCCTCGATTTAGATGTTTGCAAAACAAACCGGGTGCTTTGAACCCGGATACAAGTTGAACGTTGGATGCACTGACGTGCTTTTTAAAAATAAGTATAAACCGAACGATGTTCAATAGCCTCTGCCTTTTAGAAGTGGTTTCAGAACCGTTTAACGGCCGGTCATTTTCTCCAGGTTTTCCGGGTATCGATCCCCCTGCATTGCGATCTTTGAGGCGGCGCTATCGATGTCACGGAGATCATCCGCCGTCAGTTCCACAGCAGCAGCTCCGAGGTTCTCTTCCAGGCGATTCAGCTTTGTGGTACCCGGTATTGGAACAATCCACGGCCTTTCGAATCAGTAAGATCATCTCCTTTTTGTCTGCAGCCGGACCGTAGCCGAAGCTCATCCCCATGCAGCCGAGCCCGAGAGCCGAGACTTCCAGGCCGCTTTTTCCCAATCTGCGTTTCTTCATAGTTTGCCTTCTGAATTTTTTCTCCTTCGTAAACTTTGTTCACATCTGTTTACTGTCTCGTTGATGATTATATTATAATCATCAACGAACAAGGGCGATAGATCAATCCTGTTAATTGCGTGCCTAATCGTCCGAGAATTTCGATAAATGGGTTGCGCGGCAAAACGAGGCAGGCCTTACAGCGTTGAATTCACCGTCTATACGAAATTTCTCACATCGAGTACTTCTCCGCTTCGCTGTCCTTCCACACTTTCTTTATATGCAAAGGCGACCTGTTCTGCGGGCATCCCTTCCACGCCATCCATCCCCAGGGCTTTCAGCGTTTCTTCAACCCAGATTGGACTGACAACGTTCACCCGGATATTGCGCTGAATCTCCAGCGCCGCGGCACGCACAAAGCCTTCGATACCGGCGTTGACCATGCTGATGGATGCACTGCCCGGCATTGGATTTTGACTGAGCACACCGCTGGTTAAGGTGAATGAACCATTGTCGTTGATGTGGTTTAGACCTACCCGGACAAGATTGACCTGGCCCATCAATTTGTTGGTAAGTCCCAAGAGGTAGTCTTCGTCTTCAAGACTGTCAAGACTGCCGAATTTGGCCAAACCCGCTGCAGAGATAATCGCGTCAAACTTACCGACATCCTTGAACAATTTGCGGATGGAATCTTTTGCGGCAAGGTTCACCTGGAAATCGCCGCCGCTGAACCCGACCTTTACAATATCGTGGTCCGGCGCCAGCAAATCGACCACTGCGCGTCCGATGGTGCCGGTGGCACCGATAATAATGATTTTCATTGCGTATTCTCCATTAGTTATCAAACTTCAGTTATTTCAAACCTATGCTATCATTTACCGGCCTGGTTCAGCAAGACCATGTCCTCTGCGCTCAGTTTCAGCGCCAGCGCCCTGGCAAAACTCTCGACCTGTTCTACGCTGGTAGCACTGACAATGGGTGCGGTGACGCCTTCACTCTGGATCAGCCAGGCCAGCGCCACTTCCGCCGGTTTAGCACTGTTACCGGCAGCCACTTTATCGAGTGCCTTCAGGATGGCAAACCCCCGGTTACCAAGGTACTTGGCAACGCCCTCACCCCGTTTGGATTTACCCAGATCCGGTTTTGAACGGTATTTACCGGACAAAAAGCCGGACGCCAGCGAGTAATAGGTCACCACGCCCAGCCCTTGCTTGATGCAAAGGTCACGCAAGGGGCCATCAAAACTGGCCCGGTCGTAGAGGTTGTATTCCGGCTGAAGCACCTCATAGCGGGGCAGCTGTTTGTCTTTTGCGACCTGCAAGGCTTCAGCCAGTTGATCGGCGTTTAGGTTTGATGCCCCGACAGCCCGGATCTTTCCTGCCTCCAGCAGCCTTTGAAAAGCACCAAGGGTTTCCTCAAAGGGCGTATCCGGGTCCGGCCAGTGCGAGAAATACAGATCCACCACATCAGTGTTCAGCCGTGTCAAAGACTCATCAACGGCCTGACTTATCCACATGGGACCGAGGCCTTTTTTACCCGGTTGTCCGAGATCAGAGCCGACCTTGGTAAAGAGCGTGACTTTGTCACGTATGCCGGGACGGGCCTTGAACCAGCGCCCCAGAATGGTTTCCGACTCACCGCCTTTGTTTCCGGGGGCCCAGGAAGAATAAACATCTGCCGTATCAATGGCATTGAAGCCATGGTCGATAAAGGCATCGAGTACTGCAAAACTTTGTTTTTCATCGATGGTCCAGCCGAATACATTGCCGCCGAACACCAACGGCACTACGGAAAGACCTGAATTTCCTAAAACACGCGTTCTCATCTTTACCTCCTTAATCACTTCTTGTAGCTGATAGAAATACCCTCTTGGCTCGACCCGTCTATTCTGGTCATAAAATTAAGCAGGCTTTCCACATCGTCAAGAAACGCTTTCATTCCGCTATCTCTCTCCCAGGAAACATTATGTGCGGTAAAACACCCGCCAGCTTCTATTAAATTTTCTTCTCATTGGATTCCCGATTTAAGTGGCTAACACTACTGATGGCCGATGCTAAGATGGGTCAGGAGCAGGTACGACCTCAATTGAGATACGAATAAACATAAAAGACAAACTGAACAAAAATAAGAACCGATATCGGACGAAAAGACTTTTTTGAGAGGGCTTCTAATATCCGGTTTGCGTATCGACGAGATTGATCATCTCACCGCGCCCCGACAGATAGACATCCAAGTTGTGTGCGATGATCTGAATGGCCCGGGCCATGTATTGGGGTGACACGCCGCTGATGTGCGGTGTCAGAATGACATTGTCCAGGTCCCACAGAGGGCTTTCCGGGGGAAGCGGTTCGGTATAATAGACATCGCTGACCATGGCCCTGATCTTTTTATTGCGCAATGCTTCAATCAAATCGTCCTCATTGACGGTCGGGCCGCGGCCGATATTGATGAAGCAGGCCGTGGGCTTCATCTGATCGAAAAACCGCCGGTCAATCCACTTTTCCGTTTCCGGTGTATAGGGCAGCAAATTGATGATGTAGTCACTTCGTCGAAAAACAGCGGCCATATCATCCGGAGCATGGACCTCTTCTACATGGTCGACCGGTCCTGGGGTTCGCTTGACCCCGATCACATGCATGCCCATGAAGGCAGCCTTTTTGGCGATTTCTGCACCAATGGCGCCCAACCCGATAATCCCCACGGTGGCGCCATGAATCTCCTCTTGCGGCACCGACCGCTCCCATTTTTTCTGCAGCTGATTGCGAAGCATCAGATGAAAGCCGCGAGCCAGGTTGATCATCGCCCCGACGGCATATTCGGCCATATGGATCTTGTGGATGCCCCGTCCGTTGGTCAGTATAATGCCCCGGCGTCTGATTTCGTCCAGGTCCATAAAGTCGACCCCCGCGGTAATGGCCTGAATCCATCTCAATTGCGGCGCCGCGTCGATCATTTTACGGTCGCACTGTAAAAAGGGCAGTAAAATTTCGGTCTCATTTAGCAGCGCAAGCAGCTTTTCAGAATCCGTGCAGCGAACCCAGTCCAACTGCGGATAATTTTGCTGTAACTGGTGAAAATACGGGTCCGGCAGTTCGAAATTGATCAAAGCACGTGTCATTGTCTCATCCTTTCAGAAAAGATTAAGGTTTGAATTCAATTTATAGCCTCTTAAATCGCCTCGGCAACAGCCTGTCAAGATTAACACCATTCATTCCTGTGTCGGCACGGAATCTCCGGACTGAGCGGGAACAGCCATAAAGTATGCCAGAATAAGGGAGATCGCCACACCGGCAACGCCCGTTATTGAAAGGGCGAGGTATCCCAGATAAAGTACCAGTGGTCCGCCGAGGAATGTACCCAGAACCGTCCCGACGGCCGCCGAAGCATTGAACAGACCCATGGCCTCTCCCTCGCTGACAGGCGTTATATCCGCGGTTATGGTGGTTCCGGTAACACTCAGGATGGGCCATGATAGGATAATAAGGGCAAAAGCAACCGAAGCAACGATTGCACGGTCCGGAAAGTGTATGAAAATCAGTGCCAGAAGCATGCAAAAGCCAACCAGACGCAGCAACAGACCCCATCGATAGACCTTTACAACGCCGAAGCGGGCCGAAAGACTCGTGCTGGCGGTATACAAAATTATTCCCGCGCCTCCTGCAACTGCATAAACAAGAGAGGTGACCCCTGGTGCCACATCATAGGCGGATTTCATGGCAAGCGGAAAATACGCAAAAAATGCCGCCACGCCGAATGCCATGATGAACCATGACAGGATAAAATAACCGAATGCGGTGGGGATAAGTTTCCCGATGTTGCGGATGGCCGCAAGATTCAAGCGATGTGAATGCCGGAAAATGCCCCCACCCAAAAATTCGATTCGCCTGAACTTTGCCAATTTATGAAAATCCAGATGACGCAGCTGATGTTTTTTAATCCCGCCGGGTTTTTGGGTGGGCAGTCCGAAATGACCGAGAATAATTGCCGGAACCAGCAGTGCAGCGCCTGTCCATAATCCGCCAGAGAATGCCTCCCGGCCGGAGAACACCGCCGCCAGGAGAAGGCCGATTGTCTGGCCGAATCCATTAAAACTCTGCAGCCAGCCGATCCGTGATGCCCATTCATTCTGCGGATTAAATTCTACTACAAACAGACTGGCCACTGTTGCGATAGCCGCCGTTCCAGCGCCGATCACAAAAGCCATGCCGAGCCATTCAGGAAGGAATTTACCGAATGGTATCGCGACTAAACCCATCAAAAGAATCATAAAACCACCAAAAAAAATAGACCGGTGGATATGTTTTTTATCGGCCAGGCTGCCCCAAAATGGAGAAGTTAGAATGCCAAGATTGTAAACGCCCATTACCCAGCCTACGTCGGATAGGCGATGAGACAGCGTGCGAATCATAAGTGGGAGCAATACCGGAACGAGCGCAGCCGTGACGGCTCCCAGGATTGCATAGCTTCCATACCATACGGCAACAGATCTGCGTATGATCGTGATTCGTTTATTAATTGCAGCGCGTCCTCCTGTCATAACTAACCGTATATTTAATTTGGCAGTTTATTTCATTTGGTCTATATTCAGAACAAAATACGGAATTTATTGGATAACACTACTGATGGCCGATCTTAGGTAGGTCAGGAGTAGGTGCGAATGAACATAAAAGATGAACTCAATAATAATAAAAACCTGTATCAATAAACGTATATATAAAATGATCAAAGTCAATAGGAATACAACAAGATGCGTTAGGGTTAAATGAGGCGCAGATTTATATGCTATGTGATTTTTGGCACATCCTGATAATCTCAGGATTTACGCTTTGAAAGCATCAGGGCCTTGGACGGATTGGCCTCGATCGGCGGCGCGATGTTCTTCGAATCGTCAAAATTGATAACACGGCCTTCGGTGTTGATCAGCCGGTTGTCGTCGGTTATGATCAGCCCCAACCGGTTCGCGATATCCTGTTTATACTGATACTGCATACTCAGCTTCTGCAGTCGGTATTTCATGAACAGCCAGACCAGTCCGAAAAATGTGCCGATCCCTAAAAGGATCAGCAGGCCCATTTTGGTATGGCTGATCACGGTGCTGCCGGCTCGCCCCAGAAATTCAAAAAAAACATTTACTTTGGGGAAAATGATCGCACCTACCATCAGAAAGAGCAGGCCGGCAAGAAACGGGATCTGCCGCATAATGTTTAGGGAGCTTTTGAATTTGCCCATGTATTTGGCATGGGCGTTTGTTTCGCCTTCATTTTCGGAAATTTCCGAATCGGCTTTGCCGCCCCGGAGGCTGTCACCGAAGATATATATATTAAAGGCTGTCACAAATACGCCCAGTAAAAACGTGACACCTATGGGGATCACGAAGGCGGCGACATAATAGGTCTCCCACGGAAAAGGAATGTTGATGGGTTCCAGCTGGCACAGAAAACAGAATAAAAAGATCAAGACTTCCAGGATAAAAATGAAAAAAATATAAGCCTTAAAGAAACGTTTAAGTTCTGCTTTGTTAAACAGTGTCGCCAGACCGCGAATTTTGGAATCTTTGGTTTCGGATGTGTTTTCTTCGGTCATTTTCTTTTTGCCTTTTTATTCTATTGCGAAATAATTCGTTCCTTTTGGCCGCCAGCTCTCTGTCGTTAATGCCATATACTTTTTCAAGTACGGATATAGAAGATTTATCATCTAAATTAGCCAACATCTCTAAAATTTTATCTCTGTCCGTTTCTTTCCGAATAGAATCGACGCTTTTTTCCCTTCGTCTTCGCCGGGGTAGAAAGTTAAACATAATAATTTCCTCACAATGTTTTGAATGTCCAAATGGAAATATGTATCGAGATTTCCATTCCCGACATCAAGCAAAGAAAGCGCTTGAATATTCATTATATTCCGTCGAACTTTTCCAGTTTCTCCTGGCATTTTCGGCACCGAACGGCAGCCGGCATCACCTCTAGTCGAGCCCCTCCAATCCATCCACCACAATCTATGCAGTGCCCGTAGGCTCCTGACTCAACCCGCGTTAGCGCTTGCTCAATTTTTTCCAGTTCCCGGTACTTGTGCTCTATAAACGAGAAAACCGTTTCTTCTTTTAGCTCAGCCAGTGCATAGTCTGCCTGATCATAAACCATTTGAACAAAATCATGGTATTCTTCACTGGCGTGGTGTTTCACATCATCCATGATTTCATTCCAAGCTTCTTCTTTTTGTCTGAGCAATTTGTCCTTAAAATTTTCAAGCTCCATATCTGTGAGAGCTTTTGGCATTTTTCACCTCCGGTGGGATGTATCGTTCATTGTCTGATTTTTTTTTCGAATTTCTAACCCCAAGGCTGTTAGAGCATGGATTGGTCTTTAAAAATAATTCCGGAAAATATCATATTCCCTTTATCTGGGAAGCCCCGGAATTGTTATATTTAACTTAATCATAGACATAACGGTAACCGATTGAAAGGAGAGTTTATCCGATTTTTCTGTAGGACAATGCAGCTATATTTTGTCGGTATTTGTCCTGCAAATTTCCTCAATTAAAAAGGTCCGATTCGATCAATATTCTTCATTAAATAAGTAGACGATCCATTCTTAAGAGATAGTTACTTACTTATTTGTGGATGTCCCGGAAGTTCCACACATTTCAAGGGGAAGCCAAACCTGCGGCCTGCTAATTGGCAGGCGAGGGCGTGGCCAACGTCATTCCATGGCGCCGAAAGACTTTCATCATCATCTCAGGGTCTGGCGGGCCGCCCTTGGCAGCACCGATGACTTCGGCAGCTTCACGGAAGTACGCGGGACCCATTATCGCAGGGGATATGATGACGAGCTGTTTTACATCTTCGCTGCCGAGGTTATCGAAGCGGTGAACCGCACCTCGGGGGATACACAGCGCCTGCCCCGGACCAACCTCGATGGGCATGCCGTCAACCGTCCAGGTAAGGACACCCTCGATGCCATAAAGGATTTCCTCGTAGGCGTCATTCTTGTGGGCCGGCGCCGCCAGCTTCTGCCCGACGGGGACGCAAAATTCGAACACTGAATCATTGCCGTTGGAATCATCACCCGTGAGCAGGAACCGGATCTCTAACGGACCAATTTTGATGGTTTCTTCCGACGGATTGACTTTGATCATACGCTGTTTCATAATTGTGCCCTCCTTTGAATAGCGTTATCCAATATTTCCTAGGAATTTATAATATTTTCAAGTCTCTTGGAATAGGTTTATATTCAGAACAAAATACAGGGTGAGCGGAGAACACTACTGATGGCC
>Ga0307441_1000395_pt1 | contig 16204 bp, 14 predicted proteins | sample SalMarWE160420MG_FD_202149 | JGI IMG/M metagenome (GOLD analysis project Ga0307441, IMG submission 202149) | Salt marsh sediment microbial communities from the Plum Island Ecosystem LTER, Massachusetts, United States - WE1604-20 | ecosystem: Environmental > Aquatic > Marine > Intertidal zone >... | reverse complement strand
ATGAGCGCCTTGCGGCCGGCAGACGCCACGCCGGCGAAGTGCGCAGCGATGCGGCTCATACCTGAATCCCCTCGCGGGCGGCGACGGTGTGGATATCCTTGTCGCCCCGCCCCGACAGGTTGACGATGACGATGCGGTCCTTGTCCAGGGTCGGGGCCAGTTTTGCCGCATAGGCCAGGGCATGGCTGGACTCCAGGGCGGGCAGGATACCTTCCACGCGCGTCAGGCTGTGGAAGGCATGCAGGGCTTCGTCGTCGGTGACGGCCACGTACTGGGCGCGGCCGGTGTCCTTGAGCCAGGCATGCTCGGGCCCCACACCCGGGTAGTCCAGGCCAGCCGAAATGGAGTGGGTCTCGATGATCTGCCCGTCGTCGTCCTCCATGAGATAGGTCCGGTTGCCGTGCAGGACGCCGGGGCGACCGGCGCACAGCGGCGCGGCGTGGTGCCCGCTGGCGATGCCTTCACCGCCGCCCTCCACGCCGTACAGGGCCACATCGGCATCGTCGAGGAACGGATGGAACAGGCCGATGGCATTGGAGCCGCCGCCCACGCACGCCACCAGGGCGTCGGGCAGGCGGCCCGCGAGGGCCTGGATCTGAGCGCGCGCCTCGCGGCCGATCACGGCTTGAAAATCGCGCACCATGGCCGGATAGGGGTGTGGTCCGGCCACCGTGCCGATGATGTAGAAGGTGCTGTCGACGTTGGTTACCCAGTCCCGCATGGCCTCGTTGAGGGCATCCTTGAGAGTGCGGGAACCCGATTTGACAGCAACCACTTCGGCGCCCAGCAGGCGCATGCGGTAGACATTGCTGGCCTGGCGCTGGATGTCCTCGGCGCCCATGTACACCACGCATTCCATGCCGAGACGCGCGGCCACGGTCGCCGAAGCGACGCCATGCTGACCGGCGCCGGTCTCGGCGATGATGCGGCGCTTGCCCATGTGGCGGGCCAACAGCGCCTGCCCCATGGTGTTGTTGATCTTGTGGGCGCCCGTGTGGTTGAGGTCCTCGCGCTTGAGGTAGACCTGGGCCCCGCCCAGTTTGCGGCTCCAGCGCTCGGCATGGTAGAGCGGCGACGGGCGCCCCACATAATGGGCGAGATCGGAATCGAGCTCCGCCTGGAATGCGGGGTCGGCACGCAGTTGCTCATACGCCAGACGCAGTTCCTCCAGGGGCTCCATCAGCGTCTCGGCCACGAAGCGCCCGCCATAGGGACCGAAGTGGCCGTTGGCATCCGGCAGTGCCTCGAATCCCGCGCGGCTGTCAGTCGTTTGCGTCTGCGTCGACATGTCGCACTCCTTCAATGAATTGCCGCAGGCGGGTGTGATCCTTGACGCCCTTGGTCGCCTCCACTCCGCTGCTCACGTCCACCCCGTAGGGTCGCACCAGGCGAACTGCCTGGGCCACGTTGTCCGGGTCCAGTCCCCCGGCCAGAATGACCGGCCGCGGCCGCTCGGTGGGGACCCGTTCCCAATCGAATCGCTCTCCGCTGCCACCGGCGACGGCCGGATGATAAGCGTCCAGCAGAAACGCCGCCGCGGCAGGGTGGTCGGCCATCGCCGCCGCCACATCCAGATCCGGACGCATGCTGATCGCCTTGATGTAGCGTCGACCGAAACCCACACAGGCGGCGGCCGGCTCGGTGCCATGGAACTGCAGCAGGTCCACGGGCACCGCTTCAAGCACCGAACGGATGTCGGCTCGCGACGCATCCACGAACAGGGCCACCACCGCCACGAACGGCGGGAGGGCGTCCACAATGGCGTTGGCCTGAGCGATATCGACCGCCCGCGGGCTGCGCGGATGGAACACCAGACCGATGGCGTCCGCGCCCAGCGCCGCCGCTGCCGCGCCGTCTTCCGGCCGCGTGATTCCGCAAATTTTAACGCGCGTGCGCATCCTGGAGCCACCGTTATCGCCGCGAGGTCCTGCCCGATGGGCCAGCATACCAGAACCGCGGGCCACTGGCCGCAGCCCGATCAAGCGAAACGGGGCAGCGTGATCTCCCGGGGCAGACTGAACTCGTCAGGGTAGCGCACGTCGACCAGATACAGTCCCCCGGCGGGGGCAGTGACGCCGCCCACCGACCGATCGCGGGCCTGCAGCAGTTCCGGGACCCAATCCGGAGAGCGCTCGCCCCGGCCAACGGCAATCAGCACGCCGGCGATGTTGCGGACCATATGGTGAAGAAAGGCATTGGCGGTCACGTCGATATAGAGGTATTCCCCGGCACGGCTGATTTCCAGGCGATGTATGGTGCGCACTGGATGCTTGGCCTGGCAGGCAAGCGCCCGGAACGAAGAAAAATCATGCTCGCCGACCAGATGCGTCCCGGCCTGGGCCATCAGCCCCGCATCCAGCGGGTAATGGTCCCAGCACACCCGGCTGCGGGCCAGGGCGGGACGCACCATGCGATTGAGGATCACATAACGGTAACGGCGCTCGAGGGCGCCAAAGCGGGCATGGAAACGTTCGTCGACCGGCCGGGCCCAGGTCACGCTCACATCAGCCGGCAGGTTTGCATTGGCGCCCAGAATCCACGAACGCATGCGCCGCGAAGCACCGGTATCGAAGTGAACGACCTGACCGGTGGCGTGCACGCCGCTGTCGGTGCGCCCGGCACAGACCACCTGCACGGGGTGATCGGCCACCTTGGACAAGGCCTGCTCGACACAGCCCTGCACAGTGCGACTGCCCGGCTGGCTCTGCCAGCCCGAGAAGTCGGTACCGTCGTATTCGATGCCGGCTGCGATACGCATGGATTCGTAAGGGAGCGATTGCCTGCTTCGGACAAGTGCGGGCTGATAGAGGCGCCGATACTAGCAGATGCTGAACAAGGCGGTCAGGCCAGTTGCCAGAACAGCCCGGCCATGAGCAGCGGATAGAGCCATTGATACAGCGGCGCCGGTTGCCCCGCAGGCGCGCTGATCCAGCCCGTCGCCTGATGGTCGGCGTGGTCGAGAACGGTCGAAAATGCGCCGGCCGTGGTACCGGCGATCCGCTTCACGACGCCCTCCCGGGCCCGGCCCGCCCGGATTGCCTCACGGACCAGGTCCTGCACTTGGGGCACGGCATGCAGGGTCAGTACCATGCGCGCCGCCAGACGTTCGTGGGGAATGCCGATCCGGGCCAGGGGCCGGGTGAGACGATTCACGGCGGCAAGCAACTGGGCACGACTGGTCACGCCCAGCAACAGGTGAACGGCCGCCACCATCAGTACCAGCGCGAGGCTGCGCGCACCGCCTTCGGCCAGCCCCTGCCAGGTTGGGGAGTAGTTGCCTAAAACGGACAACACCGGGGTCCCCGGTGTGAACCAGCCGTAGAGGATGAGCAGGGAAAGGAGCAGCCAGCGGATGCGGCGCAGCAGACGGCCCAGCGGCCCGCCGAGACCCTTGCGGGCGAGAACAAAGCCAAGCAGGATGATGGTGCTGCCGGCAATCAACTGGCCGGGATGGGCCCCGGCCACTCCGGCAGCAAAGACCAGCAGCGCGACTATGCGTACGGTGGGGTGCAGCGCCGGCCTCCGATGGGCCAGTTCAGGGGAAATGGCCCGCCCCGAAGGGCGGGCATGGGATCAGGCCAACTCGCCCAGCAGGGTCTTCGCTTCTTCCTGCTGGTCGCCGTTACCTTCCTGACGCACTTCCTCCAGGATGCTGCGGGCGCCGTCCGGATCGCCCATGTCCATGTAGGCCCGGGCCAGATCCAGCTTGGTGCCCACTTCGTCCACGTCCGACAGCAGGCCCTCGCTGTCTTCAGCCTCGCCCTGATCGTCGGCGTCGCCTTCGCCCAACTCGGGCAGCGATCCCAGATCCAGGTCCAGGCCCACTTCGTCCAGAGCGGCGTTCCCACCGTCCACGGATTCCTCCGCGGGCGCCAGGCTGGCATCGGATGACATGTCCAGCGTGTCAGCCATGGCCAGGCTCTCGGCAGGTTCTGCACTCTCGTGGCGCTCCCCTGCCGTGCCGGCATCCAGATCGAAATTCAGGACCTGGGACAAGTCCGCATCGGCATCGGCCTTGGGCTCGTCGTTATCCAGATTGAATTCCAGGTCCTCCAGGTCCGCATCAGCGGAGCTTTCCGCCGGAGCCGAGACGTCGTCGCCCAGATCGAAGTCCAGGTCGAAATCCAGGCCGTTGTCCGCTTCTTCCGCCTCCGCGGCCTGCGATTCGGCCAGTTCGGGCTCCGCGGCATCGACGTCCTGGACGGCCGCCATCAATTCCGGGGCTTCCAGCTCATTGCTGTCCGCTTCGACCGTATCCGATTCGTCGCCCTCGTCAATGTCCATGTTCAGGGCAGTCGCTTCCGACATGTCGCCGGCCGACCCCGAACCATACAGGGGGTTGTCGGGGCTGATCTCGCGGCCCATCTCCACCACCCGGCTCCAGAGCGGATCGTCCTGGTTGTCCAGGCGGGCCAGGAACGCTTCGGCGTGGCCATCGAACGCCGGTGCGTTCTGGGCAGCATGGTAGATTTCCAGCAACTTCATGTGCAGGTCATTGCGGTCCGGCGCGTTGTTGAGCGCTTCGGTGACCAACTCCTCGGCCTGCTGGTAGCGACCGTAGGCCAGATAGACATCGGCCTCGGCCAGCGGATCGGCTTCGCCTTCGCTCTGAATGGCGTCCATGTCGCTGACCGCGAAATCGCTCAGCAGGGACGATTCGCTGGCGGCACCGTCGCTGCTGTCGGTGGATGAATCCGCCACGGCCGGGACGGTGTCCGTCTCGGATCCGTGCGCCGCATTGGCCTGTTCGGCCGCCAGAATGCTCTCCTGGAATTCGGTCATGGTCATGCGCCGGCGGCGCATGGAGACCCAGCCCAGCAACAGCACCAGAAGCGTGCCTGCTCCGCCAAGGCCGACCATCATCGGATTCTCCAGCAGCTCATCCCAGATGCTGGGCTGCGGAGCCGGCGCCGCTGGTGCGGCATGATGGACCGGTGCCGGCTTGGGCGCGGCAGCCGGTGCCGGATTGGCGGCAGGTTTGGGCTGTTCCGCCGCGGTTTGCGCCGGAGCCGGCGCCTCGGCCGCGGGCTTCGCAGTCGCGTCGGGTTTTGCCGCTGCCTCGGTTTTCGCCGTGGTGTCGGTCGCGGTGGCGTCAGCCGGGTTCGCAGGCGAACCGGATGTTGGCTTGGTCGACTGGGCGGCAGGGGCACCGGCATCGGGACCGGTGGCCGCGGTAGTGGCAGCCGCCGCCGACGGGGTGGCTGCAGCGGCACCGGTCGCCGCGGCTGCGCTCTGACCCTGCAGTTGCGCCATCTTGCCGTCCCGCATCTCGATCAGGTGATGCATGGACTGCACCTGCTTCTGCAGCTGCGCGACCTGGGCCTCCAGTTCCTCGGTCTGGTGGCGCTGGGCATCAGCCGCCGCCAGGGCCGTGTTGAGTTGGTTGCGCAGAGCGGCCACGTCGTCTCCGGCCGCAGCCGTGCCCGCCGTGGCGCTCGCACCGGCCGACGAGCCGGTTCCGCCGACCGCGGCGGAGGCTTCCTGATCCGGCTCAGGAGCCAGCAGTTTCAGGCGTCCTCCCGAGGCGCTGGTGGCGGCGGGCTTGGTGCTCGCCTGGCGCTCGATCTTGCCGTTGTTGCGCGCTTCGCGCCAGACGGTGTTCTGCTGAGCGACCTGTACGCGGGCCTGGGTCCGGCTCAACGACACCATGTTGGAACGGTCCGGGACCCGGAGTACATAGCCGGCCTTCAGTCGGTTGATGTTGCCACCGTAGAAGGCGTCAGGGTTGGCCCGCAACAGAGCCAGCATGGCCTGCTCTCGGCTCACCCGATCATCGGGGCGGACGTCCCCGGCGATCTTCCACAGGGTGTCGGTACGCTTGGTGGGACCGTATTGGCCGGCATGGGCCTGGTCGCCGGCAGCGGCCGCGGCCTGCGCCATGGTGGGCGTACCGGAGGATGGCTGAGAAGCCGCCGTCTGGGGCTGCTGCGCGGCGCTGCTGGTCGCCGGCACCGATGCGGGCGGCGGTGCCGCATGGGCCATGAACGTCGGGGGATTGATCAGGACGGTGTATTCGCGCATCAGCTGGCCGCCGCTCCAATCCACCTCCAGGACGAAGTCCAGGAACGGTTCGCGAATCGGCATGGGCGAGCTGATATGAATGAAGGCGGCGCCGTTCGGCCGCTTCACGACCTTGAAATTCAAGCGCGCCAGCAGCATGGTGCGCTGCACCCCCGCCTGCTGGAAAGCGGCGCTCGGAGCCAGTGATACCTGCACCTGGCTCAGGTCCTGCGGACTGCCCGAAAGCAGCTCCACATCCGCATCCAGTGGCTGATTGAGCCCGGAGTGCAGTTTGATGGGCCCGAGGCCCAGTGCGTATGCCTGCGTGGATGCCGTTGCCAACAAGCCCGCCAGGGCCAGTCTCCTGTACATGTCTTATCCCCTTGTGGCCGCTACGCCCACAGCCCGCCGCGGGCCCCCCGGCTCCGCTGTTCGGGAGAGATCCCTTCCGCAACCGGAAACTGCGTGTGCTGTGTGCGCCAACTTAGACTCACAAATACTCTTGGATCAGGATTTCGGCTATCTGAATACTGTTCAGCGCCGCGCCTTTGCGGACATTATCGGCAACCACCCACAAATCTAAACCTCGCGGGTGAGAGATGTCTTCGCGAATACGGCCCACGTATACCGGATCGTGGTTGGCCCCCTCGGTGACGGCCGTCGGATAGCCGCCGTCGCGCCGTTCGTCCATGACCACCACACCAGGCGCCTTGGCCAGCAGCTCGCGCGCGGCTTCTGCGCTGATCTTTTCGCGGGTTTCGATATGCACGGCCTCGGAATGCCCGTAAAACACCGGCACGCGCACCGCCGTGGGGTTCACGCGGATGGTCGGATCTTCCAGGATTTTGTGGGTCTCCCAGACCATCTTCATCTCTTCCTTTGTGTATCCGTTGTCCTGGAACACGTCGATCTGCGGCAGCGCGTTGAAGGCGATCTGCTTGGGATAGACATGGGATTCCGCCGGCTTGCCGTTGAGCAGCTGCGCGGTCTGGCTGGCCAGCTCTTCGATGGCCTCCTTGCCTGTCCCGGATACCGCCTGATAGGTGGCGACGTTGATGCGCTCTATCCCCACCGCATCCTGAATGGGCTTGAGGGCGACCATCATCTGGATGGTGGAGCAGTTGGGATTGGCGATGATCCCGCGGTTCGTATAGCGGGCAATGGCGTGGGGATTGACCTCCGGCACCACCAGCGGGATGTCGTCGTCGTATCGAAACTGGGAAGTGTTGTCCACCACCACGCAACCGGCGGCAGCCGCTTTGGGCGCATACTCCGCCGACACCGACGCGCCGGCGGAAAACAGGCCGATCTGGGCCTTGGAGAAATCGAACTCAGCCAAATCACCGATGGTCAGCTGCCTGCCCTTGAACGAAACCTGGTTGCCTGCGGAGCGGCTGCTCGCCAGCGGGTACACGTTGCCCACCGGGAAATTGCGCTCGGCCAGGATCTCCAACATCACTTCGCCTACCGCACCGGTGGCTCCCACCACCGCCACATCGAATTGCCTGCTCATGAAAACTTGACCTCACAATTTTGGATTCTGCCTGTTTCGCCAGGGAAAAAATGCCCAGGGCTTCACATTCCGCGCATTCAATCGCCGGCCAGTGCCGCGGTCACCGCGTCGCCCATCTCCCGGGTGCCGACCGCCTTCTCGCCGGCAGCGGCAATATCCGCCGTACGCAGCCCCTGATCCAGGACCCGCTCCACGGCCCGTTCAATGCGGGCGGCGTGCTCCGCCTCGTGAAGGCTGTAGCGCAGCAGCATGGCCACCGACAGAATGGTGGCCAACGGATTGGCAATGCCGCGGCCGGCGATATCGGGGGCCGAGCCATGAATAGGCTCGTACATGCCCCTGCCGTCGGCATCCAGCGAAGCGGACGGCAGCATGCCGATGGAACCGGTCAGCATGGCGGCCTCGTCGGACAGAATGTCGCCGAACATGTTGTCGGTGACCATCACGTCGAACTGCTTGGGAGCCCGCACCAGCTGCATGGCCGCGTTGTCCACGTACATGTGGCTGAGCTCCACATCGGGGTATTCCGCGCCCAGGCGCGTCATGACGTCACGCCACACCCCGCTGGTTTCCAGCACATTGGCCTTGTCCACCGAGCACAGACGACCGGCCCGCTTGCGGGCGGCCTCGAAGCCCACCCGACCGATGCGTTCAATTTCCCGCTCGCTGTAGACCAGGGTATTGAAGCCTTCCCGCTGCCCATCTTCCCGGGTGCGCTCGCCCCGCGGCTCGCCGAAATAGATCCCGCCAGTCAGTTCCCGCACGATCATGATGTCCAGCCCGGACACCACTTCCGGCTTGAGCGTGGAGGCGCCGGCCAGCTGGGGATAGAGAATGGCGGGTCGCAGATTCGCGAACAGCCCCAGCCCGGAGCGCAGCCCCAGCAGCCCCCGCTCAGGACGCAGGGAGCGCTCCAGGGAATCCCATTTCTCTCCGCCCACGGCACCCAGCAACACCGCATCGGCGGCGCGGGCCTGCTCCAGGGTCTGGTCGGGCAGCGGCGTGCCGGTGGCATCGTAGGCGGTGCCGCCTACCAGAGCCTCCTCGAGGGCCACATCCAGCCCGAAGTCGGTACGCAGCCGCTCCAGCACCTTGCGTGCTTCCGCGATGATTTCCGGACCGATCCCGTCGCCGGGAAGAATCAGTATTTTCTTTGTCATATCAAGCCACTGAATTGTTTATCTGAGAATTGATCAGAACAGCCAGGGCGCCTCGCGGCGCCGCCGCTCCTCGTAACTGCTGATGTCGTCGGCATGCTGCAGGGTCAGGGCGATGTCATCCAGGCCATTCAGCAGACAATGCTTGCGGAAGGCATCCACCTCGAACCCGTACGCCTCGCCGCCCGGCGTGGTAACGGTCTGGGCCTGCAGATCCACGGTCAGGCGATAGTCGGGGGCGGCCTGCACCTGCTGAAACAACCGGTCCACCTCGTCGGCACCGAGCCGGATGGGCAGCACGCCGTTCTTGAAACAGTTGTTATAGAAGATGTCCGCGAAGCTGGGCGCGATCACCACCCGAAAGCCGTAGTCCTGCAGTGCCCAAACGGCATGCTCGCGGGAGGAGCCGCAGCCGAAGTTGTCGCGGGCCAGCAGAATCCGGGCGCCGGCATAGCGGGGCTCATTGAGCACGAACTCGGGGTTCAACGGCCGCCGGCTGTTGTCCTGGTCCGGCTCGCCGTGGTCCAGGTAGCGCCACTCGTCGAACAGGTTGGGGCCGAAGCCCGTGCGCCGCACCGATTTGAGGAACTGCTTGGGAATGATGGCATCGGTATCCACGTTGGCGCGATCCAACGGCATCACCAGCCCACTGAAGGTTTCGAATTTGTCCACTGCAGCACCTGCCTAGGAAGCACTCGAAGATTGACTGGCTGTGGGAACACAGCCAGAACGTCATTGCCGGAAATTTCAGACCGCGGAGCGTTCGTCGGCGGCTGCCGGCAGATCCCGCAGATCCACGAAATGGCCGCTAACCGCCGCGGCCGCCGCCATCGCGGGACTCACCAGATGGGTGCGACCGCCCTGCCCCTGCCGGCCCTCGAAGTTGCGGTTGGAGGTGGAGGCGCAGCGCTCGCCAGGCTCCAACCGGTCGGCGTTCATGGCCAGGCACATGGAACAGCCGGGCTCTCGCCACTCGAAGCCGGCGGCCTTGAAGATGGCGTCCAGGCCCTCCGCCTCAGCCTGTCGCTTCACCAGTCCGGACCCCGGCACCACCATTGCCTGCTTGATGGTGGACGCCACCCGCCGACCCCGAGCCACCGCCGCGGCGGCCCGCAGGTCCTCGATGCGCGAATTGGTGCACGAACCGATGAACACCCGGTCCAACTGGATCTGGGTGATGGGCATGCCGGCCTCCAATCCCATGTACGTCAGCGCTCGGCCCGCAGCTTCCTGCTTGACCGGATCGGCCATGTCACGGGGGTCGGGAACGCGCCCGTCCACGGGTGCCACCATCTCGGGCGAGGTCCCCCAGGTCACCTGGGGCACGATACCGGCCGCATCCATCTCCACCACCCGGTCGAAGTGGGCATCGTCGTCGCTTCTAAGGTCGAACCACGCCGCCACGGCCTGGTCCCAGAGATCGCCCTTGGGGGCAAAGGGGCGGCCCTGTACGTATTCAATGGTGGTCTCGTCAACCGCGATCAGCCCTGCCCGGGCACCGGCCTCGATGGCCATGTTGCAGACCGTCATGCGCCCTTCCATGGACAGGCCACGGATAGCCTCGCCGCCGAATTCGATGGTATAGCCGGTGCCGCCGGCCGTGCCGATTTCGCCGATGATGGCCAGCACGATGTCCTTGGCGGTCACCCCGGGGCCGGGCTGGCCGTTGACCCGCACGAGCATGTTGCGGGCCTTGCTCTGGATCAGGCACTGGGTAGCCAGCACATGCTCCACCTCGGAGGTGCCGATACCGAAGGCCAGGGCCCCGAAAGCCCCGTGGGTGGAGGTGTGGGAATCGCCGCACACGATGGTCATGCCCGGCAGGGTTGCGCCCTGCTCGGGGCCGATCACATGGACGATACCCTGGCGGGCGTCGTCCATGTGAAATTCGGTGATACCGTAACGGGCGCAGTTGCTGTCCAGCGTCTCGACCTGCACGCGGGACACCGGATCCTCGATGCCGAGATGGCGGTCGGTGGTCGGTACGTTGTGGTCGGGCACCGCCAGCACGGTATCGGTCCGCCAGGGCTTGCGCCCCGCCAGCCGCAGGCCCTCAAAGGCCTGGGGCGAGGTCACCTCGTGAACCAGGTGTCGGTCAATATAAAGGAGCGTGGTGCCGTCCGCTTCGGTGCGCACCGCATGGGCATCCCAAATCTTGTCGTAGAGGGTCTTGCCGGGCATCGCTGGACTTACCCCGTCGAAAGTGTCGTTAAATTAAAAGAGTATATCGAAGTGTGCACCCCAAGGCACGGGCACCCGCTCAGGGCCGGGCGTGCAGACCGCGGTAGGCGACCAGCCAGGCGACCGCGCTGACGCCGGCGGCGCACAGGAACATCCATTGGGGCCCGGCACTGGTCCAGAGGTAGCCGCTGGCGGCGCTGCCTGCCGCCCCACCCGCCCCGAAACTGACGCTGCTGTACAGTGCCTGGCCCCGCCCCTGGTGAGGGCCGGTGAAGAAATGGTGGATCAGGTCGATGGCCACCGCGTGGTACATCCCGAAGCTGGCCGCATGCAGGGTCTGAGCGACCAGAATGGGGGTCAGGTGGTCGGGAAATTCCGCGATCAGCACCCAGCGCAACGTCGTCAACGCCAGGCTGGCAAGCAGCAGTCGACGGGACCCGAAGCGCGGCAGCCAGCGATGCATCACCAGAAAGACCCCGATCTCCGCTGCCACGCCCAGGGCCCACAACTGCCCGATCACGGTCTTGGTGTAACCGTGGTCCCCCAGGTAGATGGTGAAGAAGGTGTAGTAGGGTGCGTGGCTGGCCTGCACCAGAAAGCACACTGCCAGCAGGGCCAACACCTCCGGCCTTCCCAGCACCCGCCGCAGGGACAGATGGTGGCGGACCGCCACCGGGCCATTGTCGGCGGGCGCGGCCAGGCTGGCCAGCCAGATCCCGATGAACAGGACCAGTATCACGGGCGGAAGCAGCGACGCCCCATGGCGATCCAGCCCCCACCCCAGGGCCGTTACCGCGACGATGAACCCGATGGAGCCCCACAGCCGTATGGTGCTGTAGCGGTGGGTGTCCTCGCCCAGGTGGTTCATGGTGGTCGCTTCGAACTGGGGCAGCGCCGCGTTCCAGAAGAAGCTGAATCCCATCATCGTGAACGCCAGCCACCAGAATCCGTGGCCGTAGAACACGCCGGCGAAAGCCAATGCCGCCAGCACGGTGGCCACCCGGATGATGCCCATGCGCCGGCCGGTGTGATCGGCGATCCAGCCCCAGATGTTGGGCGCCACGATCTTGGTGCCCATCAGAATGGCCATCAGGTTGCCGATCTGGGGCGCGTCGAACCCCGCCGACTGCAGGTAAAGCCCCCAGTACGGCATGAGCGCGCCAAGGCTGGCGAAGTAGAACAGGTAGAAGCCGGACAGCCGCCAGTAGGTGCCGTTGGAGGTCGGCATCAGAGGCTACTCCCCCCGGCGAACAGGGGCCGGCGTGGGACGTGGAACGCCATATATTCGGTATGCCAAACGCGGGCCGGACGGCGGCCGTCAGTTGCCGGCCGGAATAATCGGTGTCGTCGAACGGACGTCCATATTCTGGGCGCGGTGTCTGAGCAGGTGATCCATCAATACGATGGCCAGCATGGCTTCGGCGATAGGGGTGGCGCGTATACCCACGCAGGGGTCGTGCCGGCCCTTGGTCACCACGTCCACCGGCCGTCCCTGCAGGTCTACGGAGCGCCCGGGCAGACGGATGCTGGAGGTGGGCTTGAGGGCGATACTCACCAGGATATCCTGGCCGGAGGAGATGCCCCCCAGCACACCGCCGGCGTTGTTGCCCACGAAGCCCTCGGGGGTAATCTCGTCCCGGTGCTCGCTGCCCTTCTGTCCGATGCAGTCGAACCCGGCCCCCAGCTCCACACCCTTGACGGCATTGATGCTCATCATGGCGTGGGCGATGTCGGCGTCCAGGCGATCGAACACCGGCTCCCCCAGGCCGGGCGGCACCCCCGTGGCCACCGTATTGATACGGGCGCCCACGGAATTGCCTTCCTTGCGCACGGCATCCATATAGGACTCCAGCTCCGGCACGCGGCCGGGGTCCGGGCAGAAGAACGGGTTGCACTCCACGGCCTCCCAGTCCTTGAGCTCCAGGCGCAGGGGACCCAGTTGGGCCAGGTAGCCGCGGATGGAGATTCCGTGACGCTCGCGCAGATATTTCTTCGCGATGGCGCCGGCCGCCACCCGCATGGCGGTCTCCCGGGCCGACGAACGCCCCCCACCCCGATAGTCGCGAATCCCGTACTTCTGTTGATAGGTGTAGTCCGCGTGGGCGGGACGGAACCGGTCCATGATCTCCGAGTAGTCCTTGGAGCGCTGGTCGGTGTTGTGGATCAGCAGGCCGATGGGGGTGCCGGTGGTCCGTCCCTCGAAGACACCCGAGAGTATCTGGACCTCATCGGCCTCCCGGCGCTGGGTGGTATGGCGGCTCTTGCCGGGCTTGCGCCGGTCGAGGTCGTGCTGCAGGTCAGCCACATCGAGGGCCAGGCCCGGTGGGCAGCCGTCCACGACGCAGCCGATGGCGGGGCCGTGACTCTCGCCGAAGCTGGTGACCGTAAACAGTTTTCCGATGCTATTTCCCGACATGGCGGCCATTGTAACCTGTTCGCCGCGCCTCGTCGTGCTTCCTTGTCGCGCTTACTTAAGGAACGCAATGCCGCGGTCGATAGTCGAAGCAGTAGGTGATGAAATCACCCCTTGCACCAGGAGACAGGCAGTGAGCACCGACAACGCATACTACGGGCCACGCATCGGCAGCTACATGGGTCGGCCGATCTTCGAGTCGATCAGCAATCCCGACGGCACCTTTGTGTTCGACCGCATCGCACAGAGCGTGGACGACGGCTATCCCCTGGACCAGTTGGGGAAGAATGAAGTGTTGTTGAATCCCGGGCTGATCTATCGGCGCCAGCGCTAGCGGTCCGCACGGGCGCGCCAGGCCGTTCAGATCACCTTGGAGAACTGTTGACCGCCGCCGCCACGCAGGTAGCGGTCGAACACCATGCAGATGTTGCGGATGAGCAGGCGCCCGCGCGGCATGACCTCGATGCGATCGGCGTCCATCCTAAGCAACCCATCCTGTTCCATGGCGAGCAGCGTATCGCGCTCCTCGGCGAAGTAGTCCCGAAAGGAAATGTCGTGCTTGGCTTCGACCGCTGCAAAATCCAGGCGGAAATTGCAGATCAGCTTGTTGATGACGTCCCGGCGCAGCAGATCGTCGGCGCTTAGCTCCACCCCCCGAAACACGCCCAGACGCCCCCCGTCCAGGCGTTCGTAATAGTCGTCCAGCGTACGCACATTCTGGCTGTAGCTGTCCCCCACCTTACTGATGGCGGTGATCCCCATGGCCACCAGATCGCAGTCCGCGTGGGTGGAGTAACCCTGAAAATTGCGATAGAGGGTGCCTTCGCGCTGGGCCACCGCCAACTCGTCGTCCGGGCGCGCGAAATGATCCATGCCGATGTAGACATAGCCGGCGGAGGTGAGCGCGTCTACGGTGAGCTTGAGTATCGCCAGCTTGTCCCGGGCCGAAGGCAGCTCCTCGTCCCTGATCTGGCGCTGGGTCTTGAAGCGGGCAGGCAGATGCGCGTAGTTGAACACCGAAAGCCGGTCCGGCGCCAGGTCCAGCACCCGTTCCAGGGTGGTCGAGAAGCTGGCCGGTGTCTGTTGGGGCAGGCCGTACATGAGGTCGAGACTGACCGAACGGAAACCCTGCCGGCGGGCCTCGTCGACGGCCAGGCGGGTCTGGGCCTCGGACTGGATGCGATTCACCGCCCGCTGCACGCGCGGATCGAAATCCTGCACGCCGACACTGATGCGATTGAATCCCAGCTCCCGCAACAGCGCGACGGTCTCCGCACTGACCTCGCGGGGATCGATCTCGATGGAATATTCGCCCTTGTCGTCGTTGCGCAGCCGGAAATGCTCCCCGGTCACCCGCATCAGTTCGCGCATTTCATCGTGGCTGATGAACGTCGGCGTCCCCCCGCCCCAATGCAGCTGATCCACCACCCGGGCGTCGTCGAACAATGCCGACTGCAGCTCGATTTCACGAAACAGCCGCTGCAGATACGGGGATGCCCGCCTGCGATTCTTGGTGATTATCTTGTTGCAGGCACAGTAGAAGCAGACCGTGTCGCAGAACGGCAGATGGAAATACAGGGACAGGGGCCGCAGGGGCTGCTCCCCGTTGCTGGCCAGCGCCAGGCGCCGATACAGGTCCTCACCGAAGCCCTCATGGAACTGCACGGCAGTGGGGTAGGAGGTGTAGCGCGGTCCGCTGGTGTCATACCGGCGGATAAGCTCCCGGTCGAATACTAGACTCTGGTCCATGGCATCCTCGGCTTTACCGTTGGGCGAGGATGCTAGACGTTGCCCTCAACCGACGCGATGACACAGGTCAATTTTACTCGACATCCAAGCCTTGACGGTGGGTGGCATTTATCTGCCGCAACAGATACTTGAACGGAAGCAGCCGGTCGGGGGTCCGCTCAACCAGCGCCATGAACGGCAGGTCGCGGTCCTCGAACTGGTAGCCGCCGCTTTCCATGCTGCTCCACAGAGCCCGCACACCGGACTCCAGCTCATCCAGAAATCCCAGTGCATCACTCATGGAGTCCATGTCGAATTCCACGGAATAGCGCAGCTCCTCCACCTCGAACAGCGCCTGGCGCACCAGCTCGACATAGGCCTCCGGCGTCTTCGGTCGTTTGATCATCGCGCTTCTCCTGCATGCATAACCAGGGCCTGTCAACGCTATTAGGGAGCGGCGCTGCCCTGTAGTGTTAACAGACCCCGGGTCAGTTCCCCTGGGCGAAGGTGTGGCGATGGGCCTGGACCTGATCGGCGGTCAGCAAAAACACACCCTGGCCGCCGCGCTCGAAGTCCAGCCACAACCACGGCACGTCCGGGAAACGGGCCTCCAGCGCCGGCGCGCTGTTGCCAACTTCCACCACCAGGATGCCGTGGGCCTCCAGGTGCTCCGCGGCGCCCTGCAGAATCCTGATCACCAGATCCAGACCCTCGTCTCCCGCCGCCAGTCCGAGAGCGGGCTCGTGCCGGTATTCCGCCGGCAGTGTGTTCATTTCCGGCCCGGACACATACGGAGGATTGCTGACAATGATATCGTAGCGGCGCCCGGCGAGGCCTTCGAAGAGGTCCGAGTGCAGGGCCTGCACACGACCCTCCAGGTCGTGGCGCCGGATATTTTCCCGCGCCACTTCCAGCGCATCGGCGGACACGTCGGCGGCATCCACCTCGGCGGCCGGAAATGCATAGGCGCAGGCCACTGCGATACAGCCGCTGCCGGTGCACAGGTCCAGAACCCGATTCACGTCGGCCCCTTCGATCCAGGGCGCGAACATCCCTTCTATGAGCTCGGCAATGGGCGAGCGGGGGACCAGCACCCGTTCATCCACGTAAAAGGGCAGACCGGCGAACCAGGCCTCATGGGTCAGATACGGCGCCGGCAGACGCTGCTCGATACGCCGCAGGAGCAACTCGAGGACCGTGCGTCGCTCGGGC
>Ga0307441_1000394_pt1 | contig 16208 bp, 15 predicted proteins | sample SalMarWE160420MG_FD_202149 | JGI IMG/M metagenome (GOLD analysis project Ga0307441, IMG submission 202149) | Salt marsh sediment microbial communities from the Plum Island Ecosystem LTER, Massachusetts, United States - WE1604-20 | ecosystem: Environmental > Aquatic > Marine > Intertidal zone >... | reverse complement strand
GATATTTTTTATGAGGCCCTTATCAATCAACTTCTCCATCTCATGCCAGGTCTTCATATAATTTTCATGTATATACGGCTTTGCATTAGGGCTGCGCGAAGTAACATCGCATTTGGGCGGATGATAATTAGGAAAAGGCCAATGCACAAGATAAAGGTCGAGATAATCTATTTGAAGATCGTTTAAAGATTTCTTACATGATTCTTCAACCTTATCATGCATATCATTCCAAACTTTGGAAGTAATCCATAAATCTTCCCGCTTAAGAAAACCGCTTTTCAATATTTCCTTTAAAACATAACCTATTTCTTTTTCATTACCGTAAACCGAAGCGCAGTCAATATGCCTGTAGCCGGAATAGATTGCCCTCTTAACGGTTTCAGCAACTTTATCAGCAGAAACCGAATCGGAACCAAATGTTCCGAGACCTATGCAGGGGATCTTACTTCCGGTATAAAGTTTTTTAGACGGGATTAAATTCGGATTTATATGTTTTTCTTTTATTTCATTCATTTAAATAGTTTCGGTGTTAAAAGATAAATTACTGTCTTTTTTAATTATAGAATTGTTCCAGATAAATTCTTCTTCTATGATTACATTATTCTGTTTTTTTAAACCCGGATTTTTTATCATCTTTATTAAGAGCTCTGCAGCAGTACTTCCGATTTTTCTAGGATCCTGATTTATTATTGAAAGAGAAGGAGTAAAGCTTTGAGCCGTATCTTTAAAACCAAATCCCGCTACGCCAATATCTTCAGGTATCTTCATCCCCTTTTCCGCCGCTGCTTTATACACGCCCAGCGCTACCCGGTCATTTATCGTAAATATTATTTCCGGAAGTTTTTTTGATTCGTATAATTTCATAAAAGAATTATATCCGTCCTTTATTTCGAAACCTCCTTCAATAATCCATTCCGGATTTATTTCAATTCCATTTTTCTTAAGAGAATCCTTATAACCCTGACATCTTTTTCTTCCGATGCTTACATTTGAATAACCTGCAAAGTGGGCAATTTTTGTATAACCGTTTTCAATAATTTCATTTAATGCTTTAACTGCCCCGTTACCATCATCAAACGTTACGCTTGAAAAGTTTAATCCCTCAAACTGCCTATCGAAAAAGACAAAAGGGATGTGCAGCTTTTTAATAAGATTAAAAATCTGCGGGTCTTTGGTCTGCTGTGAAACGCACACCAATAATCCGTCTACTCTCATCCCGATCAGCTTGCGGATATTTAGTTTTTCACCTTGCTGATTTTCCCGGGAAACCGTTACAAAAACATTATAATCTTTTTCATTTGTATAATCGATAATACTGTCTGTTGCGTAAGCGAAGAAGCTGTTTTCCAAATCCGGTATTACTACACCCAATGTAAAAGTTTTTCTTGAACTTAAATTTTGGGCTATTAGATTCGGAGTATATCCTAATTCTTCGGCAGCATTAGAAACTTTTTTTTTCATTTCGGCAGAAATATCAGGATGGTTTCTTAATGCCTTAGAAACCGTAATACGTGTTACATTTAGTTTTTTTGCAATATCCAGTTGTGTTATGTGTGTCATTACTTACTCGTGAACTTTCTCGCGTAATCTAGCTTATTTATTAAAATTAGTCAAGTGTTTTTAATTTGTTTTTATTTAATTTGGAAGAAATTTTATTCAAACGAAATTATCTTTAATTATTCTAGGCAGCGATTTAACTATCTTGATGCGTTTCCGTTTTTTAATAGAACAGTAAAGATACGGATTACTTGGATTTTCAAAAATATGATTTACCGGCATCCGGTAACCGGCTTACCAATCCAATTTTGTCAACTCAAGACTCAAATCCCACAATCGCTTTCTAGCGCTTTTATCATAAGCTTGAGAGTCTGCCCTTGCTTCGGTTTTAACATTAAAATATTTTCCGGTGATGTTATTTAACTTTGGCGATGTTGCAAGATAAACTTCTGCATCAGCACCTGTTTCAGGTTTTCCCCATGGAATAATGCTTGCATTCCTCACCATGTTTGTGTCCAAATAAGTTCCGGGGTGTAAGCTGTTCACAGTTATATTTTCATTTTTAAGCTGCTCGGCTAAATCTATCGTAAACATTATTAAAGCTAATTTACTTTTCCGGTATGCAGTTACACCATCAAAATTTTTTTCCGACATGATATCATCGAAGTCAATCGGATACTGTCCAGCCGAACTGACATTAACTATTCTTGATGAAGCAGCATTCTTTAAAGCCGGCAGCAGTGTTCTTGTAAATAAAAACGGCGCTAAATGATTCACTGCAAAACGAAGTTCATAACCGTCTTTGCTTTTACTGAATTCATCAAATCCCACTCCGGCATTATTTATTAGTACATCTATTGACTTGTACTTTGAAAGAATTTCTTCTGCCAATTTTTTTACTTCTTTCAAAGAAGAAAAATCAGCAGTTAATCCATCGATGTTTTTATTACCAGTTTCAGATTTTAACTCTTCTACGACCTTGTTTACTTTATCTTTATTTCTTCCATGGACTAAAACATGAGCATTTTGTTCTGCAAGCTTTTGTGCTGTAAGTTTTCCAATACCGTCTGTTGAGCCTGTAATAATTATTGTTTGATCCTTAATGTCTTTCATTTAATATCCGCAGTTAAATTTTTAAAATGTTTTTTATCTTATTGATAAAATGAATTTACTATAAGCAGATTTTAATTTAAATAATTCTTAAATAAAACTATAAATATTTATTCCTAAACATTTCCTATATAACTTAAATCTTCAACACCGCTCACATCGATTTGAAAAAATTAATAAAAAACAGATGGATGAATGGAAAGTTTTAAGAGGTTAACGGATTATGAAATTAAGATTAACGAGGAGTGTGTTGGGTGAGCGAAAGTTCACTCTTAATTCATCCCAGGGCATTCATGTTAATTTTATATTTTTTATTAGAAGTTACGATGATGAAATTTCTGTTAATTAAATTTTGTATATCTCTGTTTATTGTTCTTTCAGATAAATTTCTGTAAATAAGGTTAAACGGAGCAATAACTGCAAGTTCTTTTGATGAGAATTCAACATTATGGTTTAATAAGATATTCAACAATTCAAATTGCCGTTTATTTATTTGCTTACCTTCTTTCAAATAATTATAATAATCTCTTAGTGTAAACCTTCTTATAAAGAAAGTTATTTTATCTTTTATTTCATTGAGTGATTCTACAAAACCTTTCAATACAAATTCCAAAAAGAGTGAAATGTCGGAGTCATCGGATTTTAGTGTTTTAGAGAAAACCCAATAATATTCATCAATATTTTTATAATAATAATTGGACAACATCAATGGGACATATTTAATCTTGGCTGACATTAGCAGATAAGTTTCAAGAACTCTGGCAACTCTTCCATTACCATCTCCAAACGGATGAATAATGCTAAAATGATAGTGAGCGATTGCTGCACGAATTATGGGATTCAGCTCCATTATTTCTTTTGAGTTCAGCCAATCAATCAGTTTATTCATTAAAAACTTTATATCTTTGCCAATATAAGGTGGTGTATAAATTCCTCCATGCGAGGTATCTCCAACTTTTACTTGGTGGTTTCTATATTGACCGGGAGTATTTCCTGTGTAATCAATATCTTTTGTTATTAATCTGTGGATTATAGCTAGATCGCTCTCTAAAATAATAGGTTCATTAGACTTTGTTAACATATCGTTAATAACTTTATAGGTTGTTCGAAGATTTATTATTTCTTGGTTAGTACGCAGTATTGGACTTGTATCATTTATATTTTTATCTTCAATTAGTTCCACAACTTGTTTTTCAGTTAATGGATTTCCCTCTATAGCAGCAGTACCAAAAATTGAACGCTTTATTAACTCTTCTTCAAGTCCGGAAGCAAGGTTTGGCAATATTGGAAGGTCCATAATTGTTCTATATAAAACCCGTGCTTCAATGATATATTGTTTTAATCTTTCGTCATCATATTTACAGCTAAAAGTAAATCTTCTTTGATTAGATAATTCAAATGTTATGACGCTATTATTGTCCATTAAATTGTCAGGCTAACTTATTATAATATAATGGATAAAATAATATTAACAAAATTTATTGTCAACTATTTTGACCAAAAACTTTTCTAATAATTTTATGTTTTTATCAATTATTAATCTGTGTAAAATCTCCAAAATCGTTCAATGATTAAGTCATTTACCTAATTCAGTGCTTGCCTGTTCCGAGGTCGTCAGAGAAGCCGGCTTTTAATCTGGACCACTGGGAAGTAGGTCGTCCATTTGAACGCAGCGTGTCTATAATGTTTCCTTGCGGCCAGCCCTTCGGAGAGTCCTCCCAATTCTCCTGCCTTCCGTAGACGGTTAAGTCCAGCAAATCGTAGCTGTTGTCAATTACTTCACCACCGCGTCCGGTTGTCCAGTATGTCTCGAAGACCCTGGAACCTTGCTTTAGATAGCAAACGATATGAAACATTCCCACGTGTCTTCCAACCAATAAAGTTTCGCGTGAATCATAAGCCGAGTACCAGGGCATCTTCCACCCCATGAAGTCGCGGTACCGCTTACTTTCTTCGTAGGGACCCTGGCAAAATACAGCGTAAGTAACATTACGGGAATGAATATAAGATAACTCACTTATTTGCGATGTAAGCCAGGTGCATCCCTCGCACTGTTCCGGTGCAGGGCGGTCGGGATACCACATAAAATAGTATGCGATAAGCATCCGGCGATCTTCAAATGTATCCAACAGAGTAACCTTCCCGTGTTCGCCAATTAGCGGTGTGTCAGCATCTACCTCAACCATAGGAAGCCTGCGGCGTGCTGCCGCAATTGCATCGCCTTCTCTTGTATGGGCTTTCTCCCGGACACGCAATACATCCAGTTCCGCTTGGAAGGTTTTACGGTCAACTATCTTTGGTGCTCCAATGTTATCATTCGAAGTGTAATTCTTCTCTTCTACCGTTCCTGTTTTTTTCTTGGCCATAGCTTTTAACCTTCACTTGTTTCTTTTAAATATATTTTTTCTAAACAAGAATTTATTTGCTCTCCGGTACAAAAGAATCATCCGCAGTTAAAACTGAATTTTTAATGAATATATTTTTTGGTGCTGATTCGTTTTTATCTGTGAACTTTTGGTTTGTATATCGTTAGGCAGGTTAGCTTTTTGCATGGAGTTTATTTTGATGAAATTTTGTTAATCTTTTACAAGGATTTGAGTTTACTATTTACTTTTTCTTAAATAATATAACTTCTACAAGGTCAGATATACAGAAAACATCGTAGATGTTTAATTGTTGTTAAAAAAAATAATAAAATCTAGCTTACATCCACGTAGAGGATGAATAAATAAGTAACGCGCATTAAAAGAATTGCGTATAAAAATTTCACGGAGTGAAGCGCCTGCGTTCCGTTACCGAATTATTGAAGTAGTATAGAAAACAGGTATATGGTTTCCGGTATCAATACCTCTATGTAAAAAACACCGGCATTGATTACTGAATCGCCTTAATATATCTCTCGGCAGATTTTCTTACCGCCGACTTTGCATTGCTTAATATTTCCCTGTATTGAAATGCTCCGTATATACGTTCAAATTCAAACGGCTCAATTGAATTTACAATATACCTAACTTTCTTTTCATTTAGCGGTATCTGGTTGGGGTAACTGTACATAAAGCTGACATGCTTACGGTCGGGTACTACCTGGATTGTATCTCCCGACAGCAATATACCTTTTCCATTTGCACCGCTTTGCCGGTGTAAAACAGATGCACCGTCAAAATGTCCCCCGCAGCGGATAATTGTTAAATCATTATTTAAAGATAAACTTTCCCCTTCCCAGAAACGGATTGAATCGCTTTTTCTCATTACCCATTCTTTATCGTCTTTATGAATATAGATTGGTATGTTTCCGAACGCAGTACTCCATTCTGTCATAGCTGAATAATAATGCGGATGGGAAATAGCAACAGCATATATTCCCCCGGCTTTCTTTATTTCATTTACGGTATCTTCATCCAACAATGTAATGCAGTCCCATAAAATATTACCTTCATTCGACTGCACTAAAAATGCTCGCTGCCCTATTGCAAAGCCGGGTTCGGTTTTTATACTTATTAAACCGTCTTCTATTTTTTCAAAACAATTTTTATGATCACGACTAAGCTCTTTTAAATTGGTCCATTCCTGCCCGTTATGATTTACATATTGTCTTTCATCTTCGCATATCAAGCACTTTTCAGGCGCAGCAGTTGATGCTTCGTACTGTGTACCGCAGGTTTTACAGATATAGTTTCTCATTTTGTCGTCTATAATAATTTTTTAACAGATCATTTATTCTTTATTAATCTTTCACCCAAAAGATAAACCAAACAATGGTGAATTACAGTGATCACAGCTAAAATCCACCCAGCCGTATGCAGTCCGGAAGTATAAAATGCAGCTGCCGCCAGGCCTGAGATAATTAATTCCTGGAACAGTCTAATAGTTTCCGCCATAGAACCGGCTTGGTGGAAATCAACGGTGCCCCAGAATCCGAAACCGAGTAACGGCAGGCCGATAGTTAATAATATTTTCATTCCGGTACCTTGGCCGGTTTGATATCCCCAGTAACCTAATCCCAATACTATACCGGTTTCCATTACTGCGCGCAGCACTACATTTACCCACTTTAATTTTACCAGCATTGCATTAAATTCCTAATTATTAAACAGTCGGCTCTAATTTTACTACCGGTTTTGTTTCATTCCAGTTTAATTTTGAATCAAGCCATCCGCAATAAACAATTAATAAAAGCATTATTATAATTCCAGCATTTAATGATAAACCTGAAACATCCGAGGCTAAAAGCAGCACAGTTAAAAGGCCAGTCATACCGGCCGCCCAATATGCACGGACAGGTTTTCCGCCGTTTGTCTTTGATGCGCCGGGTGCATTCTTTGCACTTTGATAATATAAATAAGCACCTCCGACCGCCAATATTAATTCCAGTATTGCGCTTGCAGCAGGAATATTCCATAATCCAAATCCGAGAAGAGGCAGGCTGCCTGCGTTCCCCGGCAGTATAGGTAAATCCGGACGGTGAACTATTAAATCCAGTATCCAGTGTGAAAATGCAACTGCGCCAATTACAAGCCCGGCTTTGCTGTTCCAAATCCATTTTGCTATCAACCCGGCAATTGCCGAAATGATTAACGCACCAACTAATGAGTGACTGTAATAAGCATGTATTATTACGCCTCCGTAAGAAGGGTGCGCGGCATTTATCGGTGCAAAGCTTTCAACACCGGAAGATACAAGTATTATGAAAACAATATCCAGCAAATAAGTACTTACCATCAGTGCCCATAGCGGTACCAGCGGTGTTTTTGATTTGACTGCGGCGGCGAATCCGAAATGTCCGGCTGTCATTTCTCTTGTCTCCTATATTTATTCAAATAAATATTTTAAATATTCTCTTTAATTTTGGAGCATACAGCGCAATTAAAACTTAAATAATTTCGGCAATGGAAATTCTAATTAAATGTGAAAACTGATTCACAAGTTATACTATATCATTTATTGAATTATTAAATAGTAGTTTTAATCCGCTTTAGACTATGAGAATTTAGGAATTATCCGCATGTAGATGGTTTTAATATAACATATTCGTTTAAAAAATCAATATGAGTAACCCGTTTTGTGAATTGAATAATAATATATATTAAATGAATTTTTCGATATAAAAATATTTTCAAAAACGCGTTAAATTGTCACCGTGAGCGGAGTCGAACGGTGAATATAAGTCTTCTCCCAAAGAGATGGATTTCCAGACTACGCCCAGATTGACACAGGTGTCTATTATTACACTAATTTTTAAATGATTTTTTATTTCACACAACTGCTTATGAGTAATATTTATGTACTTTTTTACGAAGGGAGAGGTTGGTAGTGTCCTAGTTTGTATTATTATTTTTACAAAAAGATGTCATGGCGAGCGGAGTCGAGCCATAACACTCTTTAATTTAATTAAATCCCTCGACTTCGCTCGGGATGATTAAAAATAATTTTCAAGATTTAAACAAATTAGGACACTACCGAGAGATTTATCGCAGAGTGATCCCTTCGGGATTTTCAATAATATCTCCACATTTTTAATTTTATCGTAATTTTTTTTTAGCAAGAAGAGATTTCTCGCGGCTGTCTGCCGTCTGGTAAGTTGGTTCTTTTTCCTGTCCGCCTTCTGGCGGATTACGTTAAGAAAAGAACAAAAACCTTCAATTAAAAAGCGTCAATCCTTTAACAAGCCTGGATTTGATTAAGCCATAGAAAGAAAATTTACCTGTATATTTCCATCCGAGTTGCAGCCCGCACCGGCTGCAAAATGTATATGTCCATGCATGATCTTTAAACCAGGTAAATGCTGAAGTTGGAATCCCTTCTTCGCGGCAGCCTTCTGCAGTTCGGAAAGTAATAATATCGAAAGTATATCCTTCCGGATTTGTAAAATGGAATTCCGTTTCACCGTCGTATGGGAAACGTTCTTTATCTTCCGTAATTTTTTTATGACACGCTAGACATAACCAGTCATCCGGTTTAAGTTCTGTTTGAATTTTAACTTCACTTTCAGGTTCTGTTTTAGCTACACTAATTTGATTTTGATTTTCTTCCACGTTCATTTTATCCCTTTAGATGCCTTATATAAAATATCAAATTTACTTAAAAGTTGCAGAGTAAAATGAGGACAGCTTAAGATATCCGGTATTTTACATCCGGTATCAGGAATATTGCAATATTTTATCATTTAAATTATATTTACTCACAGCTGAAATTCCAACACCCCGTTCTGACTGCAAAAATTATTGTAAATTTAGTGATCTATATGGTTTGATAGTAAAATCAAATTTATTTAGTATTATAAAAATTTCACACGTAAATAAGATTAATCAATGAAACTTACCAGAATCATCTCGCCGGTATTAGAGAAAGAATTAAAAGAAATCGCCGGAATGAACGATGAGGAAGTTGAATTATACATGAGTCTCCTCACCAAAAAATGCTTAAGAAAAAAAGATTATTTACTTATGCCCGGGGATATATACCGCTATGTTTCTTACATTATTAAGGGCTGTATGAGACGCTACATAATCGATGAACATTCTAAGGAAATAATTTTGAATTTTGCAATGGAAGATCATTGGGTAGGCGATCTTGAAAGTTTTGTTTTTCAAAAACCTACGGACTTTTATATGCAGACTCTTGAAGATTGTGAACTGACTCAGCTTTCAAGGGAAAATTTCTTCCGGGCTTGTAATGATATTCCGAAGTTTAAGATATTTCATGATGATAAGGCACGGCGCAACCACTTTAGTGCTCTAAAAAGATTATCGAAAGCAAAATCCGCCACTCCCGAAGAAAAATATCTTGATTTAATGGAAAAGCAGCCCCAAATTTTTCAAAGAGTTCCTTTACATTATATAGCATCATACCTGGGAATTGAACCTGAATCTCTCAGCCGGATTAGAAAAAGAATTGTTATCCATCCTCATACTTCTTAACCAAAGTCAAGGAAATAGACCCCTCCAGCAATTTATGTTTGCATTGTAACAACGGTATTATAAGATATCATTTCAATCAACAAAATTTAACGGAGGTTAAAATGGCACACTTATTAATCAGGCACAAAGTAAAAGATTACCATGCATGGCAAAAAGTTTTCGATGGGTTTATTGATACAAGGAGAGCAGGCGGGGAAAAAACATTCCAAATACTTCATACGGATAACGACAGAAATAATCTTGTTGCATATTTTGAATGGGACAGTCTTGAAAATGCAAAAAAGTTTACGAACAGTTCCGAATTGAAAGAAGCTATGGGCAAGGCAGGTGTTGTTGAGCAGCCTGAAATTTATTTCCTTGAAGAATATACGGAAGGAAAGGTTTAACGTATTTCAGTTCACTAAAAAGGTAGTGCTCTATTTTTCGGTATAATAAATTAAATAAATCATGGTGAGCGGAGTCGAACCATGACTTAGATAAACAAATTAGGACACTACCTATAAAAAATAATGAATTTATATTTAATAAAAATTAATGAGGTGCAGCTATGTCAAAGAAATTAAAAGTACTTGTAACAGGTGCAACAGGAAACACCGGCTCGCTGCTGGTGCCTGCACTGCTGAAAGCAGACGTTGATGTCCGCGTATTTGCAAGGAATGAAGCAAAAGCAAAACCGATAAAGGATCTGGGAGCCGAAGTAGTAATTGGTGATCTTGATGATCCGGCAGCCATTTTACCGGCAGTAAAAGATGTCGATAAAATTTATCTTTTAACCTGGAACGGCCGGACTCAGCTTAAGCAGGCGGAAAACGTAATTAACGCTGCCAAGCATGAAGGAGTTTCACATATAATCAGGCATTCTATGTGGGGAGCGGACAAAAGCCGTATTATTAAACAAGGTTATGAAATCGAAGAGATGGTTAAGTCTTCAGGGCTGCAATGGACCATTCTTAAACCGACATTTTTTATGCAGAATACAATGATGGCGGCACAGACAATTTCCTCGGACGGAGTAATATACTGGGATATGAAAGACGGCAAGCTCGGGATGATTGATGTACGGGATATTGCCGATGCCGCTTTCGCAGTTATTGTTGGAAAAGGCCATGAAGGCAAGAGCTATATTTTAACAGGCCCTGAAGCAATATCATTCAACGATGTGGCAAAAATTTTCTCCGATGTGCTGCATAAAGAAGTTAAGTACGTTAATGTTCCCCATGAAGCTTCTATTCAGGCAATGACGGGAATGGGAATGCCGGAGTGGATTGCAGAAGGTTATGCTGAACTGGATGAAGGATTTGGTGAGAACTTTGCAAACGACACAACAAAAAATGTTGAAAACCTTACATGGCATCCGGCAAGGTCCTTTGAGCAATTTGCTAATGACTTTGCACATGTATTCAGCAGTGAACATGTTTCCGCGTAATATTAGAGTGACTAAAATGTAAACACTGTGTCTTTTCGACCGAAGGGAGAAATCATTCTCGATAATCAGATTTCTCGGTCGTCCAAAGGACTCCCTTGGAGAAGACTCCCTCGAAATGACAATGAAACTTTTTGGTAACTACCCGTCCTACATTTAAATTCATTAAGGGAAAGCGCAGCAGCTTTCCCTTTTTTATTATACTTTCTTTCAACCCTCAATTTGCCATAAACCATTTACTTAAATGTTTCAGAGGAAAATGAAAATAGCTGATTGTATTAAGTAACTTGGATTTAATAAAAAATTCTTGAAATAATTTATCATTTAACTTAAGTTTGTTTTAGGAGATAGTTTAACACCCCGTTAGACCACAATAAGCCGGTGGGGAAATGCTGTGAGTTTTTGAGAGAAGCATTGCTGGAGGGTATAATTGAATTTAAATAAAAAAAATAGATGAAATCTTGGAAGATGAGAGAATAATAAAACTAGTTAATCGTTCTATTAATAGAGTTATAGGACAGGATTCTGTTTTATTTACTAATGATGTTAGTGAACTATCTATTTCTCATAAGTTAGCCGAGTACATACAGCCGCGTTTCTCAGAATATAATGTTGATTGTGAATATAATAGAAATGTTGAAAGTGAAGATTTACGGAAAAAAAATATATTTGACTGGAGAAACAAACGGTATTAATATAATTCCAGATATAATTATTCATGAAAGGGGAATAAACTCAGAAAATCTTTGCGTAATAGAAGTTAAAAAAGTTTCCCAAAGAGACACGGATATCGAGTATGCAAGGACAAAATTAAAAGCTTGCACTACAAGTGTTAGTGAAAACTTAAATTTTCAGCTTGGAATTTTAATATTATTTACAACTGGAAATACACCTGACTATCAGATTGAGCTTTACAAAAATGGGGAATTATTATAGGAATAGGTTTATAACTAAAATTCTAAGTACTAAAATGCAAACCATAATTGAAAATTATTGTTTTGTTACAAGCTTGCTATTAAAATAAGAGAGAATTTATAAGTATACTTTGCCAAGCTTAACTTAAATTTGTATTTTTCAAGTAGTTGTTATAAATATGTTCTAATAACAAAATTCCTTCACTACCTGTTGTTAGTAAATAAAAATTCAGACTCCCAAATAATAAGTTTATCAAAAGTTGAAATGACCAAAGTTGAATAGGCAGAATAACATACTTAGTCCTTTTGATTTTGATGATTATCTTGTAAATATCAAAGATAGGGATATATCAAAATCAAAATACGACTTTATAAGAAAAGAAATTAAGGGGAAAATAAATATTGACAGTATTTACTTTTCCGGAGACATTCCGACAATTTATTTTAAGACTATAACAAGATTCAATAACAATAATCTTAAAAAGATTTGTCTATTACATAAATCTATATGGAATCAACGGAAAGTTCCTCTTTTATTTGTTTCTACTCCCACTGAATTACGAATCTACAATTGTTTTGAAGAGCCAATTAATCCCGATCAAAATTTAGAAAAACTAAGCCAATTAGAACTTGAAAATTATTCCATTAAGGATACGCAAGAACATTTAGAACATCTTGTATCTATTCTTGGTAGAGTTGCAATCGATAGTGCAGAATTTTGGAAAGACAACTTAATTTCACGAAAATTAAAACCACAAAAACGGGTAGATGCGGTTCTTGTTAAAAACTTAAAGGAAACAAAAGATGTTCTACTTAAACGCAAAATACCTTCAAATGTAATCCATGATATTCTAATCAGATCGCTATTTGCGTTTTACCTTGAAGATATAGGAGCATCGGATGACAAATTTTATGCTCAATTTCAAAAAGGAGCTAAAAGTTATTTTGATCTATTAACATATAAAAAAGCGACATACGATTTCTACAAATTTCTTGAGATAAAATTTAATGGAAACCTGTTTCCGGTGACTGATGTTGAAAAAGAAAAGATTACAGATAAAGAATTATCTTTAATCTCTGCATGTTTTCGGGGAGATGAAATTAGTAGCGGCCAGCAAACATTATGGAAGAAATTTGATTTTAGTGTAATTCCTATTGAGCTAATAAGTGAAATCTATGAAATATTCCTAAACAAAACCGATAAAGAAAAATCGGAACAAGGAGAATATTATACACCTCACAGCTTGGTTGATTTCATTCTGAATGAAAAATTACCCTGGGCGGATAATAAGAACAGAAATTATAACCTCAAAATTTTGGATATCGCATGCGGATCGGGAATTTTTCTTGTAGAAAGTTATAGAAGATTAGTTGACCGCTGGCATTTTACTAATAAAAGGAAACCGGAATTCAATGATCTAAAAAAAATATTACTCAACTCAATATTCGGGTTTGAAATAAATCCCGAATCAATAAAGGTAGCTTCATTTAGCCTTTATCTTGCTTTGATTAGTTATTTGAATCCCAAAACTATTTGGAGTCGGAAATACATACGTTTTCCATACTTGATTTTTGAACCTGGAAATTCAAACAAGAGAAAACAAGGTTATAATTTATATAGACAGAGCTCACTTTCAAACACTATAGAAAAACAACCTAAGTTTGATCTTATTGTTGGCAACCCGCCTTTTAAAAGTGCTAAGACCGGTTCTATTGAAAAAGAAGCAAGCACATATTGCAAAGTAAAAGGATACGCACAAGAAATGGTTCTGCCTTTTTTAGATAGAGCAAGTTATTTCTGTAATGAAAAAGGTCAAGTGGCAATTTTATCTACAAGCAAGATTCTATTTAACAAATCCGGTGGTTACCAAAAGTTCAGACATTTTCTGTTTAATGAAAATTATGTTGAAGCTGTATTTAATTTTTCAGCGTTGCGCAAAGCGAGAAAGGGTCAGGGTAAAAGTATTTTTGCCGATGCAGTTGGCCCGGCTTGTGTACTTTTCTACATGAATAATACACCGGAAAAACAGGAACAAAAGATAACCTATGTTTGTCCCAAGCCAACTATAAGAAATCAATATTCCGATGAATTGATTCTTGATTCTCTTGATTTTTATTATTTACCAAGACAAGAATGTAAAAAGACGGATACAATTATCTGGAAAACCGCAATGTGGGGAACAGAAAATGATTTTGAACTTATTAAAGTACTCTCGGAAAAGAAACAATTAAATGATTATTTGACGGAGGAAAATGGTTGGTATAAAGGTGAAGGATTTAAATTATTAACTCTTACTAAAGATAATAGATACATCAACGAACAAATTGCGGATATGCAAATTGTTGAATCTAAAGATTTGCAGCGTTATTATACTCCTTCCCGAGTGTTAAATAGAGATTTAAGAACTGTATTAACTGATGATAACAGACAATTTTATTTCAATCATTACAAAGTTTCCGAAACTCAAAAATTGCCAAAGATTACCGTTTTTAGGGCAATAGGAAAAATTGAGGCTTATTACTCCCCACACTTATTAATAAAGAGGGGACAATCAAATAAGCAATTTTGTGCTTCTTTTCTTGATTATGATTGTTGTTTTAAGCATTCTGTATATGGTGTTACTTTTAAGAAACAAAGACTCAGCACTTACGAAAAACAAATCAAAGTAAATATTTTAAAAGCTTTAACAGGATATCTTAATTCTAAATTTGCTTCATATTACCTTTTTTTGAGTACAATTTCATGGGGAATTGAAAGAGAAGAAGTAAGTCCAAATGAAATGTTATCCCTTCCTGCTTTACCCTACGAATTAACTGACGATGAAATAACTGAATTAGCTAAAAAAGTTGATGAAATTTCAAAAGAACTTAAAAAAGATATTTTCCCTGATGAGAACAGAATTTCATATGTAGAAAATGAAATAGATCAAATAATTTATAATGCTTTAAATCTTTCTCAAAGAGAACAATATTTAATTGAAGACGTATTTAATTACGATATAGATTTATTTCAGGAAGGTGAAAATTCAAAAGCATTATTACCTATTAATCACAACGGTAATGAACTTAAAGCGTATCTTAAAATTCTATGTGAAGATATTAATGAACACTTCGAATTTTCCGAGACCAGAGTATGGGCAAGTATTTGGGAAATGCCTGTTAACATTCCAATGCAATTAGTAGCAATTCATTTTACGAATGAGTACAAAGCCGGGCACATTCACACAATTCAAAATTCAGAAGGACTAAACAAACTTATTAGGACAATAGACAACTATTCTTATGAAAAATATTCTTCAAGTGTTTACTTCCGAAAAGTAATAAAATATTATAAAGGAGATATAATTTATATCATTAAGCCTAATCAGAAAAGATTCTGGTCGAGATCACAGGCAATGCAGGATAGTAACTCTATTTTATTGGAAATTATTAACTCCGAGGAGGAATGAGCCTTTCTTCAAAAAATGTAAAACTTGCTAAAATCGGCTTTGAGTATAAATGTCTATTTATTCTTATAGATGGCTATCATCTAATGAAAGCCGCAAATAAATATTCCATTGATTGGGAAGAAGAACAAATAACCGCACAACTAATACACTATATTAAACATTCTCCATCCAGAAACAAATGGAAGATTCATGTAGAACCTGAAGTAAGAATTTATACAAATAAAATTATAGACGGTAAGAAATTACCCAAAGAAGCAGCAAAAATAGATTTAAAAATGCTTTCGTGGCAAACGAAATCCGAGAATGAAGATTTATATCATATAGAAGCAAAAAATATTTGTGAAAAAGATTGGATTAAAAATTCTGGTGCGACTGTGAGTTCATCATATCAATTAAATCGTTATATAGATACTGGAATTTCAAATTTTTTCTCAGGGTACTATCCTTCAAATGGTTGTGTCTGTGGTTATATACTAAATGGAAATAATGATAGTATTATTAACAAATTAAACATTAATTTACAGAAAAAAGGATTAAACCAATTACAGATTTCTAAAACAATAAATAGACATACATTGATTTATAAAATAATATCTAATCAAAGCGAATTGATTAATATTTTTTTCGATTTTCAGTAGGATAATGTCATCAAATCCTATTGGGAATCTATATCTCTTAATTTTATCCCCTTGTTCATAATCTCACTAAAACATTCCATGCCGCTGTAGATAACACCACCGTAACCGCGGCCGGGCTTAGCCTGGGAATCTGACATTGCAAATACTTTCTAAATCAAGTTCACAACTGACTGTTTTTTAATCCTGGATTTTTGAATTTGGAGTAGAAGGGTGTTTAAATTTTTTTACCCACCTCTAAATCTCCTCCTAGGAGGAGACTT
>Ga0307441_1000393_pt1 | contig 16214 bp, 20 predicted proteins | sample SalMarWE160420MG_FD_202149 | JGI IMG/M metagenome (GOLD analysis project Ga0307441, IMG submission 202149) | Salt marsh sediment microbial communities from the Plum Island Ecosystem LTER, Massachusetts, United States - WE1604-20 | ecosystem: Environmental > Aquatic > Marine > Intertidal zone >... | reverse complement strand
CACCTAGTTATGGAATGCCAGTACTTATGTACGACGCGAAATCAAAGGGAGCCGTGAGCTATCTGAATCTGGCCAGGGAGGTGATGAGCAGATGACAAAAAGAAAAAGAAAAGCGCTGGGAAAAGGGATGGAAGAGATATTCCCAGGCATAAGCGAGGAAGAAAAACCGGGTTCCTGGGAAATTGATATCGAACTTATCGATCCGAATCCCTTTCAGCCCAGAAAAAAATGGAGGAAAGAGGAGATAGCATCCCTGGCCCGGTCTATAATTTCTCAGGGCATTCTTCAACCGCTTGTGTTAAGGAGGACCGGTAAACGATATCAACTCATTGCCGGTGAAAGAAGGCTGAGGGCGGCTCAGGAAGCCGGTCTGAGAAAAGTGCCTGTTGTAGTCAGGGAAGCCGATGATCAGCAGATGCTGGCCCTTGCGCTGGTGGAAAACATCCAGCGTCAGGATCTTGGCCCCGTTGAGAAAGCGGAAGCGTTCCAGAGACTTTCGGAAGAATTTGATCTGACTCAGGAACAAATGGGAAACATAGTTGGTATGAATCGATCCTCTGTTGCAAATTATCAAAGGCTTCTCGATCTCCCCGAACGGGTTCTTGATCTTCTCAGATCCGGGCAGCTCAGCATGGGGCATGGAAGAGCTCTTCTGGGGCTTGATGACCTGGATATGATTACCCGTATTGCGGTGAACACAGTTAAAAGTGAAATGTCTGTAAGGAAACTGGAGGAAAAGGTCAGCAGGATTAATTCCCCCGGGAAGAAAAAATCAGTAAAATCTTCAGTTATGGAATCCGTCGAAACTACAAAGCTTCAGAATGTATTACAGAGAATGCTGAAGACCAGGGTCAGAATCAGAGGAAAGGGAAAAACGGGGAGAATAGAGATAAGTTATCACAGTCTGGATGAGCTTGAAAGAATTATCGATCTTATAAAATTGGTAGCAAAATAGCGAATCAGGATAAGTTGACCATCATTGATACTGTGGATATACTCGCTCAAATGTTTAATTGAATACTGAAAGATAATCTTCATAACGAAAGGAGTGCTTAATGGCACATAAGATAAACGATGAATGTATTGCCTGCGGCGCCTGCAAACCCGAGTGCCCCGTTGATGCAATAAACGAAGGAGACAAGTACTCAATTGATCCTGACACTTGTATTGATTGTGGTGCCTGCATCGCTGCCTGCCCGGTAGGAGCTATCGAGGCTCCGTAGATTTCATCTGAACAACGTAATAAGCAAGCCGCCTGATTACATTCAGGCGGCTTGCTTACAGGTATCTGGATCAGACTGGCTATTTTCCGGAATCAATAGTTGGTCTGCAGCTTAGAGCGTATAGATAGAAAATTACAAGAATGACTGTAAAACCGGAATAGAAAAGCGGACTCAAAAAAACGCATCCGAAAGCCCAGAAAGCGATTACTGGTAATAATATATACTTGAAGTGCCTGCCGATCGACCACTTGTCTGAAGCCTCTGCAACAGAAAAATCCCTGAAAAGATCCTCAGCGATACTGAAAAGCACTATAGATACTGCTACAAGGATCAGATGCAGGACAATTCCACCAGTCAGGTGTATGCTGTTTATTGAAGCAAGCAAAGATGTGATTGCGGGAAGAAGAAGAAGACCGGCAAGCAGGAAATAAAAGCCTGTTAACAGGATACGGTCGGGAGTAAGAATACCGAAAAAACTCCTGAGCCTTTTAAGAATTCTTCCCATGATTATCCTTGAAAGCCTGAAGAGACCCAGAACAACAAGTATAACAAAGGCAACATGAAGGTAATCAATCAGTCTCTGTCCCAAAACTGTCCTCCGGAATTAGTGAATTTATGAAAGCCCGGTGAATATACTCCCGCGTGAAAGTGCTTTCAAGTACCGATATTACGAGTCTGAAACTTGTAACCCACAAGAGTAAATATTAAAGTAAGCACAATCGTTATAATTGATGCGGCACTTACTATATCCGTATACGATCCTACCGCATCAAGGAAACCTATATCGCCCAGCATGATCACCGCTGACCCGGCCGCCAGATACGCCCCGGCAAGAGCGGTTAACAGCGAAACAATCGGAGCTTTGTATATATGCATCAGTACACCCGATAAAAGCGAGATTCCCATATGAGCTATACCGGGAAGGGAAGGAAGCAGCCCACGAGCGATAAAAAGACCAATTACGGCTCCAGCGAAGAACATGGAAATTCTCCATGCCACAAGCCCTAAAGCGGCTCCAGCAACTCCGGCGACCCATGGTATCCAGGGTGATGAGGAAATAGTGTTGTGCGTTACATCGGCAAGGAATACCGCTCCCCACGTGAATCCTATGAGAAAGCCGAAAAGTATTACTATTAAGCCAAGAAGTTTCCTTCCAAGCATACAGAAGATGATGCCTGCTAAGAAACTTATAATCGGTACAGTAAAAAAATCCGCCTGCAGTACTATGTTCATTGCATATTCCCTCCGGCTAGCAAATCAATAATCTCCTGAATACCATCTATAACGAATTGACTTTCTATATCAAGCCTGCGATTACAGCGGTTAAGCACCAGTACACTTGAAAACCCCCCCGTTTCAGCCGCTTTAATACCTTTCCAGGAATCTTCGAATACAAGGGTTGACGAAGGAATACAACCGAGCAGAGATGCTGCCCTTAGGAAAATATCGGGAGCCGGTTTCTTCTTGAGATTTTCTCCACCGACTATAAGCGGAACTGGAGCTCCCCCTGCTGTCAGAATGGAACTGACGAGAGAGGAGGAAGTGTTCGATGCAATACAGAAAGCCCGAGCTGGAGCCTTATTCTCAGAGGAAAGGATTTCAAGAAGCTGCGCTGCCCCGGGATAAAGAGGTATCAAGCCTTTATTTACGTAGCCTCTGTATATTTCTCTCTGCCTGTCCTTTACCAGTTGTATGTCTATTCCCTGGAGCCCGTTTCTTCTGATTTCACCCTCGATTCCCTCTCCAAGCGAGGACCAGTATTTCCAGTAATCCTCTTCTGAAATGGAATAACCCCATGGTTCCAGGGCAGTATTCCATGATTTTCGGAAAAAGGGTTCACTGTCAGCCAGTACACCGTCAAAGTCGAAAAGATACGAATCGGCTGTATTCACAACATACGGTAAATCATTTGTATCATACTTATTATTCATACTTTACCGCCGTACTGTCAAATATCAACTTGGCTGGATCAATCTCAGGATACATAATACAAAATATATATCAGGCAGTAGCCCACTGCACGGAGTTATCATATATATCTGCTTTTAGAACCGGGGATAAGTAATATCAGGGAGGTGGTTCTCTTGTTCGGAAATTTCAGTGAAATAAGACAGGCTGCAAGGAAGATATCGGATGCCAGGGTTGCAATACCGATGGGTCATGACGCTTCTTCAATTGAAGCTCTTTTAACTGCTTATGAGGAGGATCTTGCATCAGCAATAATAGTCGGACCGGAGGCTGGAGCAAGAGAAACGTTAAAATTACTGGGGAAAAATCTGCCTGCTGGCATAGAAATCCTTAACTGTGAAGATCCCGAAAAAGCCGCTATGGAAGCGGTAAAACTTGTTGCTTCGGGAGAAGCTTCGATTCTGATGAAGGGTCTCCTGAAAACGTCGATTTTTCAGAAAGCACTGCTCGATAAGGAAACCGGCCTGAGAACCGGGAGAATACTCAGCCATGTTGCAGTAGTGCACGTACCGCGCCAGGACAGGCTTGTAGCAATTTCTGACGGAGGAATGAATATTAAACCGGACGAGGAAGCAATCAGGCAGATAGCCGCGAACGCATCCGAAGTAATAATGAAACTTGGAGCCGAAAAACCTCTTGTAGCTCTGCTTGCAGCAATTGAAGTGCCAAACGAAAAAATGCCAGAGACTATAATGTTCGCAAAGATTGCAGCAGATGGAATTCAGGGACTTTACGTTGAAGGTCCTGTTGCGGTTGATGGGGCGATAGATCCCGAAGCCGCAGCACTTAAGGGTATGAATGGAGAAGTAGCAGGTAAAGCAAACGTTCTGATTACGCCTGATATCGCATGCGGCAATATCTTCGCGAAAGCGTTCATGTATATGACCAACGCTGAAGTAGGCGGTCTCATCGCAGGAGCAGCAGCTCCTGTGGTTATGCTTTCCCGGTCTGATAAACCTGCCACGAAACTGAATTCGCTGGCACTTGGAGTTGTAGTGTCTGGAGGAAGCAATGACTGATGATGGCAGAATGATACTGGCTATAAATCCCGGAGGGACATCCACCAAAGTTGGCATTTTCAGAGAGACTGAGCTTGTTTTCGAGAAGAATATCAGGCATATGCCCGATGAACTTGCCAAATTTGAATCCACGTTCGATCAGCAGGATTTCAGGAGAGGCATAATCCTTGAAACGCTTAAGGAATCCGGATTCAGGCTGTCGGATCTAGCCGCTGTTGTTGGACGGGGAGGGACATTCAAGCCCCTTGAAAGCGGAACTTACGAAGTAAACGACACCCTTGTTGAGGATATAAGGGAGGGCTCTACTCTGCAGGCTGATCATCCATCCAACCTTGGTGCTCTGCTCGCTTTCAGCATTGCAGGAGAGGGGGGAGTGAAGCCATTTATTGTAGATCCGGTAAGTGTTGATGAGATGATAGATGAAGCAAGGCTTTCCGGTTTGCCCGCTCTTGAAAGAACCAGTCTGAGTCATGCACTGAATATACGGATGGTTGCATACAAGGTTGCGGAAATGCTGGGAAGAGAACTCAAAGACCTTAACATGGTAGTTCTTCACCTTGGAAGCGGGATATCGGTCAATGCATTGAGGAAAGGCAGGATGATCGATACAAGCCAGGCTAACGACGGAGGGCCGTTCAGTCCTCAACGGGTTGGCGCACTTCCCACAACAGGACTTGTAAAACTTTGTCTGTCAGGGAATTACACATGGAACGACATGAAATTAATGCTTCTTAAGCGCGGTGGACTCATGGCGTATACAGGAACGGATCACGTAGGAGAAGCCAAAAAACTTGCAGAGGAGGGTGATAAAACCTGTGACCTTGCTTTGCGTGCAATGGTATACCAGATAACAAAGGAAGCGGGAGCAATGGCAGCCGCACTGGCCGGTAAAGTTGATGCGGTTGTTATTACTGGAGGGATAGCGAATAACCGATGGATGATGGAGAAACTCGAAGAGAACCTTGAATTCCTCGGGAAAATTGTAATAATCCCCGGAGAGGAAGAGCTTGAGGCTCTTGCAAGAGGAGTGCTCAGGATACTTGATTCGGTAGAAGAAGTTAAAGTATACCGTTAGAAGGAAAGGCGGCAGATGAGGAAGAAACTGAACAGCATAGAAGAGGGATCCCTCCTTCTTTCAGGTAATGAAGCCGTGGCCAGGGGCGCCTGGGAATCCGGCGTTCATTTTGCCGCGGCTTATCCAGGAACTCCTTCAACAGAAATTCTGGAAGTCATAGGAGAGGAATACGAAGAGATCGATGCGCAGTGGGCACCAAACGAAAAAGTTGGGATGGAAGTAATCGCAGGGGCATCATTTGGAGGAGCCAGGGTGCTTACTGCAATGAAACACGTTGGTCTGAACGTAGCCGCTGATCCGCTCTTCACATTGAGTTACATTGGAGCAACGGGTGGGATCGTAATAGTCTCCGCAGATGACCCGGGCATGCATTCAAGCCAGAATGAACAGGATAACAGACTGATGGGAAAGGCTGCCAAAGTTGTGGTACTTGAACCATCGAACAGCCAGGAAGCCAAAGATATAGTAGGAGAGGGTCTTAAAATCTCCGAAGATTTTGATACTCCGGTACTACTCAGGCTGACAACACGTATCTGCCACTCAAAGAGCATGGTTAAGATAGGCCCAAGAAGAGAAGTATCGATAAAAGGTTACGTAGGAGATATAAAGAAAAGGGTACCGATTCCAGCCCATGCGAGGCTTATGCACAGTCGTGTGGAGAAAAGGCTTGAAGATATTTCAGCCTGGGGCTCGGAATGTACGCTTAACAGGATTGAAACAGGGGATCCGTCCCTTGGTATAATTACAAGCGGAATATCCTACCAGTACGTCAAGGAAGTAAGCCCGGAGGCAAGCGTACTCAAGATAGGAATATCTAACCCATTGCCATGGAATCTTATAGAGAAATTTCTCTCTATGGTGGAAAGAGTAGTGTTTGTTGAAGAAAACGAACCCTACCTTGAGGAGAACATCAAAGCCAGGTTCCTCATTCAGGCCGATGGAAAGAATATCATTCCGATCGAGGGGGAGCTCAACCCGGAGATAGTGAGAAATGCTGTCCATCCAGGGACATCAAAAGAGATTACATACAGTGAGATCAAGCTTCCGCCCCGCCCCCCCGCCCTGTGTCCCGGATGTCCTCATAGGGGAGCTTTTTACTGCCTGAGTAAACTTGGCGGCAGCTCGACTGGTGATATCGGCTGTTATACTCTTGGTATGATGCCACCACATAACGCTCTTGAAACAACGGTATGCATGGGCGCCTCAATAGGTGTGCTGAACGGTATCGAAAAGGCGGTCGGAAGGGAAGGAATGGGGAAGCTTGTTGCCGCGATTGGAGAATCGACTTTCGTCCATTCTGGAATAACCGGCCTTATTGATATGGTGTATAACGGCAATACCGGAACGGTAATGATAATGGATAACAGCCTTACCGCTATGACCGGAGGACAGCAAAACCCTACTACGGGTAAGAACCTCCGAGGAGAACCGGCTCCCGTGCTTGACCTGGAAAAGATAGTTGCTGCATGCGGAGTTAAGCATATAGCTGTTGTCGATCCTCATGATCTCAAAGAAATGGAGAGGATTCTCGGGGAGGAAATGGAGCGTGACGAACTCTCCGTAATTATAACCCGAAGACCCTGCATTATGACCTACAGACCGAAGAAAATCAGCGTTGCTGAACTTGACTCTGAGAAATGCATAGGCTGCGGGCTCTGCATGAAACTGGGATGTCCGGCCATAAGCTGGGACGGAGAGAAACCGGAAATAAGCAGGCTTCTCTGCTGGCCCAACTGTGATATGTGCGTTCAGGTTTGCCCTGTTGGCGCTATCTCGAAGGATATGGAGGGACTTCAATGAAATCCGTAACGAATGTTATCATATGCGGAACCGGCGGACAGGGGATTCTCCTGGCAAGTGAAGTACTCTGCGCTGCTGCAGCACATGCCGGAAACGATGTCAAGAAAAGCGAAGTGCACGGAATGGCACAGCGTGGAGGAAGTGTATCCAGCCATGTCCGGTTCGGTGAAAAGATATTCAGCCCTCTTGTAGAAAAAGGAAGTGCGGATCTAATTCTTGCCATGGAGAAAATGGAAGCTCTCAGGTGGTCTCCTTATCTGGCTCCACACGGCAAGCTTGTTAGCTGCGATCTGAAGATAAACCCCATGACTGTCAATGCGGGATCAGCTGAATATCCTGATGTAGATTCTGTCATAAAAAGAGAGAATCTTCCGGTTAAGCTCGTTCCGGCTGTAGAGATAGCAGAGAAACTGGGTAACCTCAGGGTAGTGAACATTGTTCTGATAGGAGCAGTTTCACCACATCTGCCAATAGATATAGTTAACTGGGAAAAGGCGATTGAGGAAAGGGTTCCCCCAAAAGCACTGGAAGTGAATCTTGAGGCTTTCCGGAAGGGGCGGGAACTGTTCGGCTGATGCTCCCTCGCGGAATACGGGAATGATGAAACGGATTGTGGTTACAGCCCTATTTCCGATGCAATACCTTTCATGGATTCAAGGGCAATACTGACAAATTCTTTAAGATCGTATCCCGCCATAGAGCATTCCCTTATTGTGTCCCTTGGAACGGAACGGGCGAAGGCAGTCATGTTCATTCTCTTGAGAACGGATTTAAGTTTGACCGGCTGAAGTTTTTTACCGGGATACACCAGGGCGACAGCTACTATGAGGCCGGTGATCGATTCACCAGCTGCGAGAAGATGATCAAAATCAGAGATTCGTTTAACACCATTATTCTCGTAATTATGTGATTTAATCGCTGTCAGGGATTCTTCAGGAAGTTCATCCCGAAGCATCTCTGCACTGACAAGTCCATGTTGTTCATGATCCTCGGACGTCTGTTCGTAATCCAGATCGTGCAGCAGCCCGGTAACACCCCAGAGATCTGGGTCTTCCCCTCTATCTTCTGCCAGGCCTCTCATGACGGCCTCTGATGCCAGGCAGTGACGAATCAGGTTAATGTTGCTGAGGTTTTCTTTCAGCAGGTCCAGGGCTTTTTCCCGGCTAATCAAGATAATCACCATTCCATTTACCCCCGGAAGTCAGCAGATTGCTGTTTTTCCCATTTTCGAGGACTCTGAAAGCTGCTCCAAGGTGGGAAGCAATGTCAGATGGAATAAGAGAACGCTCGGAAGAATTCTCTATTGCTATGTCCGCTGCCAGGCCGTGTACGTAAACACCGAGAACGCTGGCATTGAAAGAATCCAATCCCTGAGCCATTAAAGAAGACAGGATTCCAGTGAGAATATCTCCACTTCCTCCCGTTGCCAGGCCGCTGTTACCGGCGGCAACCGTACAGGAACCCAGTTCCGGATGGAATACCATCGTTGGTCTGCCCTTGAGAACTATGGTTATGCCCGTTTCCTCGACAAGTTTTCTTGCAGCGGCCGACCTGCTGGCGATGTTTGACTGGTCACATTCCATAAGCCTGGACATTTCTCCCGGATGAGGGGTTATAAGAAGAGAGCCTTTGTATTTTCCAAGATCTGCAACGGGATCGTCAAGAACATTGAGAGCATCCGCATCAAGAACCAGAGGAACAGTCCAGTTGTTCAGTATATGGTGTACAACTTTTTTTGTGGCAGGACTCTGCCCCATTCCGGGACCGACAGCTGCTGCCTGAAAACTGTCAGGATCAGGAATTCCGGTTGCATCTCCTGGAAGGAAGTACGAAGACAGCACTTCAGGAATACGGCCTGCTATGAGCTGATGAGCAGAAAGAGGTACAGACAGGGTGACAAGACCTGCTCCAGAACGAAGGGCTCCGATAGACATCAACTGGGGGGCTCCGGGCATAGTCTCAGAGCCTCCAACCAGCAGAAGCCTTCCGAATGTGCCCTTATGTCCATCCACAGGTCTGACGGGAAGCAGAGCTGAAACATCACTTAGCCCGGGTATCATGCGGTTTGGTAACTCATCGACTTCCACACCTATATCGGCTGTAAAGATGCTTCCCGCATACCCGCAGCCTGGAGGGAAAAGAAGGCCGGCCTTGGGTGCTGCGAAAGTAACCGTAACATCCGCAGGTACAGTATAGGGGTCAATTTCACCGGTTCTCCCGTTAATGCCTGAAGGAGTGTCTATTGCAAGGACTCTGCATTGATATTCACTCAGTTTTTGTAGACATTCAGCGAAGATTCCCTCGATCTTACCTTTGAAACCGGTTCCCAGAAGAGCATCAACGACAAGAGAAGGGTTATCGGGAAGTTTTTTCATTTTGTCTAAAGGGACGACAATCCCGCCATCCTGTACAAACCGGCTGAGGTTAGTCTGACAGTCATGAGAGAGGCTTTTACCGTGAGGAGAAGCCATAACCACATGTGCATAATACGATTTTTCCCTGAGTTTTCTGGCCAGGACCAATCCATCACCGCCATTGTTACCGGATCCCGCGAAGACTATCACTGGACCGCCGTCGGGTGAAACCATCTGCATAGCCTTCTTCGCGGCGGCTGTTCCAGCCCTTTCCATCAGTACGCTTCCAAATGCCCCATTCTCAATGGCTCTTCTGTCGTATTCAGCTATCTCTTCAGGAATTACCCAGTATTTCATACCTCTCCTCCTGTTTTTTCAATCATAACTACTGCTATCGCGGTGGTATCAGTTCGGGAAACGCTGACAAAGACGTTTCTTCCGCCAAGCAATATCCTGGATTTTCCAGTTATTCTTGGAGTCAGGCTAAGCTGATCTGAAGGAGGAAGAATGAAATCATGCCATTTGACCCCCTCAGAAATACCAGTTCCAAGAGCTTTGAAAAAAGCCTCTTTTGCAGCAAACCGCGTAGCCATAAAACCCTTATCTTCAACCCGCTGCAGCTCTTCTCCTTTGAAAATCCTGTTCAGGAAACTGATACCGCTTCTCTTTAAAGCTTTATCCATACGCGCAATGCTCACAATATCTACACCGCTGCAGTTCAATCGCATACTCATATAATCGTCTCCAGAAGAATTATAATCTTCCGATTATATAGTATGAATTCTTTAAATACACCAGCATTCATAAGAGTTATAGCGGAACACTTATCTGTTATTTAATTTGACAAAAAAATAGCTGTTAAATCAGCTACTTGCGAGGGGGGAAAGGTTGCTTCCCGACCATCTTGCAAAGGCGTTGCAGGACAGAGGAGATGACGCATCAGGATTGTTATCGAGAATTGCGGCAGCAGCTCTTCCAACCATAAGCGCATTGTCCGTAGCATGACTCCTGTCGGGAAGGAACAGGTTCAGCCCTTTGGAAGAACATCTCTCACGAAGCACTTTTCTGAGAAGACTGTTGGCTGTAACACCACCGGCTGCAAGAACGCTCTTAACACCAAGTACATCACTCTGATACATTAACTTTGATACAAGAATATTTACCACTGTCTTTCTAAATGAAGCAGCCAGGTCTCCAAGATCAGCTCCCTGCTCCCACAAGAGCTTCGCTGCAGTTTTAAGACCGCTGAAACTGAATTCAGGCAGCGACGGGTCTGACATTGGAGAGGGAAGGAATATCTTGTCAGGATCGCCATCTTCTGCAGCAAGATCCAAAGCGGCCCCTCCGGGATAACCCAGCCCTGTCAGCTTTGCTGTTTTATCAAGGGCTTCACCAGCAGCATCATCTCTGGTTGAACCAAGAAGCATGATATCCGTCCATGAGTTCATTCTGAAAAGGCTGGTGTGGCCCCCCGAAACGAGAAGTGCAGCTGCGGGAAATACGACACTTCTATCTCCTCCATAGTGAACGAAAAGGTGGGCTGCCAGGTGATTAATTCCCAGAAAGCACTTGCGGGAGGCCAGTGCAGCTGCCTTTGCCCATGAAAGGCCAACAAGAAGTGACCCTGTCAAACCGGGACCGGCTGTTGCAGCGAAGACATCGATTTTATCGAAGCCTTCCAATTCTCCAGCAAGGAGAACTTCTCTGACAAGTCCCGGAAGAATTTCCATGTGGCTACGTGAGGCTAGTTCCGGTACGACACCTCCATGTTCTGAATGTATTTCCTGGCTGTAAATACGTTCAGCGATTGCACTGCATCCATCAAGCAGAGCAACCGCTGTATCGTCGCAGGAGGTTTCTACCGCAAGAATCCTCAAATTTACTTATCCTCGTTATCGGATATGATGCTGACCGTTATCTCCGATCGTATATCGCCGTAAATTTTAACGGGTATAGTATATTCTCCAGTGTCCTTCAGGTGCTCACTGAGAAGAATCTGTTCTATCTCGATATCAAAACCCGCACCCTTTATCACTTCACAGATGTGTCTTTCTGTGACACTTCCGTACAGATGACCGGTATCATCCGAAGCTGACCTGATTTCAACAGTAAAACCATTGAGCTTCTCTGAGAGCTGGTTTGCTTCGGCGGATATCCTGGCCTGTTCGCTGATAGCACGCGCTCTGTAGATTTCAGAGGATTTTACGGCACTGGGAGAAGCTTTTAAAGCAAGATTTCTGGGGAAGAGGTAATTTCTTGCGTAACCGTCGGCTACTTCTACAATGTCACCCCCAAGCCCAAGATCTTCTACGCTTTTTATAAGAAGTACTTTCATTGTGTGTTTTTCCTTTCTTTCATACTAATCAGGCGAGTCCTGAAATCGAACCATGTATCGAGTATTCCGGTAATCATCAGCATTCCCAGAGCAAGGGGTGGAAATACTATTACTACCAGAACGGCAAGCATTAATACCTGTGGGAACATCAGCAGTATCTTCCTGAATACTGCAAGCCCGACAGCGGAGTAGGGCAGTATCATAAAGATCGAAACATTCACAGCAGCCTGCCTGAAGTAAGGATGAAGACCGCTGCCTGAAAGGTTCACTGCCAGAGCTGCTATCAGTATCCAGGCAGGTAACAGGCCCAGTTTCAACGGACGATCATCCGGAATATCAACCTCAAGTCCCTTCCTTCTGCCGATAAGCTTCACCGCCGAAGCGGATGCGATAACTCCCACCGTAGCCCACAGAACCAGAAGAGAAGGCAGTATGTACATCAGAATGTTCAGTACTGAGACTATCTCCGATGAATTCATTCCCGCGGAGCCGTAGAGCTGCACAAGCGTCTCAACGTTGTCTCCCGACAGCAGAGACCGATCCGGCATAAGAAATGTTCCAAAAACAGAAGCCAGTGCCGTAGCAGTTGAAGCTGCTATTACGGAAAATCTAAAACTTCTGCCCGATCTGATACATGCTGTCAGCAGACCTGCTCCCGTTGCCGCAATAAGAGCACCGGTAAAGTCGGATATCAGGAATACTATTACAAGTATTCCTATCGCCACAGGCAGGCCGAAATTCGAATTCGGCGCCAGCATCATCAGAGTCATTACTGTCATTCCAACGAAGGGAACTCCCATCAGAATCAGCACAATGCTCACCGCAATGATACCGAAAATTCCGTTTCCCGTTTCTCTTGATTTCTCTTGCATCGTTCAGGACTGCCGCCTGATTATCTGTAGTGTTCTCTAACGTAAGGGACTAAGGCAAGGAAACGTGCAACTTTTACAGCGTTAGCAACCATTCTCTGATGCTTTGCACAGTTGCCAGTAACACGTCTGGCCACAATTTTCCCCCTGTCTGAAACATACCTCTGAAGCATTCGTTCGCTCTTGTACGATATCTCCAGCTGCGGGTTGGCGCAGAAACGGCATTTCTTCTTACGTCCGTATTTGTTGCTCTTTTTCTTCATTCTTTTCTTTGCGACCAAATCGATTCCTCCTGATGGTCTTTATGATCCGGATCCCAACGCCATTACGTCGGTAGCCTTTACGATCATTCTATGGTGTAATCCTTTCGATCTGTCCTCGAAGGATCTGCTGACGAGATTGCCTTCCAGCAGAATGTACATTCCGTTGGAGATGCTGCGGTCTATTCTTTCCGCCAGTTCTCCCCATGCCTCAGCGCTTATGACATAGGTTTTTTTGCTTTCCTCCGCCCTTCCGGCAGAATAAGATAAGGTATTCTCCAGTTTGAATCTTATTACGAAGATGCCGTAACTGGAAGATTTAAGATCACCCTTTTCTGTCATCTGCCCTGTGAGAACGATGTAGTTCAGCTCGGGCACATCCCTCATTGTAGTCATATTTACTGATTAGAACGGTATATCGTCATCCGGAACCATGGAATCATCTATTGAACCGTTCTCATCATCCTCCCTGTGGTCATGCGCGGCACTGTTGCTTGAAGAGTTCTGTCCTTTTCTTTCAAGGAATTGAATTCTTCTCGCATTTACTTCCAGGCGGCTTCTCTTGCTGCCGTCCCTGTCCTCCCAGGAATTGAAAACGAGCTCTCCTTCGATCAGTACTGGAGAACCCTTTCTGCAGAATTCACTTACAAGTTCAGCAGTTTTTCTCCATGCTATCACGTTTACATAACATGTTTTTTCCTGCCACTCACCGTTCCTGTCGCGGTAGCGCTGGTTGTTTGCGATAGACATTTTGGCAAGATGCGATCCATTTTCCAGAATCCTCGTATCCGGGTCACGAACAAGGTTTCCCGATATTATAACCTTGTTGATACTTGGCATTCTCAGATCCATTACTGATCCTCGCTCTCCATCTCTTCATCTTCATCATCGTCGTAGTCTTCTTCGGGCGGCATCTCGTCATCTAAATTGTCCTCCGAGAAGATTATTCCTTCTCCATCATTCCGGAGTGTAAGAAACCTCAGGCAGCCATCATGAATTCTCAGATGTTTATCGATAGCACCTATGATATCGGTACTGCCGTTCCACCTGACGAAATGGTAGATTCCTTCGGTCTGTTTCTTGATGGGGTAGGCCAGAATTCGGCGGCTCCATTTATCGGAGCCATTGTGCGTGCCTTTGCCACCCTGGATGATTTCTACAACACTGTTGTGTTCTTTCTCTATATCACCCTCGGGGATGCTGGCACTCCAGATAATTACGGTTTCGTAGTCTCGCAAATCAGAAACTCCTTCCTTAACGGGTATTTTAACGCACACCACCCGACCGGAAGGAGAACACTGTACTCTTCTGCAGTCGTTTCCGGTCCGGTGAGCGCATCACTTCGGGCTACGCAATCGGTTGCGCAGCAAACGACAGGTCAATCATCCGAAAAAAAGACGGCATGGTCAAGTGCCGGAACTGTAACGTGCTACGGATCAGTCACAGAATCGTCTTAGCAGAACTCAGTTTTTGTAAAGTCTTCCGCTGCTGAATAAAGGATCACAGGTAACATTGATGCCGAGGTTTCTGAGACCGTTCTCGTCTCCGGAAGAAGGCATATGGGTAAGATGAGCTTCACAGTTCCTCAGCTCGGCAAGCTTATCCATTCCATCCGAAGCGGGTTCGAAAACGGCAGCGTTCACGCTTAGAGCAATAAGAACTTCCTCAAGGTCGAGCTGAAGAGGGAAGGTATTAACTGTTCTTTTGAGGCTTCTGATGGATTCAATGGTAGCGGGAGCAAGGAGATGAATATCGCTACTTATTCCTGCAAGTTTCTTAATGGAATTCAGCACAACAGCAGCCGGAGCATGCATCAGCCTGGAGCTTCTGCCGGTAACAACAGTTCCGTCCCTGAGCATCAGCGCAGCGGCGGAAATCCTGTCAGGATCATCTGGCGAATCCCCTGTCAGTATGCGGTTTCGCGCTGGTTCTACAACGGGCCTGCTTTCGGGAGTCAGACCGTAATCATCCATGAGCAGCTCTACTCTCTGGACTGTTTCCCTGTCAGTAAGGCCCATAACGTATTCGCAGCTGTAACGGAAATACCGCCTAATGATTTCCTGTTCGGCTGCCCTGCGGACTGCCTGGTCATCGGTGATCCCGAATCCGACTCTGTTCACTCCCATATCCGTAGGAGAAGCGTAAGGTGATCTGTCTCCGGTTATCTTCTCCAGAATTCTTCTTAGAAGAGGGAAAGCCTCTACGTCCCTGTTGTAGTTTATTGCAACTGTACCGTAAGCTTCAATGTGAAAAGGATCTACCAGGTTAACATCGTGAAGATCGGCTGTTGCGGCTTCGTAAGCCGCGTTTACGGGGTGTTTCAGAGGAAGGTTCCAGATGGGAAAGGTCTCGAATTTAGCGTATCCTACATGTATGCCCTTATTGAAATCGTGATACAGCTGAGACAGACATGTTGCAAGCTTCCCGCTTCCAGGCCCCGGCCCGGTGACTACCACAAGAGGCTTGGAAGGCTGAATGTAATCGTTCCTTCCGTATCCATCCTCACTCACTATGAGGTCAACATCCGTAGGGTAACCTCTGGTGAAGTAGTGTCTGAATACGTCAACACCCCTTCTCTTGAGCCTGTTTTCAAAGGAAATGGCAGAAGGCTGCTCCTCGAATCTTGTGATGACTACTCCCCTGAGATTGATGCCCCTTGACCTGAAACCGTCAATCAGCATAAGAGCGTCGGCATCGTAAGTGATACCAAAGTCTCCCCGTATTTTACGCTTCTCAATATCTCCCGCATATATGCACAGGATTACCTCTGCCCGGTCACGCAGCTTCTCAAGAAGTCTTACCTTTACATTCGGATCATAACCGGGAAGAACTCTTGCCGCATGATGATCGAACATCAGTTTCCCGCCGAACTCAAGATAAAGCCTTCCCTGTGAATTTTCTACTCTGGAAAGGATTTCACTGGTCTGATCTTCGAGATAAGCGTCGTTATCGAATCCAGTCTTCGGCATCAGTTCGACTCCCTATTGATAAGCAGGATGGTCATGTCATCATCTTGAACGGTTTTACCGGCATGATTGATAACTGTGGTGTGTATTAATTCGGCAAGCTTCTCCATTGTAAGCGAGCAGTTTGCTCGGATAATATTAATGGTTCTTTCCACACCGAACTGTTCCCCCGAGTTATCCTGCTGTTCGAAGATTCCGTCTGAGATAAGAGCGAATATATCTCCTTTCTCCATACGTATGGGGGCGGGATCATCCAGTGGAATATCAGGGATTATGCCGAAGGGTAAAGTTGAAGCGGGCAGCACATCTACTTCCCCGGTGGACATATGGAAGTGAAGAAGAGGT
>Ga0307441_1000391_pt1 | contig 16234 bp, 14 predicted proteins | sample SalMarWE160420MG_FD_202149 | JGI IMG/M metagenome (GOLD analysis project Ga0307441, IMG submission 202149) | Salt marsh sediment microbial communities from the Plum Island Ecosystem LTER, Massachusetts, United States - WE1604-20 | ecosystem: Environmental > Aquatic > Marine > Intertidal zone >... | reverse complement strand
CACCACTGACAAGTATCCCGATATTCGAATTACTCCGCCGCCGCGCTGGTCTTTGTTAAATCTCAGTCAATATGATTCCATGCCTCTGCAGTTTTCCCGCGGCTGTCCCTTTAATTGTGATTTCTGCAACGTGACTGCATTATTGGGTCATAAACCCCGAACCAAAAGTGCTGAGCAAATCCTGGTCGAACTTGATGGTCTTTACAATCTCGGATGGCGAGGTTCGATCTTCTTTGTGGATGATAATTTCATTGGAAACCGTAACTATCTCAAGGGTGAATTACTACCAGCCCTAGCACGCTGGCGCAAAGGGAAAATTGGTTTTTCTTTTAATACAGAAGCCTCGATTGATCTGGCGGATGACAACGAGTTGATCCACTTAATGGTTAAAGCGGGCTTCACCAAAGTATTCATTGGCATCGAAACCCCTGACAACCTGGGGCTGGAAGAATGCAATAAAAGCCAGAATATTAACCGTGATCTCGTCAAGGATGTGAAACATCTTCAACACTCTGGTTTGGAAGTCCAGGGTGGATTTATTGTTGGTTTTGATTCCGATACCCAGACTATTTTTCAACGGCAAATCGATTTTATACAAAAAAGCGGAATCGTCACTGCAATGGTTGGTTTGCTCCAGGCTCCTCCAGGAACCAAGCTCTATGAACGACTAAAAAAAGAAAACCGGTTGTTGGGCGATATGTCCGGAGATAATGTGGACGGCAGTACCAATATCATTCCCCAGATGGGGATTGAAAAATTGAGGTCGGGGTACCAGCATTTGATGGCCCAAATCTACTCCCCAAATCATTTTTATCAACGCGTGAAAACTTTTCTGGAAGAATACCAACCACCAAAAATAAAAACCCCCTTAACCTGGCAAAAATTCCTGGCTTTTTTTCGATCGGTCTACCATTTAGGGATTTTTAATCACGAACGCCGGTATTACTGGAATTTATTATTCTGGACACTGAAAACGCGCCCCTCCATGTTTGCCACTGCGGTAACCATGACGATCTACGGTTATCACTTTAACAAGATCTGCGAGCTACATATAAATTAGATTCCGCTCATAATCCCAATAAATCGGACTCTGCTTGCATGGCCTCCAGCACCAGGGCAACGAACCGGTCCAGGCCTATATCCAGGTTCTGTTCACACTTTTTGATCTTTTCCCGATTAACACTGGCAGCAAAAGCTTTGGCGCCGAATTTCTTCAGGACCGACTCTACTGTCACTCCGGCGAGCTTTTTTGGATGCACCAGGGCTACTGCCACTATCAAACCTGTCAGATCATCACAACTCAACAGGGCATAGTCCATGAGCGTGGACGGTGTAACTCCAGAATATTCAGAAGCATGGGATTGAATACAGCGGATAATCTCATCATCCAGGTCTTCGCCAGCCAGGATCTCAGCCAGCAGGATAGTATGCTGGTCCATCTGGTCCTTGGTTTTTTCATAATCAGCATCATGCAGTAACCCCACAATTTCCCACTCGGCAGGATCTCCCTCGAATTCCTGGGCCAATCTCTTCATGGCTGCCGCTACGCCGTAATGGTGTTTGCGAAGATTCTTGTTTTTGATATTTTCATTTAGGATCTCTATTGCCCTTTCTTTTGTGATCATCTTCAAATCCTTTTCTAAGTCTAAAGAAGAGTATATCAAAGGTCTGGCAGTACCTCCTCATCCCGGGGATGATTAATTACAAAACCATTGACGGAAACATGTTTTCTAGTATGGTTAATATACTCCTCAAAGAAAACGAATCGATGGTACCCCCACCATCAGGAGGCATCATGAAAAGACTCTCCAATCTCGCCTGGACTCCGGCCTGGACGTCTGTGGTTGGCTGCATCCACGGCGCTTTGAATTACCTGGATATAAAACCCAGCCTGGGTTGGTTATTTGGCGGTACAGGGCATGGGTTCATCATTAATATGTCCCAGGATGGATCCTGCCCCAGCGGACCCACGGCCTGGAAGACCTCCAAATTTTATGAACTGGGCAGGAACCTTGGTTTTAGGATCGAGGGTCTATTTGCGGAAAAACACCAACCTGACTGGAAAGATAATCAGCAGAAAGGCTGGGATATCGCCAGGACCTCCCTGGATCAAGATCTGCCGGTTCTGGGATGGGAGTTAGCGGTCCCGGAATGGTATGTCGTTAATGGATATGATGAAGTTGGATATTACTACGATGGACCAGGCGCAGAAAGAGGGCCAAGTCCTAAACCATGGGATGAACTTGGAAATAGCGAGATTGGGCTGCTGGAAATCTTAAGCGTAAAACCTACCGAATCCTCTCAGGATCAAATCCTGGTCAAGGAAGCCCTTGATTTCAGCATCGCTTTTAATAATGGCTCAACTGAGTGGGTGCTCTCAGACTACCTGGCCGGTCAAGACGCATACCAGGCCTGGATTGATGCTGTCCGTTCAGGCAAAGCCATATTAATGGGTCATGCCTATAACGCGGCAGTCTGGGAAGAATGCCGCAGGAATGCTGTTATCTTCCTCCGGGAAGCCAAAAAACGCCTTCCGGGTGTTGTTGATAACGCCTTTGAGAGTGCCATCCGATCTTATAGTGAGGTAGCCAAACAGCTTAAGGATGTCACTGAACTTTATCCTTTCTTCGAGAACACTCGCGAAGAACCGCTAGGAGAAAACCCCAAAAGCCAAAAGGCAGTTAAGCACCTCCAGGCAGCTAAAGAAGCAGAAAAAAAAGGCGCCGAATTCTTGGAAGAGATCCTGGAGGGAATTAGCTGATGGAAGAGAATTTTGCCCTGAAGGATATGTTCAGCAAACAGAGTGTCGGGGAGTTGGCCGAGGCAGTTATCGAAGTCCATCCTGCATTTCCAGCCGACAAATTTTGCCAGGGTGTTTTTGATGACAGTTGGGAGGGTCTAGCCCTTAAACAACGCATCCGCCAGATCACCCTAAACCTGGGGAGAAATCTGCCCACTGATTATTCCACCGCGCTGGATATCCTCAAGAAGGCCCTGCCCCGCCTGGAAAAACAGGGTTTCGAGAAAATGGTTTTCCCGGATTTTGTGGAAGTCTACGGGCTGGATGATTGGGATACCTCCATCTCTGCCCTGGAATTTTTCACGCAACATATGTCTGCGGAGTTTGCGATCCGACCCTTTATTGCCCGCTATCCGAAAAAGACCCTTAACCAGATGCTGGCCTGGTCTAATCATCCCCATCCCGGTGTCAGGCGCCTGGCCAGTGAAGGCTGCCGGCCCCGACTGCCGTGGGGACTGCGCCTCCAGGACCTGGTGGAGGATCCCGGACCGATCCTCCCAATCCTGGAGAAATTAAAAGATGATCACCGCGAGGAGATCCGCCGCAGCGTGGCTAATAATCTAAATGATATATCCAAAGATCATCCTGATCTGATTGTGGAAATTCTGGAAAAATGGCAGGATCCTGAAAACATAGATCGAAGCCAGTTGATCAAACACGCTCTTCGCACATTGCTTAAAGCCGGCCACCCTGGAGCATTGAGACTGTTGGGTATTTCCAGCTCACCCGAGATTATTGTCGAGAATATCAATCTGGAACCTCAGGAAATCACCCTCGGCGAAGATCTGGTTTTCAGTTTTGAGATCCAGTCTACCGGTAAAAATGAACAGGAACTGATGGTGGATTACCTAGTACATTTTATGAAAGCCAACGGGACTCAATCGCCCAAAGTTTTCAAATTGACTCAAAAAACCATCCAGCCCGGTGAGCGGATCAGGATCACCCGTAAACACGGTATAAAACATATAACTACTCGGAAATACTATCCCGGGGTCCAGACCTTCCAACCTCAGGTAAATGGAAAGCTTTTTGGAAAGGTAGATTTAATGTTGAAAATGAAGTGATTAGTATTAAGTTTATGAAATCTCCCCCAGCCAATCCAGATTTCCTTTTTTCAGCAGCGTCCTTGAATATTTCAGCTTTTCGGCTTCCAGGTAAACCATAAAATCCTCCAGGCAGCATTTTAATGCATCAATCATTTCCTGGTCGGGATTAACGCCATCCTCCCACCACCAATCATTGATGGTCAGGATCCTGGATTTTTTATCAAATCCAGGATCCAGGCGGGCTACAAATCTATCCCCATATAGCACCGGAAGAACGTAATAACCGTACTCCCTCTTCTCTTTGGGTTTGTAGACTTCCCACATATAATTGAAATCAAATAAACGGTTGAGGGTTTTCCGGTCCCAGAGCAGGTTATCCAGGGGGGCAATCAAGGCAGCTTCCTGGACTGGATCACCTTTTTTGGACCGATTGATCAGCTTTTTATTCTCCTGGAGCAAATAGAAGATCTCACCTGGCAGTTCCTCCACTTCAACTTCCAGTAAATCACCATTTTCCACCAGCTCTTGAAGGATCCTTTGCCGCTGAGGTGATTTCACACCGATCATCCCTCCCCATTGTTCACCAGCATTGGGATGGGCCAATCCCAGGCCGCTGATCCGACGCAAGACATGCCAGCGCTGATATGCCTCCAGGTTCTGGTTGGGATCAGAGATTTTCAGCACCTCGGCCGGCAGCAGGTTTTCGATCAGGTCAAAATAACGTCGGTTGTTGACCCTATGATGAACGCCCAGTTTTCCGATCTTGAATAACCCTTCCAGACTGGCCCGGATTACCCGGGTGGGACCCCAGGCCCAATCGGTTTTTTCTTCAAAATGATAATCCAGAGAACACTGCGGCCCTTCCTGGCGGATCTGGTCCAGCACAGTGGGGGCCAGGCTCATCACCACATCCGAAGGCACACCAAATATCTCCTGCATCCGGGAGCGATGATGGGAAAAACAAGGCCAATCCTCAACCAGGCTGAGGCTGGCCATCTTATCCCAGTTATCTATCAGAAAGCGGTCCTGATAGAGAAGTTCATCAAGCACTGAGGGTTGGAAATCCTTAACCCGCGACTGCAATACCAGGTCTGGGTTGCGCCCTACCACATTGATGGGATCGAACTGGATCGAGCGCACCTTTTTCAGAAAGGTTTTTGCTCCCCTTTTTCCAGTCCAGGACCGGGGTGGATATAGCCCCTGGAAAGCTAAAAGGGTGCGTCTCGCTGTCTGCTGGGAAATCACAAGGGGGTTCGACATGGATAATCCCAAAAAATTAACAATCAGGGAAATATTGTAACATTACTAATTTGTTCTAAGTACGCTATTCCAATAAATTAGCTCTCATTTGCTGCACTTCAGAAGGATTGAGGGCAAGTCCATCTCTGAGGTAATTATCAAAACTTCCCCATTCGTTATCAATAGATTCAAAGGAGGCCCTGAGCCAATTTTTTTGAACGCTCATCAAGGGGCTGATCATCTTATAAGCCTTGTATCCCCTGGCGATGATCGCGGGTAATATTTGACTATTAATTCGTTTGACATACTGATTGCTAAGAAGGTAATCCTGGTAAATGACAGATTGATCAACCCCCAGCAAGCGCAGTAAAATGGCCGCTGCATAACCAGTTCTGTCTTTTCCAGCTGAACAATGCCACAAAACAGGGCTGCCGCGGGCGTGCAGCACAGTTTGAATGAACGTTTTAAAAGCAGGTGTGAATTCGGTCGCAAATTGCTGATAAGCTTTGAGGATCAAACCGTCCGGGTCAAATCCCTCGTATTCTTTGTTCTTTAATCTCTCCCGAATCTGTTGTGAAATATCCCGGTTAACCTGATCCATAACAGGCAAATGAATTTCCTGTAATCCTTCAGGAACCCGACTGGGGCGCCGCTCTGCTTCATAATTGGATCTGAAATCAAGGACAGCGTAAAGCCCGAAATCGGAAATGGTATCCAATCCGCGCGGTTTAAGTTTAGAGAGATCCCCCGATCGATAAAGCTGTCCCCATTTCACGGTCTGCCCAGTCCGGGTTTGATATCCGCCCAGGTCCCGGAAATTTATTACACCCGGGATTTTCAGTAAACGTGATTTTAATGAAATTTCTTTTTTTGCTGCAGACTCATTCCTATGCATTTTTGTACCTGATAATATTCCGCAATATTCTCTTCGCCCTATAGAAATTGCGGTCAAAATTCCCAAACTCATAAGCTAACCAAATGATCGGGTTAATTATAATGTTATGATCTGGAAGTTCCCAAATATCACATAACCACAAACAAATATTTAAGGAATGGATTGATCACCTGCGTTGGTTTATGCTGGACTCAGGATATAAACCCCTCCAGGCAAACCAGTATACCAGCTGGGTAGAAACCCCGATCAGGGATTTGTTTTTTTATCCCACCGCTGAGTAACACATTGGACACCAGGTGACAGTAACAACTTTTCCCCCAACCTGGGCATTAACCACCTCATGCAAACTGAGAAGGCGGACTGGATAGGACCTGGATACACCACCAATAAGGAGACCTACAACCAGATCTGTGTCTTCCAGATCCGCCTTCTCAACCTGCATGAAATAGCTTTCTTCCGCCGGGATGGCTGGAATATCCTCTTCAGACGCTGCCAGCACCCGTTTCCTTGACTGCAAACAATCCAGTTCCGGTTCTGGTAAAGCGGCGGGGTGTCAAAATATCTGCCCGTACACCGTTACTAAGGACGAGAGAAAAAGGAGCAGAAATAAGTTTTGTTCTACAAGTTTAAGATGAAATTCACAATGGAAATCTTACCTAATATTTTTATGATATGTTTTCCCTGGAGGAAACCATATCGAATGTGTTTTAAGTTACAATCAGTAAATGTTTACAATCACAACTTGGAACGTCAATGGAATAAGAGCCGCATTCAAAAACAAAGCCGATGCCTGGTGGGAGGAATATGATCCTGACCTGCTTTGCCTGCAGGAAGTTCGGGCCCGGCCGGATCAACTCACTGCCGCCCAGCGGGATGCGCTCGAAAAAAGGAATCCGGTCTGGAATCCTGCCGAAAAGGCTGGCTATAGCGGGGTTGCCACTTTCTCAAAAACCGAACCAGTCGCTACTGAAATCGGTCTGGGAATCCCCCGTTTTGATGTAGAAGGCCGCGTTATTCAAACCCTTCTTTCCGGATTGCGAATCTTTAATATTTATTTCCCAAATGGTGGACGGGATCTGAGTCGGGTTGGGTATAAACTGGATTTTTACCAGGAACTGTTGGAGATCTGTGATCAGCTGCACAATAAAGGTGAAAAGATCATCATCTGCGGGGATTTTAATACCAGCCATCAATACATCGATCTGAAAAATCCCAAAGCCAATGAAGGCAATACCGGTTTCCTCCCTGAAGAAAGAGAATGGATCGATATCTACCTCGAGCATGGATTTGTGGATATCTTCCGGGATCTATACCCGGAGAAGGAGCAGTACTCCTGGTGGACCTATCGAGGCGGTGCTCGGGAGCGCAACGTGGGTTGGCGGCTGGATTATTTCCTGATCTCAGAAGCGCTGGTTGATCAAGTGGAAGATGTGATCATTCACGACCAGGTAATGGGCTCAGATCACTGCCCGGTGAGTTTGTTGATAGATCTCGATTGAAGTTCTCCCCGTCCTTTGGGGTATAATTTTTTTAGGATAAATGTACTCTGGAGGCGGAATGGGAAAATCTCAAGGCAAGATCAGAGTATTAATTGCAAAAGCTGGTTTGGACGGCCATGATAGAGGGGCAAAAGTTGTTGCCCGGGCTTTACGAGATGCCGGCATGGAAGTGATCTACACCGGTTTGCGTCAAACCCCAGAGATGATAACCGAGGCCGCTCTTCAGGAAGACGTCCACGTGGTCGGTTTATCCATCCTTTCCGGGGCGCATATGACCCTGGTCCCCAAAGTGCTTAAAATGCTCAACGAACAAGGACTTGATGATATCAAGCTCTTCCTGGGCGGCATCATACCGGATGAAGATAAAACCAAACTAAGAAAGCTGGGTGTGGATGGAATATACGGTCCCGGCACCTCCACCCAGACCATCATTGAAGACATTCAACAGGCATGTCAGTAACCCACACGAAAGCAATCCTTAATGGGGAGCGGCTGGCTTTGACCCGTGCCCTGACTCAGGTAGAAAACAACACCGCTGAAGGATTAGAAATCCTGGAAGCGCTCTTCCCCCATACCGGAAAAGCCCATCTGATCGGAGTTACAGGCGCACCAGGGACAGGAAAATCAACCCTGGTAAACCAGCTGGCTCTGGCATTTCGGCAAATGGCGGATGGTATTACTCCTCCCAAAGTTGCCATCGTGGCCGTGGATCCCACCAGCCCCTTCAGCGGGGGCGCTCTTCTGGGAGACCGGGTTCGCATGCAGGATCTGGCGGGCGATCCCGGTATTTTCATCCGCTCCATGGCCTCCCGCGGCTCACTGGGCGGCCTGGCAGCCGCAACCGCTGGTCTTGTGCAAGTCTTTGACGCCGCTGGATTTGAGATCATTATCATTGAAACCGTCGGCGCAGGACAAGCTGAAGTTAATATCGCCCGATTGGCGCACACCACCATTGTTATCGAAGCACCGGGGCTGGGGGATGAAATCCAGACCATCAAGGCTGGAATTCTGGAAATTGCCGATATCCTGGTAGTTAATAAATCCGATAAACCGGGAGCAGAGAACACTCTCCGGGGCCTCCGAAACATGTTGTCCCTGGCCCATCCGGAAGAGAATTCAATTAACCACCACGGCGAAATTATGGAATTCAATACCGAAACAGATCAAGCCGAGAATGGCTGGATCCCGCCTGTACTTCCCACAATAGCCACATCGGGGGAGGGAATCCCGGAACTCGTGAATAAGCTTATAGCTCATAACGATTATCTGAAATCCAGTGGAATTTGGCGGGAGAGAGAAGAAAAACGATTAAAGAATCAACTGGAAACCCTGCTGGGCGCAGCGCTGCGTTCGCGCTGGGAAAAAAGGATCTCCCCTGATATTTATCAAGCTGCCCTCACCCAAGTCATCAAACGGGAGCTATCTCCCTGGCGGGCAGTTGAAGAATTGATCCAAGGAGCTGGTTTATGATACTTGGTGAACAGATCCGCTTTCGAGCCATTGAAAAAGAAGATCTGCCATATTTTGTCAAATGGTTGAACGACCCCGAGGTCAGGCAGGGCCTATCCATGATCCTGCCTCTCTCCCTGGCGGAAGAAGCGGATTGGTTTGAGGAATTGTTAAAAAAGCCTCCGTTTGAAAGGCCGTTGGCAATTGAGATCCAGCCAGATCCTCAAGTGGATGAGTGGATCTTTGTAGGCAACTGTGGATTGTTTGGCATCGATTGGCAAAACCGGTTCGCCGAGATTGGCATTCACATTGGTGATAAAAAGTATTGGAACCAAGGTTTTGGTACCAAAGCCATGCGCTTAATCCTGAAACACGGATTTGATAACCTTAACCTGCACAGACTCTGGCTGCGGGTTTTCGAAACAAACTTACGGGCAATCCATTCTTACGAAAAAGCCGGCTTTACTCTGGAAGGAAAGTTACGTCAAGCCCAGTACCTTGATGGAAAATATGTGGATGTTATGATTATGAGTATGATCAAACTTGAATGGAAAGAACAACAGTAAAGGAATCACTTATGGCGCAAAAAATAACCACACTTCCAGGTATGTATGGTGATATTAAACTTATTGCCGGGACAGCAATTCCCGAAGTCGCCCAGGGCATAGCAAATTACCTCAACGTCCCTATCAGCGGAAGGGATATCATCGACTACCCCAATGAGAATATCTGGGTCCGACTTCATAATAGTGTACGCGGACAGGACGTCTACCTGGTCCAGAATACTTCTCGACCGGTCCACCGCAACTTAATGGAGCTGTTAATTACTCTGCAAACATTGCGGTTGGATTCTGCCGGTCGAGTAACTGCAGTCATCCCCTACCTGAGCTATACCCGGTCAGATAAAAAAGATAAACCAAGGGTGCCGATCACAGCTCGCCTGGTCGCCGATATGATTGAAATTGCCGGCGCAGACCGCTATATGACCATGGATATGCACGCCGGTCAAATTCAGGGATTCTTCTCCATCCCCGGAGACGTATTAACCGCCTACCACTTGTTAAAAGACCGCCTGTTCCAATTACTGCCCAAGATGATAAACCCTGTAGTCCTTACAGTTGATCTTGGTTTTGCAAAAAAGGGCCGCAATCTGGCCGTCGAGCTGGGTGTGCCAATTGCTTTCATCGAAAAACGGCGCCGGAAGAAGACCAATGCCGCCCAGGCTCTAACTCTGATTGGTGATACTTCTGACAGGGATGTAATCATCGTAGATGATGAAGTGGATACCGGTGGATCTATGGCTGAAGCAGCAATGGTGGCAAAAAAGAATGGTGCCCGTGAAATTTACTCTGTTTTCGTTCATCCAGTATTCTCTGGCCCAGCTATTGAGAAACTGGCCGCATCCCCCATAACCCATCTTATAACAACAAACTCCGTCCCTGTAGCCTCTGAAGGTATAAAAACCCTCAGGGAAAAACGCAAAGTGGATATCCTGGATATCTCACCCCTGTTGGGTGAGGTCATCCAGAGAGCCCATGAGGGACGCAGCGTAGGCGAAATGTTCGACGAATAAATCTCATGCCAGAACTTCCAGAAGTCGAGACCTTTCGCAGATACCTTCTCCAGGGAGAATCTGGATCACCATCGATCCTTGGTAAGAAGATTAAGGATGCCGAATTATTCTGGGATAAGACTCTCGCAGAGCCGGCGCCGGGAGAATTCAAGGACCGCATCCGGGGGCAATTTGTCACTGGGATTGGTCGACGCGGTAAAAATCTGCTGATCCATCTCTCTAAGGATACATTGATCATCCATCTGCGCATGAGCGGAGAGCTGATCGTAGAAGAAAAAACCAATCCCACAGGAAAACATTACCGGCTAATCGTAAATTTCACAGATAAATACAGGCTCGCATTCAATAACATCCGCAAATTCGGGCGGGTCTGGCTTATTGAAGATCCCAATCAGGTGATCGGGATTCTTGGTCCCGAACCTCTGAAGGATGATTTCACACCAGAGCTTTTCCATCAGATCCTCCAAAATCGCAGCAGACAGCTGAAGTATTTCCTGCTAGACCAGAAAATGATTGCCGGAATGGGCAACATCTACACCGATGAAGCCTTATATCGCGCAAAACTGCACCCGGCCAGAAAATCCGATACCATTAGTACCGCCGAAGCCAAACGACTTTGGGTGAGCATCCGGGAAGTCCTCCAAGAAGGTATCCAAAATCAAGGGTCTAGTATTGATTGGATGTACCAAGGAGGAGATTACCAGAAATATCTCTCGGTGTATAATTTAGAAGGAGAACCCTGCCGACGTTGTAAAACGCCCATAGAGCGGATCAAAATCGCGCAGCGCAGCACCTATATTTGCCCGATCTGCCAACCGTTTCCTGAGTGAGAAGGAGTTCCTATGCAAATTGCCCTGCTTGTCTTTATCGTGATATTCGCACTGGCGATCGGATTCTTCCTGGGACTATTCTTGTTGTCCATGAATTCGCCTCTGCTAAATAAACTCTTCCAAAAAGATGAAACAGAATCAGAGGTAAATCTACCCGGGTCATCTGAAGCGGCTCTGGTAGGAACTGCCGAGAACGTTCTCCAAATCAAAAAGCCCAATCCAAATTCAAAGCTTCTGATGCAGGTCTGGAAAGAAGAGGGCAAACCACCGGTATATGATCTCAACGGAACCTACGTAGAGAAAGAGAAATTGCCCCAAGAAATCTTAAACATCATTACTGTTCAAAAAGGAGCTGCTTCCGAGCCCGAGCTCCAGAAACCCGTTCAAACCCCCGATGAAGCGGACTCCATTCTCCAGGATGTCGAAGCCGAGGAAGAGGGAGAAGCCAAGGCAAAAATGCTCAGCGTGATCGATGAGGTAAATGAGATCCTACAGAAGAAACTTCATGGGTCCCCATTGGCCGGCAAAGGTATCCACCTGATGGAGAATCACAATAAGGAAATTCGCTTCTGGGTGGGTTTGAATTCCTATAATGATGTGGAGGAAATCCCAGATCCGGAAGTACGGCAAATCATTGATGAATCTGTGAGGGAATGGGAAGAACACCGGGTTTAAGACTATTTCCGCCCGTTAACCATTTCAGTAAATTCACTTGTTATTACCGCACTCAATTTCGTGCGGAGATCATCAGGTAAAAACGCCCCCTGGGCGGCAGCGGTTACCCGCTCTCCTACCACTCGCAGGGGAAGCCCCAGCACTTGATGTACAGTTTGATATTCACCAGACAGATTGATCTTGGAAATGCTTGGATCATCAGTGTTGATAGTAACGTTTAATCCTTCCCGGATCATTTGTCTGATTGGATGATCCGTGATGTTTTCGACCACTCCAGAATGAAGATTGCTGGTAACACAAACTTCGAAGTGCGTCCCCCGCTCCCGGGCCAGGGCGACTGTATAGGGATCATCTAAAACTCGGATTCCATGGCCGATCCGGTCAGCCCCCAGCAATTCAATGGCCTGTTTCACATTTTCTGATCCACCCCACTCCCCTGCATGGATAGTCGTTTTCAAACCACTCTGCCTGGCGATCTTGAATATCTCTTGAAAAGGTTCTCCGGAAAAATCCGCTTCATTTCCAGCCAGATCAATACCAACAATACCCTGATCCATTTTATCCAGAGCGATCTCGATTGCTTTCTGGGCCTGGGCTATACTTTCATGGCGATTCATACTGATCAGTAGGCGAACCAGGACATCAAAGTGAGCAGAAGCCTCCTGAACACTCTCTATGACCCAATCCACCACCTGAGTCATTGGGAAACCTTCCGCCCTGCTGAGTGCAACAGGAGTGAAACGCAGTTCCAGATAACGGATATTATCGAGGGCCGCGTCTTCCACCGCTTCCCAGGTAATGCGTTTGATTATATCGGGGGACTTATAAAAAAGGCGCAGGGTACCGAACTTGGCCAGGAAATTTTCGAAAGTATAAGGATCTTCATGTTCTACCTGGACCAAAGGTCGTAGATAGCCAGTATTCTTTACATCCATCTCGTGAGCACGGACGATTTCCATCATGGTTTTGACGCGCAAAGAACCTTCCAAATGGCGGTGAAGCTCCACTTTGGGCAAACTCTTATAAAAATCAGCGACTTCAGGAACCTGATTTTCAGTCATCGAGATCTTATCCATGTGCCAGAGATTGATTTATTTATTGTACCTGATTAATCGAGGCCAAAAGAAACCAGGACGCTCGTACTTGAGCGTCCTGGTTAAAGGGTTAATTCGAAGTTTCTTGATTGATCAGGTACTTTTTAGTTGCGGGGAGGACTCATTAAAACCAGCCTGGATCCGCTCCAGATTGCGGGGTTGGAAGGTAAACATACGATTGACCACACCAACTCTCATATCCTCCATAAGGCGCTGGAACATCTCAAATCCGCGAGTTTTATACTGAACCAATGGATCCCTCTGGGCGTAGGCTTCCAGACCAATTGCCACACGTAAGGCTTCCATTTGTGTCAGATATTCCACCCACAACTCTGATATCACTCGCAGGAACAGATCCCGGTAGATATTACTGATAACTGAGCGACCTAATAAATCTTGAATTCTCTTTTTGAGTTCTTCCGGAAGGTTTTCTATATTTTGGTTAGAATGCTGTTGAAAAACATCTTTTCCAATCTCTTTCCCGATATTGTCCTTGAGTTTCTCTTCCAGTTGGGATAGCTGAACTTCTTTTAAGCGTGTGATCTCATTCAAACCCCAGGCATCCTGAACAGTGAGCCGGGCTTTTTCGAGATGATCTAAGATCTCATTCCGGGCTGTGTCCTTATCCATCTGTAATAGAAGTCCTGCCGCATAGAAGGTGTACCGCATGCGCTGAGTTCGAAGCCAAATTCTTTTATGACTCTTTTTATCAAAAGCTGCCTTTCGTCCTTCCGCCATCAATCCGAGGATCTTCACCAGGTCTGAATCTGAAAGTTCTTCCGCCTGGATCCCTATAAGTCCAGCTTCAATGCTTTTCTTGACATGGGAATCCTCAGGATCATCAAAATAAGACCTGCGCCGATCCTCGAATTCTTGCTCGATCTGTTTAAATATCCATTCAGTGACCGATTCCCAGCTAGAACCTACCGTTTGGACCTGCTCAACTTCCAGGGGAGATCCCAGCAATCGTTCTGCTCCGCCAATCAGCCGCTTAAATTCCAGATCTCTCAATTGGGTTTCAACCTGGGTCCTGAGGTCCTGTTCTAATTCATCTCCTGGACCTTCAATTAATTCCTTGATCTGATTTGGGGTAAGTTCAAAACGTGTCCGAACCAGCTCTCGCATTTCATTGAATACTGCCTGGGGATTTAACGGTTCTTCACTTTCCAGCGACAAACCTTCCAGGAATGTGTCCAGGGTTTCCATCCGGCTATCCAACTGATCCTCGTACCGGAACTGGCGATCAACCAGAATCCGATCCACCGCTCCCAGGGTGTATTTTTCCTCAGCTGCCAGGATGTCTTTACCCATTTCAACCAAAACAGGCACTATCTCATTCTTCTTTAAACCTGAAGTTTCTTCCCGGATCTTTTTTAATAACAGGCACATAGTGTAGGACGGTACCTGCTGATCCTGGAATGTCAAGGTGGGCTGAATCTGGGACAGCCAGGCCAACAACCGCCAGGCACTCCCCTGATCTTGATCGCTTTCCTCTTCCCAGATTGTATTTTCTATTCGGGTTTGGATTTCCGTATCGAGCATCTCCAGGATATCTTCTGAAAGGTCTGATTTCCGGAAAACCAGATCTCGCTGTCCGTAAATCTTCTCACGCTGAGTGTTTAACACATCGTCATATTCCAACAAATGTTTACGGACATCAAAGTTAGAACCTTCCACCCTGTTTTGGGATTGCTCTACCACCCGATCTACCAGGGGATTTGCGATTGGCATGGACTCATCAACCTGGAGGCGGGTCATGAGAGCTTCCATCTGTTGACCGCCAAACCGGGCCATCAGATCATCTTCCATGGAAAGATAAAAACGGGAGGACCCGGGATCTCCCTGGCGGGCCGCGCGGCCCCGGAGCTGATTATCGATCCGGCGAGCTTCATGCCGTTCTGATCCGACCACATGCAGACCTCCCAGAGCCTTCACCTGCTCTTGATCCCGCATATGCTGCAGGAAATAATTAATCTCTGTTTCATAGATGCCGTAGTCTTCTTTATCGAGCTGCTTGACCAATTTTTCCTGTTCCTGCAGTGAAAGCTCAAAGGGGTCCTCAAAGCCTGCCCGAGTTAGAACACGGACCACATCCGTGGTGATCTCTTCTGCAAGTTCACCACCCAGTTTAATATCCACGCCACGGCCGGCCATACTTGTAGCGATCATCACTGCCCCAAACGCACCAGCGCCAGCAATGATTTGACTTTCCTCAGTATGTTTGCGGGCGTTAAGCACATTATGGTCCACGCCACGTTTCAGGACCTGGTTCAAACGATCGGCATGAGATGAATTCAGCTCTAAGATATCCAGCAGAAGCTGCACGTTTTCCGGATCATTGAAATTCAGCTCAAGATCCAGATCCAATTCTTTGATCATATTCCTGAGATTACCCAATTTAAGGGTAGTAAGAGGAACGTTCAGCGGCTGCAGCTCAGGGATCCGCCTGCCATCAGGGAACCGGTCATGTTTTCGCATCCAGCTTTCCCGGATCATCAGGGTAAAGGCCAGGTTCCGGATTGATGGACCATCCAGCCGGTTTGATAAGGTTTCGGAGTTCTCGACTGAAGTAGTGCCCACTAGTAATGGTCGACCCACTACATGGAAAGTCAGGATTTCCTCAGTAATCGCCCTCAGTTTAGCTTCCTCGCTGATGTAAATCAGGTCGGAATAATCTTTTCTTTTCCAATATAAGGGGGCTTTTTCCGGGTCATCTTTATCAGCATAATAGGTATACTCAAAACCGCTATCAGTTTCCTTCCCCTTAAGTGTCACCAGGGAAGTATCCTCCTGGGCGGCCGCATAATCCAGATTGGTTGGAATTGCTATCGGATCCAGGCTATAGATCTCATTAAATTCTTCAGATTCTGTCACTGCTGTTCCGGTCATACCGGAGAGTTTTTCATACATTCGGAAATAATTCTGGATTGTGATTGTGGCATAGGTGACATTTTCACCCTGGACTTTGACATTTTCCTTGGCTTCCACAGCCTGATGCAGACCGTCAGACCAGCGCCGCCCCGGCATTAATCGCCCAGTGAAATCATCAATGATTACCACTTTGCCAGCCTGAACAAGGTAATCCTTATTCTTCTTAAATATGAATTCTGCCCGCAGCGCCTGTTCGAGGTAAC
>Ga0307441_1000390_pt1 | contig 16283 bp, 16 predicted proteins | sample SalMarWE160420MG_FD_202149 | JGI IMG/M metagenome (GOLD analysis project Ga0307441, IMG submission 202149) | Salt marsh sediment microbial communities from the Plum Island Ecosystem LTER, Massachusetts, United States - WE1604-20 | ecosystem: Environmental > Aquatic > Marine > Intertidal zone >... | reverse complement strand
GCCTGGGCACCCGCGCCACCACCGGCACCCGCACCCTGGGCCGATGTGCTCTGATCCACCACGGCCGCCTCATGCCCCGGCTTGCCGCCCATGGTTCCGCATGCACTCAGGGTCAACGTCAACACGGCCAGACTCAAAAAGCCAAACAAACGTTTCATGTATCGATCCTCCGCTGAAAATTTAATAGGGGCCAAACAGGCCGTCTTGGCTATTGAGTACGGAAAGGACCCCACGCGGGCTCACTGACATCGCCCTGCTGAGCCACCAACCGCTGGCCGGCGCGGCCTCCCTCGGAGACCGTCGCCAGTACGCCGCGATTGCCGTGTTCCGCTGCGTAAAGGATCATGCTGCCGTTGGGCGCAAAGCTGGGAGATTCGTCCAGCGGCCCTTTGCTGACCGTCTGCAACAACCCGGTCTTCAGATCCAGCACAGCTATCTGATAGCTTCCTCCCGATCCATGCACCATGGCAATATCGCTGCCATCGGGCGAAACGCTTGCGCCGGCATTGTAGTTGCCGTCGAAGGTCAGACGCTTGGCCTGCCCACCGTCAGCGGAGATTTGGTAGATCTGGGGACCGCCGCCACGATCGGAGGTGAATACCAGACTCTTGCCGTCGGGCATCCACGCGGCCTCCGTATCGATCGAGGGGTCGTCGGTCAAACGCCTGAGGTGACCGGTAGACAGATCAAGGATGTAGATGTCCGGACTACCGTCCTTTGACAGCGTCATGGCCAGGCGCTTTCCGTCCGGAGACCAGGCCGGTGCGCCGTCGATGCCCGGGTACGAAGCCACCACGTGCCGCGCACCGGATGCGACGTTCTGGATAAATATCTGGGACCGATGGTGCTCGAAGGATACATACGCCAGTTGCTTGCCGTCCGGAGACCAGGCCGGCGACATGATCGGTTGCGACGAACGCAGAATGGTCTGCGGATGGAAACCATCCGAGTCGGCAACCTGCAGCTCATACACTGTATCGTTCTTACTTTTGCGGTCGGTCGTCACGTAGGCGATGCGGGTGTTGAATGCACCACGCTCGCCGGTCAGGCTCTTATAGATCAGATCGCTGATGTGATGGGCCACGCCTCTGAGATCCGAACCATTGGCCGGAATGCTGTAGCCGATGATCTGGCGACCCTGAAACACGTCGAAGAGCTGGAACTGGACGTTGTAGCTGTCCGGCCCCGTGGCCTGCACCTTGCCGACCACCAGATTGTCGACCCGCAGCACGCGCCAATTCTGGAAGTTCACCTCATCACCGGTATGGGGATGAGCGACAAGATCCTTGTCGGCCAACGGCGCGAAGCGGCCGCTGCGACGCAGGTCGTCGGCGACGACCTTTCCCACGTCCGTGGGAAGCTTCCCGGGCCCGGCCCAGCCGAACGGAACGACCGCAATGGGCTGAGCCCCCTCGGTGCCTCCGGTGATCTGGATAGTGAGCGCGGCATCGGCGCCCCGCGATCCCAGCAACAGGCCGGTCATCAATAGACATGCGTAGAATGCTAGACGCACAGGCGTTCCTCTCATGACTCGGGCGTAAACTCGAAATTGAAGTTCCGCATTTGATTCATTGCATCGGGGTCCGACGGCATGGGCAGCGGTGCGGCCCGGTAGACGGCGGCCACCGCTGAGCGATCGAAACCCGGGTTTCCGCTGCTCTTGACGATCGTGGCATCGGCCACGTCGCCTCCCGGAATAAGACTGACGCTGACCACGCAGGACAGTCCGTCAGGCGTGCCGGGCGGACGTATCCAGTTGCGTCTCACCTTCTGCCGAATCGCCGCGATGTATTGATTCACCTCACTCTGAACTGCCTGTTGGTGCTGGGCAGCCAGTCGCTTCTGTTCGGCGGCCAACTGTTGCTGAAGAGCTGCCTCGGCCTTCCGCTGCGCTTCCTCGCGGGCCTTGCGCCTGGCTTCCTCCGCAGCTTTGCGCTTCGCTTCCGCCTCAGCCTTGCGTTTGGCCTCCGCCGCCGCTTTGCGCTTGGCCTCTTCCGCCGCCTTGCGCTTGGCTTCCGCCTCGGCTTTGCGCTTGGCCTCCTGCTCAGCTTTGCGTTTGGCTTCCGCTGCGGCCTTGCGCTTGGCCTCCTCGGCCGCCTTACGCTGGGCCTCCAACTTCGCAAGGCGCTGTTGCTCGGCTTTGTTCTTCGCCTCCAGCGCCGCCTGATCGTCCTTAAGCTTCTTCAGCCGGGCCGCTTCCGCAGCCTGTTGGGCCTTCAGCTTTGCGGCGGCCTGCTCGGCCGCCTGCTTCTGCTGCTCCGCCTGCTGCTGGCGCTTGTGTTCCAACTCGGCGAGGCGTCGCTGTTCACGCAGCCGGTCCTGACGCGCCTTTTCCGCCTGCGCGTGGAGTTTCTTCAGCCGCTCCTCGGCCTGGGTCTGCTTTTCCGACTGGGCCCGCTTGAGCTGGCGCATCTCGGCATCGACCTTGGCCTGGTCAACGACAACTGCCTGCACCGGCGCCGCCTGCCCGGCGGTGGCCGAAGCCTTGGGCCGCCAGTCCACGCCCACAACCAGCAGCGCCAACAGCACCAGATGGACGAGCAGCGCATACAACAGAGACCGGGGATGTTCGCGCAGTACCTGCCACATGTGGGATCAATGGTCCTTGCGCGGACTTTCGGTGACCAACCCTACCCCCGACGCACCGGCTCGCTGCAACAGGGCCATGGCCGTAACCACATCGCCATAGGGCACGCTGCGGTCTCCTTTGACCAGCACCTGGGTGTCCGGGTGCAGCCGCAGCACCGCCGCCGCACGCTGCACCAGGGTGTCGGCGTCCACCGGGCTGCGGGGATGGTCGCCGACATTCAGGTAGAACTTGCCATCGGGTCCCACCGTCACCAACAGCGGCTCCTGCTGCTTGGAGGGTATGGGCTTGGCGGATGCCTGGGGCAGTTTGACCTGTACGCCCTGGGTCAACAGCGGGGCGGTGATCATGAAAATAACCAACATGACCAGCATCACGTCGATGTAGGGCACTACGTTTATGTCCGACATTGGCCGCCTGCGAATACGCTGCCGTGCCATTGCAGTCAGTCCCAGTCCAGTTCACTCACAATCTTGAAGACACCGCGATCAACGTTCAGTGCCGGGCACATGGGCCTGGCGCTGCAGGATCGAGACGAACTCCTCGAGGAAATTGTCGTAATGGTTGATGAGCCGTTCCACATCATTGGAATAGCGGTTGTAGCCGATGACTGCCGGAATGGCGGCGAACAGGCCCATGGCCGTCGCAATCAAAGCCTCGGCGATACCCGGCGCCACCATTCCCAAAGTCGCCTGATGGACATTCCCAAGGGCCCGAAACGCACTCATGATTCCCCACACGGTTCCGAACAGGCCCACGTACGGACTGATGGAACCGACCGTGGCCAGAAACGACAGGTGCGTCTCCAGCGCGTCGATCTCACGGGACAGCGCCACGCGCATGCTGCGCTGGGCACCCTCCACCACCGTAATGGGCCCGACGCCCTCCTGTTTGCGAAGCCGGGCGAACTCGCGGAAACCGGCTTCGAAGATGCTTGCCAGTCCGTGCACGGTGCCCCGGGCCCCAGACACTTCCTTATACAACACTCCCAGATCGGCACCGGACCAGAAACGCCGCTCGAACGCATCCGCGTCCGTGCGAGCGGTCTTCAGGTTCGTCCACTTGTTGAAGATCATCGTCCAGGAAATGATCGAGGCGATCAGCAACAGCAGCATCACCAGTTGCACCACCGGGCTGGCGCCCGCAACCAGGTGCACCAGCGACAGATCAGCCGACATCGGGAATCTCCTTCAGAATGCGCTCGGGAATCGGCCGGGGCCGCAATGCCCCGCTGTCCAGACAGACGATACGCACGCTTCCGGTACACAGGGGGTTTTCCGGTGTATCGGCGCGATACACGGACTGCTCGAAGCTCAGACTGACGCGCCGCCGCTCCGCGACCCGCGCCGTGACTATCAGAGAGTCATTAAACCGTGCCGGTTCCAGGAACTCGACGTTGGCAGAGCGTACCGCAAACAGAACGCCTTCGCTACGGGCCAGTTCGTCCTGCTCAAAGCCGTAACTGCGCAGGAACTCGGTACGCGCACGCTCCATGAACTTGAGGTAGTTGGCATAATACACAACGCCCGCAGTGTCCGTGTCTTCATAGTAAACACGAACGGGCCAATGAAAGTCTGTCACACTCAATGATCTCGCGTCTCTGCCACCGGAAGAACCGGTTGCCGGTTCGCCGACGGCGCGCGTGCGGTCCCACGTGGAATGATTGTGCATAGCTTAACGGATGCTCCGCTCCCGCTTCCAGAGTCCAACCCCGCGCGGTCCCGCGGCGAGCAGGCACGATCAACCCGCACAGGGGGATCGGTGGCAGCCGCACCTGGACCGGAAAAGACACCGGGCAAAAAAAAGCGTGGCATGCAGGGGCCACGCTTTGGTTCCCTCGGGGGGAGGGGAACAAATTGTCGCCGGCTCCACCGGGCCATGGAGCTGCCGCGGAGGTCCACCCTCCGCTTGCAGTTGGCCGTTTGTTGCGGAGGATCACTCCGCGCCGGCAGTTGCCAAATGTCAGGCAAGCACCGTGCCATGAAGAGTAGTCCTCATAAAAACAGCATGTTGCGCATGCAAGCAAGGTCCGGTTGAGGGTCCAACCACCCCCTTCGGCGTCGCCTTTTGGCGACACATACCAACAGCGAAATAGTAACTAGTTGAGTTCTTTGAGGCTTTGCCGTCGCCGTTTGAAGACAACAGCTCAGGCTCGAGGTTCCTTGAACAAGGCGGGACTGAGGTGGTGGCGGCGCAGCAGCTTGTAGAATTCAGTGCGGTTGCGGCCCGCGAGGCGGGCTGCCTGGGTCACGTTCCCGTCGGTAATCTGCAACAACTGGGTCAGATACTCCCGTTCGAAGCGGCCGCGCGCCTCCGCGAACGACAGAATCTCGCCTTCCTTGTTGCGCAGCGCCCGCTGCACGAGGGTGGCCGGAATAACCGGGGTCGTGGAAAGCGCCACGGTCTGCTCGACCACGTTATACAACTGCCGCACGTTGCCGGGCCAGGGCGCACTCACTAGCAACTCCATGGCGTCGGGCGAAAAGCCGGTCACCCGCTTCTTGCCCGAATGCTTGAGTCGTTCCAGAAAGTGTCCTGCCAGCAACGGAATGTCCTCCCGACGCTCCGCCAACGACGGCACCTCGAGGGCCACTACGTTGAGCCGGTAATACAGGTCCTCCCGGAAGTTGCCCAGTTCCATGGCGGCCTCCAGATCCCGGTGGCTCGCCGACAGCACCCGCACGTCCACCGGGACCGATTCGGTGGCTCCGACCGGCCGCACCGTCCGCTCCTGCAGCGCCCGCAGCAGCTTGGCCTGGAAAGTCAGCGGCATGTCCCCGATTTCATCCAGGAAAAGCGTGCCGCCCTTGGCAGCCTGGAAAAGCCCCTTGTGGTCCCGGGTCGCACCGGTGAAAGCGCCTCGTGTGTGCCCGAACAGTTCGGATTCCAACAAGGGTTCGGGAATGGCGGTGCAGTTGACCGGCACAAACGGCTTGTCGTAGCGGGTACTCGCCATGTGGATGGCCAGCGCGAGAAGCTCCTTGCCGGTGCCGCTGTCGCCATGAATGAACACGCTGGCATCGCTTTCGGCCACCAGCTTCGCCTGACTGAGCAGGTCCTGCATCAACGGGCTGCGGGTAACGATGTCCTTGCACCAGGCTTCGTCCTGGCGCGTGGCCGGGCCCGGCGCTTCTCCGCCGAGCTTGACCGCCCGTTCCACATGCTCCAACAGCTCCTTGCTGTCGAAGGGTTTGGTGAGAAAGCTGAACACGCCGCGACTGGTGGCGGTTACCGCGTCCGGAATCGTCCCATGGGCGGTCAGCATGATCACAGGCAGCGTCGGCCGGCGCTGCTGGATGGCATCGAACAGCCCCATCCCGTCCATACCGTCCATGCGCAGGTCGGTAATGACCACATGGGGACGGAACATGGAAAGTTGGCCTAGGGCTTCTTCAGCGCTTTCCACGGCGTTCACGGCGTAGCCGGCGGCCGACAGACGCATGGACAGCAAGCGCAGCAGCCCGGCGTCGTCGTCAACCAGCAGTACACGATGGCTGGATTCACTACTCATGGCGACACACCCGTACCCTGGTCCTTGTTCCTCCGATTGAGGCTTTCCTCGATGGATTTCAATGCATTCAGCTTCTTTTGCAGCGCATCGGCACGTTCCTTCTCGGCAGTCGCCTGCTGCTTGAGACGATCCCGCCGCTTGCGCGCCGCGATGCGTTCGCGAACCACGGACTCCACATGGTGCGCGAGGATATAGGTCTCCCGATGCGTCGCCTTTGCCGCAGCCTGGCGCGACAGATCCAGCGCCTCGACGTCATCGCGCACCCGGGGCTCGGCGAACGCCAGCAGCAGCGCCAACCGTAGCTGGTTTGCCGCCGAAGGATGGGCGGCGACCGCCGCCTGCCGGCGTTTCAATGCCTGCAGCAGATCGGCATTATGCAGGTCGTAGACTTGCTGAAGCTGGGCCAGCCACTGCGTATCGTACTGGCTCGCGACGGCGGTCCGCTGGGGACGGTCCAGCACATGCCAAGGCGCACACCCCGCCAGCAGCAGGGCCAGCAGACCGCACAGGAAACCCCGTGCGACAGTCATGCCACCTGCACCGGACGCAAGCCCATCGGCAAGGTCACCCGCAGACGGGCACCGCCTCCCTGATGTTCGACGACTTCGATTTCCCCACCGTGGGCCTGCACATATTCCCGGGCGATGGACAAGCCCAAGCCCGTACCTTTGACATGGCCGGCACACGGTATGGACCCCTGAAAGAACGCGTCGAACACGCGTTGGCGCTCCTGCACCGGTATTCCCGGGCCCGAATCGGTTACTTCCAATACCACGGTATCATCCTCTCCGGTAGCAAGCGAAACGGTCAGCACGCCGCCCTCCGGACTGTACTTGAGTGCATTCGACAGCAGATTGTCCACTACCACGCGCAGCCGGTCCGGATCGGCACTCACCTTCAACGGCTCCAGACGGGCATCGAGTCGCACCCGGTTGGACAGCAGGGCAAGACGGTGATCGGATACCACTCCCCGTACCAGCTCGTCAAATCGCAAGGTCTGGGGACGCAACGCCGACCGGGGGCCGGTAGCCAAGCTGAAATCCAGCAGATCCTCGATCAACCGTTGCAGTTGCAGCGCGTTGCTGCGCAGCAACTCCGCCACTTCCTGCTGCTGGCTGTTGAGCTCGCCGACCACCTGCTCGCCGAGCAACTCGCTGCCCTCTCGCAGGGTAGTCAACGGCGTCTTCAATTCATGAGACATGTGCCGCAGAAATTTCGCCTTCTCCTCCTCCAGTTCCAGAAGCTGGCGCCGCAACCACTCCAGGCGCTCGCCGAGCTGCTCCAGGTCCCTGGGGCCGGTAACCGCAATGGGAGCGCCGAACTCGCCGTCCCCCAGCCGCCGTATGGCGCGGTCCATCTGGCGGATGGGCCGCATGATCAATGCCGTAAAGAACAATGTCAGCAGGATGGCGGCCGGTACCAGCGCAGCCGCCTGCCATACCAACGTGCGCTGGGTCCACTGGGCGCGGTCCTGCATGCGCGCCACTTCCCGGTCGATCAATCGGCTATTTTCCGCCAATATCTCCCGAGCCGCAGCTGACAGATCCGGAAATTCGCTGACCGCACGATTGAACTGCTCGGACTTGCGATCGTGGGCGGTCAGTACCGAGTAGACCTCACCTTCCTTGTGCTGAAGGTCGGTCAGCATACGCCGCTGGGAAGCCTCCAGGGGAAGCGCGCTCAGACGGGTTGCCGTCTCCTGGAACCGCTGGTGCTTGTCCGCATAAGCCTTGAACAGCGTGTGGTCGCCGAGAACCTGAAACTGGAGCGCATTGCGCTCCATGGCAATCAGATCCTCAACCAGCGCCCGACTGTCCTGGGTCTCCTTGACCGCCTGGAACACGGCGCGCTGGCTCTGGTTGGCGAGGCGGTTCACCGAGACCGCCGCATTGACCAGGGCCACGATCAACGGCACGGCCACCAGAAAGAAACCGACCAGCGTCAGCCGCAGAATGGATTTGGGATGTGCAAGCTTTCGGGCCACAGCCGGATTCCTGGCGGCTCCCCGCCCAGAGGCTCTATTTCGCCACAAACCCTGCTGCGACGCAAAAGCGCCTCCGGCGCAATGCCACTACCGTTCAGGGGGTTCAAAAAGCGGCAGGTCTTCCGCCACCACCTCCCGGCGCGGCGGGGTCATGCCAAAATGGAGATAGGCATTGCGAGTCGCGACCCGGCCGCGGGCGGTTCGCATCATGAAGCCCTGCTGGATCAGGTAGGGCTCCAGCACGTCTTCGATGGTACCCCGTTCCTCGCCGATGGCCGCCGCCAGGCTGTCCAGGCCCACCGGTCCGCCGTCGAACTTCTCGATCATAGTGAGCAACAGCCTGCGGTCCATGTTGTCGAATCCATGCTCGTCCACATTGAGCAGGTCCATGGCCTTGCGCGCCACCGCCTTGGTGATCTCACCTTCTGCCTTGACCTGAGCGTAGTCCCGCACCCGCCGCAGCAGACGGTTGGCGATGCGCGGCGTGCCACGGGAACGGCGTGCGAGTTCGCCCGCGCCGTCGGCATCCGCGGCCACGCCCAATATGCCGGCCGAACGCCGCAAAATGGCGGCCAGATCCGCGGTGGAGTAGAACTCCAGGCGCTGCACGATACCGAACCGGTCCCGCAACGGAGACGTCAGCAGGCCGGCACGGGTCGTCGCCCCCACCAGCGTGAAAGGCGGCAGGTCCAGTTTGATGGAGCGCGCCGCCGGCCCCTCACCGATGACGATGTCGAGTTGGTAGTCCTCCATGGCGGGATAGAGGATTTCCTCCACCACCGGGCTCAATCGATGAATCTCGTCCACGAACAGCACATCGTGGGGCTCGAGATTCGTCAACAGAGCCGCCAGATCGCCGGGGCGCTCCAACACGGGCCCGGAGGTGTGACGCAGGTTGGCCTGCATTTCGTTGGCGATGATATGGGCGAGAGTGGTCTTTCCCAGGCCCGGCGGTCCGAAGATCAGCACATGATCCAACGCTTCGCCACGCCCCCGTGCGGCACCGATAAAAATTTCCATTTGCTCGCGCACGGCGTCCTGACCGACGTAGTCGGCCAGGCGCTGGGGCCGGATAGCCCGTTCCAGACGTTCCTCCTCGGAGGTGGTGGCAGGGGACACCAGTCGTTCCGATTCCATATCCGCACCCGACTCAGCGAACGGTCGCCTGCAGCGCCTGGCGAATCATCTGCTCGGCACTCAGGTCGGAAGCGGCCACCGCCCGTACCATGCGGCTGGCTTCCTGAGGTTTATAGCCCAGAGAGACCAGTGCGCCCACGGCCTCCTGGACAGGGTCCGGCTCGCCGCTGGTTGCAGGCGCCGCCGAAAATGCTGGCGCCGAACCGTCGGAACCGGCACCGGGCAGACGGTCGCGCATCTCCATGAGCAGACGCTCGGCGGTCTTCTTGCCCACGCCGGGCAGGCGCGTCAACGCCGCCGTATCGTGCGCCTGTATGCACTGAGCGAAAGCGCCGGCCTCCATGCCCGACAAGATGGTCAGTGCGAGCTTTGCACCCACGCCATTGACCCGCAACAGAGTCCTGAACAATGCCCGGTCCCCGGCCCGGGTGAAGCCATACAGGGTATGGGCATCCTCGCGGACCACCAGATGGGTATGCAGGGTCACCTCGGCGCCGACAGCCGGCAGATCGTAGAAGGTGGTCATGGGCGCCTCCACCTCGTAGCCGACGCCGTGCACATCCAGCAGCAGGTGCGGCGGGCTCTTGGCCAGCAATTTGCCGCGCAGAAAGCCGATCATCGCACTCTTCCTCCACGCACGCCGTGGGCCGCGGGAAGCCGCGCCAGCAGCCGCCGAGTATGGCTGTGGCACAGGGCCACCGCCAGCGCGTCGGCCTCATCGGCCTGGGGCGGTGCCGGCAAATTCAGCAGCGCGCGCACCATATGCTGGACCTGGGCCTTGGCTGCGCCGCCACGGCCCACCACCGCCAGCTTGATCTCGCTGGGACTGTATTCGCTCACCGTCAGCGCGCCGTTGAAGGCGGCGCAGATGGCCGCACCGCGAGCCTGTCCCAATTTGAGGGCCGAGTCCACGTTGCGGTGCACGAAGACCTTCTCAATGGCCATCTCCTGGGGCTGGTAGTGCGCCACGATGGCGCTCAGCTCCTGAAAGATCTCTCCGAGACGCTCGGCCAGGGACCCGCCGGACAGTTGCAGGCTTCCGCTGGCCACATGGATGGTATCCGTCCCATGGGCATCGACGATCCCGTAACCGGTTACCCGGGAGCCCGGATCGATGCCCAGAATGCGGGTCATGGCCCCGCCCACCAGGCATCCGCCCGGCACGACGGCCCGGGCCGCCTGCCGTTACAACTGGGCCAGAATCTCTTCGGAGATGTCGGCATTGGAATAGACGTTCTGGACATCGTCCAGGTCCTCGAGTATGTCCAGCATCTTCACCATCTTGGTCGCGTCGTCCAACTCGAGGGACGTGGACGTGCTGGCGCGCATGGTGACCTCGGCCTGCTCGGGCTCGAAGCCGGCGGCGACCATGGCTTCCTTGACGCTCACGAAGTCGTCCGCTTCGGTCAGCACGTCAACGGAGCCGTCGTCGTTGGTGACCACATCCTGCGCCCCGGCTTCCAGGGCCGCTTCCATGATGGCGTCCTCGTCGCTGCCCGCCGGATAGCTCAGCACGCCATTCTGGCTGAACAGGAACGCCACCGAACCGTCGGTGCCCAGGTTGCCGCCGCACTTGGTAAATGCGTGTCGTACCTCGGCCACCGTACGGTTGCGGTTGTCGGTCATGCAGTCAACCATCACCGCCACGCCCCCAGGGCCGTAACCCTCGTAGCGCAACTCTTCGAAACTCTGCCCATCCAGCTCGCCGGCACCCCGCTTGATGGCCCGTTCCATGGTGTCCTTGGGCATGTTACTGCCCTGGGCCTTGTCGATGGCCAAGCGCAGCCGGGGATTGGTGCTCGGATCCGCTCCACCGTGGCGGGCCGCGACGGTGATTTCCCGGATCAGCCGGGTGAAGAGCTTGCCTCGTTTGGCATCCTGGGCGTTCTTACGATGTTGAATATTCGCCCATTTACTGTGTCCAGCCATTCCTGCCTCGTATTCGCGTACAAACGTCCGACAGTTTATCACTGCCGTTTCGACAGACCTAGGAACCCAGCCCGATGGGCGCGGCAGAACCGTTATCCGGGAAACCGGCTCCTACACCCCCCAGCGCCGCCGGGCGGCGGGATACGGCCTGTGCAACCCGGCGGTTTCTGTCCGATTTGTCGAGCGTCGAGTTGCCAGCCCGGGCCACAGGGTCGCCGAATCCGGCAACGCCTCACGGATCCGAATTTTGGGAGCTGTCCACCCGGTCGCCCCGCCACGGCCGTCGGCCGTGGCGGGAGAGCGTCAGAAACGCCAGCTGTAGAGGAACTGCCAGTTCCACTGGGAGTGGTCGATGGTCACCGGAGTGGAAAAGATATCCGGATTGGAATTGGTCACGGAAGTGGGCAACGCCCGGCTCACCGCAAAATCCAGGGACTGGCTCGCGTTGACCGCGTAGCCGAAACCGGCCGTCAAGTGATCCCGGACAATGGCCGGAAACAGGGGATTGACCAGATTGTCCGGAATCGGATTGTTGCCGACATTGACCCCGCCCCGAAGGGTCAGGGCCGAGGTCGCCCGGTAGGCCACGCCCAGCTCGTAGACGGTCTGGTTGCGCCAGTTCTGGTGCAAGGAGGCATCCAGAGTCTTGCCCCGCAGGTCGCCGGCCGGGCCGAACTGGGTGAAATTGTTGGCCGCCGACTGGTTGGCGGTGAAGGCCATCTTGAAGTTCTGCATGGTATCGGCCCAGCGAATGTACTTGATGTCCGCGGCCATCATCCAGCGATTGTTGAACCGGTAGGCCATACCCAGCCCGTAGGTTGCCGGCCACTGGAAGTCCCGCACGCGGATCGAACCCTGCACGGGCAGGTTGTAGGCGGTGCCGCCCAGGCTCATGTCGGCGACCAGCTTCGCGCCGTCGGTGCTCATGTCCCCCAGGCGCGTCCGCGAATGATAGGTCGCCCCGAGGGTCAGCCGGCGATTGACCCGATACACCAATCCCAGCTTGCCCGCGTAGCCGAAGCTTCTGGCACGCCCGGTGAAACGGTTGTTGTTGGAAAAATCGAAGGCCGCGTAGTTGAGTTGCGCGCCGCTTTGCATGAAGCCGCCGAAGCTCTGCGCCAGGGTGCCACCGGCGGTGCCCATGGAATTGCCCGCCATCAGGCTCTGGAACTGATGGGGCGAGAGTGCCATGCGCAGGTCCAGCCCCGCCCACACCACGTCCACGCTGCCACCTACCGTCAACCGATTGTTCACATGAAAGGCCAGCGGCAGAATGATGCGGCCGACGCTGAGCTCGGTGCGATTCTCCAGGGGCACGTTCACGCTGGGATCCGGCAGCCAGCTGCCCGCACCGTACTGGGTCCCCATCCCGCCCTGTCCGTAGACGCCGATGCCGTAGGTCCAGGCTCCGCGGCGGCGTACCCAGCCCGCCGCCGGCATATAGAAAGCCGTCGCCGAGGACTTCGCCGTGCGCCCGCCGGCCGATGACTTCACGTCCGGCCCGAGAAAGCCGAATGCCAGGTCGAGCCGCGACCCCTGCCCCATCAGCCCCAGGGTGGCGGGATTGTTCATCATGGCGGCCGTGCCGTTGTCATAGGCCATGGAGGCGCCGCCCATGGCGGTGGCAATGGGTCCATAGCCTTCCATATCCATGCCGTTGGTGGCGAACGCAGACAGGGGCAGCGCAGCGACTGCGCCGGCGATCACGGTACGGGATACAGCAAGAAACACCTTCATCCAGCCTACTCCATCGTTGTCGTGGTTGATTTGCACGGGGTGCCGCGCACAACGCCGCGCCGGGCAGTGCACCGTTGTGCAGGGAATGCACCGCAGGGAAGAGATGGCGTGCTTATCGGCCGCAATGCGGGGGCCTTCAGTCGTCAGTCCCTGGCGGCACCATTCGCATCGCAGCCGGGGATTTCATTGATCACCTAACTATCGGGCAATTCACCGGACCGGGCGCCGCTGGCAAATCGACCCAGGCGCAGGAACGTACAAACCTGGTGCGCCGCGTCCCGGGACAGCACCAACCCCATGTGGGTGGCGGCCACCGTGCAGTGCGCGGCGCCCGGCAGGCTGGTTTCGGCCACTGCCACGGTCCCGTCGCTGGGCTGCGCGAGCCCGCCCACCAGGCGCCCGACGCCCACCCCGCTGGTGCCGGCTATCACACCCACCTGCCGCCCCGCGGTACCGGCCGCCCCCTTGCCGTCCAGAGCTTGCTGCAGACTCTTGCCCAGCAGTATCCGGCCGGCCGCCGTGCTGGCCAGCCGTTTGGCCACGCCACTGCCAGTCACCGGCGTTCCCAGCAGGACCACACGACCGGTGGGGAGATCCGGATACTCCGACAGGGCGCGCAGGATCACCAACCCGCCCAGGCTATGGCCCACCAGATGCACCGTCGCCTCGCCACGGTCCCTCACAAAACGGGCCAGGCGGGCGGCGTTGTCGGACACCGGCCGACCCAGGGAACGGTAGCGAAACCGGCTGGGCGCGAATCCGCAACGTCGCAGCCGCCGTGCCACCAGGGTCAGCTCCAGCCCCGTCATCCACAGACCGTGCACCAGCACTACCGACACCGCTCCCGGCTGCCGGCCGGCGTGGTCGTCTTTCATGACGGCCCAACATCGACCCGACCGAGACGGGCCACCCCATCACACCGCCTGACGGTGTCGGTCCTCAACCGGACGGAACGCACTGCAGAATGGCTTCCCGGTTGGTATACGACGAAGCGAGACGGGCGGCGGCTGCACGCGGGAGCCAGCGCAGGTCGCTATGCTCGCGGGGACTCAGGCGGATCGCCGGCCGGCACGGAAGTTCGATCTTGAAGACATGCTCGGTGTTGGTATCCACTCCCGGGGCGTAGCGGTCACGCCACGGCGGCACAATGGGGAAGGTATTGCGCCGCTGACAATCCACCAACCGGTCGGCGGACTGCAGGCCCGTCTCTTCCGACAGTTCCCGACAAGCGGCATCAGCGGCCGACTCCCCCCACCGCAGACTGCCGGTCACCGACTGCCAGAAATCCGGAGGCTGCACCCGCTGGAGCATGAGCACATCGCCATGCCGCGTGTAGACCACTACCAATACCGATTCGGGACGCTTGTAGTGCGCAGCGTTCACCAACTGCCGGGGGGCCGGTCAGCCACCTGCCTCCACGGATTTGCGCACTCGCAGTCCGAGTTCACGCAGCTGGGCATCGCTCGCCGCGGACGGCGCGCGGGTGAGCGGGCAGGCGGCGGTCTGAGTCTTCGGAAAGGCCATCACCTCGCGGATTGACTCGGCGCCGGACATCAACATCACCAGACGGTCCAGGCCGAAGGCGATGCCGCCATGGGGCGGCGCGCCGAATTTCAGGGCATCCAGCAGGAAACCGAACTTGTCGGCGGCTTCCTGGTCCCCGATGCCCAGCAGCCGGAAGATCTCGGCCTGCACATCGGGCCGGTAGATACGCATGGAGCCGCCCCCCAGCTCGGTGCCGTTCAGTACCATGTCGTAGGCCCGGGAGTGGCAGGCGCCGGGATCGCTCTGCAGCAGGTGCAGGTGATCTTCCTTGGGGGATGTGAACGGGTGATGCAGGGACACCCAGCGGTTTTCCTTCTCGTCCCATTCGAACATGGGGAAGTCCACCACCCAGAGGGGCCGCCAGCCGCGGGCCACCAGACCCCGGTCATGGCCCAGCCTGACCCGCAGCGCGCCCAGGGACTCGTTCACGATTCTGGCCTTGTCGGCACCGAAGAACACCAGATCGCCGGCCTGGGCGCCGGTGCGCTCCATGATGGCGACGACCGCTTCGTCCGGAAGGAACTTCAGGATCGGTGACTGCAGACCCTCGCGGCCGCGGGCGGGATCGTTGACCTTGATGTAGGCGAGGCCCTTGGCACCGTAGATGCCGACGAACTTGGTGTAGTCGTCGATTTCCTTGCGGCTGAGCTCGCTGCCGCCCGGCAGGCGCAGGGCGGCAACGCGGCCGTCGGGATCGGTGGCGGGGCCGGAAAAGACCTTGAACTCCACCCGCTCCATCAGGTCCCCCACGTCGACCAGTTCCAGGTCAATCCGCAGATCCGGCTTGTCCGAACCGTAGCGCTCCATGGCCTCGGAGTAGCTCATGCGCGGGAAGGGGTCCGGCAGGGCCACCTCCAGGGACTGGGCGAACACCTGCCGCATCATGGTTTCCATCAGATCCATGAGGGTGTGCTCGTCCAGGAAGGAGGTCTCGATGTCCAACTGGGTGAACTCCGGCTGGCGGTCAGCCCGCAGATCCTCGTCCCGGAAGCACCGTACGATCTGGTAGTAGCGGTCGACCCCTGAAATCATCAGCAACTGCTTGAACAGCTGAGGCGACTGGGGCAACGCGAAGAACTCGCCCGGATGGGTGCGACTGGGAACCAGATAGTCGCGGGCACCTTCGGGCGTGGCCCGGGTCAGCATGGGGGTTTCGATGTCCAGGAACCCCTGGTCATCCAGGAATTTGCGCAGCGCCCGGGTGATGCGCGAGCGCAGCCGCAGCCGGTCGATCATTTCCGGGCGCCGCAGATCGATGTAACGGTAGCGCAGACGGGTTTCTTCGTTGACCTCTTCCTCGTCGATCTGAAACGGCGGCGTCTCGGCCGCGTTCAGGATGGTCAACTCTTCGCCCAGCACCTCCACCTGCCCAGTGGGCAAATGGGCGTTTTCCGTGCCTTCCGGACGGGGTCGGACGCGGCCCTTGACCTGCAGGACATACTCGCTGCGCACCCGCTCGGCGACCATGAAGGTCTCCGCGCGATCCGGGTCGAAGACCACCTGCACCAGACCCTCCCGGTCCCGCAGGTCCACGAAGATCACGCCACCGTGGTCGCGCCGACGGTTCACCCAGCCGCAGAGGACAACCTCTTGACCGACAAAGGATTCATTAAGATCTCCGCAATACTGGCTGCGCATGGCGGTCATTCGGCCGGTTCTCTCTATTTCAATTCAGGGGGCAGGGTCGGGAAAAGCGGAAATGGTACGGGTTGGGGCGGGGGGAAGCAACTTGCGGGAGGAACGGCGGTTTAAGACATGGGCAAAGAAGGACGTCGGGCTGTGCGCTGCCCGACGTCCCGGGAGGCGGGTATCAGTCGGCGCAGGCCGGACAGGCGCCGGTGCCGCAAGCGGCC
>Ga0307441_1000389_pt1 | contig 16295 bp, 16 predicted proteins | sample SalMarWE160420MG_FD_202149 | JGI IMG/M metagenome (GOLD analysis project Ga0307441, IMG submission 202149) | Salt marsh sediment microbial communities from the Plum Island Ecosystem LTER, Massachusetts, United States - WE1604-20 | ecosystem: Environmental > Aquatic > Marine > Intertidal zone >... | reverse complement strand
ATGGTGGCCGCCTGCGCCTCCTCCCTCGAACCGAACTTGATGAGGTCCAGCTTGGTCACGCCGTCGATGAGCGCCGCAACACTGTTGCCGAAGACCTCTGTCACTTGTTCAAGTGTCAGGTCGGTGTCTTCCACCGTGTCGTGGAGAAGCGCTGCGCACAACGTTTCGACGTCGAGCCCATAGTCGGCAAGGATCTCGGTGACGGCGACCGGATGCGTGATGTAGGGGTCCCCCGTCTGGCGCATCTGTCCTTGGTGGCGATCCCTGGCCAGCTCGAATGCGTCGTTGAGGATCGACGTGTCGGCGTCGGGATGGTGGGCGCGAAACGAGGCAATGACTCGATCCATGCCCTCCTGCGCGAGGTCAGCCATATGTCACGAGCGCATGCACCTCGGTGCCATTGAGCGCATCCCGACCGTTGAGAAACGCAAGCTCGATGAAGACTGCGACACCCATCACGTGACCGCCGAGGCGCTCAACGAGACGAACTGCTGCGGCCGCGGTTCCACCGGTTGCGAGCACATCATCGACGATCAGCACATTGTCGCCTGGGCGCAGGGCGTCCTTGTGTATCTCGAGCGCGTCCGTCCCGTACTCCAGTTCGTACGTCTCCCGTACGACTTCAGAAGGCAGCTTGCCTGGCTTGCGGATCGGGATGAACCCCGCGCCAAGCTGTTCGGCCACGGGAGTAGCGAGAATGAAGCCCCGCGCTTCGATACCGGCAACCTTGGCCACGGACGCGGATTCATACGGTCGACACAATTCGTCCACGAGTGAGGCGAACGCGCCTGGGTTGGCAAGGACGGGAGTGATGTCTTTGAAGACCACGCCAGGCTTGGGGAAGTCAGGGACATCGCGAACCAGTGCTTTGAAGTCAGGGGTATTCACCTGACGATTGTAACCCGTTCAGCGCTTCCGGCCCTTCTTGGGTGGCCGAGGAGTTGCGCCGCTCTTGCGGCTGGGTGACTGTCTGCTGACCTTTGCCGTGGGCTTCTCGGCAGTCTCCTTTGCATCGCCTCGGCTCCGCTCGCGGCGCCGCCGGACTCGTGCCCACTCGTCCTCGTATTCTTTCCAACTCGCGAGGATCGGTGACGCGACGGCGATCGACGAATACGTGCCTGCCGCAATACCGACGAACAACGCGAGAGCGAAGTCGCGCAGTGTCTGGGCGCCCAACAGGAAGGAACCGACGAACAGGAGGCTTCCTACCGGCAGAAGGCTGGTGAGCGACGTGTTGATCGAACGCATCAGCACCTGGTTCATCGACCGGTTGACAAGTTCGGTAATCGTCATCCGTTCGGTGTTCAGCTCTTCGACGTTCTCCTTGACTTTGTCGAACACCACGACCGTGTCATACAGCGAGTACCCAAGAATCGTGAGCACGCCGATCACGGTCGCCGGCGTTACCTCGAAGCGGGTGATCGCGTACACCCCGAACGTGATGATCAGGTCATGGAACAGCGCAGTGATGCCTGCCACGGCCATCTTCCACTCGAGGCGCCACCACATGAACAACACAACCGCCGCCAGGAAGACGATCAGTGCGGTGACTGCCCGCTTGGTGATCTCGGCACCGAAGGTCGGGCCAACCTGATTGAGGGAGATCTCATTCACGGCGCTCCCCGTCACATCCGCCACGGTCTGCTGGAACGTCTCCGACTCACTGCTCGAGAGGGCCCCGACCTGCACACGTAGGTCAGCTCCACCGGCGAGCTCCTGGATTTTCGCATCACCAAGGCCGAGCTTCTCGAGAGCGCTTCGCATCTCTGCAACGCTTGCGTTGTTCGGATTGGGTGCCTCGACGGCAACCCCACCCTTGAAGTCCAAGCTCAGGTTCAGACCGAAGATGGTGATGACGAGAACCGACACGATCACCAATGTCAACGAGATCATCAGCCAGGTGCGCTTTGCTCCGACGAAGTCGAACGACGTCTCGCCCCTGTACAGGCGTGTGATGAGATTCATGATGCCTCCTGCACGCCGCCTGCCGCGGCCCTGATGCTGAATCGGCCTCCCTCACCGAGGTTCCCGTGGGCAATCAGGCTCACGGCGTTCCTCGTGAAGAAGTAGGCCACGAGGATGTCGAGGAAGGTGGCGATACCGAGCGTGAGAGCGAACCCCTTCACCGGGCCGACCGCCAGCAGCCATAGGAGAACGGCAGCGAGAATCGACACAGTATCTGCCGTCAAGATCGTATGAAACGCTCGCGAGAAACCCTCATCGACGGCGGCCCGCATGGTGCGACCGCGGTGCAGCTCCTCCTTGATCCGTTCATAGAAGACGATATAGGAGTCCGCGGTGATACCCACCGACACTACGATGCCCGTAACACCCGCGAGCGTCAGGGTGAGCCCTGCGGTCTTGCCCAGCAGGCCCAGCACGATCAGCATCAACGATCCGAAGATCGTCAGGCCCACGATGGTCACAGCCCCGAGGGACCGGTAGTAGAGCATCATGTAGATCGCGACCAGGAACAACCCTGCCAAACCGGCGATGAGGCCGGATCGCAACGAGTCCGAGCCGAGTGTCGCCGACACGCTTTGAACCTGGTCCTGGACGAAGCTCACCGGCAGCGATCCGTAGCGGAGCACAACGGAAAGATCCTGTGCCTGCTGCTGCTGATTCGTCCCGGTACCCATTGTGATCACGGCATTCCCACCTGCAATGCCGGTGTTCGCGTCCACGTTTGCGGAGACCTGAGGTGCCGAAATCACTTTGCCGTCGAGCACGATCGCGATTTGGCGCTGTGCAGTGCCAACTGGGAACTGGGCTGCGTTCCTGGTGAGGTCCTGGAACTTGCGAGCTCCGTCGTCATTGAGTTTCAGGTCGACCTGCCACTGTCCGGTGGTCTGGCTGAACGTTGCGAGAGCGGACGTGATATCCCCGCCCGTCAGCGGGTCCACGGTGCCGTCGACGGGGTTCCCGCTCCCATCACCGACACACGTGATGTAGGCCGAATCCGTCTTGCAGAGCGTTCCCACTTCATAGCCGGCCGTGAGCGAACCGTCGTCTGCATACTCCGGTAGCCATGAGGCCAACAACTCGGGGGTGTCCTTGATTGTGAATCCGGTCGAGGGGTCTACGCCCGCCGGAAGGCTCGTCGTCGTGGTCGCTTCGGTCGTCGAGGTGGTGTCACCGGTAGTCGTTGTACTGTCACCGGTAGTCGTCGTTGTCGCCGAGGTTGTCGTTGTCGTGTCGAAGATCGGGCTTTGGAACGACGAAGAGAGGACAGGACGGAATGAGAGGACACCCGTTTGCCCGATGGCCTCCAGTGCCCGTTCACGGTCGGTCACACCGGGGAGCTGCACCAGAACCCCGTTGCTTCCCGTGATCGAAATCTCCGGTTCCTGCACGCCGAACGCCTCGATGCGTCCGCGCATGATCTCCACTGCTTTCGCGAGAACGTCCGGATCGGTGCCTTCCGGCGCGCGGAGAATGACGGAAGTGCCACCCTTGAGATCGAGTCCGAGTTCGGGTGTCGAGTGCGTCGCGAGGATCGCCGCCACCCCCCCATACGCGAGGAGCGCGACAATGATCCCGTTTCCCGGCGATCGCCCGCCGGGACACCCGCATGCGCCCTTCTTCGAGTCCGATGACGACGGTGTCCTCGTCGAGGGATATCACCAGCCCGTATACCCCGCCGTACGTTTGTACCTTGTCACCAATCTCGAGACTCGCAGCAAGCTCCTGTTGCTGCTTCTGGCGAGTTCGCTGTGGTCTGACCATCAAGAAGTAGAACGCTGCGATCAACAGCGCAAGGAAGATCAGTGTTGGCCAGGCACTCCCGGTCGTTTCTGCTGTTTGGGCAAGCACGCAGTACCTTCTTCGTGTGAGTGGAGGCTCACGCGTAGCGAGCCGGCGGTCATGCTAGCGACTCAGAGAATTCTCCGAAACTCTCCGCTTCATCACGGTTTCCCGAAACGTTTCGAAGGCTCCCTCCTCGATCGCGGCACGAACCCGTTTCATGAGATTCACCGTGTAGGTCAAGTTGTGCAACGTAACCAGTCGGAGGCCAGTTGGTTCGTTTGTCCGAAAGAGGTGTCTGATGTACCCCTGGCTGTACCCCCTGCACGTCGCACACGAGCAGGTTTCATCGAGCGGGGCGTTCGAGACGGTGAACTCGGCCCTCCGGATGCTGTAGTCGCCGGTTGGTGTCAGCACTTTGCCATGTCGGGCCAGCCGCGTCGGCCACACGCAATCGAACAGGTCCACACCGCGGGCGATGGCGGCGAGCATGCCTTCGGTGTCGCCCAGCCCCATGGTGTATCGAACTCGGTCTGTAGGAAGCTCCGCGACAACGGTCTCAATGGCACGATCCCGATCCTCGGGTGCCTCCCCCACCGACAGTCCGCCTATTCCGAATCCATCGAAACCGATCTCAGCCGTTCGAAGGGCGCTCTCCCTTCGTAGGTCCTGATCGATCCCGCCCTGAACGATCCCGAACACGGCTTGATCATCCCGTGTCCGGGCCTTCGCCGCACGGGCCCCCCACCTGAGGGTTCTCATCATCGCCCCCTCTACCTGTGCACGGGGGCTCGGCAGACCGACCAGTACATCGAGCACCATCGCGACATCGGATCCGAGGTTCTCCTGCACGGACACGGCCCGTTCAGGCGTGAGTTCGACTCTGGACCCGTCGTACGAGGATCGGAAGGCCACTCCTTCTTCGGTGACTCTGGACTCCAACGAGAACACCTGATACCCGCCGGAATCCGTAAGGATCGGCTTGGGCCAATTCATGAACGCGTGGAGCCCACCCAGATCCCGCACCACCTCGTCGCCAGGACGAAGCATCAGATGATAGGTATTCGCCAACACCATCTGGGCCCCGACACCTGCAAGATCCTCGCCATCGACTGTCTTGACGGTTCCGCGCGTCCCAACCGGCATGAACGCGGGCGTCCGCACCTGCCCATGTGCCAGCGACATGACACCGGTGCGAGCGGCGCCATCTCGAGAGCTGATCTCGAATCTCATGCACGCTCCACATACATCGCGTCCCCGAACGAGAGGAAACGGTAGCCTCGTGCCAGCGCAGTCTCATACGCCTCTCTCCAACGGTTCCCCATGAAGGCGGCGATCATCACGACGAGCGTTGAACGAGGCACGTGGAAGTTCGTGACTATCGCGTCCACGGCCTGGAACCTATGGCCGGGGGCGATGAACAGGTCCGTTCTGCCTGGTCCTGTCGTCAATCCCCCCCTCGACGCAGACGATTCGAGGGCCCGCACCACGGTCGTGCCGATCGCAACGATTCTCCCGCCTGCCTCGCGGGTGGACACATACGCTTCGGCTGTGTCCGGCGGAATGTCGAATGTCTCGGTGTGCATTCGATGGTCTTCGATGGCGTCAACCGCGATCGGCCTGAACGTGTCGAGCCCAACGTGAAGATCGACTCCCGTCACTCGAATTCCCCGCTCTCGCAATCGCGCGAGGACGCCTGTGCTGACATGCAGGCCGGCAGTGGGCGCGGCGGCAGACCCGATTCGGTCGGCGAACACGGTCTGGTAGTCAGATGGGTCCGCCAAAGGCGCGGTGATGTACGGGGGAAGCGGCACCTCTCCGAGCCTGGCGACCGCACCTTCCACATCGTCGGCTTCGAACCGAAGTGTTGTGCGACCCTCCACGGGATCCGCCTCCACCGTTGCTTCCATATCACCGAACTGGAGCTCCTGACCTGCGTGGACCCGGCGGGACGGCCGGATCAGCGCGGTCCACGCACCGTCGGTCTCCTCGGAGAGCAACAGCACCTCGACGGCGCCTCCGGTGCCCTTCTTCGATCCTCGAAGACGTGCTGCACGAACCTTCGTGGTATTCAAGACGACGAGGTCACCCGGTTCGAGCATCCTCGGCAGGTCGCGAAACGCCCTGTTCTCGAGCGTTCTGCAGTCGAGAAGGCGTGCAGCGTCACGAGGCGACACAGGGCGTTGCGCAATGGCGCGTGCCGGCAGTTCATAGTCGAAGTCGTCAGTGCGCAAGGTCAATCGATGAAGAGCTGCTGGTGATGCGGAGGTTCCAAACCGAGGTGGCGGAACGCCGCCGGCGTTGCCACTCGTCCCCTCGGGGTACGCTTCAGAAGGCCCCTGGTGAGGAGGAATGGCTCGTATGCCTCCTCCACCGTCTCCGCCTCCTCGCCCACCACGATGGCCAGTGTCGACAACCCGACAGGACCCCCATTGAAGGTTTCGACGATGGCCCGCAGAATATCGACATCGACCCTGTCCAACCCGAGCTCGTCCACTTCGAAGACCCGGAGCGCTTCATCGGCGGTTGTGGCGTCGACGATCCCTCCTGCCCTGGCAATCGCGTAGTCCCTCACCCGGGCGAGAAGACGGTTGGCGATGCGAGGCGTTCCGCGCGACCGCATCGCCACGATCATCGCCCCTTCGTCATCGGTTTCCACTCCCATGATGCCCGCCGAGCGTGAGACGATCTCGGCCAGCTCGTCATCCGTGTAGAACTCCAGCTTGTCGACGATTCCGAATCTGTCCCTCAGAGGGGCCGTCACTTTGCCCTTGCGTGTCGTGGCTCCAACCAGTGTGAAACGTGGCAGCTCGAGGCGGATCGACTGAGCAGATGGCCCCTTCCCGAGAACGATGTCGAGGCGGAAGTCCTCCATCGCCGGATACAGCACTTCCTCGACTGCCCGGGGAAGCCGGTGGATCTCGTCGATAAACAGCACCTCACCTTCCTCGAGGTTGGTGACGATTGATGCGACATCGCCCGGTCGCTCCAATGCGGGGCCCGATGTCACTCTGATGCGGGCACCGAGTTCGGTAGCGATAATGCCGGCGAGGGTCGTCTTGCCCAGGCCAGGGGGGCCCGACAGCAACACGTGGTCGAGCGGGTGTGCGAGCTGCCGTGCTGCATCGAGACTGATCCTCAGACGCTCCTTGACGTTTCCCTGACCAATGAACTCGTCGAGCCGCGACGGACGCAGGGTGTCGTCGCTGTCGCCGGGGAGCCGTTCGGACGTGAGAAGGTCTTCTCTCATTGTCTCCCCAGTTGTTGAAGGGCCAGGCGTAGACCTTGTTCCACTCCCAGTTCGTCGGGAAGGGCGGCCACCACTTCGCTGACTTCGGCGGTAGCGTACCCCAGTCCTTCGAGCGCTTCGCGGATCTGGGCCCGGGTGCCCGAACCGACCACATCGGCCTCCGCCCCCGCCAACCGTGGCCGCAGCTCGAGAACGAGCTTCTGGGCACTGCGCGTTCCAATGCCGGGAACGACCGTCAGGGCTGCGGCGTCCTCGGCGACGACAGCCCTCCGAATCTCTTCAGTGCCGAGCGTGCCCATCATTGCCATGGCGAGCTTCGGTCCGACGCCCGAGGCGGCGAGGAGAAGTCGAAACACGTCCCGGTCTCTCCGATCAACGAAGCCATACAGGTCGAGGGCATCTTCCCTCACATGCAGATGGGTGTGCAGGAGCACATCGGACCCGCTCGGGCCGACGTCCTGAACGGCCTTTGGAGTCACTCTGACCTCGAATCCGACGCCACCGACAGACAGAACGATCCGATCCGTATCGATCGTCTCCACCTTTCCCTGCAGAGCGCCGATCACCGGACTCTCCTCCGAAGGGCCTCCTGCTGGAGGTGACACATCGCGATCGCAAGGGCATCGGCGGCATCAGGGGGGGTTGGTGGTTTCGGAAGCCCCATTCGAATCGCGACCATCCGCTGGACTTGTTCCTTCGGTGCGTTTCCATACCCGGCTACCGCGGCCTTGACACTTGACGGGGTGTATTCGACAACGGGAATACCATGTTCGGCTGCCGCGATCATCGCTGCTCCGGATGCTCGAAGGACCGACGCGGCCGTGTGGAGGTTCCTGTTCACGAAGACCTGTTCGATCGCCATGACCTCGGGTCCGAACTCCGAGATCACCCCCGAGATATCCCGCCTGATCTCGAGGAGCCGGACGGGAATCGGGTCCTCGCGGTGCGTCCGAACCACTCCCAAGGCTTCGACGCTCGCATCACCGACGACCGCGTAGCCGGTCGTCGTGAGGCCGGGATCGATTCCGAGAACGAACATATGTACGGGAGTGTAACCGTGGTCGCCGACAGCCTCGCGGCTATCAGTCCATCAGCTCAGCCATGACCTCATCGGGGATATCGAAGTTCGAGAAGACTTCTTGAACGTCGTCGAGATCCTCGAGGGCCTCCACCAGTCGAAGTACCTTGGACGCGTTCGATCGGTCCAACGGAACCACCGACTTGGGTAGCTGAGTCACTTCGGCACTCTCCACGTCGGTGGCAACGGAGCCGACCGCTTCCCGCACAGCACTGAACACTCCAGGTTCGGTGACGACTTCGAACGATTCGTCCGAAGGACGCACATCTTCGGCTCCGGCATCAAGCGCGGCGAGCATGATGTCGTCTTCGTCGCCCTTGACCACGAGGTAGCCCTTCTGCTCGAACAGATACGCCACCGAACCCGGCTCACCCAGGTTTCCGCCGTTTCGTGAGAAGGTGGAGCGGACATCGGATGCGGCCCGATTGCGGTTGTCCGTCAAGATCTGGAGCAGGAGCGCAACGCCGCCTGGCCCGTAGCCCTCGTACCAGAACTCCTCGTAGTTGACACCTTCCACCTCACCGGTGCCCCGCTTGATCGCACGATCGATGTTGTCGTTCGGAACGGACGCCGCCTTCGCCTTGTCGATCGCGTGAGAGAGCGTCGCATTGCCGGTTGGGTCCCCCCCGCCTTCCCTGGCCGCGACCTCGATCGCTTTCACGAGTTTGGCAAACAGCTTGCCACGTTGCGCGTCCTTGGCACCCTTCTTGTGTTTGATCGTGGACCATTTGGAATGTCCAGACATCACCCTGCTCCCATGAGGTTCAACGCCATCCTATGCACTCTGGTATCCGCCGTCAGTTCCGGATGGAACGAGGCGGCCACGATCGAACCTTCCCTCACGAGCACCGGGTGACCTTCCACTTCTGCCATCACCTGAACCTTCGCCCCAACCCGCTCCACCCACGGTCCCCGGATGAACACGGCATGAAACGGATCATCGAGTCCCTCGATTCGAAGGTTCGATTCAAAGGAGTCGTTCTGGCGCCCAAACGCGTTCCGTCGGACCGTGATGTCGAGGACACCGAGCTGCAACTGAGAACCCTCGGAGACGCCTGCTGCGAGAAAGATCATCCCTGCACATGTGCCGAAGGTCGGCACGCCTGCCGCAATCGTTTCGCGAAGGGGTTCGACCATCCCGAAACGTTCCGCGAGACGAGCCATCGTGGTCGACTCGCCCCCCGGCAATACCAAACCATCCAGACCCTCGAGATCTGTAGGCACACGGACCTCGCGTGTAGAGGCGCCAAGGGCATCGAGAATGCGCGCGTGTTCTCTCACATCGCCCTGAAGGGCGACAATCCCGATGTCTCCCACGCCTACCAGCCTCGCGTCTGAAGCATCTCCGCGTCGGAGAGCTGTGACATCTCGATGCCGGGCATAGGCTCGCCCAGTCCTCGTGAGACCTTCGCGAGCATCTCCGGATCCTGGAAGAACGTCACTGCATCCACGATGGCTCTCGCCCTCGGCGCGGGATCTTCACTCTTGAAGATGCCTGATCCAACGAAGACGCCTTCACACCCCAGCTGCATCATGAGTGCGGCGTCCGACGGCGTGGCAATACCTCCGGCGGCGAAGTTGACGACGGGAAGCTTTCCCGTTTCGGCCACCTCTCGCACGAGTGTCACCGGCGCTCCGAGTGCCTTCGCAGCGGCTGCCAGCTCCTCGGGGCCTAGCGTCGTGAGCGCCCGCAATTCCCTGTTCACCGTCCGCATGTGCCGCACTGCCTCGACGATGTTGCCTGTCCCGGCCTCACCCTTCGTGCGAATCATCGCGGCACCTTCACCAATGCGCCGGAGTGCTTCGCCCAGGTTGCGTGCGCCACACACGAACGGCGTGGTGAACTGCCACTTGTCGATGTGATGCTCCTCGTCGGCAGGGGTAAGCACCTCACTTTCGTCGATGTAGTCCACGCCAAGTGCCTGGAGCACCTGTGCCTCGACGAAATGGCCGATTCGGGCTTTCGCCATGACGGGGATGCTCACCGAGCTCATGATCTCTTCGACCTTGGTAGGATCCGCCATTCTCGCGACCCCACCTTCCTTGCGGATGTCGGCAGGGACACGTTCCAATGCCATGACTGCGACTGCGCCCGCTTCCTCTGCGATCATTGCCTGTTCGGCATCGACGACGTCCATGATGACCCCGCCCTTGAGCATTTCCGCGAGGCCCCGCTTGACCAGGTCTGTCCCACGTTCCACGTTCGTATCCTCCTTACCCCTCAATTCTACCGGCGGTCCGATCGATGGCTCGTCGGTAGACGGACAACCAGGTCTCGAAGACCATCGACCAGTCGAACGTTCCCGCCCGTGCGCGTGACTCTTCTCCCATCCGACTGCTTTCCGCAGGATCTTCGAGGAGTCCGACCAGCGCATCGGCCAGGCGGCTCCCATCCCCCACCGGGACGTGAATCGCCGCTCCGCCGGCGACCGCTAGGAACGCGGGAAGGTCGCTCGCCACGACGGCGCATCCAGCGGCCATTCCCTCGATGAGTGTGATGCCGAAGCTCTCCCCGCCTGTGTTGGGGGCGCAGTAGATGCCCGAACCCGACAACACCTCACGCTTTCGATCGTCGTCGACGGCCCCCTCGAAGCGCACCCCGGGGATGGTGACACTCCTCCGGGGCCCAACGGCCACCAGCTCCGCATCTGGGACCGAGGCACGAACCTTCGTCCAGGCGGCCAGCAGCACATCCAGACCTTTGCGAGGATCATCCCTCCCAACGAACGCGACCTGCCGGCCGTTCCGAGGAACGTTGGGGAATCCGACGACGTCAACGGCATTTGGTACAACCTCCACGTTCGGTGCGAACCCCCGGACCGCCGCCGCCGCGTCCTCGCTTGCCGCCGTGAGAACACCCATCTTGTCGATCAGCTTTCCAAGGAGAGGACCTCCATGTCTGTAGATCCTTCGAACGATCTGACCGGGCTCTGCGTGGAACGTTCCGACGGTCGGCTGATCCCCACCGATCCATGCCGCCGGTCCGACCACCGGGAGAAGCGGTTCGTGAACGTGTACGACGTCTGCTCCGTGGATGGCTTCCTTCACACGCTGGATCGAGAATGGATCGAGACACACGGGCGCAGTGGCATCGTTCGCTTCGATGGCGGTCGCGTTCCCTACCGAGATCCAGCTCCCATCGGACTCGCCCGGCCCAACCAGCACAGCATCATGCCCGTTGTCACGCAGATGCCGGGTGAGTCCCCGCGCCTGGTCCTGTACGCCACCATGCCGGTCCAGCGCATAGGGACTGACGATTGCCACCTTCACCTGGATCTCCTGTCGGATGGCCAGTTCGGTTGTACGATGTGCCACTGGGTCGGCGCCCGCCGGATCAGTTCTTCGAGGGCCCGGGCGATTTGCTCCGTTCCCTCAACGAGGTTCTCCTCAGGTGTTCCCGACGTCGGCATCTCGACCGCTTTCTCGACGACGAGGACGTGTCCTCTCCCCTTCTTGAAATAGGCGGCGACCGGAAACACCGGCACGTCGTGCCGGATTCCGAGCGTTGCCGCACCAGCCGGCATAGTGGTTCGCTCCCCGAAGAAGTCCACTTCGACTCCCCCACGGCTGACGTTGCGATCCATGACCAGTGCAACCGCTGCTCCTCGATCGAGCGCTTCTCCCAACCTCGCGATAATCCGGGGTTCGTTCGCCAGCACAACGTCGATACCGAGCTGGCGACGGATGTCGATGAACCAGTCGACGACATCGTTGTCGGGAAGAGCCTCAGCGACGGCGATCAACTCCAGCCCGAGATCGTGGGCGACCGTGCCGGCGACCTCCCAATTGCCGATGTGGGGAAGTGCGAAGATCATGCCCGTGCCGGCGTCTCGCGCTGCCTCCGCCCGCCACACTCCATCGCGCTCGATTGCATCGAGGATCCCTGGAACTCGATGAGGACGCACCCAGAATGCCTCGGCCCAGTACCTCCCGTACGCCGCAAACGCCTGCTTTGCGGCATCCTCTACTTCGTGTTCGGACCCCATGACTCGGGACATGTGCCGAATCACCATCTGGCGACGCCATCCGCCGCGCCGGTAGGCCTGCCGACCGCCCAGCTCACCCACTCTGCGCATGACCGCCTCCGGAAGCCACCCTCCAACGGCGATGCCGAGCTTGTAGAAAGTGTTCACTCGCCGAGTCGTTTCCAGCCGATTCGGAAGCGCTGCGCGACCGTGAACCACACCAGAACCACCATCACCCACAGCATCGGTCCTACCAGACCGAAGATGAGCCCTGCACCGAACAGAATCAACCGCTCTGCTCTTCCCATCAAACCGCCTCGCCCGTCTGAGCCCCCGGCTTCGACCTTGGCTCTCAGATACGGGATGAGCAGCGACCCTCCCAGAGAGACGGCCCCAAGGCCAACCCAGAGCGGAGTGTGGGCAACCGCCGCCATCAGACCGGCCCACATGGCGGTCTCCTCCACCCTGTCTGTCACCGAGTCGAGCAATGCTCCCCGTGCAGAAGCAGTTCCCCGGGCCCTCGCGACCGCGCCGTCAAGCGCGTCGATCGCGGAACCCACCAGAACGACCCCAGCTCCGAGCGCCAGCCGGCCCGTCCCTATCATCGCGGCCCCGGCGACCGCAACGGCCAGTCCGAAGATGGTCACGTGCCACGCCCGAACACCGACGCGAGCGAGCCCCTTTCCGATCGGCGCAAGCAGGAGGTTTGCTCTCGAACGAGCCTTCATCTCGATCATGGGTGCTGCAACGTACCACATGACCATCAACCCGACCCCGGCGGACCCTCCGGTCGCCACCACTAGAATCGTCGCAAAACGTCAGGAGGTCATGTGGTCCCGGAGAACATCAGGAACGTCGTCTTGGTTGGACACGGCGGGAGCGGCAAGACCTCCCTGGCAGAAGCGCTGCTCTTCACCGCCGGCCAGACAACACGACTCGGCAACACTGGAGACGGCAACACCGTCACAGATTTCGAGCCCGAGGAGATCGAACGAGAGTTGTCCCTCGGGCTTTCCACTGCGTCGATTCCGTGGGGAAAGACCAGGATCACGATCATCGACACTCCCGGGTATGCAGACTTCGTGGGTGAGGCACGTTCGGCCCTCCGGGCCGCCGACCTCGCCGTGTTCGTGGTATCGGGAGTGGACGGTGTCGAGGTGCAGACCGAAGCGCTCTGGCAGTTCGCCGGAGACGAGGGACTTCCGAGGCTTATCTTCGTCAACAAGCTCGACCGCGAGCGTGCATCCTATCAATCGACACTCGCACAACTGAGGGATGCCTTCGGCAAGGGCGTTGCCCCCGTACAGGCCCCTATCGGCTCCGAATCCGACCTATCCGGTCTCGTTCGAATCGTCTCCAACACCGCAGTCGAGTACTCCGGCGGCAATCCGAAGGGAAGGCCGGGCACCGCACCCGAGTCGATGACGGATGTTCTGTCCGAAATGCACACCGCGCTCGTGGAGTCGGTCGTGGAGACCAGCGATGAGCTGCTCGAAGCCTATTTCGAAGGTGTGGAACCGGACAGAGCCACGATCGTGGAGGTCACCCGTCAAGGAATCCTCACGGGCGAGATCCAGCCGGTGTTGTGCGGGTCCGCAACCCAGCTCATCGGCATCGACACTCTGGCCGAGTTCATCGCCGAATTCGGGCCCAACCCGCTGGAACGTGCTCCTGTGCCGCTCGCCGATGGCGGCACGTTGCCGCTCGACGGAGGCCCGGTCGCCTACGTATTCAAGACGACATCGGACCCCTACGTCGGTCGTATCTCCCTGATGCGGGTCTTCTCCGGGACCATCCACGCCGACGACGTCCTGGAATCCTCGGCAGGCGAGAAAGTTCGCGTCCACAACCTGTTCTCGATGCAGGGCAAGGAACACAACGACATCTCCGATCTGGTGGCCGGCGACATCGCCGCGGTTGCGAAGGTCGAGAACCTCAGGCCCGGCGACACCCTTCATGCAGCCGGATCATCCGTCACGATCGCACCGGTGGCCATGCCGAAACCCGTGATGAGCGTGGTCGTCTCACCCCACTCCTCCCAGGACGAGGAAAAGCTGTCGACGGCACTGTCTCGCATCACCGAGGAAGACCCGACGCTCGAGGTCGAGCGACGCGCGGAAACCAAGGAAACGGTTCTCTCGGGTCTCGGAGACACACATTTGGATGTAGCCGTCGCCCGCCTCGCAAGGAAGTTCGGGGTCGAGGTGGAGACATCGATTCCGACGGTTCCCTATCGCGAGACCATTGGCGCAACCACCCAGGCGGAGGGCAAGCACAAGAAGCAGAGCGGCGGTCGGGGCCAGTACGGCGTGGCGTTCGTTCGGTTCGAACCGCTTCCCCGAGGATCCGGGTACGAGTTCGTCGACGAGATCAAGGGGGGCTCAATCCCACGCCAGTACATCCCTGCTGTCGACAAGGGGGTCCAGGAGGGCCTCGGACGAGGCATTCTCGCCGGCTACCCGGTAACCGACGTTCGTGCGGTCGTCTACGACGGGAAGTACCACTCGGTCGATTCCGACGAACTGTCTTTCCGCATGGCCGGAATCATGGCCGTGAGAACTGCATCGCCGAATCTGCGTCCGACGCTTCTCGAACCGATCGTGAAGGCTCGCATCGTCGTCCCCGAGGACTACATGGGCGACGTCATCGGAGACCTCAATTCCAAGCGCGGCCGAATTCTCGGCATGGACACCGATGGGAAGTACCGAATCGTCACCGCCGAGGTTCCTTTGGCGGAAATGCAGAGATACGCCATCGATCTCCGGTCGATGACGGGTGGACGGGGTAGTTTTGAAATGGAGTTCGATCACTACGAGGAGGTTCCCAGGCAGGAGGCCCAGAAGGTCATCGCTGCGGCTCAGGAAGAAGAGGCGTAGCGGGGAGGGAACGAATCAGCGGGGGCGTGCCCCTCGGGCATGTCCTCGGGACAGCCCAAGGAGGCACGATGGCACTCAAGGAAGCGCTAGAGCGGAAGATCGACGAGTGGAGGCCCCGAACAACGAGGCTCCTCAAGCAGTTCGGGGACGTCAAGGTCTCGGATGTCACGATCGCTCAGGCGATCGGAGGCGCCCGGGGTGTCCGCTGCCTTGTCACCGACATCTCGTATCTGGATCCGAATGAGGGAATCAGATTCCGAGGCCACACCATCCCCGAGACCTTGGCGATGCTGCCGAAGGTCCCTGGCAAGGAGATGCCCTACGTGGAAGGGCATATCTACCTCCTGCTCACCGGTGAGGTACCGACCGAATCCGAGGTCGAGGACCTCGTCGAGGATCTGAAGCGGCGCAGGGGTGTCCCCGGGTACGTCTTCGACATGCTTCGCTCGATGCCCCGCGACACACACCCGATGACCATGTTCTCCGCCGGTATCCTCGCGATGCAGCGGGAGTCCGAGTACGTGAAGGCCTACAACGCTGGACTCGGCAAGATGGACCACTGGCAGCCGACACTCGACGACGCCCTCAATCTCTGGGCAAGGCTGCCCGAGCTGGGTGCGTTCATCTATCGCCTCAAGTACAAGGGCGACACGCCGATCGCGTCCGATCCATCACTCGATCTCGGCGGCAATTTCGCGCACATGATGGGAATCGATGACCCGTACGACGACGTTGCTCGCCTGTACTTCATCCTTCACTCCGACCACGAGAGCGGCAACGTCTCGGCCCACGCCGGGCATCTCGTGGCCAGTGCCTTGTCGGATGTCTACTACGCGGCCTCCGCAATGATCAACGGTCTCGCCGGCCCGCTTCACGGACTCGCGAACCAGGAGGTCTTGAGGTGGATCCAGGGCGTCATGGATCAGATGGGTGGCGAAGTCCCTACGGAAGAGAAGATGAAGGAATTCGTCTGGGACACGCTCAACTCCGGCCAGGTCATACCCGGTTTTGGACATGCGGTGCTCCGCAAGACCGATCCTCGGTACGCCGAGCAGAGGAACTTCTGCCTGAAGCACCTGCCCGACGATCCGATCTTCAAGTACGTGGACGTTCTGTACAAGGTCGTTCCGCCGATCTTGGAGGAGCAGGGCAAGGCGAAGAACCCGTGGCCGAACGTCGATGCCCAGTCCGGTGTCATCCAGTGGCACTACGGCCTGCAGGAGTACGACTTCTACACGGTGTTGTTCGGCATCGGTCGTGCGCTCGGCGTCATGTCCAACGTCGTGTGGGACAGGGCGCTCGGCTACCCGATCGAGCGACCCAAGTCGCTCACCACGGCAATGCTCGAGGACATCGCAGGAGCGTAGAAAGGATCGAGAGAA
>Ga0307441_1000388_pt1 | contig 16337 bp, 32 predicted proteins | sample SalMarWE160420MG_FD_202149 | JGI IMG/M metagenome (GOLD analysis project Ga0307441, IMG submission 202149) | Salt marsh sediment microbial communities from the Plum Island Ecosystem LTER, Massachusetts, United States - WE1604-20 | ecosystem: Environmental > Aquatic > Marine > Intertidal zone >... | reverse complement strand
CCGACCCACCCCGTCACATATTGTGTCGCCCCCCGGGCCTCCACCGTCACATATTGTGTCGCCCCCCGGGCCAGGGGGAGCACCTGTCACGTTTTGTGTCATGGCTCCCATGGCATACTGGTCGATGTAGGAGAACAACTCAGGATCTGGGCGGAACCACGCAGTATTTCCGATTCGGTATGAGGCGAACCGCTCGTGTAGCTCATGTTCGATCTGGCGCCCCCCCGGCATGAGCCCGAGCAGCTCCAGTTTCTCGCCGCGCTGCGACTCGATCTGCAAGCGTCGCTCGTCGAAGGCGTCGGTGAAGCCGATCTTGACGGTGCCGGCCGAGGGAGAGCGCAGGAAGTAAACGGTGGTCCCCCCCTCGTTGGCGACGCCGGCCAGCTTCATCTGGGCGCGGGCGCGCTCGCGTTTGGCCTTCTGCCGCTGCCGGTTTGACTGGCTCGCCTCCTGGGCGTCGGAGAAGCGGGGCATGTAGAGCGCGCCCGCGCTTTCCACGAATCGGACCACGTCCTCCTTCGCAAGCAGGGACAGCCCTCGCTGACAGATTTCCTCTGGTAGCCCCGAGGCGCGCGCCACGGACTTGGATGGGGTGGAGTTGCGCGAGATCTCAAAGATCCCGGCGCGGTCGGCGCGCCGCATCAGGTGGAACAGCACGGTGCGCCCCTCCCACCCGATGGCGACCATGCTGTCGGTGTCGCGCGTGTAGACGCGGACGTATCGCTCGTCCTCGAACCTCACGGCCCCCCCGATCAGGCGCTGGCGGCAGCGGCGGGCGCGGGCTGGGGCTGCGGGATGTCCTGCGTTCGCAGCTCGGCGGCATACCGCCGGAGGGCGCGACGCACGGTGTCAGCTTTGCTGAGCTTCTCGGTCTTGGATGCTTGCTCTAACAGCTCCCAGTCCTCGTCATCGAGAAGGAGCCGAAAGGGGCGAGACTGTTTCTCGTCGGTGGGCATACTTCGGCGCTATCAGGACCACAGAGTGAAGTCAACTTTGTACCACACCAGGCACCCACTGGCTCGGTGTCCCCTAACGGGAAAGGCTAGCGTTTCCGATGGCCTCTCCCGCCGGACATGAAGTGCAGTCGAGGGCGGCGGCCCGGGGCCGGCGTTCAGGCCCGTCGGCGGCGGTATCGGCTGCGGGCCGCCCGGTGGCCATGAGAGCGCGGCGGTAGCGCTCGATTAGGTCGGCGCGCTCGGTGTCGTTGCCAGTCATCGCCCACCGTGCGGTTTGCGGTCCGTTGTCAACCTGGCCACTACCGGCGCGGCGGCCCGGTCGAGCGTGAGCCGGATCCAGTCCGAGATCGACCGGTCGGCGTCGTCGGCGGCGATCTGCCACGCCTCGCGCTGGCCGTGGTGGTGGCGCAGGTGGAGCTTGCACGGCATGGCGTCGGGTTCGCGGGGCCGGCCTCTACGGGTGTCGGTCATCGGCCTTCGGTCCAGTCTCGGTTGGCCTTTGCCTCGTCAATCGCAGCGAACATTGCGCGCGCCTCCTTGACCGTGAGTGGCCGATTTGAAATCGGTTCGTTCAGCCTGTACGTGTCGCGATAGTGGCGGGCGTCAACGTTGGTGCGCATCAGCAACCCGCGCCGCGCAAGCGAGTACACTGTCGCTGATGTGTTGCCGGTATCCACCCGGATCCCGTCGATCGACCAGTACCCGCCACCCTCGGCGGCGATGGTGCCGGACTCGGACATGCGCAGGCGATCGAGTAGGACGGTCTGCTTGGCGCTTAATCTACCCACGGCCCCACCCCCTGACCGTCTCGATCGCGTCGGCCAGCGCTTCGGATTCGGTGGCGCCGGCCCCTAGGATGCGGTCTGACCCGTTCTCGCAAACCTCAAAAGGGGCTGCGCCCTCGTCAAGATCCCACCGCTCCGTGTTGTGTAGCGTGTAGGTGTAGCGCCGGGCTGGGCCAATGACGCGGTGTAGTTCCGCGCGCAACTCGTCGGTCGCCTCCCGCTCGTCGGCCACCACGCCGTCGGCGGTCTCGGTGATCCGTGCCATGGCGGCGGTCTCGGTGTCGGGGTCGGGGTAGGTCATGGTCTGTCTTCCGGTCTTGCTTGCTGTGTTCGTCATCGGTCGGGGTCCTTCACTTGGCGGCGAGAGCGGCAACTAGCGCGGCGCGGCCGGCGTCGGTGACGAGCCAGGCGCCGGTCTGTGTTTCCTCGTTCTCGCGGCGAATAAGGCCACGGCGGATCAGTGAATAAACGGTTGCGTGCCTGTAGTCTGACAACAGCGTGACAACCGTCCCGGCGCTGGCCGGAGCGTTTGCCAGACGGCGCAGGGCTGCGATTTGCGATGGCCCGAGTTTCTTTGCCGTGTTCGTCATGATTCCTACCCTGGACTATCCGCCGCCCATCGTCCACCAAAAAAACGCCCACCCCTGTCGATTTCCTGAACCCGCATGAAACACGCCGGTTCGGGCTCCCACCCCGGCAGTTCGGCCCATCCCCGGGCCCGTTCTAGCGTTCAGGCGCCCCGCGCTCGCGGTTACGACCCGGAGAGCTGAAGCGGAGCCTCAACTTCGGGGCCGCCGCCGCGGGGCGGGCGCCGCCTCGTCGCCGTCAGCGGCGGCGGGGTTGGCGCCGATGCGGGCCAGGCCAGTGGTGTCGGCGACGCCGGCCGTGGCCCGGGCGTCGGCTCCCTCGCTCTTCGCGTCCCCCAGAACCTGCCCGGGGGCGGGCGGGTAGTCCGCGCTCGCGTCGTGCGAGCACGAGCGGCAGCGCACCTGCCGCAGCTCGGAATCCCACCACACGGCGGTCTCGCCGCACTGCGGGCAGACAGCGGCCTCCCCGCCGACCAGCGGCACACCGGGGGGCGCGGCGGCCGCGGGCGGCTCAGCAGTCTCGCGCTTCGCAGCGGCCGGCTTGCGCCGCTTGGCCCGCGACTTGGGCGCCGCGGGCGCGCCACCCGCCTTCTTCCCGAACGGTAGCGCCACCTGCCGTGTGTCGCCCCCCGGCGCGATCGCCACAGCGAGCACCTCGTCGGCCGTGACCGGCTCCGCCTCCGCTTCGATGCCCAACTCCGCGGCGCCTCTCTCCGCGCCGTCCATCTGGCTCAAGGCGGCGTAGCACTCGCCGCGGAGCAGGGAGATCACGTGCTCGTGCTGGCCTGGCGCAATGTGGTCGCACAGCTGAGCCAGCAGGCTGGTCAGCGCGTTGTAGGCGATGGTGTAGCACCGCGCGAGGTCGTCGTGTTCGTTAGCGGCGTTGAGCGCGTGCTCGGTCAACTCTTTCTGCGCGCCGCCCAGGCTCGCCGCGGCGAGCACGATACGTTGGTAGTGGTCATCGTGTGGCATGATCTCCTCCTTCTGGATGTGTGCTGAGGTACTCACGCGGTGGTCGTGATTACCCCGACCGCGACCGCGACCCCGACCCCGACCGCGACTCCGACCGCGACTCCGACCGCGACCCCGACCGCGACCCCGACCGCGACCCCGACCACGACCACGACCCCGACCCCGACCACGACCCCGACCCCGACCGCGACCACGACCACGACCGCGACCGCGACCACGACCGCGACCACGACCACGACCGCTCGCGGCCGGCCCTGAGCACGGCGGCGTTCACCGTTGATCCCGAGGCAGCGTTGCCGGCGCCTCGGTCCAGTCGATGATGGCCCCCCGGTTGATGACGACGCGCTGCCCGTCCGGGTAGGGCTCGACCTCGCCGTACGTCCCCGACTTCATGGCGTCCGCGAACCGGCCGTCGTCCGCGATCCAGGCCGCATCTTCAATGGCCACCTCCTCATCGGCGCACTCCACCACGCGCCCGGTGTAGTGGTGGGTCACGGTGCGGATGAACACCTGCGTTCCCACCGGCATGGGCAGGCGGCGCGGCGGCGTCGGTAGTCCGCTGCCGCCAGCGATCGCCGAGAGTTCCTTGATTTGGCCTAGGGTCAGTTCATCTAAATTGATCATGATCTCCTCCTTCTGGATGTGTGCTGAGGTACTCACGCGGTGGTCGTGATTACCCCGACCGCGACCGCGACCCCGACCCCGACCGCGACTCCGACCGCGACTCCGACCACGACCCCGACCCCGACCGCGACCGCGACCGCGACCACGACCCCGACCCCGACCACGACCACGACCACGACCGCGACCGCGACCCCGACCCCGACCCCGACCGCGACCACGACCGCGACCACGACCGCGACCCCGACCCCGACCGCGACCCCGACCGCGACCACGACCGCGACCCCGACCCCGACCCCGACCGCGACCACGACCACGACCGCGACCCCGACCGCGACCGCGACCACGACCGCGACCACGACCGCTCGTGGCCGGCCCTGAGCACGGCGGCGTTCACCGTTGATCCCGAGGCAGCGTTGCCGGCGCCTCGGTCCAGTCGATGATGGCCCCCCGGTTGATGACGACGCGCTGCCCGTCCGGGTAGGGCTCGACCTCGCCGTACGTCCCCGACTTCATGGCGTCCGCGAACCGGCCGTCGTCCGCGATCCAGGCCGCATCTTCAATGGCCACCTCCTCATCGGCGCACTCCACCACGCGCCCGGTGTAGTGGTGGGTCACGGTGCGGATGAACACCTGCGTTCCCACCGGCATGGGCAGGCGGCGCGGCGGCGTCGGTAGTCCGCTGCCGCCAGCAATCGCCGAGAGTTCCTTGATTTGGCCTAGGGTCAGTTCATCTAAATTGATCATGATCTCCTCCTTCTTCGTAACGGGCGCGGCGGTTCGTCCGGCCCGAACAGACAGGTCTGGGTCTTGGGCGCCGCCGCGCGCCGGCGGGTCATGCCCGCCATCAGCTCGGCGTAGTTGAAGCCCTTGCCGAGCGCGGCGTCGATGTAGATCTGCTCGTCGCTCCAGCCGAGCACGGTGTTGTTGTAGATCAGCACATGGGACGGCACCGCCACCCGTCGCTCCACGAACGCCCGCCCCTTATCCGTGAGCTTATACTCACCCACCCGCCCCGAGTCATCGTCGCGCACCGCGCCCGAGCCGACGATGAGCCCCCAGCGCGACAGACGCGGCGGGTCACCGCCGCGGGCGAGCACTCCCTTGCCGTTGAGGAAGCTCGGCAGGTGCAGCCACCCCGCGTCGGGGTGAGCGAGGAAGTGCTGGTAGACGAGCACCAGCGTGTGCGCCATCGCGTAGTTGAGCCGCCGCCGGTACACCCGGCAGTGCTGTCCGCAGCACGGGCAATCGGTGCCGGCCTCGCGGGCGGCGAGCAGCCACTCACGCGCCTCGCTGAGCGGCGCGTCGGGGCCCGGGCGGTCGCTGTCAGAGGTGGACATGGTGGGTCATACGCGCGCGGCGCGCCGAACCTTCCCCCCCGGTCGCCGCTCGCAGACGCCGCCGGTCAGCAACCGGTGCGTGGTCTGTTGCAATGCTCGCATCAGCTAGTAGCCCTGCTTCTTGGCCCAGCGCTCGCCGGTGAGGATAAAGCTCGTGGCGCTGATGAGCCGCTTGGCGCGTCGCTGCTGGCACCGGGGGCAGACGCGCAGCGGGGCGTCGGTGATCTTCTGCTCGGCCTCCCACGTGTGGTCGCAGGCTGGGCACTGATACTCGTAGGTAGGCATGGCTCCTCAGTCTGACAGCTGGAGGGGGAGCGTTAGTTCGACTCGCCCCCCTGGTTCTTTGGCTGCACGCGAGCTGCGTCGCTGGCCATGTCCTGGGCGATGTCCCGCGTCAGCCTCAGCGCGTCGCTGTCCTCCAGGTCGGACTCGGCAGTGCGCATGCGGCCACTGCCGAGGATCAGCACGTAGCAGACATCGGGCGGGAGGTCGGCATGCAGTCTCGCCCCGTGCGCTTCCAGTAGCGCGGTCAATTCCGGCCCTGTCGTTTCTTTCGCCATGGATGAGCCCCGTCTTCTAATGTCCTCGAAGCTGACGCCGGTCACCCCGGAGGGCAGCCCGGCGACAGCAACCCGACGTGGTGCAGGGTCGATGCAGCCAATGCCGTTGGGCATGGCGACGAACGCTTGACCGCAGCGCGTGCACGCTTGTTCGGTGACGAGCCAGGGCGCATTGAGCCGCACAGTTCGGACCGTGGCCGTGCGATGGCCGAGCATAGTGCAGATGAAGCGGTGCAGCAGTCGGTTGAGTTTCATTGCGGCGTTTCTTCCTCGGCGGCACAGACCATATAGCCCGCGCGCTTCCACGAACGGGCCCGGTCCAGGGCTTTGCCGAAGTCCCCGATGTCCACCCACGACTTCACGCGCATATGTTCGATCCAATCGAGTTCCTCGAACCTGTTGGAAGCGATGAAGTAGCCAGCCCCCAACCCCATGAGGCCGTCGGTGCAGATGGCCCAGACCCCGACTTGGTCAAGTAGTGGCCCGCAGTTCTCATAGGTGGCGATATGCGTGACGGGCCAAGGATCGCCGGGGCGGTTCGGTCTAGGAACCGTTCCTTCATATGGCGATGGGTTCACAGATTGGCAATGGATGTGGTTGGTTGCGGTCATCGTTCCTCCCTGTCTAACAGTTACGGGTCGATTGTTGGCCAGAGCTTCCCGCCGTCCGACAGGTCTAGCCACGCCACTTTCTTGCCGTCGCGCAACAGGTGAATACCTTGAACGCCATCCAACTTCACGGTCGCCCAGCGAGCCACCTGCGTCCCCAAATCGCGCTCGACGCGCTGAACAAACTTGCTGAAGTCTTGCAGATTCATCATTCCTTCTCCCGTGTCTGACAGTTACTTGTCGTCGGGCTGGTACGGAGCGCCACGTCGCTTGGCCGGCTTTTTGAGCCCGCTACCGTCGCACGTCTCACAGGTCCATACATCAGGTGACTCGTCGGGCTCCTGGGTGGCGCGCTTGCCCATTCCGCTACAGTCGGGGCAACGCGCTCCTGTCTCATCGACAACGGACTGGCGCAGATAGTCGAGCGCTGGGACGGCAACATGGTCCCGCTTCCACTGCTTGTCGTACCAAGCCACGGCCGCCCTGGCCCGGTTTAACAGCTGGTCCTTTTTCGGCATCCTTTTCTCCCTGTCTGACAGTTACTTGGCGACGGTTGGCGGTTTTGGCAGACCGAACCAAGTACGGATGCGCTCTGCCAAGATCAGGTAGATTTCGCGCGAGTTGGGCAGCGTGGGCGAATCCCTGGCTGCCGCTCGCTCAAACGTGGAAGCAATGTCGTTCGCCGCGTCTCGTCGTCCTCGCTCGTAGTCGTCCATGCAATCCTCCGTGCCTGTCTGACAGTTATCTACCGTTCCCCCATGAAGCTGCCGCACAGAGGGCACTCCCAGCAGCCGGCGTAACCGACAGCTGGAGTCATCGGCACTCCACACAATTGGCACCAGGGCGACCGTGGGCGCGCGCCCAGCAGTCCGTTGCGACGCAGCATTTCGAGCGTCTCGTGGACGGGGAGCCAACGGTGCTTGTCTTTGATCGAAATCTTCCAGCCGTCAGGGGTTGGCTCTACCCAAGCCAGTGGGGTCGCGTGAGGCTTGCCCGACTCGTCACAGAAGTAGAGCGCCCAGCTTCCGTTGTCGTGTTCCGCTATCGCGAACACCGGACCAGGCCGCGCCGAAAACAGTCCGTTCGTGTCTTTCGCCATCATGCGCTCCGTGTCTGATAGTTATTACTCAAGGGCTAAAGTAGCCCCGGCCTGGCCACCGCCGCCCGGTCGCCTCCAGCCTCGTCTTCACGGCGCCTCATCAGCCAGTGCCAGCACTCGCGCGAGCAAGCGTCGGGCTGGATTGGCTTGAGGCGCGGCACACGCCGGCCGCATATGAGACACCACCGCTGTCCCAACACATGCCACCGGATCCAATCGACCCACCTCCTCACCGCCACTGCGCGAAACCTGGGCGGGGCGCCAGCTCGGGTCGGCTTTGCCTCAGCGCATCCTATCTCCACGGTCGCCGTGGGGACTTCATGGCTACTCATCGCTCCCCCACTCGGCGTCGTTCAGCAGCCGGTCTGACAGATGCCGCAGGGCGTGGCTGAGCATCCGCCGCCCGACCCGGCCGTCGTACCATCGCAGCCAGACGTACTCGCCCAAGTCCTCGTCGGCCAGGTTCGAGCCGATGCACACGCGGTGGACGCGGGTGCCGCTGGGCAGGTCGAGCATTACTTCCGGCTGCTTGTTCTTGGTCATGCTTCCTCCATTTCTATTCGGGCAGCCACTGGCCGCGCTGGCCGCGGCCCACGTCGAGCGCGTCGCGCATGGTCATGCCCTTGGTGACCACGCGATAGTGCAGCGTATTCTTCGGGATGTCGTACTCCCGCGCCCAGTCGACCAGACACTGCGTGCGCTGGCCCACGGTGTAGAGCGTGGTCCGGCGCGTGTTGCGATCGATCTCGTGCCGCGTTGCCCAGTAGGCGTTGCTCGGGGTGTAGCCCTTGCGCTTGGCGCGCCGGCTGAGCTGGTGCTCGGGGCTGGGCTTGTCGCCCAGGTCCTCCAGGAAGTTCTGGAAGCCGCCGCGGCCGCGCCAGCGGGCACACACGGTGATGCCGAGCGCGCCGTAGTCGGCGTAGCGCTGGGATCCCGGGCTTGTGCAATTGCGGACCATCGTGCGCCACGAGTGGTAGGTCGGGCTGGCCTCGTTGCCGTCGAGTCGGTGGCCGTGGATGGTGTGGGTCTCGGCCACGCGCTCGCGGTGGAAGCACCCGCACGACACGGTGTTGCCGCTGGTGAGGTTGCCGCAGCGCACCTCCTTGCGCGTGCCGCAGTCGCACACGACCGTGGCGCGCAGCGGCGCGCCGGGGGCGGGGCGGAATACCTTCACGACGGTGAGCCGCCCGAATCTGTTACCTGGTTTCATGGGTGCTCCTACCAGACGAGGGTGCACACGGCGCAGGCCCAGAGCAGGGCGAGCGCCAGGGCGCAGTTGCGGATGAGGCTGCCGGGCGCGGGGCGCGGCGCAAGCCGGTGGTTGCGGGGGATGGGTAGCTTGACGTTGGGGAGCATGGCTCAGGACTCCGGCGCCGGGGGCGGTTCGGGGGGGTCCTGCTCGCGCCGCCGCGCGGCCACCGCGATGTAGCCGTCGTCGGTGGCCACCAGCGGGCCCTGCGCGACCCCGGCGATGGTGAAGTCGGCGTCGGCCCCGCGCACCACGTCGGTCAGGAGCAGGGGGTCGATTAGCACGCTGTAGTCGCTCTCGCCCAGCGGCTCGACCTGCAGGCGGTCGCTCGCGTCCGAGTCGTCCTTCTCCAGTGAGACGGTCAGCTCGGCGCCCCGGATGGTGACGCGCACGGGGCTCGCGAGGTTGTCGCGCGCGACGGTCACGGCCCGCAGGGCCTCCTGCATCATGAGTCGTGGCACGCGCGCGATGGGCTGCCGGTCCAGGTGCTGGAGGAGGTTCTGCCACGGCGGGTAGTTGCCCTCGGGGATGAGCCCCCCGACCAGCGTCTCCGGGCTCTGGATGAACACCCGCGGCGCGTCGTCGATCAGGGTGAGCTGCTCGTGGTCGTCGCAGAGCGCGACCAGCAGCTTGAGAGCGCCCCAGGGAATGAACGCTCCCCACCCCTCGGCCAGCCCCGCTACCTGGTCGGGGCAGATGGCGAAGGCGTGGTTGCTCAGCGCGATGGCGCGCACCGTCCCCGCCTCGGTCTCGATGCGCACGCCGGCCAGGTGCGGCTGGCCCCGGGGCTCGATCACGGGCTGCACCCGCCGCACCACCCGGCTGAGGATGGCGGCGGGCAGCTCGATGTGCGCCGCCGTGGAGCGCGGCTCCTGCGGCGTGGGGAAGTCGGCGCCCACCATGGCCGGCAGCCCGTAGCCGCGCGGCGTGCTCGGGCCCGACAAGACGAGGCGGCCGGAGGCAAACTTGAGGGCGAGCTTGCCCTCGGGCATGGACGCGGCCGCCGCGATGAGGCGCTTGCAGTTGACCGCGACGCTGCCGGGCCGCTCGACCCCGGCCGCGGCCACCGTGTCGACCTGCAGGACCGCGTCGGTGGCGTAGGCGCGCAGCACGCTCTCCCCGTCCTCGTAGACGCTGGCGCTCAGCAGCACCTTGCCGGCGTGTGGGGCGTGGCCCCGCTCGGCGGTGGTGGCCACCGCGCAGCGGTCGAGCGCGGCGAGCAGGGCCTGCTTGGTGGTGGTGGCTTTCATGGTGGTGGCTCCTGGTTAGTCGGGGCCGCAACGGGCGGCCAAGTTTGCTTCAGCCGGATGAGTGCGAGTCGTCTTCGAGTTGCTGGATCCAGTCGAGCATGGGGCTGTCGGTGTGCTCCAGGCGGGCGGTGGCGATGGCGTGCGCGCACGGGTCCAGCTCCAGGCCGAGGTAGCGCAGAGCCTCGTGCTTGCATGCCACCCCGATGCTCCCGCTGCCGGCATACGGGTCGAGCACGATGCCGCCCGGCGGGGTGACGAGCCGCACCAACCAGCGACAGAGCGCGACCGGCTTGACCGAGACGTGGTCGTTGCGCCGGCCGGTCTTGGGGTTTGGGGGCAGGTGATCGCACCCGCGCTCGCGCTCGGCCCGGGCGGCCTTGGCGCAGTACCAGAAGGGCCAGAAGTCCTCCCCAACCAGCTCGAACTGAGGATAGAACCTGCTCGGTCCACCGGTGTCGCCGCGCGCCGCGTGCTCGCAGTCGATCCCCCCGAACATCCCGCCCCCGTACCCCTCACGATGCTTGCCGCCGCTGCTCATGCCGGGCCGCACGCCGGCCTGGGCATCGAGCGCCGCCACGGGGCAGCCCGGGGCACATGCGTAGACGGGGACGGATTCGAACTGTTGAGTGGTTGACCTGCCGCCAAGCCCTGCCCCGCGGGTTCGCGTAGTTTCGCGGCCCGCACAGTCCGCGCCGGTCTCAGTGCTCAGCCCCTTCACCTCCCGCACCCCGACCCGCGCGCAGCCCGCGGCATGCCCGAGCAGCAGATTCGGGGGCCAGCGGCCGGCGGGGGCGGCGTAGTTGTCGCGGTCGTGCTGCGCTCGGTCGCCATGGCTCGCGCAGGCCGGGCGGGGGCCGCTCCCGAACTCCTCGTGCCGGTTCTTCTGTTCCGACTCGGCCCGGTCCGCTTCCGACGCATGCCCCACCCGGCACGCCGCCACGTTGAGCGCGCCCGTGCCCCAGGTGCACACGTTGGCGGCCAAGGTGCCGACCGGCGCCTTGCGCGCCACCACGATGGGCTCCTGCGCGGGCTTGAGTTGCGAGGCCCAGCCGCAGTACTCGTCTAGCTCGGGCGCCACCCGCTCCATCCGCGTACCCTTGGGGATGCCCTCCCCAAACGTCCAGGACAGGATGAGGTCGCGGCGCTGCAGCCCACCGGCCCGGATCCCGAGGGCGATGAGTTCGACGGTGCGCTGCCCGGCGAAGGAGAGCACGTGGGCTCCGGGCTTGAGCACCCGCGCGATCTCGCGCCAGACCGCGACGGGAGGGATCTGCCAGTCCTTGCCCATGAAGTCGCCGCCGGTATCGATGCTGCCGCCGAGCAGGTAGGCGACCAGGTCGTCGGCGCTGGGCTCGCGCGTGCCGATCCCATAGGGCGGGTCGGTCACCACGGCATCGATGCAGTCGTCCGGCAGCTGCCGCAGCCACGGCAGACAGTCGCCGAGCTGCACGGCCCAGCGGGCGCGGCGGTCGAGCACGCGGTTCATGCGGGCCCCGCGTCAAGCCAGTAGCCGAGCATGAGCAGACGGAAGTGCAGCTTGCGGGCGGAGATGTTGGTGACGGTGATGCTGACGGAGTCCTCGGTCCCGAACTTCCAGTCGAGCAGGGGAGCGCCGTAGCGCGTGCTCAGCAGCTCGCACGGGATGCTCTCGGGGTGACCGCCTTCCCCCAAGATGACGTAGTGGTTCTGATTGACGGAGCGCAGCCGGAAGCTCGGTGCGAGCGCGAGCTCGACGTACAGGCGCCGCACCAGCATCGGCCGGGGCGGTCGCCTCGCGATCCACACGTGCTGCTCGGCGTGAGGGAGCACGTCACGCATCTCGAAGCTGAGCACCGCGTCGCCTGGCTCCAGCTGCCTCAGGCCGAGCAAGCCGGCCACCTGGTAGCGCTGGGCGGGCAGGGTCTCGCCGTCGGCGGCGGCGGCCGCGATGTCCCCGAGGGCGGCCAGCTGCGCCCGGGCGCTATCCAGCAGGTGCGCTTGCCCGGCGCAGCGCTGCTCCAGCTCGTTGATGCGCTGGAGCAGCTGGGGGGCGGGCGCCTGTGATTCTATGGCAGAAGAGGTCAAGGCTGCCTCGTCCGGGGCGCCGGGAGCGCAAGCTTGAGGCTGGAGTGGATCGCGTCGAGTCGGCTCTGCAGCCAGATCACTGCCTGCGCTCGCGGGCTGGCGAGTTGCTCGGCCAGCTGCGTCGTGCGCCCGCGCACGTAGGCGATGTCTCGGTAGACCTCGCCCGATGACGTTAGCTCGTCCAGAGCCAGATAAGTGAGGTCGCTCGGGCACAGATCCCCGTAGTGGGAGCAAGCGAAGCCGACCCACACCAGGCCCGCCGGCGCCCGGGCCAGCCGGCGCGCGGTCTCGCGGCGGAGGTAGCGTTGCGGGAAGAAGTGGTCGCGCAGCCGTCGGGGCAGGGCCACGCCTGGCGCTAGCTGGCCGTCGACCTTGTCGCGCCCCCAGAACGTGAGTTCTCCGCCGTGCACAGCGAGCCAGCCGAGATCGGCCCGGCGGTGGGCGGCGGGATGCCACGGAGGCAGCCCCACGTAGCCGCACCAGTTGCCCTGTGTCGAGTGGCGGAGCAGGACGCAGGGCAGACCGGCGTGCTCGAACTCCTCCCGGTCGGGCTCGTCATCCCACGGCCCTGCGGGCCATTTGGAGCGGTGAGGCGGGCGGCTCATGTGGGCCTCTGCTTGACCGGCCGGCGGCCCTCGGCTAGTCTGGTCAGTGCATCCTCCTCGGTGGCGTCGCCCCCTCTTCCCAGCGACGCCGCGTGACGCCCGGCCGCTTGGTGGTGAGTGGTCGGGCGCACGTTTCTCTGGGAGGTAGCGCTTGACAGCATCGTGGCACCGGTGATACCACAGGTGTCGAGGATGATGCAAGCCGGAAGCTCCCCGCCCCCGCCCCCGCCCCCGCCCCCGTACGACCCCTGGGCTGGCCGCTTGATCGATCTGGTGGGGCCGCACTTCACCTTCCGGCTGGCCCAGGGGCTGGTCGAGACCGTCTACGACGAGCACAAGCGCATCTACTACGCGAGCATCCCCGATCTGGAGATGCTCGCCATCGGCGACCCGGGTGAGCCGGAGTCGGACGTGGTAGCCGCCCTCGGCGGGGCCCTGTGCGAATTGTGGTGCGAGTGGACCAACGGTCCGGATCCCGATGTCCCCAACCTGGCCGCGCTCGGCCCCCGGCTCGCGAGGCTCGCGCGCTCGGTGAAGCCCACCGCCCCGGGCGCCCGCGCGGGCGCCACCAACCCAGCTGGTCGCGCCCACCGGGCCGGCCGCCCCCCGGACCAGATGACCGCGCTGCTTGCCAAGCTAGGCTCGCCCACCCTACGGAGAGGGATCTTCTGATGCAGATTGCCGTCCCGCCCCCCGTGCGTCACGTCACCGTGCGCCACCCCGGGGGCAGTACCAAGCGCCTCGCCGTGGAGGGCCTCACCCCCGACCGCGCCTATGTCCACTGGCCGCTGGCCGGTCAGTACGACCTGCTGCTGCCCAGCGGTCAGCTGGTCCGGCAGACGGATCGACGTCTGCTGCCCTGGTGGGCTACGCCTCGCGACCGGGCGCGCCTGCTGCGGGCGGCCCCGAGGCCATGAGCCGCATGGCGAGCCGCACTGTCCAGCTCGACGTCGAGCAGCACGCCCGCCTGCGCGCGCTGAGCGAGCGCACCAAGGTGCCCGCCGGTGAGTATGTGCGCGAAGGTTTAGCGCGGCTGCTCGATCTCGCCGAGCGGCAGCTGCGCACGATCGATGCTGCCGTCGCGCGGCAGGAGCGCAAGCCGTGAGGACCAGCAGGCTCGGGCTGGTGCGTTTCCCGCCCAGAACAGTTGTCCCGGGCCTGTGCTCGCTGGTAAGCTAATGACCGTGCTTCCGCATCAACTCCAATACGACATCGCCCGCATGGTGCTCACGCTTGCCTACATCCGCGACCAGGGCCGCGGGCTGGGCGGTGCGGAGTGCGCCGCCGCGGCCGCGAAAGCCATCGATGATGTGCAGTTGCGTCTCGATTTCGATGTGGCAACGGTGGCGTGCGCGGATCTGGCATTCGAGGAGATGCAGGCGTCGGACACGCTGGCGCGGGTTGAGCCCGCTCTGATCGCGCGGCTTTGCCGGCGACCGAAGCTCAAGTTGGCTCGCGTGCGGCAAGCGCGGACCAGCAAGCGCGAGTAGGTGACCATGCTGCGGTGGCAGATCAAGCACGAGGAGTCGTCCCAGTGGCAGCTGCTGGTGCGCGCCCGCGACTGGTACGAGGCCCGGGTGCTCGGCGCGCGGGCGTTCGGGTGCGCCTCGTCCCGGCTGCAGGTCGAGCCCTACCACGGCCTGTCCAACCCCCAGGCTGCCCTCGGGCGGGCCCGGGCGCTGATCGCCCGCAAGCGGGCCCGGGCGCGAGCGGTCAAGTTCCGGGGGCGCCGGAAGCCGCCGCCACGCTAGGTTTCCGCCCTGCTCGCCCGCTCGGCCGGTTGTGCGCTAGCAGGGCCCTTCCTTGACCGCCACCGGGTCGGCCGAGTAGCCTAGACGGCGAAGATCGCAGCGAACCCGTAGCAGGTCGGACTGCTGGAGAGCGGCGCGCACGGTGCAAGTGTGCCCCCAGTCCAACCGCAACCTGGCTACCCGGCTCTGATCGCGCCCCTCGGGACGCACCCTGCTGCCGATCCGCACCTCGCGCGTGGCGCGGGCATGGCGCTGATCCTCGCGAGCGGCAGCATGGTGGGCGGCGGCTTGCTGCTTGGACCCTACGGGGTGTTTGCCGGGCTGTCCTTCTTCGGGGCGATCCGCAACACGGCCCGTGCCTCCAAGCTCTGGAGCAATGCCGAGGTGAGCGCGCGCACCGAGGCCGGGCACAGCGCGGTCATGGGCGCCATCAGCGCCGCGATCGGGGTGGCGCTAACGCATCAGGCATTCAAGTCGCGCCGAGAACGGCAGGAGACAGCATAGCCATGGGCATGGTCGACGCACAGTTTACGGTGGCTCACGTCCTGAAGCCCTTCCCGGACTTCGAGGACGTCTACCAGGGGGAGAGCCCGGACATCCCCATCATGTTTCACCCGGAGGATCCGTTCACGCGCCAGATCGAGCCGCTCGATCCGCAGAGCGAGGACACGGGCTACGACGACCAGCTTTTGCGCTACGTGGGCGTGCCCATGGGCAGTCGCGTCCTGGTGTGGATCCCTCACGCGCTCGGGGTGGACGGCAACACGGTGGTGCAGTCCAACTACCGCTACTACTTCTTCTGGCGCATCCGCAACCTCGCGGCCATGCGCGCCGCCGCGCTCTCGGGTCGGGAGACCAAACCCTACCACAGCCGCACCTACCCGGGTCGCCAGGACAACAGCAGTGGCGCGGCCGTGGACCAATTCCTGATCCCGGCGGCCACCCGCAGCGTGGTGATCGGCCAGGCCGAGCCGGCCGGCAGCCTGGAGCAGAACAACAACCTGCGCCGCGAGAACATCGTGCTGGTCGACACCTCGCTGCAGAAGGTGCTGCCCTATCTGCCCGACGGCACCAACGGCCACCACCAGCAGGGCGTGCTCGACCCCAATGCGATGCCGGTGGGGTCGGAAGCATTGCCGTTCATCCCGCGTTGGATCCCGTTCTGGATGGATGCCGAGGGTGACGAGTTTGCGATGGCCGCGGTGCGCGCGGATGCCTTCGACCAGGGCGCGGACAACTGGAACTTCGATGCCGCCGACGACGCGGGCTTCTCCTCGGTCTACGGCCGCAACCAGTCGGCCACCGTCCAGGAGAACCCCGCGGGCATGGGCATCTACGTGTTCACGGGCACGGCCCCGTGAGTGAGCAGAAGGGCGAGGCATGACGACGCGAATGCACTCCGACGCAAGCCGCGGCACGCCGCGCATGGAGCCGGAGATCTACCGGGTAGTCCAAGACGAAGGCGTCGCGCTGCCCCAGGAGATCGCCCTCAACTTCACCGGCGGCGGCGTCACGGCCACCGACGACGCGGCCAACAACCGCACCAACGTCAACATCCCGCTGGGCGGCGGCCTCAACCCGCCGGCCAACCCGGCCGAGAACAACATGATCTGCTGGGGCCTGAACGGCAACCTGTCGTACGGCCCCCAGATCCTGACCGACGGCACCTACGTCGGCGTGGGCGCCACCACCGCGAGCATCGCCCAGACGGGCGCGGGGCGCTTTGACAACAACACCAGCCTCAACTGGCGCGACGCCGCCGGCGCGGCCGATACGGTGGTGCTGCTCTACGACAACGCGGACGGAGTGACGCTGCGGGCGGGCGTGGCCGCCACCGGCGGCGCGGCCAACCTGCTCGCCGGTGCGGCCACCGCGGGGGTGGGCGGCGCG
>Ga0307441_1000386_pt1 | contig 16370 bp, 13 predicted proteins | sample SalMarWE160420MG_FD_202149 | JGI IMG/M metagenome (GOLD analysis project Ga0307441, IMG submission 202149) | Salt marsh sediment microbial communities from the Plum Island Ecosystem LTER, Massachusetts, United States - WE1604-20 | ecosystem: Environmental > Aquatic > Marine > Intertidal zone >... | reverse complement strand
CGCAAGGTGATGATATTTGGTGATGCTGGGGCCGGGCTGAGCACCCTGTTCGTCGCCCTGATGTTATTCACTGGCCGTTTGGAACTCTGGCACATCTACCTATCCGCAGCAGCCAGCTCCCTGTTCGGTGCCTTCCAGTGGCCGGCTTATACTGCCGCTGTCACCCAAATGGTACCTCAAAAACATCTCGGCCGCGCCAACGGAATGATCCAGTTTGGCCGTGCTGCCGCCGATATCTTTGCTCCTCTGCTGGCAGGCGTGCTCCTGCTGACCATCCAGCTCAAGGGAGTCATTTTGATCGATGTCCTGACCTTTATTTTTGCTATGCTGACCCTTATGCTGATGCGATTCCCGCCCATCGAGAGCAATGTTGCTGCTGATGATCTTGCATCATTCAAAGGCGACCTGACTTTTGGCTGGAGCTACATTCTATCCCGGAGGGGATTGTTAAACCTGTTATTCTTTGAGTCGGCGGTGAACTTCATTTGGGGCATGGTCGGTGCATTAATTGTCCCGATGATACTGGGTTTTACGACATCTGATAAATTAGGTGCCATCATTACCATCGCAGGTGTTGGAATGTTAACCGGCAGCCTGTTGATGGCCGCCTGGGGCGGCCCCAGGCGGCGGATCATAGGAGTAATGCTCTTCGAGATGTTGAGCGGGGCCTGTTTTATGCTCATAGGCTTGCGCCCAAATTTTTGGCTGGTGGCAGGCGGTGCTTTTGGAGCTCATCTCACGATTGCGATAATTTTCGGCTCTAACCAATCCCTCTGGCAGACCAAAATAGAGGTTCAAAACCAGGGTCGAGTCTTTGCAGCCCAGCAGATGTTCGCCAGCACAGCCGCCCCGCTAGCTTATCTGCTGTCTGGGCCTTTAGCGGAGAAGATTTTTGAGCCGCTGACGACATCGGGCAGCGCACTTAGTTCCAGTCTGAGTGCGGTATTAGATTCCGGAGCTGGCCGCGGTATCGGACTGATGTTCATCCTGATGGGTTTGGTTAAAATCCCGTTATCGGTGATATTTTATCTTAACCCCCGCGTGCGGTTGATTGAAGATGAACTTCCGGATGCTGTTCCAATTCCAAAAACCCCCTGATATCAGACAGACATAAGGCGCATCAATCCTTTTGATCGGGATGTATTTGCCCGTCCTTAAAAAACAATCCAGAAGGACCCTCTGGAAACAAGAATCGTTCCTCCCAGAAATGTATCTTTTCGAGGTTTAGACATATAATACCCGTTAATGCACCTGAAATGGATAAAAGGACCTCAATGGATGAAAGATACTCAATCCTGTTCGAACCGGTAAAAATCGGCCCGGTGGTAGCTCCCAATCGCTTTTACCAAGTCCCTCATTGTAATGGAATGGGCTACCGCATGCCGCGCGCGCTGGCAGAAATGCGGCGTATCAAAGCGGAGGGAGGCTGGGGCGTGATCTGCACCGAGGAAGTTGAGATCCATCACAGCACTGATTTATCTCCAAATATCGAGGGCCGGCTGTGGAGCGACAAGGATATACCAGCCCTGCAATTGATGGTCGATTCTGTTCACCAACATGGTGCCCTGGCCGGCATAGAACTTACCTATAATGGAAATCATGCCCCCAACCTGTATTCCCGTTCCACGGGATTTTCACCCCGCTCGATGGGCTATGATGGCTATACCCCCGGGCAAGCACGCCGGGCAGATAAGGAAGATCTCATTAATTTACGCCGCTGGCACCAAGCAGCTGCAAAACGCGCTAAAAAGGTTGGTTTTGACATTATTTACTGTTATGCGGGCCATAATCTATCTCTGCTCATGCATTTTTTACTCAGCAGATATAACGATCGGACTGATGAATACGGAGGTAGCCTGGAAAACAGGACCCGTTTGCTGCGAGAGGTCATTGAGGATACCAAATCGGCAGTTGGTGATCGCTGTGCAGTAGCAGTCCGCCTGGCAGTTGACGAGCTGATCGGCGATCAGGGAATGACCTCCCAGGGAGAGGGCCATGATATTATTGCCAGCCTGGCTGAGCTTCCTGATTTATGGGATGTTAACATCAGCGGATGGAGCAACGATTCAGCCACATCCCGATTTCAGCAAGCAGGTTCCCAGGAAAAGTATATTGGATTTGTGAAATCTCTGACCGACAAACCAGTAGTAGGTGTTGGCCGCTATACAACCCCGGATGCAATGCTTTCCGCTGTCCAAAGAGGCATTGTCGATTTTGTGGGAGCGGCGCGCCCTTCCATTGCAGACCCGTTTTTACCGCTGAAGATCAAAGAGGATCGAATTGAGGATATTCGAGAATGTATTGGATGTAATATCTGTGCCAGCGCGGATGAACTGGGGATCCCAATTCGCTGCACTCAAAACCCCACCATGGGTGAAGAATGGCGGCGGGGTTGGCACCCTGAAATCATACCTGTGAAAGAAACAGATCAGGAGATTCTGGTTATTGGCGGCGGACCGGCGGGGTTGGAATGTGGTCGCGCCCTGGGAGCCCGGGGATATTCCGTGGTGCTGCTGGATGCTCTCCGGGAATTTGGCGGTCGGGTGTTATTCGAATCAGCCCTACCCGGTTTAATTGAATGGAGGCGAGTGATCGATTGGCGGTTAACCCAAATCCGGAAGATACACCATATTACACTGTATCCCAGCAGCCGAATGACTGCCCAAGATATTCTGGAATCAGGGCAGCAGCATATCATTATTGCAACGGGTGCCAGGTGGAGGGATAACGGGGTTGGCCGCTCTCACTGGAAGCCCATCCCCGGCTATGATCTTCCCCAGGTGTTCACCCCGGATGACCTGATGCAGGGGAAAATCCTCACGGGAGATGTGCTGGTGTATGATGACGATCATTATTATCTGGGAAGTGTGATCGCTGAGCAGCTCATGCAGCTTGGCTGTCGAGTGACTATCGCTACTCCCGCGCCAGTAATAGCCGGTTGGACTCGCTATACTTTGGAACAAAAACATATCCAGCAAAGGCTGATCCAGTCCGGAATCAGGATCCTTCCCGGGCATACCCTCCATAAGATTCAAACTGGAACCGTCCGCCTGTTGGACTCTACTACAAATCAAGAATCGGAGATCAGGGCAGATGGAGTCGTTCTGCTGACAGATCGCCTGCCAAATGACGATCTCTACCAGGCACTAAAACCAGCTCTGAACCGTGGGGAATTGGCGTCTTTGCGGGTGATCGGGGATGCAGAAGCCCCCCATATCATCGCCCAGGCTATTTTCTCTGGGCACCGAGCGGCACGCGAATTCAACCAGCTGCCAAAGGATGACCCGCCTTTTCTGATAGAAAGGGTTGTATCCTGAATTAACCATAACTTCTTATCCATTAATCATTAAATCTTAAGAACATTGGATCTATCTTCAAGGACCTTATTAAGTCCCGGTAAACTGAGTAAAAAAGGACTGAACACATTGATAGGCCAAGGACCAACCAGGCGGACAACAGGGGAATCTGATTTCACCTGATTCCAAAATCATCTATTAAGAGGATTCCTAACCACTCCCCGGAATGTTGCAAAACCAGACCAGCTAGACTAAAGTAGGCAGGTCATCAGGATTCAACGTTATGGCAAAACATCAATTAACACTCGATGCCTACAAAATATATCTTGCCGCGACTGGAATTGAATGGTTCTTAGATAACCTGTTCATGACCGTTATATTTGTCTACCGGGCAACCCAGATCACCAGCGATCCCTTTCAACTGACCCTGATTGAAATGGTATTTACACTGACCTTGCTTCTGTTTGAAATCCCAACCGGGGTCATCGCTGATGTCTTCGGTCGCCGTTTATCGGTTATTCTCGGATATGGAGTGATCGGGATTGCTGCTCTGCTTCAGGTAGTATTTCCTACACTGACGATCATGCTTGTCTCCCAGGTTGTCTGGGCTCTCGGCTTCAGTTTCATCACCGGAGCCAAAGACGCCTGGATCGCCGATGAAATCGGAGAAGAAAAGGTTGGCAAAGTCTACTTGCGGGGATCCCAGATCACCCAGGTGGCTTTATTTGTAAGCATTCCCATCGCCACCTGGCTGGGAACTATCTCTTTAAATCTACCCATATTTATCGCCGGTGTGGGATATATCCTATTAACGATCGGTTTGCTTTTAACCATGCCAGAAACAGGATTCCATCCCCAGGGCCAGGTCGATAGCAATGCCTGGAGGAATATGCTCTCCACCATCCAGGAAAGCCTGAACTTGGTCCGCGTCCGTTCAATCTTGAGCTCGATCCTGCTGATGAGTTTGATATTCGGATTATCCAGTGCAGGTTTTGATAATCTCTGGACCGTTCATTTGCTCGAAAATATAAAGTTCCCAATAATAGGAAATTTCGAACCCATTGTCTGGTTCGGGGCAATCTCGATGGTCGTCTCGATTTTGGGATTAATGGGTACCGAGTTGGTCCACCGAAAGCTGGATGTTGACCGGCAGCCGGTAATCGTCCGTTCATTGACCTTTCTTACAAGCGCCGCAGCAATTTTTATGATCCTGTTTGGACTGGCTCAAAACTTCTGGCTGGCAGCAGCAGTATACTGCCTTGTTCTCACTCTCCGGACCATCTGCGAGCCACTGATCAAGACCTGGATAAACCTGAACGTGGATTCCAATGTCCGGGCAACTGTCCTATCGCTGGATGAACAAGCTTTTTCCCTGGGAGGAACCATTGGCGGCCCGGCAGCGGGAGCCGTAGGTTCTTTGGTATCATTGCCTGCTGCCTTGGTAGCAGCGGGCCTGATCCGGCTTCCGGCAACTTTTGTCTTCCTGAGAGTGATATCATCAGGAAAGTCTCAAAAAGAGCAGTCCCAGGAATAACCAGCACAAAAATAGTGAACTGGTTTTTATACTCGGCAAACCTGCCTGGGGAAGGAAGGTGAGCGGAAGCTGCCAGAGTATTCTTTACAAAGGATTTAAAATAGATCGAATTTAGTCGAATAATTCATTTCCTTGCAGTGGATACTATCCCTTCGAACAGGGAGCCGGAGAAAGTTAACATGAGTTCTGAAAATGAAGGCGAAGTTCCCAGGAAGTCCGATTTGGATCGCCGCACTAACCAGCCCCAGATCCGTCCTGCCAAACCCGCTGAAGCCGGGTTCCTGTCCGATTTGGCATATCGATCAAAAGCGCATTGGGGATACTCGCCGGAATTTATGGAATCCTGTCGGGAGGAATTGGCAGTCTCGCGGTCTGATCTTGAGAAGAAAGCATTCCACTACGGGGTGGCGGAAGTTAACGGGACCACGGTTGGTTACTACGGCCTCGAGCAGCTATCACCATCTGTCTGGGAGCTTGAGGCTTTATTTGTTGAACCAGACCAAATTGGTCAGGGCTACGGCCAGCTGCTAATCGAACATGCCAAGAACACCGCTTTAAAAGCAGGGGCAAAACATCTGTTGATTCTGTCAGATCCCAATGCCATAGATTTTTATCGGGCTTCCGGAGGTGAACAAGTTGGCGAGCGCGAGTCTGCCAGTATTCCCGGACGATTCTTACCATTATTGATCATTCAATTACGCCCCGAAAAATCAGTTTCCTCCTGACTGGATTTGCTGGTTTACCACGGGAAGACCCCATTTAAACAGAAACACAAAATAAGACATGTCGGCTAATTTCCAGCCGGGAGACAGATCGAGGGAATTAGAGCCTGCCAGGCAGCCAATCATTGATTAACCACAAGTTTTTTTAGGGTCACTCGTTCCAATTCCCCGAGATTGATCGAAACACCCAGGCCGGGCCCCTTCGGGACATTGATTGTGCTGTCAGAATTGAGCGAAAATATTTCATTTGTGATATCGCGAGCATAATAACGCTCAGTTGCGGATATATCACCCGGATATTTGAAATTTGGGAGCGAGGCAAGCGCCAAATTTGCAGCTCTGCCAACACCGGTTTCAAGCATCCCACCACACCATACAGGGATATTTTTAGCCAAACACAAATCGTGAATCTTCAGGCTGTTTTCGAGGCCCCCTACTCGTCCCGATTTAATATTGATTACGCGGCATGAGCCCATCTCCAAAGCCTGGCGAGCATGACGTGGCGAGATAATACTCTCATCCAGGCATAACGCCGTTCGGAATCTTTTTTGTAAGTGACTGTGATCCCATAGATCATCTTCAGCTAAAGGCTGTTCAATTAACAATAGTTCGAGGTCATCAAGCGGCAAGAGTGCATTCGCTGTCTCTAGTGTGTATGCCGAATTGGCATCCACCTGCAAACGAAGTCCAGGGAAGGCCTGCCGCACAGCCTGGGTGTCATTCACATCCCGGCCCGGTTTGATCTTGATTTTTATCCGCCGATAACCCAGAGCCAAATAATCTTCAACAGCTTCAACCAATTCCGAAGCTGAATGCTGGATCCCTACCGAGACTCCCACTTCCACGCTAGAACTTGTTCCGCCCAACAACTCAGACAGCGAACGCCCCTGAGCCTTACCCTGCAGATCCCAGAGAGCCATTTCAATTCCAGCTTTCGCCATAAGATGACCTTTGATGTGTGCCAATCGTCCCTGGAGATTGGAGGGATCAGTCACATCATTACTCAATAAAGGGGGCAAGAGAAATTCTTTGAGCATCAGCCATGATGTACCGCTGGTTTCAGATGAGTAACCGGGGTCAAAGTCGGCAACACATTCCCCCCAGCCAGTTAGACCCTCAGCATTAATTTCAATCACAATGCAATCACGAGTCTGGATAGAACCAAATGATGTAGCAAACGGAGACTGCAGGTCCATCCGAATATAGTGAATAGTTATCTGGTCAATTTTCATAGTTACAGCTTTTTAATTGAGATTTGATGTTCCTATACAATTAGAAACTGCTATCACCATGGCTGAGGACGTAATATCCACGCGACGGTTCTCCTGCTTTAAAAACAAAATCCGTAACGATATATCTTTCTAAAAAATAAGCTTTGAAAATTTGACGGGATTGTATACGCCAACCCAGAGCAAGTTCCTGATTCCCTGCAGTCATATTTTGAAAATCTGTTGGAATTTCTACTAATACGATTGGTAATTTCTGCGCAGAGAAATCGTTAATCTCATCAGCAGGTACAGGAAATTGATCTACCCACTGCTGGACAGGATTAATAATTCGTGCTTTAGCATCTTGATAATGATCCAGGGAGAGTCTGCCGCGACGATTGCGATCCAGACGGTTCTGCACGCGAGTTGTATTTATCCACCAATCTACAATAAAACGATCCGAGGGCAGTCCAGCATTAATATTGTCGCGCATTTCTCCATAATGATCCTCGGAGTAAGTATTGCATACTGCCCCAAGTTTAGAAATATTCAAGCTGGCATTCCTGCTCTGCATTGGATCATATGTCCAGCTAATATGATCGATCTTCTGTTGACGGACTGCTTGCCACTGGGCTCTTTTAAGGTCAAAGCCTAAACCAGAGTCACGGAAATCAGGATTGATACCAACCATATGAGAAGCGTGCATCAAGTGTGATTGTTCTGGGAAATCGCCGATCCTTTCAAGGCCGGGAAATCCAAACACAAACCCAACCAAGACGCTTTCTTTATAGGCGCCGATCAGCACCCCTCCGTGATCAGCTACAGTTCGTAAGATATGTACCGGAACAATTTCCGTTTCGTTTCCGGGCCAAATCAATCGCTGCAAAGCTTCCACCTGCTCGAATTCTTCAGGTTTTGTTAAAAATCGCAACTCAGCCATCGTTAATTACCTGTCCGATAATTTGAGCTGGAGTGATTGCATACTAATCAGAACTTGGCGAGTTAAGGACCCACCTGGTGCCCGGAGCAAAATAGTTGACACAAAAGCGGATTTGAGGCAATTCAAATCAAATGAATTATCCAGAGGTTTATCAAAAACAAATCTCAAATCATCAGATCGCTTATTCATCTCAAAGATTTTCACACCAAGCTTTTCGGTTTGTTTTCGCTGGTATCCATTGCTACGATCTAGTTTACCATGCTCGCCTTTGGAGTGCCGCTCAGGATAAACTCTTGGGTTCGAATTGTGCGTTAGGGGTATACATCCTGTCATTGGGGGAAAATGCCTGCCCTGAGCCCGTCGCAGGATCCGTCTTCTCTATAGAATTAACAATAAACCGTCCACAAAGAGCATAATTTCCACCCTTTCCACCCTGGTTGCACCACTTTTGGACCGGACTGTCGGTTTGCTTTGCTCATCATCGTATGGGCATTATGTGCCCGACCGAGGACTGTCGAAGGTTCGCTTCTGACCGGATGTCTTGTTTCGGTCCTCCATCTTCAGTCTTCCGTCGGTCGCGAAGCAACCATTCCATCAACTGGATTGGCAGCTCTATTTTACTGAACAAAGGCAATTGAGATGTATGGTGCAGAACTCTGGCATTAAGGCCCCTTGTTAAACTTCAACCTTTATTAATGGGTATTCCTTCTTATTCCCAACCAGTGTCTGATCCAGGATTGCACCGGGCGGTGGCTTTTTACCATGATGACAGTCTGGCGACACTCCTTGGCCAACCTCTGGGGAATATTTCCAAACAACCGCTGCTCCAGTAATCCAGCGCTTGGAGCGTGGACGATAATAAGATCACTGGCATTTGATTCTTTCATAATGGCTGAAAATTCATCTTCCTCTGAAATAATCCTAATCCGGGCATTAACACAGTACTCTTGAACCAACTTTTCCAGGCGGATTTGAGTTTGTTCGAATTCCCGTGCACTGGCATTTGGCTTAAGCACGGTGAGTATTGTAATCAGGGAAGACCTGCCTGTAGTCCTCTGAAATATGTCCGCTTGGAGTTGAGCCAATTCAAGCGCCAGAGTTGCATGTACTCCGCCCTTGGTTGCTACCAGGATTTTTTCAGGAAGCCTTCGTTCCCGGAATCGAACCACCGCCAGATCACAGGGAGGACGGATGCTAATGATGTCAACCACTGAGCTGAAGTTGATCTCCTCGCTATAGCTGTAGCCCGGCCATCCCAGTACCATCAGATCGACCTGTTGGTCTTCTACCGTCATCTGGATGACCTCACTCACATTCCGTCCCAGTCGCAGCAGGGTATGGACCGGTACATTTCGTTTTTTACCTTCTTCAATCACTTGCTGCAGCAGGGCGCGACCTCGAGCGAGATATTGTTTTCCTTCGGAAAGGGATAGTTGAGCAGGCACCTGGACAATATTTAAAGCAAGTAGTTCACCCCCTTTTGCCTCTGCCAGAATGCTTCCCAACAACCCCAAAAGACGAGCTTGTTTGGGATTATTGACCGGCGTCATCACAGTGTAATCCCGCTGGGCGATGCGCTCTTCCAGCAGGATCGGTGCTGCTGCCTTATCCTTGATACGGTTTTTTGCATAACTGAAATAGATCACTACGCCAGAGGCAATCCACAGCAGGCTGACCATCCAAGCCTGGGGCTGAAAGCTGAACTGAAATACTGCCACGCTCAGGTTGATGATTATTCCCAAAGCCGGAAGCCAAGGGTAAAAAGGAACCTTATAACCAGCATTAGAGGTCAGTCCTCTCCTTCTTAAAACAATCAAGGCACCGTTCACAAGGGCGAAAGAAAGTAAAAAAAGCACACTGGCAGCAGATCCTACAACTTCTACCGGTAGGATCACGGTCATGACTACAATAATCAAACCTGTGGCAAGTACGGCAATATACGGGGTGCGGCGTTGGGGGTGTATCCTAGATAACATTTCGGGAAGCATTTTCTCCCTTCCCATCGAAAAAGCCACTCTAGAGGAAGCCATAACCGTAGCATTTAAGGCAGACATTGTGGATAATAGCCCTCCAAAAACGATCAGAAAAACCCCGATGGCGGGCATGAAGTTTTCAGCAGCGCGCACTATCCCTGTTTCTTTATACAGTCCCAATATTTCCCAAGTGGTATTAATTCGGGGATCACTGGGATCAAGCACGTAAGCATCAATAATATGAATTTCAGCAGGAAGTTTATTAAAGATATCCCCGAAATTCGTCGGATCAACTGCCCCAACGCTGACGATGATGATCAGCAAATAAATGGTAATGGCAATTGCCAGGGAAGCGAACATCGCCTTGGGGATATTTTTAGTAGGATCTTTGATCTCTTCACTAACGGTCGCTATCAGGTCGTATCCTTCGAATGCAATAAAGGTGAGACCCATAGCGGATATAACTCCTCCTATCCCCAGCGGTAAGAAGTTCTGGAAGTTGGATTGCAGTAGTCCTGGTTCTCTGAAAATGGCAAATACTCCGAAAGCTGAAAATAAGCCCAGAATGAAGATCTTCGCAATTGTAAGAATATTTTCAGCTTTTCCTGTAACATTTGCACCGAAGTAATTAAGAGAGACAAAAAATATACTAATGATAAACGCAAAGACGGCGGATATCCCGTTTTGCCCCAGCAATTCAACCAGAGGCCTGGAAAGAGCAGGAAGATAGCTATGTAATAGTTCTACAAAATAACCTCCAAACCCAACCGCATAGAGAGTACAGGCTACAGTGTAAGCAAACCACAACATCCATCCTGAAATAAAACCAACCAATCCCGGGAAGGCTTGTTTTGCGAAAGCGTACCCCCCGCCAGCTTCCGGAATAGCAGAGGCCAATTCTGCATAAGATTGGGCAGTGATTAGAGTTACACAACCGTTGAGGGCAAAAGCCAGCAATGCTCCTGGTCCGGCTTTTCCGACAGCCAGCCCGGTAAGGACGAAAATACCTGCTCCAATCATTGCTCCGACGCCGATCATGGTCGCATCAAAAAAACCTAACGTACGGGCCAGGGTAACCTGTTCTGAATCTGGCATGGATATCCTATCTTATATTGAGGGCGATATTCCTGTTTCTTTCCCAATTTTCACGGGGATTCAGTCCAGAAAATAAGGCTGGTTTATCATATTTGGTTAGGCAGACTCAAAACCGGTAAAGCTTGTTTCAAAATAATATACCAACAAGAAAAGGAAATTCTCATTCTGCAACATTCTGGATTGTAGCATAGTAAATTCCAGATGCAGAATATTTTGAAAGGTCGTCTTTTTTCTTTATGACTCATCAAATCGTTTTCCGCTATCTCACTAAAACAATAAAAGGGCTCAGTGTAGGAGAGCTTCAACCACACGCCGGCAGCTCATGGAATAGTATCCTTGGAATTAGGCGGGGAAATTGTAAATCCTTTCGATGGGGGAATTTTCTGGATATACTCTCGATGGAAAGAATCAAAAACTATCCCTAGTGAGCAAAAAATCTACTGGTTTGTTGGCTCTGTTATCATCTAGGAGATTGAGTTTCGATTAATAATACAGTTAAACGGAAATTAGTCTAGCTCGCGCTTATAAACAGTAAAAGCGAAACACCGACTGCCTATGATCTTGCAAAGCAGATACGGCTCATGCCGCTAAACATAAAGTGATAAGATAAATAATATGCTCAGTCGAACATCCACTTATCTGACAGTATTCAACGGTTTGATATGCGGCTTTTTCTTCATCCGTTTATTCTTCTTTCCCCAAACGAGAACCGTGAGGAATGATGTAGTACAAGGCATCCTGATCGGGTTTGGGATGGCGTTTGTCACGGCTCAAATCTACGCTAGGATCAAGGTCAAGAAAGTCAACGGCTGGATCACCATGTTCGGATTAGGCGATCCCGGCAACGGCATGATACTGCGAGCCGCACAAGCCCAATTATTTCCCGGTCCGGTTAACGTGCCGCAAGAGGCGATGTACTGGATAACGTCCGGAGATAGCGAGGGGCATATACTCTCCGGAAAACACGACTACATCATACACTTCCCACCGGGCAGTCTTCCTCCGAACAATGCCTTCTGGTCGCTGACGTTGGGCGATGCAAAAAATCGCTTTGTGCCGAATCCGATCAATCGATACAGTGTCAGCGATCGCTCTGGACTTGTGCCGAACGCTGATGACTGTGTCGATATTTACATCCAGAACGCTACACCGGTAAGCCGTGAATCCAACTGGCTGCCTGCGCCCTCGGGCAAGTTCATCCTCTGGCTGCGCGTGTATATGCCCGGCGCGGCCATTCTTAATGGCGAGTATTCAGTACCGCCGGTTGTTGAGGTGTTCGAATGACTCATATAGAGCATTTGCTTTTGTTCGGTTCGGTCATGGTCCCAGCATGGTTCCTATTCACTTACTTTTGGCCGCGCATGCTGCTGTCAGTATACAAGAGAGCGATTCTCATAAAAGGGTTTGGTGACGGTCCCGTCCCGATCAATACGCTCAATACACAGCCCCAAGCACTTTTTGCATATCCCCTCCATCCGCCTGCCTCGGTCTCAAAACTGGCGATTACTGGTGTGAACCGCGATACGCTCCCTACGGTCGGATGGTTAGATCTCTCCAAAGGACCACAAGTTTTGCATGTACCGGACATGGCTGAGCGTTATTATAGTGTCCAGTTCACTGATCCATCGAAAAATACGAATTTTGCTTACGTCGGCAAACGAACCACAGGTACACAAGAGGGCGACTATCTCATTACGGGGCCAGGTTGGGGAGGACAGGCACCGAGCGGCATGACACAGATATCCTCGCCAAACAATGCAGTGCTTGTACTCGGACGTGTGTTTGTGGAAAACGAGAGCGATCTGTCTACTGCCTATGATCTTTCGAAGCAGATTCAACTAACACCACTAAACAGCTATTGAAATAATAATTACCGTTTGACGCATTTGAGAGAAAAAAGCATTCCATAATCCAGAAAAAACTTACAGGAATGGGTAATATGAAATTCATACTAAAGAACTGGTACTATGTTGGAGTTGGGATCTTTGCTACATTGATTGTAGGGCTGGCAATTTTCTGGAATGATATCAGCATGCTTCAGAGGTTGCTCACGATCAGTTTCATGGCTCTGCTGGTTCATCAGTTTGAAGAATATGCCTGGCCGGGTGGTTTTCCGGCAGTAATGAATATCGCTTGGCAGCCTAGCAAGGATGGAATACCCAACGGTTATCCGTTAAACCGCAAGAGTGCTTTATTTGTCAATGTTGCCATCGCCTATCCCATCTATATCATGCCTATCATTTTCCCCAACCTGATCTGGTTGGGGCTGGCACAGATGTTATTTGGTATGGCACAGTTTGTAGTACATGGAATCTTGATCAACAAAAAGATGCACACGATCTACAACCCCGGGCTCTTCGCGGTGATATTTCTCCACTGGCCTTTAGGAATTTTTTACATCTGGTACGTCATCGTGAATAGTCTCGTGTTGTGGTGGATGTGGCCTGTGGCAATCGTTATCTTGGCAGCTGCAGCATTTTTTGGGATCAACATGCCAATATCTTATTGGTTTGCGGATAAAAACTCACCATACACTTTCAGCGATAAAGAAATGGCCCGTTTTCACGTGCGAGAGAAAATGAAAATTTGAACACAAAAAAATAATTCAATCTATCCAAATGTTGAATTGTCGGGATGGAATAAAACTGTTATCCACCAGGTCACAGCTTCGAATCCTGCCAGTCTCCCTGTCAGTACTTCGGTATGCACAGTTATTTCCTATTATGGACCTACCGATCTGCAGGCCCAGTTCGAGCGCTTCAGTGAACTGCCAACCCTGACTGGGAAGGGGTGGGTCGAGCGCACTTTCATGGGATATCTAAGAATTAGAACGGGCTTTGAGGTCATTCCAGTTCACGAACTTATCCCGGGGCTGCTTGGCGGCAGCCCACTGGATGTACCTGAAACCTATGACCTGGTGTCTCCCGTGAAATTAATTTCCGAAAACTGCCCGCCAACACGCCTGCTGCAAGGAAAACACGATTTTAGCGGCGTTGTACCGCAGGTGATCCAACTGCACAAAACACTGCTCCAAAGTGGTGTCATATCCTATCTGTTCGAGTTGCCAGGCACCGAGCATGGTTATGATCTTTATCGACCCAAGTGGTCTCCAGCAGCACAGTCAGCAACATTTGTAACGGAGCGATTCCTTGGTTCCTTTTCCTGATGGTCTAATAAGGCAGGCTAACCCCGCTCCGACCGCCAGCCAAGGGCAGGACCGAGGACGGATGATCGGGCGCCTGCTGCACGGTGCCCGCGGCACTGTGCTTCCGTAAATCGACTGCAGATATCCCATACCAGACATGCGCTTATAGGATACCGTATCCTTTTTATTTTGAAAAATAATTGATCGAGATTTTATTTATCTTGCTGTTCTACGGCCGCTTTATTACAAAGAGATGATCCGCCTTTAGAAAGCCAATTATATAAGGCAGAACTGTAATCATATCCGCACTGGGCGTCCTGATAGATTTTTAAACCCCAGTTTACATAACGCTGGGTTTCATTGGGCCATTCCAGATAAGGACTTTTTACTCTGGCGATTCCAGCGTTATAACCAGCAAGAGCCATTTGAATTGAACCACCACTTTTCAGAGTTTTCTGTAACCAGCTAAGTCCCCTGTATGCATTTGTATCTGGATCATATGGATCTTCTTTTCCCTTAAAATACTGGGGCATGACCTGGAATAAACCAATTGCACCTGCAACTGATTTGGCTTTGACATAACCACAAGATTCGATTTGCATCACAGTGGCAATCAAGTTTGGATCCAGCCCATATTCCTCGCTCCAGGCCAGGATATCTTCTTCCCAATACTGAATTTCAGGTGTAAATAAGTCTGAGATACTATCATCTGGCGGTGGAGTTTTGGTCAGGAATTGCTTTGTTGAAATAGGTCCAGTTAAAGCTGAAGAAACCTGAGTTTGGCTTAATAGCGGTGCCAACTGAGTGTTGACAGGAAGACCGTCCACATCGATAATCTGACCTGCAACCCCTAGCCAGCTGCATCCGGCATCGGGATAGACCATATCATTCTCAGAGGTAGGGGTCCCATCCTGCTTGTCAGAAGGTATACCACTCTCCAGATCAGCACTAGGAGTCTGTGAATTTTCGACTTTTGAAATGGGTGTGTTTGTGGGTATCGGTTTCGAATTTGGGGTATCAGTCGGTGCTATTGTCACAGTCCAGGTTGGAGGTAAGACCGGCTTAGGTGTTGAAGATGGTGTATAGCTCAAGAACGGGGCAGGCGTTGTAGTTGGGGGCAGCGGGTTTAAACTGCTTTGTGGATTAATGAATATGACCGCAAAGAGCAGCCCGACCACGATTGTACCTGAAACAAATATACCTGACAGAAGATTCAATAACCCTCTAGGTCTCTTATTATTACGAGGCAGGGGAGGTTGTTGTTCTTCTTCTATTATTTCCGGTCCTTTGAAGAATTCATCCACTGGATCTGACATAATCTACTCTCTGATCTCTTTCCCGGGCGGACGAAGGATGGTATTAAGTTTGAGGTCGAGATAGTTTTCGACCAGATTTTGCTCCAGGAACTTTCTTGCGGGAAGAAGCTGGAGCTGTCCGGGATGTAGCAGGGAACTGCAGATTCCGTTGATCCGGCCCAAAATACTTTTCTCCGGCAACGGAGAATAACCCGATGTTCAATACCCACAGCTGCCAGGCTATCGCGACTACAAAGATTAGCACCACCTTCACAGTTGCATCTGGCGGGTGATAAAACCTGTACTGCAAGCATAAAACCGAACACTTGATCTGTTTTATCAAGACCTTAGTGAAGGAGGATAGTAGTTACAATATAATTCAATAACACCAATTATACGACTTCCAAAATTGTTATGTCTCGTATCTGAACTCTTTGGTGAATGAAATAAATTGAAGATCGATCAAATAATGAAGGCTGCCCTCGTTTAACCACAGCCCTCATTTCCCGAACCCAGGACTTGAGCTGCCTGCTAAAAAACTAACCTAGAAGTTCGGTTGGAGTCAGCCTCTAATCCCCGGCATTTCGGAGTCAAATACCTCCAGACGATCTCTTCTTCACTCCCAACCCGGGTTGGGATTTTCCCTGTCCCACATTCCTGTGCAGTGTCCGCTGAGGATTAACTCTTGAATTCGAATTAGACAACACCATTTCCATGGGGGAATAGCCTGCCTTGAGCCCGAAGGCCAGGCGAAGGGTCCATCCACTCGATAGAGTTGATAACAATATGTCCATTACATCCATAATTTCCATCCATTCCACCCTAATTACATCTAAGAAAGCGTTCGTCAAGGGGCTTTTTCATCTAAGTAAAATCCGCAATATCAACCCTCCCGAGACAGCCATCAGGTTGTCTCGTTTCATGTTTTGTTATTCTCTTTTTTTCTGGTTTTTCCAGTCAGCGACGAACTTGATCCAATGCATCTAACCGTGCTCTATTTGAAATCCTATCCAGGTGCGCCAGCACTGAGGCATCGATCTGGTCCGTCTTCACCGCTGCCGCTGCGATCATCCGTACACCCTTGGCATGCGCCAGCTCCACCCGGTCCACATGCTTCTCCAATAGATCGTAGAAGAAGGGCCAGTTCCTGGTCGCTTCCATT
>Ga0307441_1000385_pt1 | contig 16372 bp, 17 predicted proteins | sample SalMarWE160420MG_FD_202149 | JGI IMG/M metagenome (GOLD analysis project Ga0307441, IMG submission 202149) | Salt marsh sediment microbial communities from the Plum Island Ecosystem LTER, Massachusetts, United States - WE1604-20 | ecosystem: Environmental > Aquatic > Marine > Intertidal zone >... | reverse complement strand
ATTAATACAATATAGACGGCTATCTTCGACAAGAAGCACAATATATTGTTATTTATGCTTGACATCCTCTCTCAAAACAGCTACAGAAAAACGGTTCATGAATCATATTTCCACCTGCAACAGGTTTGGCACTAAAAACAAACGAGGGGACTGGCAACGTGGAACTCCGCAGAATACTGATTATTGATGATGAGCCTGCACTATCCGCCCTGCTCTGTGAAGCGCTTGAGTTAGAGGGACCCTATAGGGTTGACAAGGCGTCCAATGGCCTGGAAGGGGTAATAAAATACAAGGAATTTTCTCCCGACCTGGTCATCATGGATATGAATATGCCGGTCATGAATGGGTATGATTCCAGCAGGAAAATTAAGTCCTACGATCAGGATGCCCGGATCCTCGTATTGACCGGGAACCCTTCGGACGTACGGGCAAAACAGACCATTAAAGAGGGATTTGCACTCGCCCTCCTCGAAAAACCTATGAGGATGCATGACCTGGCTCATATTGTGAGCAGGAACCTCCCCAAGCATTCATAACACTGAGCCAGTTTCAAAATGTTCAATTTTGTTCGAGGTCAAGAAAGATGAAAATTTTAACCGTAGGAATATATTGGATATTTCGAGGATTAAAATTTTCCTCTGCCGTAGGGATCGGGCAAAAGGGGGCGTTTTGAAACTCGCTCCACTGATTCTGTCGAGGTTTTTCTTAACCCATGGGAGCAATCATTGCCATTGTGGGACGCCCCAACGTGGGAAAATCCACCCTCTTCAACAGGCTCTCCAGGTCCAGAGACGCCTTGGTGGACAATACGCCCGGTGTCACCCGGGACCGCCTCTACGCCACCATCATCCATGACAATATTCCATTCACGCTTGTTGATACCGGGGGATTTGAGGATCTCGGGCAGGACCCCCTTCTGGGGATGGTCCGTGAACAGGTGCTCCATGCGGTGGAAGAATCAGACGGGGTCATTTTTCTGGTGGACGGCCGTCAGGGAATAATGCCTGGTGATGAAGAAATGGCTGACATCCTGCGGCGAACTGAGAAAAAGGTCTATCTTGCGGTCAACAAGATAGACGGACCGGAACACGAGCATCTGGCCATGGAATTCTACCGGCTCGGTATCGAGCCTGTCTTGTCCGTATCCGCCTCCCACGGCTACGGAGTAAAGACCCTTCTGGCGGCGGTAACCTCCGATATCCCGGAAACACCCCGCGAGTTGGAGGGTGAAGACCAGATCAGGATATCCGTCCTGGGAAGGCCCAATGCGGGAAAATCTTCCCTTATCAACCGCATACTCGGCCATGACCGCCTCGTGGTAAGTGACGTCCCCGGTACGACCAGGGATTCTGTTGATACCTTGTTCACCTGGCAGGGGAAAAACTATCTTCTGATCGATACCGCGGGAATCAGGAGGAAATCCAAGGTCAAGAAAAAGATTGAGAAATTCTCCGTCATAAAAGCTCTCCGGAGCCTCGACCGCTGCCATATCGCAACGGTACTCCTCGACGCCGAACGTGAGATCTCGGAGCAGGATGCCCGTATCTGTGGATACGCCATGGACAAGGGGAAAGGAATTGTGCTGGCGGTCAACAAGTGGGATCTCGTGAGAAAGGACCAGCGGAAGCGAACATTTCTGGCAAGTGAAATGGAACGCCGGTTAAAGTTCGTTTCCTTTGCTCCTGTGGTACATATTTCAGCCCTTACCGGTGAACGGGTCATGCGGCTTTTCCAGAAAATTGACCTCGTCCATGCAGACTATTCCCGCCGAATTCGCACTGCGGAAGTCAACAAGGCCATGGCGGAAATGATTCAAAAGCACCCCCCGCCAAGGATCGGGAAGGGCTTTTTGAAGTTCTTTTACGCCACCCAAAGCAGCACAAAACCGCCGACTTTTGTGGTTTTCGTGAACAGGCCGGATATGGTCCACTTTTCCTATGAACGTTTCCTGACGAACCAGCTCAGGGATCATTTCGGTCTTGCACACACCCCCATACGACTTATCTTCCGCCAAAGATGAGACAAGAAAAGCGAAAAGGCTGCAGGGGTTCAAAAATACTTCTGGTCCTTGAAAATCATCTCCACCCTCCGGTTCTTTGCCCGCCCACCCCTGGTCGCATTGGTAGTAATCGGGCGTAAGGCACCGTACCCTGCCAAGCCTATACTCTCCGATGGCACTTTTTCCTCTTCCACAAAATAATGCATTACGGCATACGCGCGAGCCAGTGACAGCTCTCTGTTGGATGGGTAGGTTTCCGTGTGGATGGGGACGTTGTCTGTGTAGCCCTCAATGTAGATCTGATAACTGGTGATCCTCATGAATCGGGCAATTTTTGCAAGGACCGGTTTTGCCTGTTGCTTTATTTCAGCGCTCCCTGAATTGAACAGAAGCTCCTGCCCGAAAACGAGCTTGAATCCCCCCTCCACATTCTGATACACGAGGGAACCGCTCGCCCCCTTGAACAGTTTTTCGGGAACATCCGAGGTTATGTCAACCTTTTCATAACGGTCCTCGTTTTTCCTGACAACGAGCGTATCTTTCAAGGTCTCGGCTATCCCCGTTATCAGGCTCTCCTTTGGGCGGGCGATTTCCCCGTATTCCTTGAATGCCAGGATACCGCAGCTGCTGGTAAAATTATGAAACATGCTTTTCATCTTCAATTTGTTCATGGATGACATGGAAAGGAGCAACACAAAAAAGGTAAGGAGGAGCGTTGCCAAGTCCGAAAACGTCACCATCCATGCAGTCGTGTTTGTTTCCTCTCCTTTGCCACCTTTTTTTCTCCTGTTACTCCCCATCTTATTCACCTTTCAACTTGAAAAGGAATCCTTTGAAATCCAGGAGTATATTCCTGTTGCGCGGCTTTTTTCGCAGGTGATACGGAATCTTCGTACGGTAATTACAGATAATTTTCACCTGGTTGTCCCGCACTTTTTTCCCCGCCTCAAGCTCTTTCTTCTTTTTCCGGTAGCCGAATCCGTGTGCAACCATCTTGTTCATGGGGATCCGGTTTTCGGTCTTGAAGTACCCGTAGACAGCCATTGCCCGTTCGGCGGACAGGTACATGGCCCGCTTCATTGGATCCCTCTCAAAAATCACTTCGGCCTCATCAGCGAAACCCCTGAATTCGATCATTCCCGGCGCCTCTTTGAACACCTTTCCCACTTCTGACAGGAATCTCCTGCTCTCCGGCCTTATCTTGGTGGAACCACGTTCAAAAAGCACTCTTTTTGACAGACTTATGATGATCTTTTCCTGCTCCCGCCTGACTTCGACATCAGCATCCAGACCGTTTTGAAATGCCACATTCTGTAACTGTTCAAAGTCAACTTTTTCCTTCACCATGGGAGCAGATCCCATGGTTACATTCATACCGTTTTCTTTACCCAGTACAGACTGTGCTCCGGGTTTGAAGCCGAAGGCGCCGATAAGAGAATTCAGGGCCTCTCGTTTTCTGTTGGAATCGATGGTCGAAATGCTGATCAGGAGCACAAAAAAAGTAAGAAGCAACGTCATCAGATCCGTGTACGTGGTAATCCATGCATTGGTGTTCGGTGCTTTTTCCGTTTGTTCTCGTTTGGCCATCTCAAGATTCCCGTTTTGCGCCGTGCTGCGACAAAATAGTGGCGCTCCATGTCAATAATGAAGACACTTTTCCCTGCCGACCACAGGTATGCCCGTTTGAAAACTTCAATAACGCAATAAATATGCCAGCATACCTAACCCACATTTCTCATCCCGCGATGCGCGGGACTGTGACGGCGGATAGTCTCATGTCTCGTGCGTTGCACTTGAATAATGACTTCGACGTACTGCAAGTACGCCTTCATCCATTTTTCTTCGCGCGCTCCCGATAGCGGGATTTCGCAAGCTCAACTTGCTATCCACGGGCCTCTCCACCGCCTCGCTACGAAGACTCGTGAGAAAAGCGGGCCAAGCTTTGAGCCATTGATTAGCGGCTTGACAGAAACCACGCAATTTGATTGATTGGAAGGCACGTGAATTCCTGCCAGTGCTGTCAATATCATCGGCAAGGTCACTGAGGATGCCACCCGACTGAAGGGGTTCATGGAGCATTCTCACGTGGAAATCATCCCTGCGCCCCATTGATCCCAAGAGGATACTATGGAATTTCCCGATATCATCTATTCAAAATTCGATGCAATTGCCTCTATCCAGCTTGATAGGCCGGAAACCCGGAACGCCTTTACCTACGCAATGACGGAAAGCCTTTCTAAGGCCTTTTATGATGCCCAGTCTGATCCACGAATAAAGGTGATTGTCCTCAGCGGGCAGGGTGAGGCCTTTTGCTCCGGGGGAAATGTCAAGGATATGGCCGACGGCAAACTCACTTCATGGGAAATGAAACGGTTTCTCTGGGACCATGTCCAGCGACTCACTTTGCTTATGCAGGATATCGACAAGCCCATTCTTGCCGCCATAGACGGCCCCGCACATGGAGGGGGATTTGACCTGGCCCTGACGTGCGACCTGCGCATCGCAAGCGAAAGGGCCACGTTTTGCGCGACCTATGTAAAAATCGGGCTTGCCCCGGGAAACGGAAGCGCTTATTTTCTGACACGATGTGTCGGCACCACCCGGGCCCTGGATATTCTTCTCACGGGACGTGTTGTGGACATGAAAGAGGCCCTGGATCTCGGCCTGGTGCAGGCCGTCGTGCCGCCGGACCACCTTCTTGAGGATGCGTTTACCTATGCAGAGAAGATGACAAGATGGCCGCTTGAATCCTTGAGGGCCGTGAAGCGTGCTGTCTCCCATGGGCTTCATTCCGATCTCCGGAGTCACCTTGACTACATGTCTTCCCAGCTCGCCCTCTTGACCCAGACCCCGGAACACAGGAAAGCGGTGGAGGAATTTGCAAACAAAAACAAACCGAAAAAGCCTTAATGCCACAAGCAGTACCCTATGATCATGACAAGAAAGTCCATACGAATCTGACCCTTTTTTCAGGTCATCCTCTTCAGTTTTGATTTGGGATGCATGAGGGTTTTGTATGAAGAGCAGGTGAACGGGATGTTCCAGAAGCGGCGTCATTTCGGTCCTGGAATCCCGCCACGGGCGGGAGAAGGGCCAAAATCCGCAGCGACCGGAGTCACGGACGACGGAGGGAGCGTAGCTTCTGGAATATGCCGTTTGCCTGCTCGCCGGAGTCACTCGCAGATTTTTTCTATACATTCCCATTGATCTTTGCTAATGTGACAAAAAAGATACAGGTAAAAATGGAGAGCGGTAGGGTTGCCTATGCGAAAAACGATTTCTGAATCCTATACCCCCATTGATCGGCTGAAGGAGATCTCCAACTGGGTCTCATCTGTCTTGGATCTGGACCACCTCCTGGAACTCATCATTGATAGTGCCACCCGCATGATGAAGGCCAAGGCGAGTTCCCTCCTCCTTCTGGATCCCAAGACCCAGAAGCTCTATTTTAAGGTCACAACAGGCGAAAAAAAGGAAGAAGTTCGGAAGTATGAAATCGACCTGGGCCAGGGGATCGCCGGATATGTTGCACAGAAGGGAGAACCGCTCCTGATCCCCGATGTCACAAAAGACCCCAGGTGGTACAAGGTAATAAGCGAGTCCACGGGCTTTGAAACCAGATCCATTGCCTGCGTGCCCATGGAAATGGATGGTCAAATCATCGGGGTTGTTGAAATCATCGACAAGGAGGACGGGAGCCCCATCCGGGAAGAAGACATGAACACGATCACTGTCTTTGCCCAGCTCGCATCCCTTGCCATCAGCAACGCCAGGAAGTTTGACCAGTTCAAGAAAGAAAACCGAGACCTCAAGGAGGAACTGGAGACCAAGTATCAAATCATCGGCGAAAGTCCTGTTTTTCAAAAAGTCCTGTCCGACGGATTCAAGGTAGCCAACTCCAAGACCACCACACTCCTCGTTGGAGAAAGCGGAACAGGGAAAGAGCTTCTGGCCAGGCTCATCCACCGGGCCGGCCCCAGGAAAGACAAGCCCATGATCATCCTCAATTGTGCGGCCCTTCCGGAGACATTGCTGGAAGCCGAGCTTTTCGGGTATGAAAAGGGGTCCTTCACCGGCGCATTGGCCCGAAACCCGGGAAAGTTTGAACTGGCTGACGAAGGAACAATACTCCTGGATGAAATTGGGGAAATGACACCAGGGATGCAGGCAAAACTCCTGCGGGTCCTCCAGGAAGGCGTATTTTACCGCGTGGGCGGAAGCAAACCCATATCGGTGGACGTGCGGGTCATCTCCGCCACCAATAGGAACATTGCCGAAGAGGTATCTGAAGGCCGTTTTCGAGAGGACTTGTATTATCGCCTCAACGTGGTGAGGATCACTATACCGCCGCTCCGGGAAAGGAAAGCGGATATTCCTCTTCTGGCCAACTATTTTCTGGAGGAGTTCAGCCTGGAAAAGGGATCCCGCGATATGAAAATTTCGGACCAGGCCATGAAAAAAATCCTCGAGTACGACTGGCCGGGAAATGTCAGGGAGCTGCGCAATGCCCTCGAACGCGCCGTCGTGATGGGAAATGGTCAGGAGGTCACTCCCGAAGACCTCCCGATTACCGGGATCAAGACCGCTCCTTCGGGACTGGAATTTGGTCTTACCCTGAAGGAGGCCCTAGATCATTTCAAGAAGGAGTTTGTAACCTTGAACCTCCAAAACACAGGGGGAAACAGGAGCAAGGCCGCAAAAGTAATGGGCATTCAGCGAACCTATTTGTCCAGATTGATTTCAAAGTACACAATCATCGGAATCTAGCAACAACATTTCAACTGATGCGAAACCCGTTCTCCGGCCCAACTCTTGCGCCGCATGTAACTTTGCGCCCGGGCCCTCCTTCCCCGAACCACGAGCATATCCCGCCGCCCGGAATCCCGGGAGCAGGCATTCAGGGAGATGGTCAGTATGGGACTCGTTTTCGACAGAAAAAGCGCCAATGCTTATGATGCCTGGTACCGCTCCAGGCAGGGACAGGCCTTCGACCGTTCCCTGGGAACCATGCTGCCTCGTTTTCTTGACCCAAAGGCGGGAGACCGGGTGCTGGATATCGGCTGCGGTTCAGGCAATCATCTCCTCCTGCTCAACAGGCTCGGGCTGGATATCAGCGGTCTCGACGCCTCCTCCCATATGATACGAAAGGCCAAAGAAAGGCTCGGCAACCGCTGTACCCTCAGGGTAGGGATGGCGGAAGATCTCCCCTTTGACGACAACGAATTTGACTATGCCGTCCTGATTCATACCCTGGAATTCCTGGACGATCCACTCCCGGCCATCAGGGAAGCCGGGCGGATCGCAAGACAGAAGGTCCTTGTGGGAGTTATGAATACCCTCTCCTGCGACGGGGTTAAACGGAGAATTCAGGGGTATTTCGGTGACCCCCTCTTTCGTCATGCCCGATTTTTCAACCTCTGGGAGATCAAATCAATTCTGAAAATGGCATATGGTCCCGTTCCTCTCTCCTGGGGTTGCATTCCTCCAATCATGGGACAGCGTCATCAAGGATCTCCCGGACAAGCAGGCCTGTTCGCAGAGAAATATCTCCCCTTTGCTGCTTTTCTCTGCCTCTCGGCCACGTTGGTCTATACCACGAAGACCCAGAATATGCCCCTCAAAACCAGGCTGAAAAAAGCGACTCATGGTGTAATAGGGGCCAAGGCCCTGCAAGACCTGAGACCCTTGGAGGCTGGTATATGTTGCACGCGGTCGCCTATGAACAACGAAATTGAACTGAAACTGAAAAATGCTCTCACGTGCCCTGGGAAAACTTTGCTACAAGAGCAGGCGAACGGGATGTTCCTGAAGCGGCGTCATTTCGGCCCTGGAACAGGACAGCGGAAGGGCCGAAATCCGCAGCGACCGGAGTCATGGACGACGGAGGGAGCGTAGCTTCGGGAATATGCCGTTTGCCTGCTCCGGAAGTCACGACTTCGTCGCAAGGAGGAGACAGCAATGAAAGAGGCATATCTCTATGAAAAACAGGACGGCAACCGCGTCCGTTGCTTTCTCTGCAATCATCGTTGCCTGATCAAAGACGGCGAGAAGGGTATCTGCGGGGTCAGAGAAAACCGTGCTGGGAGGCTTGTCAGCCTCGTCTACGACCGGGTTATCGCCGCTCACACTGATCCCATTGAAAAGAAACCCCTGTTCCACTTTCTTCCCGGGGCCCGCTCCTATTCCATTGCAACCGTAGGATGTAATTTCAGGTGCCTCTTCTGCCAGAACGCGGATATCTCCCAGATGCCCGCCGACCAACTCCGCATCTTTGGCGAAGAAATGAATGCCGAAATGATTGTTTCCGAGACCATACGCGGCGGGTCGGCAACAATCGCTTATACCTATACCGAACCCACCATTTACTTTGAGCTCGCCCTTGATACCGCAAGACTGGCGACAAAAAAAGGTATCCGGAACATCTTTGTTTCAAACGGTTATATGACAAGGGAATGCCTTGAAAATATTCATCCGAATCTGCATGGCGCGAACGTCGACCTCAAAGCCTTCAGCGATAAATTTTACAAGGAGCAGTGCGGCGCCAAGCTGGATCCCGTGCTCAAGACCCTTGCCACCCTGAAAGAACTGGGCGTGTGGCTGGAAGTGACCACCCTGCTCATTCCCGGCCTCAATGATTCTGCTGACGAACTCAGGATGCTATCGCAATTCCTGGCTGATCTTGATCCCAATATCCCCTGGCACATCAGCCGGTTTCATCCGACCTACAAACTGCTCCATATTCCGCCTACACCCGCCGAGACCATCCATCGTGCCCGTGATCTGGGCTACGAGGCAGGGTTGAAATATGTATACGCAGGGAATCTCCCGGGTGATGAAGGGGAAAAAACATTCTGCCACCACTGTAGCGCATTGCTGATCGATCGATTCGGCTTTTCTGTGCGTGAGAACAACATCCATAACCACCGATGTCCCCAGTGTGGAGAAAACATCCCCGGCGTCTGGGACTAGCCCGCTTTTCTCACGGACTTTCGTAGCGAGGCGGTGGAAAGGCCCGTGGATAGCAAGTTGAGCTTGCGAAATCCCGCTATCGGGAGCGCGCGAAGAAAAATGGATGAAGGCGTACTTGCAGTACGTCAAAGTCATTTTCCTAGCGCAACGTAGGAGACATGGGGCTATCCGCCGCCACAGTCCCGCGCATCGCGGGATGAGAAATGCGGGCTGGCCCGGATTTCTTATCGAACGGGAAAAGACCCGTTGCTTTTTCCTGTGTCCCCTGCTAGGTTTGCATCAGGGAGGGCTCTGAACGGGTTCTTCTTCGCGTGAATCCCCGTCGGCCTTTTTTGACCTTCTTCCAAACGGCGGGGGTTCATGAGCGTACTGGTTTCCGCCCCAGTGCCAACCCCTGAACCTTAACCTCAAGCTGTAACTGAAACGAGGAGTTGTCAATGAAAGACGAACGAGAACTTGTTCTGAAAGCAACGAAGGAAATCGTGGTGAAATTTATTGAAGTCGGCAGACTTTCGGTCAGTTCATTCGCTGAGACATGGCAACATATCTACGGCACCATTCAAGGGTCTCTCCAAAACACCCCCACGCCAAAAAAAGACGAACATCAATAGTTGACTTTTACAAGGAATAACCCGTGGGCAGGCGCCTTGGGCCCTGCCATACGCCGATCCGCGGACTTCAGGACTGCACCAAATCCTTCGACAGTCATTTTCCCCAGCCCCACTTCCACCAGGGTGCCAACCAGATTTCGAACCATGTGTCTCAGGAATCCGTCCGCTTCCACTAATATCCTCACCTGCCCCCCGTCCCCCCCAATGAGTTCAGCTCGATATATGGTTCTGACGGGATTCCTGTTCCCACTTCCCGAGGACCGGAAAGCGGAAAAGTCGTGTTTTCCCAGGATCAGAGAGAGACTTCGGCGCATCCCGTCATTATCCAGCTTTTTCCGGATATGCCACACATATCCGCGCTGAAAGATATCAGGTCTTACGGTGTTCAGGATACGGTATTCGTAGCTCTTACGCCTGGCGCTGTACCTGGCATGAAACTCTGGCGCAGCATACCCGGCTTCTTTCACAAGGACATCATCGGGGAGCAGGGAGTTCAGACCTTTCTCTATAATGCAGGGGTCCAGTTTGGAATGGGTCGAAAAATGGACAACCTGTTCCAGGGCATGAACTCCCGCGTCGGTCCTTCCTGAAGCGAATATGCGGATCGGCTCTCCGAGCATCTTTTCCAGTCTTTCCTCGAAAACCTGCTGGAGGGTCAAGGCGTTCTGCTGCCTCTGCCACCCGTGATACGCGCTTCCATCATACGCGATGACCATTTTTATCTTTTTCTCTCCCACCGGCTCCCTTCACACAATAGGCGCTTCACTTCCTTTTTTTCAGAGATACAAACAAAAATGGGAGCCCTTTTGAGCTCCCATGTACAGCATTGATAGAACGCTTCGATCTTCAGGTCTTCCACCTGTGGAAATACTTACCGTTTTGAATACTGGAAACGCGCCCTGGCTCCAGGTTGGCCATATTTTTTTCTTTCTTTCATCCTCGAGTCACGCGTCAGGAAACCCGCCTTCTTCAGGGGTTCCCGCAGATCCTGGTTAAAAGTCACCAAGGCCTTGCTGATCCCATGCCTGATGGCTCCAGCCTGTCCAGAGATACCGCCTCCCTTTACGTTCACGAGAATAGAGAATTTATCCAGCATGTCGGTTCTCTTCATGGGCGCTTCCACGAGGAGGCGATCGACTTCGCGACTCAGGTATTCCTTCGCCGGTCTCTTGTTAATGATCATCATTCCATTGCCGGGTCGCAACCACACCCGGGCAACCGACGTTTTTCGTTTTCCAGTAGCATAGTATATTTCTTGAACCATCTAGATCTCCAGTTTCTCCGGCTGCTGTGCCTGATGGGGATGCTCAGCACCGGCATAAATTTTGAGCTTTTTCAATTGTCGTCGACCAAGGCTGTTCTTCGGCAGCATTCCCTTGACCGCGAAACGGAGGATGTCTTCCGGTTTCTTCTCCCTGAGCTTGCCCGCCGAGATCTGTTTCAAACCACCGATGTACCCACTGTACCGATAATACGTTTTCCTGTCCCACTTCCTGCCGGTCAAAGAGACCTTTTCAGCATTGACCACAACGATAAAATCCCCTGTATCCGCATGTGGGGTAAAAATCGGTTTGTGTTTTCCACGCAGCCGCATGGCAATCTGGGTTGCGAGCCTGCCAACGATCTTATTCTCCGCGTCAACCAGGTACCACTTTTTTTGGACTTCCTGTTCCTTTGCAACAAATGTCTTCATAGTCACTGTCCTGTTAGTTAAATTGGAAATAACTCTTTTAAAAAAAAATCCCGGCCATGTCAAGATATTTCTCCGAAAAGCTGTTGACAAGAGACCCGATTCTTGCTAGATACATAATTCTTCTTGCGCCCGTAGCTCAGTTGGATAGAGCGCCGGGCTTCGAACCCGTAGGCCGCAGGTTCGAGTCCTGCCGGGCGCGCCATATGCTTTATACAATATCGAGTGGGCCTGTAGCTCAGCTGGCAGAGCAGTTGACTCTTAATCAATTGGTCGGGAGTTCGAATCCCCCCAGGCCCACCAACAGAATCAAGGGGCTTACAGTGTTGGACTGTAAGCCTTTTTTATTTACACCTTCGTTTGTCCAGCTATTGTCCAGTTTCCCTGTGGGAAACAGGCTCCCTTATACGCGAAAAAAACCCCACACGCAAGGCGAAAAGGTCATAAGGCGGTTGTTATAATTTCAACATTTCTTGTAACTATCCAGGTATTTAGGTTGAAGACTCAAGTATTCTCAATGAGTAACCCAGGACCGACTCCCTTTCAATGAATTCAAATACAGGAGAATTATACTTGTTCTTCACAGCATCAATCCGGTTCGGTTTTTTCCAAAACGATTCCAGAAGCTTCGGCCTCCCGGGCGGCTGTTTCAGCTTTGGCGGCGGCCTTGGCGGCCTTACGGGCCATTTTGTCTGCGTGCCTTGCGGCCTCCTCGGCCTCCTTTTCAATGTCGGCTGCCGTATCTCGATCAGCTTTATCAGGGCTTTGCTTGAGTTCCTCCGCCTTCTCTCTCGTCTTTTCAGCGGCTGCAGCGGCTTCTTCGGCCTCTTTGGCCGCCGCCTGTGCGTTTTTTCTGGCGTCTTCAAGAGTGTCCGACACTTCCGCCATCTCAGCGGCTTTACCATCTTCCGGTCCGGCGTCCAGTTCGATATCTTCAGCCGCCATGACCATAACGGTCACCGGCAAAAGAAAAAGCGTGCTTTCCATGGGGTTGCCGAAGGGATCGACGACCTGTTTTTTCTTTAGTCGAAATGGAAGAAAAACAAGCGAAGAATCGGCCGAATACTCCGCGATGGTATCCGAAGTAACATTTTTGACGATGACAGGCTCCGCCTCAATCCGCACCTCTTCAAGCATCGCTTCAAGGCCTTCCACAGTGAAGTCGGAGTTTGAGGCGACGGCGGCGGCCAGCAGTCGAATTCTTGCATCATGCCATGTATGGTGTCGTGTCAGCAGGTAGGAGAGCAAGAGCATGAGGCGGCTGCTCGCATCGCCCCACCACCAGACATCAATCTGCAAATCTTTCGCTTCGGAGTCTTCCAGGACGGCCCATTTGTCTTCCTTGGTGGCAAGGATGAGGATGTTGCAGCCATAGAGGCGGGCGGCCAAAAGATTGGTTCCGTAATCTGCATTTTGAAGTCCCAGGATATTTTTGGGTGTCTGACCAAGCCAGTTGAGCAGAATGGTGTTGGCTTTCAGGGATCCGATGCCGTAGGCCTGAACGACGGCCTCAATGCCGATTTGAAGGCTCGGTGCGACCATCACCAGGGGAAATGCGCTGACGTCGTATTTCAAGATATCGCGTTGAAGTTCTGCTTCGGCCTCCTCTTTGAGCTTCAGCATTCTTACCCCCTCGCCTTCCAGGATCTTGACGGCAGTCGTCAGACCGCTGCCGCCCTGTACCCAGGATGAAAATCGGAGCAACTGGGAACGTCGCTGGGGATGATTCGAGAACGCGAGAATCTGAGGCCGCCAGTAGCGGGGATGTTCCGGTTCGGCTGCGGTCTCCAGGAGATGCTCGCGGATGAGCTGGAGATGATATGATCGGCGGCTGTCGGCCCAGCGGGAGGGGCCGGCGGTTCGTCTGAGATATTGAAAAATGCCGAACAGAACCGCAAGGGCAAAAACGCCGGCGCGAAGGTCTACGGCCAGCATGGTCCCCAGGCAGCCCAGGGCGCCTGCCAGGCTGAGCCACTTGTTAAAATACCGGAAGCGGGGGCGAAAGGACGGGCTGGCCGAACGCGCCTCAAAATAGGTGGCATAGTTCAACAGGCCGTAAGAGATCAAAAAAAACATGGATACCACGGCCGCGATGAGATTGAGCTGCCCCAACGTGATGGTGGCGTACCCGATCCCGGCGGACAGCAAGACCCCGCGACGCGGATTATCACTCGGCCCGTGGCCCCTGGCGAAAGGAGTCAGAAAGGGAAAGATTCGGTCAACGGCCAAAGACTGCAAAATGCGCGGAGCACCCATGAAAGATGCCATGGCCGAGGACAGGGTGGCGGCAACAACTCCGGCGTCAATCAGCACGTCAACGTGGGCCACCTGTTTCATGGCCGCGTAATCCCGCATCATGACATCGGCCGGCAAGGAAGCGGCAAACACCACCGCGGACAGGAAATAAATGATGATCGAGATCCCGACTGCCAGAAAGGTGCCCCGGGGCAGACTTTTGCCGGGATCCTTCAGGTCGCCGGACATGCTGACCCCCTGGGTGAAACCGGTGACCGCCGGGAAGAAAATTGCAAAGAGCACCCAAAACCCCATGTTCGTTGCCGGTGATGCCCAGTTGCGGGCCAGCAGGGCCGTATCCCATTTGAGGAAACCGCCGACAAAAAACGAAAGCAGCGCGGCGCCCAGAATGCTCATGACCACATACTGGAGTCTGACAGCCCAATCGGTGCCCAACCAGGCAAAGACAAAAAGGAAAGAAACTGCGAGGGCGGCAATCACCTGGGGTAGGTACCTCGTCTCGGTCGGCAGCAGGCCGGAGACCGCTTCACCGAAACCAATACAGTAAAACCCGATCGAGACGGATTGTGCCAGGAAGAGTACAATGCCGATCGCCCCCCCGAACTCCAGACCAAGGGTGCGGGAAATCAGGTAATAATCTCCCCCGCCTTTCACCCTTATATTGGTGGCAATGGCAGAAAGGGAAATGCTGGTCAGAACCGAAATGCCGTTGGCCAGGAGCAGGATTATCAGAGCAAGGCCCAGACCGGCGTTGCCGACCACGAAGCCCAGTCGCATGAATAAAATGATGCCCAGGATGGTTAAGATGCTTGGTGTGAATACCCCGGCGAAGGTGCCCAGCGAGGCTTTCGAATTGGAGACACCGGATTTTCTTTCAGGATCGTCGATCGTGATTTCTTTCTCTGGAATAAAGTGTTCAATAATCAGGGAGATGGTTTTTTTATCACTTCACTATCCGGCGGTATGTTCCATCCGCCGCCCAGGGCCTTATACAGGGAAACCAGGTCGGTCGAGAGAATGCCGGTGCTCTGGGCGAGGGCGTCATCGGTGGAGTAGAGAGACCGCTGGGCCACCAGCTCTTGACGACCGATCCCTAATCCACGGTCCTGCCGTTCGCATCCTCCCCAAAAGACACAATCTACCCGGCCACTTGTGCACCCACGTCCACCACCTCCCCAGGCTCAACGGTCCCGGTGGCGGTGATGGAGATAACCAAATCGCCTTGTTTCACCCCGGCAGTTCGAAAGGCGACGGCTTGCCATTTTTCTCCTGGAAGGACCAGGCGCCGGCAGCGCCTACGATCCCTAACCCGCTTTTCTCACAGGCCTTCGTAGCGAGGTGGTGGAAAGGCCCGTGGATATAAGGCGCGCGAAGAAAAATGGATGAAGGCGTACTATTGGTACGTCAAGGTCATTTTTCTAGCGCAATGCAGGAGACATGGGGCTATCCGCCGCCATAGTCCCGCGTATCGCGGGATGAGAAATGCGGGCTAAGGCGATCACTACAAATACGACTCGCTTGATCAGATGTTTCATAGTTGAAACTCCCGGATGCATTATCCGCTCGCCGGCGTTTCCACGGCGGTGGTAAACTGCCGGGACACCCATCCGAACTTGCCGGATGGGAGTTTTACATACAACCATCCCGGTGCATTTCCATGAACTTCCAGGACCGTGCCTTGGCGAACTTGAAAAACCGATTCAAAATTCATGCCCGGCCCTGACCGGACGTTCAGCAGAGGAGAGGTCACGGTGACCTTTTTGGCCAATGCGGCCGGTTCCTCGCTTGTGGGTGTGGGCGGAGGCTGGCTTGTAGTGGATCCCTCCTGCGCGGCTACCACCCCGGGTGGTGGTTCCACCACCACATAGCCGGAAGAGACCTCCTGGTAATAGACATCGTCGTAGTACAGGTATTTCACACCATGAAAAAACACCGTGCTGAAACCTGCCGGAAGCACAGGGATGACCGCTCCAACCGGCGCGGTTACAACCACATACTGGGACGAGTCGCTGATGTAAAAAACACCGTCCCTGTAAAAATACTCGTTTCCATTGACCCATAGCTTTCTGAAACCGGCGGAAAAGGAAGTGGCGACCGCTCCGGTCGGCGGTTCCACCACCATGTAACCCGACGGAACCTGCCTATAATAGACGCCGCCATAATAATAGTACGGGAGGCCCCCAAAAAAAACCGTACTGAAGCCGATGGGAAGGCCCACAACGATGGCGCCAATTGGCCCCCTCACGGCCCAGTACCCGGACGGGCCCCTTCTGTAAAAATTTCCATGGTGGTAAAAGTATTGATGTCCCCTCGCCCGTATCATCCGGTGACCGGGCGGAAGCCTGCGGGCCGCTCGTCCGTAACGATCAAAGGCCTGTGCCTCGTAGCCGGTCAAGATGGACATGAGAGCAAAAAGGCCCGCAAGAAAACAAACTGCGGGAAATCGAACGGGAAATCTTGATTTTTTCAGCATGGTATTTCCTCCTCTTTTCTCAACACACGCGGGTCCTGAACCTTCTCCCGTGGATCGAACCTCCCCTGAACCGGGCTTCGCGCTGAATGACCTGAATCACCTTGTTGCCGGAGAGATAACGGAAGGGATAGGCAGTCTCTATAAAGCAGATGGGAGAGAGATGGACCTCTCTCCCCCATCATGGGCATAACCTCGGACAGCAACCCTGAGGCGAGCGACGATCTATCACCCATCGGCCGGCAAAGGCGCCGGGACTGTGAATTCGGTCATCACCCATCCGTAATGTCCGTTGGGAAGCCTCACATAGTACCAGCCCGGTGCATTCCCACGTATCTCCACAACAGCCCCCAGGGAAATCTGATAAAGTACCCCGA